>Ga0102590_1000724_pt1 | contig 63602 bp, 61 predicted proteins | sample AraplaMF_Col_mMF_FD_76859 | JGI IMG/M metagenome (GOLD analysis project Ga0102590, IMG submission 76859) | Arabidopsis root microbial communities from the University of North Carolina, USA - plate scrape MF_Col_mMF | ecosystem: Host-associated > Plants > Roots > Endosphere | place: USA...
CACAAGACCATCTACGCCAAGCGCCGCACCGCACTCGGCCGCTACGGCGATCCCGAGGAAGTCGCGCATATGACGCTGAGCCTGTGCCTGCCGGCCGCATCCTTCCTGACCGGCGCGGTGATTCCGGTCGACGGCGGCCTGATGGCGCGCAACGCGTGAGACCCATGCGCGCCGAGCGTTGACATCTGCCGAAGCGGGAGTAGCTTTTTCTTCAAGAGAGCGGGAGCAACCGCTCACGGTTCGCGGGAGAAACACCATGACGATCGCCATCCGGCAGCTTCAGAAACATTTTGTCGGCGAGGTCTCCGGTCTCGATTTGCGCAAGCCGCTCACCGAGGCGGAGGCCCGCGAGGTCGAGGCCGCCATGGACAAATACGCGGTGCTCGTCTTCCACGACCAGGACATCACCGACGAGCAGCAGATGGCCTTTGCGCTGAATTTCGGTCAGCGCGAGGACGCGCGCGGCGGCACCGTGACCAAGGCGCAAGACTACCGGCTCCAGTCGGGCCTCAACGACGTGTCCAATCTCGGCAAGGACGGCAGGCCGCTGGCGAAAGACAGCCGAACGCATCTGTTCAATCTCGGCAACTGCCTGTGGCATTCCGACAGCTCGTTCCGTCCCATCCCGGCAAAATTCTCGCTGCTGTCGGCGCGCGTGGTGAACCCGAAGGGCGGCAACACCGAATTCGCCGACATGCGCGCCGCCTATGACGCGCTCGACGACGAAACCAAGGCGGAGATCGACGATCTCGTCTGCGAGCACTCGCTGATGTATTCGCGGGGATCGCTCGGCTTCACCGAATACACCGACGAGGAAAAGCAGATGTTCAAGCCGGTGCTGCAGCGGCTGGTGCGGACGCACCCGGTGCATCGCCGCAAGTCACTTTATCTCTCATCGCATGCCGGCAAGATCGTCGGCATGAGCGTGCCGGAGGGCCGGCTGCTGCTGCGCGACCTCAACGAGCACGCGACGCAAAGCGAATTCGTCTACATCCACAAATGGAAGCTGCATGACCTCGTGATGTGGGACAACCGCCAGACCATGCACCGCGTCCGCCGCTACGACCAGTCCCAACCCCGCGACATGCGCCGCGCGACGGTGGCGGGGACGGAGCCGACCGTGCAGCAGCAGGCGGCGGAGTAGGACGAACACTCAGTCCGTCGTCCCGGACAAGCGGAGCGAAGCGGAGCGCAGATCCGGGACCCATAACCACAGGGAGTGGTTGGGCGAAGACTCGGAGTTACCCGTCAGCGCAACAACTTCTTCCTGTGGTTACGGGTCCCCGCGTTCGCGGGGACGACAGTGGAGAGTATTGCGACAGCTACTGCACCAGCCTACGCGTGCCCGGCCTCGTTCGAGAGCATGCCGGGGTCGATGCCGATCTTGCGAAGCGCACGGCCGTACTTCTCGTCGACATCGTCGCCGAAGATCAGATCAGCATCCGCATCGCAATGCAGCCAGCCGTTGCTCTGAATCTCGGTCTCGAGCTGGCCCGGCGCCCAACCGGCATAGCCGAGCGCGAGGATGGCATGCTTGGGGCCGGAGCCGTTGGCAATCGCGCGCAGGATATCCACGGTCGCGGTGAGGCAGACGCCATCGTCGATCCGGAGCGTCGCGTTCTCGATGTAGAAATCGCTGGAATGCAGCACGAAGCCGCGCCCGGTGTCGACCGGGCCACCGCGGAGTACCTTCATGCTTTCGGCATTCTCGGGCAGCCTGATGTGCTCGCCCTTCTTGATGATGCCAAGCTGCTGCAGGAGCTCGGGGAAGTCGATGCTGCCGGCGGGATGGTTGACGATGATGCCCATCGCACCCTCGGCGGAATGGGCGCAGAGATAGATTACCGAGCGTTCAAAGCGCTCGTCGCCCATCACGGGCATCGCGATCAGGAGACGGCCGTCGAGGTAATCGGCCGAACTGGGCGGAGCGAGACTCGCGCCGCGGGTGCTTTCGCCCGTTCTCTTGCCTGTGGGAGCCATCGGTGAAGCACTCCGGTTTCAATTCCTATCCTGATGTCGGGCCGGCCCGCTGTCAAATCAAGGCTTGCAGAGACATGAATCAGGTGCATTCATCACAAGCATTTCAATGGTTTGCCCGGTGGCGACCCTGTAAAGACGTGCCATGCTGACAAGAGTTCCCAGACGTGCGGCAATCGGCGTCGCGACAATCTTGCTCACGTCGTCACTGGCGCTTGCGGCCCGCGCCGACGACGCTTCGCCGTGGCAACGCGACGGACATTCCGCGGTGCGGTTGCTCGCGGGGTCGCGCAGCGGCGCGGTCCTGCTCGGCGGGATCGCCTTCCAGATCCAGCGCGGGTGGAAAACCTATTGGCGAACACCCGGCGATTCCGGCGTTCCGCCGCGGTTCGACTTCTCGAAGTCGGACAATGTCGAGGCGGTGACGATCATGTGGCCGGCGCCGCAGAAATTCGACGACGGCGCGGGTGGCCATTCGATCGGCTATCACGACCAGGTCGTGCTGCCCTTGCGCATCGTCGCCAAGGCCGCCGACAAGCCGGTGACGCTGCGCGCCGAGATTAACTACGCGGTCTGCGAAAAGCTCTGCATTCCCGTCGAAGCCAATGCCGAGCTCGGCTTCAACAGCGTCGCCTCGACCGAGGACGCGAACTTGCGCGCGGCACTGGATACGGTGCCGAAGCCGGCCACGATCGGTGATCCCAACCCGCTCACCATCCGCGACGTCAAGCGCGACGGGCCCAAGAATGTGGTGGTCGACGTGGTCGCGCCTGCGGACGCGCGCAACGTCAATCTGTTCGTGGAAGGGCCGACACTGGACTGGTCGCTGCCGATTCCGGTACTGGTCGAGCACGGTCCGCCAGGGGTGAAGCGATTCTCCTTCGAACTCGATGGGCTGCCCCCGGGCGCAAAACCCGAGGGCGCAGCGTTGAAGTTCACACTGGTCGGGCCGGAGAAGTCGTACGAGTTCAATACGAGTTTGGATTGAGTTCGAGCTGTCCTCCCGGAGCGCGCGCAACGCGAGCCCGGGACCATAGCCATAGGAAGTGGTTTGGCGAAGACTCTGAGTGGCCAGCTCGCGCTACGACTTCTCCCTGTGGTTATGGGTCCCCGCGTTCGCGGGGACGACAGCGGAGGGTGAGGCGGCACCGCATTCACCCAACCGAATCTTAACGAATCGTTGCTAGTTCGGACCCTGCCGCACTACGCGGAACGCCCGGGGGTCGTTCGAATTGGCCGTGATGGATGCAGAACCCGCTACGACCGGACCGGCCGGGCTGATCGCGCGGCTGCGCGCCAGGTTGGCGGGTGGCTCGAGCGAGGCGTCGCTGACGCGGCGGCTGGCTGGCACTATCTTCATCATCCGCGTGATCAGCGCGGGCCTTGCCTATATCTCGCAGGTGCTGCTGGCGCGCTGGATGGGCACGTCCGACTACGGCATCTATGTCTATGTCTGGACCTGGGTGCTCCTGCTCGGCAGCATGCTGGATTTCGGCATCTCGGCGTCCGCGCAGAAAATCATTCCGGAGTACCGCACCAGCGCCGAGCATGCGCTGCTGCGCGGCTTCCTCTCCGGCAGCCGCTGGCTCACCTTTGCCGCCTCCGCGCTGGTGTCGCTCGGGCTTGCCGGTATCGTCAGGCTGGCATCGCCCTGGCTCGATCCGGCCGAGGTGCTGCCGCTCTATATCGGCTGCATGACACTCCCGGCCTTCGTCGTCGCCAACACCCAGGACGGCATCGCGCGCTCGCATGACTGGATGCAGCTCGGATTGATGCCGCAATTCATCATCCGCCAGGCGCTGATCATCGGCATCACAGCCTGCGCCTTCCTGCTCGGCTACCACATCGGCGCAATTGCCGCGATGGTCGCCAGCGCCGGCGCGGTCTGGATCGCGATGACCGGGCAGATGGTGGTGCTGAACCGGAAGCTGGCCGATCACATCGAGCCGGGCCCCAAGGCCTACGATGTCGGCGGCTGGCTCGCCGTGTCGCTGCCGATCCTGCTGGTGGAGAGCTTCTACCTGCTGCTGTCCTACACCGACGTGCTGGTGCTCCAGCAATTCCGTCCCTCCGACGAGGTCGGCGTCTACTTCGCGGTGGTGAAGACGCTGGCGCTGGTCTCGTTCATCCATTACGCGATGTCGGCGACGACCGCACATCGCTTCGCCGAATACAACGCGAGCGGCGACAAGGCGCGCCTGTCGGCCTATGTCACGCACGCCATCAACTGGACGTTCTGGCCCTCGCTGGCAGCGACCATCGTGCTGCTCGCGTTCGGCAAGCCGCTGCTCTGGTTGTTCGGGCCGCAATTCACGGTCGGCTACGACATCATGTTCGTCGCCGCGATCGGCCTCGTGGTGCGCTCCGCGATCGGCCCCGTTGAGCGCCTGCTCAACATGCTCGGCCAGCAGAAGATCTGCGCGCTGGCCTACGCGCTGGCCTTCGTGATGAACGTCGTGCTCTGCATCGCGCTTGTGCCACACTACGGCGGCCACGGCGCCGCGGCCGCGACCTCGATCTCGCTCAGCTTCGAGACGGTCCTGCTGTTCTGGATCGTGCGGCGGCGGCTCGGCCTGCACGTGCTGGCGTTTGGCAAGAGCACGAATTGAGACGCGTCAGCCGTTCTGGAACGCGACGGCTCCGGCATCCCCGACCAGCAGCGCATCGAGCATCTTGCGGCCCGAATTATCCGCCTGCATCAGCGGGTCGGACTTGAACATCGCCTTGAGGAAACTCGAGACAGCGCGGATGCGCGGCACGAACTGCAGATCGCTGTGGACGTTGATCCAGACGTCCCGCGTCGTCGACATCTTTTCGTGCAACACCGGCACCAGATCGCTGCGGCCGGTCACCGCGAAACTCGGCAAGAGCACGAGGCCGATGCCACCGGCCGCGGCGTTCATCTGCGCGATCATGCTGTTGGAGTGGAAGCTCACCGGGGGATTGCGAATGATGTCGTCGAGCCAACGCACCGAATCCAGCTGGATCAGATCGTCGATATAGGTGACGAAGCTGTGCCGGGCGAGATCCGCCGGCCGTTCGGGCATGCCTTCGCGCGCAAGATAGTCCTGTGAGCCGTACAGGCCAAGCTGGAAGCTGCCGAGCCGCTCGGACACCATGCCCTGCCCCGGCGGCCGAAAGAAGCTGAGGAAGAGGTCGGCCTCGCGCCGGTTCACCGAAACCGCCTGCGGCGATGTCAGCAGCTCGACGGTCAGATCGGGATAGCGCTGCCGCAGCGGCGCAAAACGAAACGCCAGATAGAGCGAGGCAATGCCTTCCATCGTCGCGAGCCTGACGCGGCCCGCCATCCGGCTGCCGCCGCGCTGCACGTCCTGATGCATCGCGATGACGGCGCTCTCGATCCGCTCGGCGTGACAGAGCAAACGCTCGCCGGCTTCGTTGATACGCAAACCCTGAGGCGAGCGTTCGAACAACGTCGCACCGAGCGTGCATTCCAGATGCGCGATCCGGCGACTGATGGTGGATTGGTCGACCCGCAGCCGTTTGGCCGCACTGGCGAGGCTTCCGCCGCGCGCCACGTGAAGGAAGATCTTGAGATCGTCCCAGTCGAGCGAATTGAACTCCTGCATACCGCTCCAGACAGCAAGCGCTATGCCAGCGCGGCTCGGTGGGACGGATTGTCGCCCTCTGCAAGCCGTCTTGCAGGATTCTCTGTATCGGGGTGTCCGGAGCACCATTAGCCTGTCCTGAACAAGGACAAAGCCATGCTTCCCCGCTTCAAGGCCGCCGCGGTGCATGCCGCGCCGGTGTTTCTCGACCGCTCAGCGACCACAAAAAAGGCAATCTCGCTCATCCGGGAGGCAGCCGCCGCCGGCGCGGAAATCGTGGCCTTCTCCGAGACCTTCATTCCCGCGTTCCCGGTGTGGGCCGCGCTGTGGGCTCCGATCGACAACCACGATCTGTTCGTGCGCATGGCGGACCAGTCGGTGCTGGTCGACGGCCCCGAGATCAAGGCAATCCGGGATGAAGCGCGTTCGCTCGGCATCGTGATCTCGATCGGCATCAGCGAGAAGTCGCCGGCAAGCGTCGGTGCCATCTGGAATACCAACCTGCTGATCGGCGAGGACGGCGAGATCCTCAACCACCACCGCAAGCTGGTGCCGACCTTCTACGAGAAGCTGATCTGGGCCAGCGGAGACGGTGCGGGCCTGCGCGTGGTCGACACCCGGCTCGGCAAGATCGGGCAGCTGATCTGCGGCGAGAACACCAACCCGTTGGCACGCTATTCGCTGATGGCGCAGGGTGAGCAGTTACACATATCGAGCTGGCCGCCGGTCTGGCCGACCCGCCGGCCGGCAGGCGGCGGCAACTACCATATCGCCGCAGCGACCCGGATCCGGGCCAGCGCGCATTGCTTCGAAGCAAAGGTGTTCGGCCTCGTCACAGCGGGCGTGCTCGACAAGGCTGCGCGCGACATGCTGGTGGCGCGCGACGCCTCCGCCGCCGCCGTGCTCGACGCGACACCGCGCGCGGAAACGTTTTTTCTCGATCCGACCGGCGAACAGATCGGCGAAGCGCTGCGCGACGAGGAAGGCATCCTCTACGCCGAGATCGATCTCAACCGCTGCGTCGAGCCCAAGCAGTTTCACGACGTGGTCGGCTATTACAACCGGTTCGACATTTTCGACCTCAGCGTCAACCGCCGCCGGCTCAATCCCGTCTCCTTCACCGGAAGCGCGGCGTCGCAGCCGGACGCGGAGAACGATCACATCGATGCCGGGTCGTGAACCCGGTCCGTATCCAACCTCAATCCACCTGCCGATCCGGCGGTGATGAAACATGGAAGGTGAGTCATGAAGCTTGACCGTCGTCAGATTCTGCTCGGAGGCGCCGGCGCCGCTGCCGGTCTCGTGCTTCCAGGTGGCGCCGCCTGGGCGCAGACGCCGGCCAGCATCGGCACCTTCCCGGACGGCGTCACCGCGGACTCCGTCTTCGTCGGACTGACCATTCCGCTCACCGGCGTGTTCTCCGGCGACGGCGGCGATCTCAAGCTTGGCTACGAGCTTGCCATCTCGGAGATCAACGCGGGAGGCGACGCCGCGAAAAAGTGGGGATTGCAGGGCAAGGGCGTACTCGGCCGCCAGATCCGCTACAAGGTATCGGACACCGAGGGAAAGCCCAATCTCGACGTGCAGAGCGCCACGCAGTTCATCCAGCGCGACAAGGCGATCATGCTGGCAGGCTCGGTGTCGAGCGCCAGCGCGATCGCGCTGGAAGAACTCGGCTCGCGCGAAAAGGTGCTCTACATGGTGGGCATCGCCGGCTCCAACGACATCACCGGCAAGAACTGCCAGCGCTACGGCTTCCGCTCGCAGCAGAACGCCTATATGGCCGCGAAGGCGCTCGCGCCCGTCGTCGCCAAAGCGCTCGGCAAGAACATGAAGACCGCGTTCCTGGTGCCCGATTACACCTACGGCCACACCGTCTATGACAGCTTCGCGAAGTTCTCGAAGGAACAGGGCTGGCAGCAGGTCGCCAAGGAAGTGGTTCCGCTCGGCACGACAGACTACTCCTCCGCGCTGCTCAACATCGCCAACAGCGGCGCCGACGTGTTCGTCAACATCGCCTTCGGTGCCGACGCCGTCGCCTCGACCAAGCAGGCCGAGCAGTTCGGCGTGCTCAAGAAGATGAAGCTGGTGGTGCCGAACCTGTCCTCGTTCCAGGACAAGGAGCTCGGCGCCGAGATCATGCAGGGTGTCTATGGCAGCTGCGACTTCTGGTGGACCCTGTCGGACCGCTATCCGCTCGCGAAGGGTTTCGTCGACGCCTTCGTCGCCAAGAACAAATATCACCCGCGCTGGGGCGCCCATATCGGCTACATGCAGACCTATCTCTGGGCGATGACGGTCGAACGGGTCAAGAGCTTCAATCCGGTCGAGGTCATCAAGGCGATGGAGGCCTCGAAGGAACAGCCCTACGAGACCACGATCGGCAAGGTCTATTTCCGCGCCGAGGACCACCAGATGGTGCGCCCGATCCCGATCCTGCGCGGCAAGGCACCGGCGGAGATGAAGGGGCCCGAAGATTATTACGAGATCGTCGACGTCGCCGAAGGCGAAAGCGTGATGAATCCGCCGGACCTGTTCGGCTGCAAGCTCGGCCCCTATACCTGAGAAGCCCAAATGCCAAGCTGGCCCGCCCTCGCCTCGCAGGCCTTCAATGGCCTCGCCCTCGGTTCGCTGCTGGCGCTTGTCAGCAGCGGCCTGACCATCATCCTGGGCACGCTCGGTGTCCTGAACTTTGCCCATGGCGCATTGTTCGCCGTGGGCGCCTATGCCGCCTTCGTCATGCTGCAATACACCCAGTCGTTCCTGCTCGCGATCGCGGTCGGCTGCGGTTTCATGCTGGTACTTGGCTTCCTGCTCGAGCGCCTGATCATCCGCTTCTTCTACGGCCGGCCGCATGAAGACCAGATCCTCGTCACCTACGGCATCGGTATCGTGCTGGTGGAGTGCGTGCGCGCCGTCTTTGGCGGCAACGCGCAGCGCGTGCCGACGCCGTCATGGGGACAGGGCGCCACCCAGCTCGGCTTCCTGATCTATCCGACCTACCGCCTCCAGCTCATCGCCATCATCGCAACGCTGCTGGTCGGCCTCTATCTGGTGCTCTATCGCACGTCGATGGGTCTCGTGGTCCGCGCCGGAATCGAGAACCCCGGCATGGTCGGCATTCTCGGCATCAACCTGCGGCGCACCTTCCTGCTGGTGTTCGCGATCGGCGTCGTCGCGGTTGGCCTCGCCGGAATGCTGTATGCGCCGGTCGTGGCGGTGACGCCGGACATGGGCGCGAACTTCATGGCGCAGTCCTTCGTCGTGATCGTGCTCGGAGGCCTCGGCTCGTTCCCCGGTGCCGTGGTCGGCGGCCTGATCGCCGGCGAGATCGTCAGCCTCACCAGCGCATTCAACTCCTCCTATTCGGAGGTGATGCTCTACGCGCTGATGGCATTGCTGCTGGTGCTGCGCCCGCAGGGCCTGTTCGGCTCGGAAGGACGGGTATGAGCATCGCACGATCGGGCGGGCTGCGGAGCCACACTCCGGAGCTCGCGATTCTCGTCATGCTGATCGCGGCGCCCGTCGTGCTGCCGCATCTCGGCTTTTCGATCGACCTGCTGACGCGGGTGCTGAACTGGGGCCTGATCGGGCTCGGCTTCGACATCCTGTTCGGGCTCGCCGGCCTGCTGTCGTTCGGTCAGGCCGCGTTCTACGGCGTCGGCGGCTTCGTCACCGCGTATCTGCTGGTTTCCGGGACGCTGACGAGCGTCTGGCTGGCGCTCGCCGCCGGGACGATCTCCGCCGGCGCGTTCGGGCTCGTCGTCGGCTGGCTCGCGGTCCGCCGCATCGGCATCTACTTCACGATGATCACGCTGGCGTTCGGGCAGATGGCCTATTTCATCGAGAACTCGCCGCTGTCACACTACACGGGCGGCGAGAACGGCATTCCCGGGGTGCCGGTGCCCGTGCTCGGCTTCGGCGAACATGCCATCCGCATCGGCGCAGGCTTGCCGATGTACGTGCTGTTCGCAGTGATCTTCTTCGGTGCCTACGTGCTGGCGCGCCGCATCGTCCGCTCTCCCGTCGGCGCGATCCTGCTCGCGATCAAGGAGAACACCGCGCGCGTCGCGATGCTCGGCCATAATGTGCCGGCCTACAAGCTTACAGCCTTCGTCATCGCCGCGCTCTATGCGGGACTGGCCGGCGGCCTGCTCGGCTCGTTCCAGAGCTACATGCCGCCCGACGCGTTCTCGCTGGAGACGTCCGGCCAGCTCGTGGTTCAAACCATCGTCGGCGGCGCAAACACCCTGGTCGGGCCGCTGGTCGGCGCGGCCGTCTGGCTTTGGCTGCGTGACAATCTCCAGCTCATTCCCGGTCTCTCCACGCTCTGGAAACTGGTGCTCGGCATCGCCTTCATCGTGTTGGTCGTGGGCCTGCGCCGGGGCATCTGCGGCGAGATCATCCATTGGTGGACCGAGCGCCGGACACTTTCCGCGCGCCAGGCGGCGGAGGCCGTGACCGAGACCATCGAGGCCGGCGGCGCGGTGAAACCTGCATTGAGCAGGGAGCGCGACGCCACCCTGCCATTGCCCTCACCCGCCACCGGCGACAGCGACATTGCTTTGGAGGCCTGCGCGCTGGCGCGGCACTATGGCGGCCTGAAAGCCGTCGACGGCGTTTCGTTCAAGGTTCGCTGCGGCTCCATTCACGCGGTGATCGGTCCGAACGGCGCCGGCAAGAGCACGCTGTTCAAAATGCTGCTGGACGAGGTCAGCCCGACCTCGGGTCATGTGTTGTTGTTCGGATCGCAGGTCACCGGCCACGGCGTCAGCCGGACCGCGCAGTTCGGCATCGCCAAATCCAACCAGTTGAACCAGCTCTTCCCGAATCTCTCGGTGCGGAAGAATTTGCGCATCGCCGCCCTGGCGCGCCGCCGCGGACCGCTGCGGATCGACCTGCTGCGCACCGCCGACAGCCTGCCCGAGGTGGAGGCGCAGATCGACGCGATCATGGCGTTGCTCGACCTTGCCGTGCGCGCCGACACGCCGGCCCACATCCTCGCCTATGGTGAGAAACGGCGACTCGAGATCGGCATGGCGCTGGCGACGAGCCCGAAGGTGCTGTTGCTCGACGAGCCCCTCGCCGGCATGAGCCCGTCGGAGCGCGCCGCGACCTGCGCACTGATCCGCGACATCGCCCAGACCTGCACCATCGTCATCGTCGAGCACGATCTCGACGCGATCTTCGGCCTCGCCGAACGCATCACCGTGCTCTACGAAGGCCGCCTGCTCGCCGACGGCACTGCGGACGAGATCCGCGGTAACCAGCAGGTTCAGGACGCTTACCTCGGAGGGCTTCACGCGCATGAGCCTGCTTGAAGTCGACCGCATCAACACGCTGTACGGCGATTCCCACGTCCTGTTCGACCTCTCGATCCGGGTCGAGGAAGGCGAGGTCGTGGCGCTGCTGGGGCGCAACGGCGCCGGCAAGACCACGACGCTGCGCTCGATCATGGGCGTGCTGGCCCCAAAGAGTGGCGAGATCCGGCTCGACGGCAAGCCGATAAGCGGTCTCGCTCCCTCCGCCATCGCCAACATGGGTGTGCAGCTCGTGCCCGAGGAGCGCGCGATCTTCGGCGGACTGACGGTGGAGGAGAACCTGCGCATCGCCGCGCTGACCGCGCCGAACGCCTGGTCGTTCGAGCGCATCTACGGCGTATTTCCCCGCCTGAAGGAGCGACGCAAGTCTCTCGGTCGCACGCTGTCGGGCGGCGAGCAGCAGATGCTCTCGATCGCCCGCGCGCTGATCCGCGACGCCCGCATTATCCTGCTCGACGAGCCGTTCGAGGGACTGGCGCCGCTGATCGTGCGCGATCTCGTCAACGTCGCCGCCGGTCTCGCCCGCGAGGGTCGCACCATGATCGTGGTCGAGCAGAACGTCGCCGCGGCGCTGAGCTTTGCCACCCGAGTCTATGGCCTCAACAACGGCCATGTGGTGTTCGAGGGCAGCTCCGCCGAACTCACCGCCAATCCGGACCTGGCGCGGGATTTCCTCGGCGTCGGAGCCTGAGCGCCACAAACGATCATTTCCCAAAATGGCGCTGATTTGGGTGAAATGACTGCCGGGCGCCGCCCTGCAACAGGATTTTTCTTATTCGATCCAGGCGATTGCGCTGCGGGAGAGGTTTATTCTACGTCGTGTTGCTCAACCGACGAGATCAACCTAAGATTCCGCAAGATGATCGATCCGCTTTACGTCGCCTCGGGGTTTGGCGTCGGCCTGCTTGTCGGGATGACCGGCGTGGGTGGCGGCTCATTGATGACGCCGCTCCTGATCCTTTTGTTCGGCATCCACCCCGCCACTGCTGTCGGAACCGACCTGCTCTATGCCGCCGCGACCAAGACCGGCGGCAGCGTCGTGCATGGCTGGTCGCGCAGCGTGCACTGGCCGGCGGTGCTGCGGCTGGCCTGCGGCAGCATTCCGGCGAGCGGGCTGACCTTGCTCGTGTTGTGGAAGCTCGACCTCAGGGGAGATTCCGAGCGCAACCTCGTCAACATCGTGCTGTGCTTTGCGCTGCTCCTGACCGCGACCTCGCTGATCTTCCGCAAGTCGATCATGGAGCGTTATCGGAAACGTCTCGAGCGGGTCGACGAGCGCACCACCGCGATCGCGACCGTCGTCACCGGCATCGTGCTCGGCGTGCTGGTCTCGATTTCATCGGTCGGCGCCGGCGCGGTCGGCGTCACCGTGCTGCTGTTGCTCTACCCGCGTCTGCCGATGGCGACCATCGTCGGCTCCGATATCGCGCACGCGGTGCCGCTGACGCTGGTGGCGGGCGTCGGACACTGGGCGCTTGGCGACGTCGATTGGGCCCTGATGGGCGTGCTGCTGCTGGGCTCGCTGCCCGGCATTATCGTCGGCAGTTTCAGCGCGACGCGCGTACCGGAGCCGGTGCTGCGCCTCGTTCTCGCCAGCGTGCTGTTCGTGGTCGCCGGCAAGATCATGTTCGCAGAGCTGAACCTGTCGTCCGCGATCGTGACGGCGCTGGCGTGGAGCCATTGAACGAAGAATGGCGCTCTTCCACTCGCTGTCATCGCCCGGCTTGACCGGGCGATCCAGTACTCCGAAGCGGTCGTGATTGGACCGAAATGCCGTGGCGTACTGGATGCCCCGCCTGCGCGGGGCATGACCGAGAGCAGTCTGTTACTCCGCGGTCCAGCCGCCGTCGATCGAGAGGTTGCTGCCGGTGATCTGCGCGGCATCGTCGCCGCACAGGAACAGCGCGAGGGCCGCGACCTGCTCGGAGGTGACGAATTCCTTGGTCGGCTGGGCGTCGAGCAGCACGTCGTTGATGACCTGCTCGCGCGTCAGATTGCGCGCCTTCATCGTGTCGGGGATCTGCTTCTCGACCAGCGGCGTCCAGACGTAGCCGGGGCTGATGCAGTTGCAGGTGATCTTGCTGGTCGCGACTTCCAGCGCGACGGTCTTGGTCAGGCCGGCGATGCCGTGCTTGGCCGACACGTAGGCCGACTTGAAGGGCGAGGCCACCAGCGAGTGCGCCGACGCCGTGTTGATGATCCGGCCCCAGCCCTTCTTCTTCATGCCAGGGACAGCCGCGCGAATGGCGTGGAAGGCCGAGGACAGGTTGATCGCGATGATCTGGTCCCACTTCTCGATCGGGAATTCCTCGATCGGCGAGACGAACTGGATGCCGGCATTGTTGACGAGAATGTCCACCGAACCGAAGCTCTTCTCGCCCAGTGCGATCATCTCGGCGATCTCCGCCGGCTTGGTCATGTCGGCGGGCGAGTAGACCGCCTTGACGCCGAAATCGGACTCGATCTTCGCGCGCTCCTTCTCGATGTCCTGCGGCGAGCCGAAGCCGTTGATGACGACATTGGCGCCGGCGCCGGCGAAGGCGCGCGCATAAGCAAGCCCGATGCCGCTGGTCGATCCGGTCACGACGGCATTCTTGCCTGACAGACTACCCATTTCATTCGCTCCTTTTTGGCGGGGGCGCGGTGACGTCCCCCGTGAGATCGTAGGTCACCATGGTCTCGCCGGACTGCGGCCGCTCGAGCCAATCCTTGTGGCGCATCGACAGATGCACGTCGTGCACGCCGGCTTCCCAATGCTCGACCATGGCGACATGCGAGAAGTCGTAATCCTTGGACGAGGATTCGTAGTTCTTGCTGCGGTAGATCAGGTGCACCACCGTGACGGTGCTTTCACGCGATACCTTCGCGAGGAATTCCACGGAAGGGTCGTTCTTGAGATAATCGGGCAATTTGGAAATCAGGTCGCGCACGGCCCTGCGGGCGTTGTGCAACTGCCTGTTCTTGTCGGTGTTCATCCGCGTCCGGCTGGAGAAGCGGATGTCCTTCTCACGCTCGGTGGCCTCGAGCAGGGAATTCGGCAGGTCGCCCCGCGCGCTGAACAGGTCGACCTGGAAGATCAGCATGTCGCGATCGACCTCGGCATCGAGCACGTAGTCGAGCGGCGTGTTGGAGGCGATGCCGCCGTCCCAGTAGTGCTCGCCGTCGATCACGACGGAGGGAAAGCCCGGCGGCAGCGCGCCGGAGGCCATGATGTGCTCGGGGCCGATGGTCTTGCCGAGCTTCTTGAACTCGTAATTGTCGAAATATTTGAAGTTGCCGGAGGTGACGCCGACAGCGCCGACCGACAGCCGCGTCTTCAGATCGTTGATGCGATCGAAATCGACCAGCCGCTCCAGCGTCTTCTTCAGCGGCGTGGTGTCGTAATAGCTCTCGGCCTGCGGACTGCCGGGCGGCCACAGCGGCGCGGGCGGGACGCGCGGTGTAAAGAAGCCGGGCACGCCGAAGGTCGCGATCAGCGCGGCGCTGGTCGAATTGAACAGCTCGCGGCTGTGGTCGCTCTTGCCGATCGGTTTCCACGGCACCGGCGCGGAGACCATTTCCCAGAATTCCTTGAGCCGCTTGACGCGGGTCGGGCCTTCGTTGCCGGCAATGATGGCGGCGTTGACCGCGCCGATCGAAATGCCGGCGACCCATTCCGGTTCGAAGCCGTAGCCGCACAGCGACTGATAGGCGCCGGCTTGATAGGAGCCGAGCGCGCCGCCACCCTGCAACACCAGGACGCGTTGCGCATTCGCGGGGACGCTGGCGGATTCAGGACTGGTGTGATCGGTCATTCGGGAACAATAGCAGATGACGAACGACCGTGGCGACTGATCGCCGCGGCGTCAATGCATGCCGGGATCAAGTCTGGCTTATCGGGGGTCCGTCGAGGCCAGGATCATGGTCCAGAACACCTTGTACTTGGTGCCCGGAGCATAGCTCGCCGCGATGCCCAATTTTGTGACACCACCCTTGAGCATGTTGGCACGGTGCGGGGGCGAGTCGCGCCAGCCGGAAAACGCTTCCGCCAGCGTATGATAGCCGGCCGAGATGTTCTCGACCGCCACGGTCGCGGGATATCCGCCGGCGGCAAGGCGCTTGGCCAAGGGCGCGCGGACGTCATGGTCCATCTTGTTGGCCGCCGCCATGGCATTGGACTGGGATTCGGCAAGCCGCATCAGATCGGGGTCGACTACGATGGTGCCGAGGGCGTTGTTCTGGCGGTATTGCGAGATCATGATCGCGGCCGCCTGGGCATCGAGCTTGGTGCCCGGGACCGCCATGTCGGCATACATCGACGGCTGCTGCTGGATCGGTGCCTCATTGCCGGCACAGCCGGCGAGAAGCAAAGCAATGAGTATCGCGGCCGCAGCGCGCATGAATCGGGCCCCCAAAGGAAGGGCCGTTGTTGCATACCAACCGTGGCTGAAAGGTGAATTTTGAGGAAAAATTGACCTTCCGCGGGGTGTCAGACGCCCGCAAATATCCGGTAGCGGCGGGGCTCCAGGCCAATCGTGTCGCCGGCACGCAATTCCCTCTCTCGCGGGGCGTCGATCTCGATGGTCTCGCCGCCCGAGAGGGCCACCTCGGCCCGCTGCACCGGGCCAAAGTTCCGGACATGCCGCACGGCGCCCTCGAAGGCTCCGCTGCCGGGCGGGCCGATCAGCATGTCGTGTCGCCGCACGAACAGCCTTGACGCGCCAGGCGCAAGACCGTCCGCCGCAAGGCGGAGCGGCCGGTCACCGAGCCGTACAACGCCGTCGGCAATCTGGACCGGCAGCTCGATGGATTCACCTATGAAGCCATGCACGAAGGCGGACGCCGGAGTCTCGTAGACGTCGCCGGGGGAGCCGATCTGCTCGATCCTGCCCTTGTCCATCACCACGACGCGGTTGGCGACTTCCAGCGCTTCCTCCTGGTCGTGGGTGACGAAGATCGAGGTCACGTTGATCTCATGATGCAGCGAGCGCAGCCATTTGCGCAGCTCCTTTCGCACCTTGGCGTCGAGCGCGCCGAACGGCTCGTCGAGCAAGAGGATGCGCGGCTGGATCGCGAGCGCGCGCGCAAGCGCAATGCGCTGGCGCTGGCCGCCGGAGAGCTGACTCGGATAGCGGTCGGCGAGCCAGTCGAGCTGCACGAGATCGAGCAGCTCCTTGACGCGCGCACGGATGGTTGCCTCGTCCTTGCGGATCGCGCGCGGCTGCACGCGCAGGCCGAAGGCGACGTTCTCGAACACCGTCATGTGGCGGAACAGCGCGTAGTGCTGGAACACGAAGCCGACATGACGTTCGCGCGCGCCCTGCGCCAGCGCATCTTCGCCATTGATGAGCACCTCGCCGGAATCGGGCCAATCGAGCCCGGCGATGATCCGCAACAGTGTGGTCTTGCCGGAGCCTGACGGACCGAGCAGCGCCACGAGCTCGCCGCTCTCGACCTTGAGGTCGACGCCGTCCAGAGCGGCAAAACTGCCGAACTTCTTGACGAGATTCCTGACTTCAATGGTCATTGCCGTCTTGTCCTTCGTCGAGATGACGTTCGAGAACGGTTTTGGCGATCAGCGTGATCAGCGCCAGCATCGCCAGCAGGGATGCGATCGCGAAGGCGGCGACGAACTGGTATTCGTTGTAGAGAATCTCGACCAGCAGCGGCATTGTGTTGGTCTCGCCGCGGATGTGGCCCGAGACGACCGACACGGCGCCGAACTCGCCCATCGCACGCGCATTGCAGAGCAGGACGCCGTAGAGCACGCCCCATTTGATGTTCGGAAGCGTGACGCGGAAGAAGGTTTGCAGGCCGGAGGCACCGAGCGAAATCGCCGCTTCCTCCTCCTGCGTGCCCTGCTCCTGCATCAGGGGGATCAGCGCGCGGGCCACGAAGGGGAAGGTCACGAAGGTGGTGGCGAGCGCGATGCCGGGCACCGCGAACAGGATCTGGATGTCGTGATCCCTGAGCCATCCGCCAAAATAGCCCTGGGCGCCGAACAGCAGCACGAAGACGAGGCCCGAGATCACCGGGCTCACCGAGAACGGCAGGTCGATCAGCGTGATCAGGAAGGTCTTGCCGGGGAATTCGAACTTGGTGATGGCCCAAGAGGCGACGAGGCCGAACACCAGATTGAGGCCGACCGAGATCGCCGCCACCAGCAGCGTCAGCCTGATCGCGGACAATGCCTCCGGATCGGCCAGCGCGGAGAGATAGGCGAGGAATCCCTTCGAGAGCGCCTGCGCGAACACCACGACCAGCGGCAGCACGACGAAGACGGAGAGGAAGATCATCGCCAGCGCGATGATGACGATGCGCACCGCTCTCGGCTCCGTGCGAAGGTTGTCCCGCGCGGCCGCTGCATGCGCACGCGCCTTTGCCTCCGACGGCGAGAGCGAAACCGAATCTGCGATCTGCATCGTCATGGCCCGCCCTCAACGCACCGGAATCCGGCTCTGCGCCCAGCGCTGGAGCCGGTTGACGGCGAAGATGATGACGAAGGACACGACGAGCATGACGACCGCGATCGCAGTCGCGTCGGCATAGCGGAACTCGGACAGACGGATCACGATCAGCAGCGGCGCGATCTCGGAGACATTCGGCAGATTGCCGGCGATGAAAATCACCGAGCCGTATTCGCCGACCGCTCGCGCGAAGGCGAGCGCGAGGCCCGTGAGCAGCGCCGGCGCGAGCGATGGCAGGATCACGCGAATGATGGTCTGCCAGCGGCTCGCCCCTAGGCTGCCCGCAGCTTCCTCGATCTCGACATCGAGATCCTGCAGCACCGGCTGCACCGTGCGGACCACGAAAGGGATGCCGATGAAGATCATGGCGACGAAGATGCCGAGCGGCGTGAACGCCACCTTGATGCCAAGCGCCGCGAGCGGCGCGCCCAGCCAGCCCTTTTCGGCGAACAGCGCGGTCAGTGCGACGCCGGCGACCGCCGTCGGCAATGCGAAGGGCACGTCGACGATGGCATCGAACAGCCTCCTTCCGGGGAAGCGGTAGCGCACCAGCGCCCAGACGATGATGCTGCCCATCACCAGATTGACGCAGGCCGCCGCGAAGGCGAGGCCGAACGAAACCCTGAGCGCATTCAGGGTTCGCCGACTGGAAAGAATATTCCAGAACTGCTCGGGGCTCAGTTCGAGCGATTTCAGGAACAATCCGGCGAGCGGAATCAGGATGATCACGGACAGCCAGGAAAGCGTCAGTCCCATCGTAAGACCGAAGCCCGGCAATGTCCGGCGTCGTGCTGCAACTGCGCTCACCAGGCCCCCTGCTAAAGCCTCTTAGGACAGCGCCCGATCAGTTCTTGTAGATCTGATCGAAGACGCCACCGTCGGCAAAATGTTCCTTCTGCGCCTTGGTCCAACCGCCGAACACATCGTCGATCGTGAACAGTTCGACCTTTGCAAAGGAGTTTGCATACTTTTTGGCGATTTCAGCATCGCGCGGACGGTAGAAATTGCGTGCGGCAATTTCCTGACCTTCCTTGGTATACCAATACTGGAGATAGGCATCGGCGGCGTTGCGGGTGCCCTTCTTGTCGGCCACCTTGTCAACGATCGCGACCGGCGGTTCGGCGAGGATCGAGAGTGGCGGCGCCACGATCTCGAACTTCTCGGGACCGAACTCCTTCAGCGCGAGAAACGCCTCGTTCTCCCAGGCGAGCAGCACGTCGCCGACGCCGCGCTCGACAAAGGTCACGGTGGCGCCGCGCGCGCCGGTATCCAGCACCGGCACCTGCTGGAACAGCTTGCCGATGAAATCCTTGGCCTTGTCGGGCGAGCCGTACTTCTTCTGAGCAAAGCCCCAGGCCGCCAGATAATTCCAGCGCGCGCCGCCTGAGGTCTTCGGGTTCGGCGTGATCACGGCCACGCCCGGCTTGAGCAGATCGTCCCAGTCCTTGATGCCCTTCGGATTGCCCTTGCGCACCAGGAACACGATGGTCGAGGTATAGGGCGAGGAATTCTGCGGCAGCCGCTTCTGCCAGTCGGTCGCGGTGAAGCCCTTGTTCGCGATCACGTCGATGTCGTAAGCGAGCGCGAGCGTCACGACGTCCGCCTGCAATCCATCGATCACGGCGCGCGCCTGCGAACCGCTGCCGCCATGCGATTGCTTGATCTCAACGCTCTTGCCGGTTTCCTTCTGATAGGCGGTCGCGAACGCCTTGTTGAACTCGACATAGAGTTCGCGCGTCGGATCGTACGACACGTTCAAAAGATTGATGTCAGCGGCGAGAGCCGCGCTTGCCCAAAGCAATCCTGCCGCGAGCGGAACGATACGGCGCATCATGTCCATCTCCATTCACGTCGACGACTTCAGCGTCGTCAACGGCACGCGGGCATAACTCGGGGCGAAACGCGTTCAAGTCAACGGAACCGGATTTTCTTGTTTGAAGAGTCGCAGCCCGCCTGTGCTACGAAGTCTTCATCGTGTGGATGCCGCATTCTGTCTTCGCCCGGCCGCGCCAGCGACCGGCGCGTGCATCCTCGCCCTCGGTGGTTCTGCTGGTGCAAGGCATACACCCAACCGACAGGAAACCGGACTCCACCAGTGGATGACGCGGCAATTTAGCGCGGACGAAGATCGCCTCGAGTTCCTCGCGTGAGACATTGGCGAAGGGGTTGAACTTCAAGCGCGCACCATCGTCCTCGACCACGGAAATGTCGGCGCGCTTACTGCCTTGAAAGCGCTTGCGACCGTTGATCCAGGCATCGAACGGCTTCAGCGCGCGCGCGAGCGGCTCGACCTTGCGGATCCGGCAGCAGGCGTCGGGATCGGAGAACCAGAGATCGCGCTCGGGATCGTCGCGCGACAGCGTCTCCTCCGCCGGCTTGATCGAGCGGACGTCCTTGAGGCCGAGCGCGGCAACCAGCGCGTCGCGATAGGCAAGTGTCTCCTCGAACAGCCAGCCGGTATCGAGGAAGATCACGGGGATTGCCGGATCGACGTCCGCCATGACCTTCAGCAGCGTCGCCGATTCCGTGCCGAAGGACGACACCAGTGCAAGCTTGTCGCGCCCGATCGTCTTTAGAGCCGTCGCGATGATCTCGGCAGGAGAGGCATCGCGCAACGCGCGATCGAGCTCCACCGCCGAAGGCAGCGCAGAGACGGACGCCGACGAAACCCGGGGCGCTATTGCGTTCACGTGCCGACACCCTCGGAGTGACGGAGTTGCATGCGCCGGTGCAGCGCCGTGATCCGGCCATCGCCGGTCGGCTGGTAGAACACCGAATAGCGCTTGGCGGTCTGCATGAAGGCGTCCGCGTCGGCCTGCTTCTTGACCTCGAAGGAATCGAAGCCGGCCCGCAGCATGAACACGAACTGGTCACGCAGCACCTGCCCCGTCGCCCGCAGCTCACCACGATAATTGTAGCGCTCGCGCAGCAGCCGCGCCTGGCTGTAGGCGCGTCCATCGCGGAAGCTCGGGAATACCAGCGCGACCACGGCGATCTTGCCGAGATACGGGACGAGCTCGCCGATGTCCCGGTTATTCGGCCAGATCACACCGACCTTGCCGCTGCGCTTGAGCAAAGCTTCTGCGTCGGCCAAGAAGCGCTCGGCCGGCACCAGGATGTCGCCGCCTTCGGGCAGCGGCGTGTCGACGGCGAGCTTGACGAAGCTGTCGTCGGCGATCTTTCCGCTGTTAACGAGTGGCATAGACGCGCTCCTTGAAGGGTTCGACACCGAGGCGCTTCACCGTATCGACGAACAGCTCTTCCGGCCGTTCGCGCAGCGCAAGATAGGCTTCCACGATGTCCTCGACGACGTCGGCGACCTCGTCAAACTTGACGCCCGGCCCGATCAGATTGCCAAGCGCGGCGCTCTCGTCGGCACGACCGCCGATGGTGATCTGATAGACCTCCTCGCCGTTCTTCTCGACACCGAGAATGCCGATATGGCCGACATGGTGATGGCCGCAGGCGTTGATGCAACCGGAGATGTTGATGTGCAGCCGGCCGATCAGGTTGGCTAGCTCGTGGTTGGCGAAGCGCCGGGTCAGCTCTTGCGCGATCGGGATCGAGCGTGCATTCGCCAGCGAGCAATAGTCGAGCCCCGGGCAGGCGATGATGTCGGTGATCAGATTGACGTTCGGCGTGGCGAGGCCGAGCTTGTCGAGCGCCTTCCACAGTGCCGGCAGGTCGCGCTTGGCGACGTGCGGCAGCGCGAGATTCTGCTCGTGGCCGACGCGGATCTCGCCGAAGGAATATTTGTCGGCGAGATCGGCCAGACCGTCCATCTGCTCGGCCGTGGCATCGCCCGGAGGCGCACCGATCGGCTTCAGCGAGATCGTGACGATGGAGTAGCCAGGGTTTTTGTGCGCGGCCACCGAGTTCTTGCGCCACGCCTCGAAGTCGGGATCGGCCGCGGCCTGCCGCAGTTCGTCCGGCATATGCGGCAGCTTTTCGTAAGACGGATAGATGAAGCGCGAGCGGATGTCCTCGATCACCTCGTCATCGATCTGGAGCGAAGAATAGCGGATATGCTGCCACTCCTCCTCGACCTCGCGCGAGAATTTCTCGATGCCGAGTTCGTGCACCAGGATCTTGATGCGCGCCTTGTAGATGTTGTCGCGGCGTCCGTACTGGTTATAGACGCGCAGGATGGCCTCGATGTAGCTCAAGAGGTCACGGCCGTGGACGAAGTGCTTGATGGTCTTGCCGATGAACGGCGTGCGGCCGAGGCCGCCGCCGACCAGCACCTCGAAGCCGGTCTCGCCCTTCTCGTTCTTGATCAGGCGCAGGCCGATGTCGTGGACCTTGATCGCGGCGCGGTCGTGATCCGACGCGGTGATCGCGATCTTGAACTTGCGCGGCAGGAACGAGAATTCCGGATGCAGCGTGGTGTGCTGGCGGATCAGCTCCGACCAGATGCGCGGGTCCTCGATCTCGCCGGGCGCGACGCCGGCCCACTGGTCCGAGGTGACGTTGCGCATGTTGTTGCCGGAGGTCTGCATCGCGTGGATGCCGACCTCGGCGAGATCGGCAAGCGCATCCGGCAGGTCCGACAGCTTGATCCAGTTGAACTGGATGTTCTGGCGCGTGGTGAAATGGCCGTAGCCGCGGTCGTATTTGCGCGCGACATGGGCGAGTTGCCGCAACTGGTTCGACGCCAGCGTTCCGTAGGGAATCGCGACGCGGAACATGTAGGCGTGCAGTTGCAGATATACGCCGTTCTGCAGGCGCAGCATCTTGAATTCGTCCTCGGTGAGTTCGCCCGAGAGACGGCGCTGCACCTGGTCGCGGAATTCCAAGACGCGCTCGTTGACAAGCGTGCGGTCAATTTCGTCGTAAGCATACATGATTGAAGTGCCTTAAAGCTCGACTTGCAGCTCGACCTGCGATCAGACCGGCAGGTCGATTGTCACGCCGTCGCGGCGGATCTGCTCCCGCAGATTGCCCGGCAGGATCTTGCCGGCTTCGTCGACTTGCACCGGCGCAATATAGGGACCGATCGCGCCGACGTCATCGGCCACGGCCTCGGCGAGCAACGCTTTCGCCTCATCGGAGTTTCGCACGATCGCGGCGTCGGCGAGGTCAGCCGACCACCCCTTGGCGGCGGTCCGATAGACGACGATGCCGTCCCAGGTGCGGTTGGCTGTCACCACCGAGGAACCGTTGATTTTGAGTTTCTGTTGCAGAGGAGAGGTCATTCGGCAGCATCCAGCAGGTCAGAGATGATGTGTTGGGGTGTGTCGCGGCGAAGCGAACCGGCATGCCGGACCACCTCGCCGATGATGAGGATGGCGGGACCGCCTTGGGTCCGCCGCACGAGCTCGGGCAGGTCGCACAACGTGCCGACCGCGCCTTGCGCGTCCGGACGCGTGACGCGGGCGAACACGCCGACCGGCGTCTCCGGCGAACGGCCGGCGGCGAGCAGGCCGGCGCGTATCGCGGGCGCAGCGGTCAGCCCCATGTAGACCACGACGGTCATCCTGGTGTCGGTCAGCGTCGACCAGTCCACCGCCTCGGCGTCGCGCGCCTTGTGCGCTGTGAGGAAGGTGATGCGGGTCGCTTCATGACGATAGGTGAGCGGCACCTCGAAATCAGCGGCACCGCCGAGTCCCGCGGTGATGCCGGGAATGATCGAATAGGCGATACCGGCGGCGCGCAGCGCTTCCACCTCTTCGCCGCCGCGGCCGAACACGAACGGATCGCCGCCCTTCAGCCGCACCACGCGCTGGCCGGATCGTGCGGCCTCGATCATGCACTGGTTGATGGCGTCCTGGCCGATACCGGGCTTGCCGATGCGGCGGCCGACCGGAACGCGCGTGGTATCGCGGCGGATACGGTCGAGGATTTCAGGCGAGACCAGCTCGTCATGAAAGACGATGTCGGCGTCCTGCAACGCGCGCAGCGCCTTGATGGTGAGAAGATCGGGATCGCCGGGGCCGGCGCCGACCAGCGCGACCGAGCCTTCCGGCTCGCCGGCGCGCGCGAATGCGGACGGATCGGAAATGGCCTTGAGCGCTGCGTCCGCTTCGCCCTTGCGGCCGGCGAGCACGGCGGCCCCGATCGGGCCGTCAATGATGCGCTCCCAGAAGCGGCGGCGCAGCGGAAACTCGGCGATACGTCCATTGATGGTTTTGCGGAAGCTGCCGATGAACTCGGCGAGTTCGCCGATGCGCGCCGGGAGCAGCGCCTCGATCTTCTCACGCAGGCGCCGTGCCACCACCGGCGAGGTCCCACCGGTGCCGACAGCGACCACGACATCGCCACGATCGACGATCGCCGGAAAGATGAAGCTGGAATGTTCGAGATCGTCCATCACGTTGACGGGCAGGCCGAGTGCCTTGGCCCGAACCGACATCACGATGCCGACGTCGCCCGCACCAGCGCAGACGACAGCGATGACGCCAGAGAGATCGGCGGTGAGCGGATCGCCGGCCGCGACGTCTACGCGTGCTGCATCCTCAGAACCGAGGCCCAGATCATGATTGCCGTCGATCGCATGCACGCGGATATGCGCGCCGGCAGCAGCGAGCACGCGCAGCTTGGCGCGCAAAAGCTCACCCGCGCCGATGAGAACCACCGGACCGGCCTTGAGATCGAGGAACACCGGCAAGAACCGCATGCGATACTCGCTTCCCCCACATCCGGGGTTGACTGGAATTATTTTCTATATATGTGTCGTTTCGAGCGCGCAAAGAGAAAATTTTTTCTTCTCTTCCACGTCGCAACTATAGAATTTTCGCCTCCAAACGCAAAGTGGCAGAGATGCATCTTCTCAGGACCGATTCCGGTGCAGATGGACGGGACTCCCGCTCCCCCGTTTCCGAGCAAATTCCCGTCGCGCTGACCGCGCCCAGCATGGACCATTTGGACCAGCTCGAGGCCCAGAGCATCTACATTTTCCGCGAGGCCTTTGGCCGTTTGAAGAAGATCGCCCTGCTGTGGTCGCTCGGCAAGGACTCCAACGTCATGATCTGGCTGGCGCGAAAAGCGTTCTTCGGCCGGCTGCCGTTCCCGGCCCTCCATGTCGACACCGGCAAGAAGTTTCCGGAAATGTATCGGTTCCGCGATCATTACGGCAAGGAGTGGGACCTCGATCTGCGCGTCGAACCCTGCCCGCCCATCGATGCCGTCGACCCAACGCTGCCGCCGGCTGCACGTTCCGCCGCGCGCAAGACCGAGGGCCTCAAGATGGCCCTCGCCAAATACGGCTTTGACGGACTGATCGCCGGCATTCGCCGCGACGAGGAGGCAACCCGCGCAAAGGAACGCGTGTTCTCGCCGCGCGGGCTCGAAGGCAATTGGGACGTGCGCGATCAGCCGCCGGAGTTCTGGGACCATTTCAACGCCTCGCCGCCGCAGGGCGCGCATTTGCGCATCCATCCGATCCTGCATTGGACCGAGGCCGACATCTGGGCCTACACCAAGCGCGAGAACATTCCGATCATCCCGCTCTATTTCTCCCAGAACGGCAAGCGCTACCGCTCGCTGGGTGATCAGGACATCACCAACCCCGTGAATTCGACCGCATCGAATATCGACGAGATCCTGGCCGAGCTCGAGCAGACCAAGGTGCCGGAACGCGCCGGCCGTGCGCTCGACCACGAGACTGAGGACGCCTTCGAGCGTCTGCGCGTCGCCGGCTATCTCTGACCTCAGGACGCAACGCGGCCATGAACATGATCGTCACCCCCGCTTCGCCCGCGACGCCAAATGGCACGACGCGACCGCAAGTTCGCATCGTCATCGTCGGCCATGTCGACCACGGCAAGTCGACGCTGGTCGGCCGCCTGCTGCACGAGACCGGCAGCCTGCCCGACGGCAAGCTCGAAATGCTCAAGGCCGTCAGCGCGCGGCGCGGCATGCCTTTCGAGTGGTCGTTCCTGCTCGACGCGCTCCAGACCGAGCGTGACCAGGGTATCACCATCGACACCACGCAGATCCGCTTCCGCACCAATTCGCGCGACATCGTGCTGATCGACGCACCCGGTCACGCAGAATTCCTGCGCAACATGATCACCGGCGCTTCGCAGGCCGACGGCGCCGTGCTGATCATCGACGCGCTGGAAGGCGTGCGCGACCAGACCAGGCGGCACGGCTATCTCCTGCACCTGCTCGGCGTGAAGCAGGTCGCTGTCGTCGTCAACAAGATGGACCGCGTCGATTTCTCCGCGGATCGCTTCAAGGCGATCAGCGACGAGATCTCCGCGCATCTGAATGGCCTCGGTGTGACGCCGACGGCGATCATCCCGATCTCCGCGCGCGATGGCGACGGCGTCGCCGAGCACACCATCCGCATTGGCTGGTACAAGGGACCGACCGTGGTCGAGGCACTCGACGCCCTCGAGCCGGCGCGGCCGCTCGAAGCGCTGCCGCTGCGCCTGCCCGTGCAGGCAATCTACAAGTTCGACGACCGCCGCATCGTGGCAGGGCGCATCGAGTCCGGGAGCCTGATTGCCGGCGACGAGATCGTGATCATGCCGGCCGGCAAGATCGCCAGGATCAAGACGGTCGAGAGCTGGCCGGTGACGCCGGTCGCGGGACGTCAGGGCGCGGGCCGCTCCGTCGGTATCACGCTCGACCGCGAGCTGTTCATCGAGCGCGGCGACATCGTCGCGCACGCAGGATCCGCCCCGCGCGAGACGCGTCGGCTTCGCGCGCGCATCTTCTGGCTGCACGAGAAGCCGCTCGCCAAAGGTGACCAGTTGCTGGTCCGCTGCGGACCGAAGGAGAGTCGCGCCACCGTCGTCGCGATCGAGAAGGCGGTCGATCCCGGCGAACTCTCGAGCGTCGAGAACAAGGCGATCGGCCGCAACCATGTCGGCGAGATCGATATCTCGCTGTCCAGTCCGATCGCGGCCGACCCCTACACCGAGAACCCGCGCACCGGCCGTCTCGTGATCGAGGTGTCCGGGCGTATCGCCGGCGGCGGACTCGTGCTGTCGGTCGAGGCAGGCCAGCGTGCGGTGCCTGTCGACATCGTGCCGGTGGAATCGGCGCTGCGGCCGGATGAGCGCTCCGCGCGCTACCGGCATAACGGCGCCGTGGTCTGGCTCACGGGCCTGCCGGCCTCCGGCAAGTCGACGCTGGCCAAGGCGCTCGAGCGGCGGCTATTCACCAACGGGGGCTCGCCGATCCTGCTCGACGGCGACACGCTGCGCGCCGGCCTCAACAGCGATCTCGGCTTCTCCGCCGCCGATCGCAGCGAGAATATCCGCCGCCTCGCCGAGGTCGCGACGCATCTCGCCCGCAACGGCCATGTCGCGATCGTCGCGGCCGTCTCGCCCGCTCGCGAGGACCGCGCCACCGCACGCCGTATCGCCGATACCGCGTTCCGCGAGATCCACGTCGCAACGCCCGCGGAAGTCTGCGAGGAGCGCGATCCCAAGGGCCACTACAAGAAGGCCCGCGCCGGTGCGCTGGCTTCGTTCACCGGCATCGGCAACGACTACGAGACGCCCGAGGCTGCCGAGCTGGTGATCGACACGTCGACGCGAACGGTTGCCGCGGCGGCGGACGAGATCGAACAGATGCTGAAGACGACCGGCGTGCTGTTCGACGAAGTCATGGACCTCGCCGCGAATATTTGAGGGGCACTCCTCGTTGGTGCACTCGCTGCCACCATACAGACAGTGCGTTCCCTCCCCCCTTGCGGGGGAGGGGTAGGGAGAGGGGTCCACACGGGGACTCTCTCCATCAACAAGAGCGCTCCGATCCGTCGATCTCAGACATACCTTTTCCTGGGCTACCCCTCTCCCCCGCCCTCCCCCGCAAGGGGGAGGGAGCGCGGCTGTGCGCGTGACAGGGAGACAGGCTCAATTGCTTGTAAGCGAGCCGCCTCCCACACCTCTCCTTGACATTTTGACAGACCTTTAGGGGCCTTCTCACGGCCCCGATTTTGGGGCTAATAAGGCCCCGAAAGCCGCTCCCAGTGGGCGCATTTTGCTGCCGTCGGGTCAAAAGCAGCCAAAAACAGCCATTTCCAACAAGAAAGACCATCATGAAACGCGTCGACGCCCACGGATTGAAGATTGCACCCGTCCTGTTTGACTTCATCGCCAAGGAAGCGGCCCCGAAAACGGGGATCGCGCCGGAGGCGTTCTGGGCCGGGGTCGCCGCCATCATCAAGGAGCTGGGGCCAAAGAACCGCGCGCTGCTGGCGTTGCGGGACACGCTGCAGGCCAAGATCGACGACTGGCACCGCGCCAACAAGGGCAAGGCGTTCGACCTCGATGCCTATACCGCCTTCCTCAAGGAGATCGGCTATCTCGTCCCCGAGCCCGCGACGCAGAAGGTCGAGACCGCCAATGTGGACGAGGAGATCGGCAAGATCTGCGGCCCGCAGCTCGTCGTTCCGCTCACCAATGCGCGCTATGCGCTGAACGCGGCGAACGCGCGCTGGGGCTCGCTCTACGACGCCTTCTACGGCACCGACGCGATCCCGCACGATCCTTCCGAAGCCGGCAAGGGTTACAACAAGGCGCGCGGCGACAAGGTGATCGCCAAGGCCAAGACCTTCCTCGATGCCGCCGTGCCGCTTGCGACCGGCAGCCATACCGACGTCACCGCCTATAGCATCGTTGCCGGCCAGCTCGCGGTGAAGCTGAAGAGCGGCAACGCCACCGCGCTGAAGAACGCCGCGCAGTTCGCGGGCTTCCAGGGCGATGCAGCCGCGCCGAGCGCGGTGCTGCTCGCCAACAATGGCCTGCACGTCGAGGTCAAGATCGACCGCAGCAGCACGATCGGCAAGGACGATCCGGCCGGCGTCGCCGACATGATCATGGAGTCCGCCGTGTCGACCATCCTCGACATGGAGGACTCGGTCGCGGCGGTCGACGCCGAAGACAAGGTGCTGGTCTATCGCAACACGCTCGGCCTGATGAACGGCACGCTGTCGGCCGACTTCGAGAAGGGCGGCAAGACGCTGACGCGTTCGCTGAATGCCGACCGCAGCTACAAGACGCCGGACGGCAAGGGCGAGGTGAAGCTGCACGGCCGCAGCCTGCTGCTGATGCGCAATTGCGGTCACCACATGTTCACGGACGCTGTGCTGGACGAGACCGGCGAGGAAGTTCCGGAAGGCCTGCTCGATGCCGCGGTCTCCGGCCTGCTCGCGATTCACGACCTCAAGGGCAACTCGAAGGTCAAGAACAGCCGCACGGGATCGGCCTATATCGTCAAGCCGAAAATGCACGGCCCGGACGAAGTCTCGCTCGCCTGCGAGATATTCGACCGCGTCGAGAAGATGCTCTCGCTGCCCGAGAACACGCTCAAGATCGGCATCATGGACGAGGAGCGGCGCACCACCGTCAACCTCAAGGCCTGCATCCAGCGTGCCTCCAAGCGCATCATGTTCATCAACACCGGCTTCCTCGACCGCACCGGCGACGAGATCCACACCTCGATGGAAGCGGGTCCGATGATCCGCAAGAACGAGATGAAGGCGCAGGCCTGGATCAAGGCCTATGAAGACTGGAACGTCGACATGGGCCTGATCGACGGCCTGCCCGGCCATGCCCAGATCGGCAAGGGCATGTGGGCTGCGCCCGACAAGATGGCGGACATGCTGCAACAGAAGCTCGCGCATCCGCAGGCCGGTGCCACCACCGCCTGGGTGCCCTCTCCGACCGCGGCGACACTGCACGCCCTGCACTATCACCAGGTCAACGTCATCGCCCGCCAGCAGGAGCTGACCAAGGGCGGCCCCCGCGCGAAGCTCTCCGATATCCTCACCATTCCGGTGTCGAAATCGAACTGGGCGCCCGACGACGTCAAGCAGGAGATCGACAACAATTGCCAGGGTATCCTCGGCTATGTCGTGCGCTGGATCGACCAGGGCGTCGGCTGCTCCAAGGTGCCTGATATCCACGATGTCGGGCTGATGGAAGACCGCGCCACCTTGCGCATCTCAAGCCAGCATCTCGCCAACTGGCTGCACCAGGGCGTGATCACCGAAGCGCAGGTGATGGAATCGCTCAAACGCATGGCCGTCGTCGTCGACAAGCAGAACGCGGGCGATGCGATCTACAAGCCGATGGCGCCCAGCTTCGACGGCGTCGCCTTCAAGGCCGCCTGCGACCTGATCTTCAAGGGACGTGAGCAGCCGAACGGCTACACCGAATACATCCTCACCGCCCGCCGCCGCGAGGCGAAAGCGACCGGCTGAGCCCAATCAAACGAACACCAAAAGCCCCGGCTCGCGCCGGGGCTTTTTTGTTTGGGGCGAGACAGGACGGCTAGAATACCGCCAGATATTTCAGCAACGAGACGATGCCGATGATGATGACAACCACCCGCGCGATCTGCTTGGCGCGGCCGTCCATCGGCAGCATGTTGATGAGATAGAGCACAAGAATAACGACGAGAAATGTAACGAGTACGCCGACCAGCATCGCAAGGCCCCCTTCAGGCAAATTGCTAACGGTATTCTAACGCCCATCTCCCGCGCCGGTTCCATTCAGGCAACTCCTTGCAACTTCTAGTAATTCCGTAGTTCTACAGGCAGGCTGTCTGCCTAAAACTTTACCCTTTTCCTTTCAGATGCAGAAACCGTTTGGGCCGCGCGTCGCAAACGGCATGCGATTGCCGATCTGCGGCGCCCACTGTTTTCCATCTTGCCGGGCGTCTCCACGTACTTTGGAAATAGGACTTGGGGAGACCTCGATGCTCAATCGTCTGACCGTATCCGCACTGCTGAAGGCGGTGATCGCGATCACGTCGGTCTGCGTGGTGATTGCACTCTCGCTCACCGCCTATGCGTCCTGGGATCGCCTCAAGACCGCCAACCGCATCTCGCAGATTGCGGATGCCTCCGCCGATCTGTTCAAGGCGATGCACAATCTGCGGACCGACCGCTCGACCACCACGCGGCTCCTGAACGCGGCCGAGCCGATGGATTCCGAGATCGAGAAATACCTGCGTGCGCTCCGCGATGCGCAGATGCCAGCGATGGCGCGCGCACTCGAGCTGCTGCCGAGTATGGATTTCCCACAATCGGCGACGCTGGTGCCGGAGCTGTCGCGTCTCTACAAGCTGCTGGTCGAGGAGCAGAAGCAGTTCTGGGAGGACGTCGCCAAGCCCAAGGATCAGCGCCGCGCGGGTCTGCCGAAGGAGTACTTGGAGACGACGCAAGGCCTGCTGGACGTGCTCGACAAGCTGTCGAACACGCTGGCCGCAACCGTCAACCACCAGGACGCCGAGATCGACCAGTTGCTGTCGATCAAGCAGAGCGCCTGGCTGCTGCGCAACACCGCAGGCGAAGCCTCGCTGATCGTCTCGACCGGGCTTGCGGCCGGCAAGATCACGCCGGAGGGCCGCTACAATTATACCCAATATGTCGGCGGCACGACTGCGATGTGGAAGGCGCTGGAATTGTCGACCTCGGGCATGCAATTGCCGGCCGGCCTCGCCTCCGCCATGGCTGCGGCCAAGACGGCCTATTTCGAGCCGCAATACCTGGCTCTGCGCGACCGTCTCGCGGACACGCTGGTCAAGGGCGAGAAGGCCGAGATGACCGCCAACCAGTGGAGCCCGATCACGGTGGGCCGCATGGCGAGCGCGGTCGCGGTGGCCGAATCCGCCCTCGACGCCGCCAAGGCCCATACCCAGGAGCAGCGCGGTGCCGCCCAGCGCGCGCTGATCGTGCAGCTCGCGCTGCTGGCGCTCGCCATCGGACTCGCTGTTGGCACCATCGGGCTGGTCAGCCGCCGCGTCATCACTCCGCTGAACACGATCCGCGATGCCATGCTGAAGGTGGCCGGCGGCGACCTCGCGGTCGACAGCGGCTATCTCGACCGCCAGGACGAGATCGGCGCGCTGGCGGGCGCGCTGCAGACCTTCAAGCAGCAGGCCATCGAGAAGCTCAAGATCGAGGAGCACGAACGCGAACGCAATCGCGGCGCAGCCGCTCGCCAGCGCGCCGTCGAGGCCTATGTCGGCGAATTCGAGGGCGCGGTGCGCAAGACGCTGGGCGAACTGAGCGAAGCTTCCGGCCAGATGCGCAAGACCTCCGGCGATCTGTCGGCCGTGTCGCGCCAGACCAACGACCGCGTCCAGGTCGCCGGCAAGGCCTCGAATGACGCTTCCATGAGCGTCGACAGTGTTGCTGCCGCTGCCGAGGAGCTTTCTGCCTCGATCAACGACATCAGCCAGCAGGCTGCCCATGCCGCGGGCATCGCCAGCCGTGCCGTCACCCAGGCCCGCGAGACCGACGGCACCGTGCAGGGACTGGCCCAGTCCGCGGGACGCATCGGCGAGGTCGTGGGATTGATCAACACCATCGCGGCGCAGACCAATTTGCTCGCACTCAACGCGACGATCGAAGCCGCGCGCGCCGGGGAAGCCGGCCGCGGCTTCGCGGTCGTCGCTTCCGAAGTGAAATCGCTGGCAAGCCAGACCGCAAAAGCCACCGAGGAAATCTCCGGCCAGATCGCCGACATCCAGAGGGTCGCCAGCGACGCCATCAACGCGATCCAGACCATCGGCGGCATCATTGGCGAAGTGAACGAGGTCGCGACCGCGATCGCCGCCGCGGTACAGGAGCAGGGTGCGGCGACCCAGGAGATCACGCGCAGCACGCAATTCGCGGCGCAGGGCACCAAGAACGTCACGGACAATATCAGTGGCGTGAAGACCGATGCCGACGCCGCCGCGGCCGCCGCGGACAACGTGAAGCAAGCCTCCGAGATGCTGGAGACCCAGAGCCGCCAGCTCGGCCACGAGGTCAGCGACTTCCTCGGCAAAATCCGCGCGGCGTAAGAAAAGGATGCGCAAGGCCGGTCGGCCCCGTAATTTTACGGCAGGAACACTGTCTAAGTTTTTACTCTTTACGGGCCAAATGCACTCCAGGCGCCTGCCATTACGCATGCGCGTCTGTTGGGGTGTCCGATGCTCAATCGCTTGTCCGTTTCCGCGCTGCTGAAGGCGGTGATTCTGTCCACCGCGCTGGTCATCGTCATCGGCTTTGCGATCAGCGCGTGGAGCTCATGGGGCCGGCTGCAGCAGGCCAACCGGATCGTCGCGGTCTCCGCAGCTTCCGCCGACGTCTTCAAGGCGATGGCGAACATCCGGGCTGATCGCTCGACCACCAATCGACAATTGACCAGCGACATCAAGGTCGATGCGGATATCGAGAAATACATCCGTGGCATCCGCGACGAACTGATGCCTGCGCTGGCGCGTGCAATCGACATCCTGCCCTCGATCGATATCCCGCAACGCGATGCGATCGTCGCCAACCTCACCCGGCTCAACAAGGCACTCCTGGCGCAACAAGCCGAATTCTGGACCGAGGTCGCCAAGCCCAGGGCCTCGCGCCGCGAAGCGCTCGCCACTGAATATCTCGAGAGCGAGGACGGGCTGATGACCATCCTCGAGAAGCTCTCGCCCGTGCTCGCCGCCAGCGTCAACCACCAGGACGCCACCATCGACCAGTTCCTGATGATCAAGCAGATGGCCTGGTTGCTGCGCCAGAACGCCGGCGAATCTTCCGTCATCGTCGGCAATGCGCTGAGCAGCGGCAAGATCGCGCCCGACGCTCAGGTCGCCTTCACGAAATTCCTGGGCGCGACCGATGCCGCCTGGAGCGCGATCGAGCTTGCCGCCACCGGCATGCAACTGCCGCCGGCGCTCTCAGCGGCCATGAGCGAGACCAAGTCGGTCTATTTCGACCCGCAATATGCCGCCACGCGCGACGGCATCATCGCGACGGTTGCCAAGGGCGAGAAGCCGTCGATGACGGCCAATCAATGGAGTCCCTACTCGGTCGGCCGCATGGCGAGCGCCATCAGGCTCGCTGACGCTGCGCTCGCCGCAGCCAGAGATCACGCCGCCAACCAGCGCGCCGGAGCCCTGCAATCCCTGCTGGTCCAAATGGCCCTGCTCGTCGCCGCAATCGTCCTGACGGGAGCAACCACGCTGGTGGTCAACCGCCGGGTGATCACGCCGCTGCACCGGATTCGCGATGCCATGCTCAAGGTCGCCGGCGGCGATCTCGGCGTCGACAGCGGCTATCTCGACCGCAAGGACGAGATCGGCTCGCTTGCCGGCGCGCTGGAGACCTTCAAGCAGCAGGCGATCGACAAGCTCAAGATCGAGGAGCAGGAGCGCGAGCGCAACGCCGGCGCGGCCGCGCGCCAGCGCGCGATCGAGGGCTATGTCGGCGAGTTCAAAGGCGTGGTGCGCAAATCGCTGGGTGAGCTGAGCGAGGCTTCCGGCGAGATGCGCAAGACCTCGGGCGATCTGTCCGAGGTGTCGCGCCAGACCAATGAGCGTGTCGAGGTTGCTGGCAGAGCTTCAAACGAGGCCTCTTCCAGCGTCGAGAGCGTAGCGGCCGCCGCCGAAGAGCTCTCCGCCTCCATCAACGACATCAGCCAGCAGGCCGCCCATGCCGCAGGCATCGCCAGCCGCGCCGTCAACCAGGCGCGTGAGACCGACGGCACCGTTCAGGGGCTGGCGCAATCCGCTGGCCGCATCGGCGAGGTTGTCGGCCTGATCAACACCATCGCGGCGCAGACCAATTTGCTCGCGCTCAACGCCACGATCGAAGCGGCACGCGCCGGCGAAGCCGGGCGCGGCTTTGCCGTGGTCGCCTCGGAAGTGAAGTCGCTGGCGAGCCAGACCGCGAAGGCAACGGAGGAAATCTCCGAGCAGATCGCCGACATCCAGAAGGTCGCCGGTGACGCCATCAACGCGATCCAGGCAATCGGCGGTATTATCGGCGAAGTCAACGAAGTCGCCACCGCGATCGCGGCCGCCGTGCAGGAGCAGGGTGCAGCGACGCAGGAGATCACCCGCAGCACGCAATATGCCGCGCAAGGCACCAAGAACGTCTCCGACAACATCACCGGCGTGAAGGCCGATGCCGACACCGCAGCCGGCGCCGCGGACAACGTCAAGCATGCCTCGGAGACTCTGGAGACGCAGAGCCGCCAGCTCGGCCAGCAGGTCAGCGACTTCCTTGGGAAGATCCGCGCGGCTTAGCTGGCAACGTTAAGGCCCTACTCCTTCGCCACCACCGGCACTTGCCGGAATCTGGCACGCACCGAGTCCGGCAACGGGGAGAAGTTCATCGCGACTCCGCGGCGATCGTTCGCGTTGCGGTTGGCAACGACGAGGCCATCGGCGCCCGCGACGATATCGCCCTTACGCAAGGTCGGATCATCCTCGGCCTTGACCTGGGCCAGGCCGACCGGATCCTTGCCGTTGCATGTGCAACCGGCGACGATCTCGTTACGGTAGCGGAAGGCATTCGGCAGCTCGGAATAGGATTTGCCCTTGTCCGTCGTGGCGTTGTCGATGTTGCCGCCATAGACCAGTGAGGTTTCCGAGGTCGGGCAGAAGCTCTTGCAGGATTGCGCCTTGCTCTCGGCGTCATTTCCCTGCGCCGGGAAATAGCGGCCATCGCAGCCGCGCACGCAATAGGCCGTGCCGCCGCCATAGGAGGCGCGCTGACGCGGTGTGTCGTAGCGCGGCATGTCCTCGTTGGCGAAGGGCATCTGAATTTGCGGCGGCGGCCGCCGTCCAAATCCGCCGAACAGTGCCGAGAAGAAATCCTCCGCATGCGCGGACGGGGCCAGCGCGAGAGCGAGGGAGGCGACGGCGAAGATCCCCGCCGCGCTGCCGGCCAGTTTGCCGATCGAACGTCCCTTCATCTGCTCAACTCTCAGTTCACGGCCGAATTCGTGGCGTTCAGCGCCTGCCGGCCCGAGGGCAGCGTTGTCACGGCTGGACGCTTGCGAACGGGATCGCCGCCCCTCGCCATCAGCGGCGCATTCTTCGGCAGCACCACGACCTTGGTGCCGACAGTGACGCGGCTGAACAGGTCACTCACGTCCTCGTTGGTCAGGCGGATACAGCCGGAGGACACGAACTTGCCGATCGTGGTGGGATCGTTGGTGCCGTGGATGCGGTACTCGCTGGAGCCGAGATACATCGCACGGGCGCCCAGGGGATTGCCGGGGCCGCCGGCGACGAAGCGCGGCAGATAAGGCTGGCGCGCGATCATCTCGGCCGGCGGGTGCCAATCCGGCCATTCCGCCTTGCGGGTGACCGTCTGCACGCCGGCCCAGGTAAAGCCTTCGCGGCCGACGCCAACGCCATAGCGAATGGCACGGCCATTGCCGAGCACGTAATAGAGATAAGTATTGGCGGTATCGATCACGATCGTGCCGGCCGGCTCGGCGCGGTCGAAGCTGACGATTTGTTTACGCAGCCGGTCGGGCAGCGCAGCGTCTTCGTCCGCGGCCTGCGGCTCATCGACTGCATAGCCCTGGTTTGCGTAACCCTGCGAATAGGTCGGGTCTTGCGGATAGGCCCGCGGCTGCATCGGTGCGTAGCCGAGCGTCTGGGCCTGTGCGGCGAACGGTACGGACAGCAAAGCGGTTGCAAAGGCAAGGGCGGTGACGGCGCGCGGCGAGAAGCGGCGACGGACTGAAGACAATTTTGTCATAGGCTTGCCCCGTGGGATGCTTGCATCTCTGTGATGCTGCTCCCCAACGCATCAGAACCGACTCAAGTTCCGCCGCCTGCCGCGGCGTTGAGGTCACAGTCAAGCGAGCGCAGGTTCACGAAACCGCGATGGAACCGGAATGGCCCTGGTGCGTTTTCTGCTCACCAATGGGCGCCGGAAACCTCCGTGCGGGAGAGAAATTGTGCGCGTCCTTCCCAGTGAACGGCTGCTTCCCGGAAACAGCGAAGGTGCCCCCGTTCCGGGTAGCCATACCGAGCTGCCGCCGGTCATCCGCCGCACCGAGTTCGTCGCCTATGCGCTCGGCGGCCTGCTTCTGATCGCCGTGATCGCGGTGCTGTATTTTGCCAGGGCATTCTTCCTCCCCGTCGTGATGGCTGTCGTCGCCGGCACCATGCTCTCACCGGCCGCAAGCTTTCTCGAGCGGCGACATGTGCCGCGGGCGCTTGGCGCCGTGCTCATCGTGATCGCGGTGACGACGGTGGTTGCTTTCGTCGTCGCACTGATTGCGGTGCCCGCCATGGAATGGAGCTCACGCCTGCCTGAGCTGGGCGCGCAGTTGAAGGAGAAGATGCACGTCTTCGACCGGCCGCTGGCGCTGTGGAAGGAGTTGCAGACCATGGTCGGCGGCTCCGAGGGGCTGCCGAGCCTTCCGCTGCCGAAAACCGAATGGGTGCAACCGACGCTGGAATTCCTCTCGCCGACCTTTGCCGAATTCCTGCTGTTCTTCGCCACGCTGATCCTCTTCATCGCGAGCTGGCGCGACCTGCGGCGCGCGATGATCATGAATTTCGGCGACCGCGACGCGCGGCTGCGCACGCTGCGGATCCTCAACGAGATAGAGGTCCATCTCGGCAATTACCTGCTGACCGTCACCGTCATCAATGTCGGCGTCGGAATCACCACAGGAATCGTCTGTGCGGTCACAGGCATGCCCAATCCGGCCGGGCTCGGCGCGCTTGCGGCTGCGCTCAACTTCATCCCGATCATCGGGCCGGTCGCGATGTTCGTCGTGCTCGCGGTGGTCGGGCTGGTCGCCTTCCCGACCATCGGCGGCGGCCTGATGGCGGCGCTCGCCTTCGGCGGTATCACCTTCCTGGAAGGACATTTCGTCACGCCGACCATTATTGGCCGCAGGCTGTCGCTGAACGCGCTGGCCGTGTTCATCGCACTGGCGTTCTGGACCTGGCTGTGGGGGCCGATGGGCGCATTCCTGTCGTCGCCACTCCTGATCGTCGGATTGATCCTGAAGGAGCATCTGATGCCGGAGAATTCGCCGCAGCTACCGCAGGGGTGACGGATGTCCGTGAACGGAACTTACCTCACAACGAAACGTTTTCCGCCCATCTCACCGCCAACAGTTCGGAGCCTCTCATGTCAATAACCGACAGCCAAGCCAGGATGAGAGATTGGACTGACAAAGCCACCGCAGAACGCCTCGAGAAGGATGTAGCAGCCGTGAAAAATGATATCGCCGCCCTCACCGACCAGATCACCGACGCACTCAACACCTTTGCCAATGCGACGGGCAAACAGGCCCGGCGCGGCTACAAGCAGGCGCGCGAGAACATGGATTCGACCTTCGACGACATGTCCGAACGCGGCAGCGCCATGATGGGCGCGGCGCAGGACGCCTACAGCTCGATCGAGGAGACGCTGGAGGACACGATCACGCAACGGCCGCTCGCGACCGTCGGCATCGCGCTCGGCATCGGCTTCCTGATCGGCGCGGTCTGGCGCCGTTGAGCACGCTGCTATCGTGAGGTGACGGCGGCGCTGTGGCGCCGCCGCTATTGGCTTGTGGGGATTTGAGGAGCAAGTCCATGTTTCAACGCATCATCGACGGCATCAGCGCATCGACCGGCACGACGGTCCGGCTGACGTCGCTTGCCGCGGGCGCGGCATTCGCGCTGTTCATCACGACATGCTTCCTCTGTGCAGCGGCTTTCATTTCGGTGCTGGAGACATACGGCCCGGTGCAGGCCTGCCTGGCAGGCGCCGGCATCTTCTTCCTGCTGACGCTCACCGCGGCGGGATCTTATTGGGGATACAAGCGGGAAATGCAGAAGCGCGCGCGGATTGCCGCCGAGCGCGCCGCGAAGTCGGCGGCGCAAAGCATGCTCGCCGACCCGATGCTGCTCGCAACGGGGCTTCAGATCGTTCGCGCCATCGGCATCAAGCGGTTGTTGCCGATCCTGGCGATCGGCGGCGTCGCGCTCGGCATCATGGCGAGCCGCGCCGGCGTCTCCGATGAGGCATCCGCCGAACCTGCCGAATAACGACTGTCTCCCCAGTCAGCCCCGGCTGCGGCCGATACAGATCGCGGCCACCGCGAGCGGAGCAGCCAGCGCGACCCACGACAATGGCAGCCATACTCCCGTCTGGCCCAGCAAGGCCGATAGCAGGCCGAAAATACTCAGGGCCGCGAGCAAGGCCGGCCAGCGCCAGATCAGGCCGATCGAACGGTGGATGGTCATTCAGCCGCTCCCGGCGACGGCAGTGGCAGGACTGCCGCGGATCGCTGTTGCGTCTTCGTGGCCCGCGACCGCGCGAACCAGATATAAAGCCCGCTGCCGAGCACGAAGATCGTGACGAGATCCAGCAGGACCCAGATGATCTTCAGCGGCATGCCGCCATAGTCGCCGAAATGCAGGGGACGCGAGAGCTCCAGCGCGCGCAGATACCAGGGCATGGTGATCGCGGACGCCAGCACGCCGCTTCTGGCATCGACCAGCACAGGACTGAACAGGCGCGAGGTCAACGGTTCCTTGCCCTTGGTCCAGACCACGTAATGAAAGGGTGAACCGAACGGCGCGCCCGGATACACCACGCTGGTCGTGATCATGTCCGGGAATGCCGTCCTCACCGCGTCATACGCGGCTTGTGGTGAGAACAGTTCGGAGGTCTGCGGCACCGGCTTGCCTTGCAGCGGCGCCAGCATCGCGCGCACGTCGGTCTGCTGCCACAGCGCGAACAACGGCGTCGAGAGCTCGTTGATCACTCCGGTGGCGCCGACCACCAGCGCCCAGCCGAGCGTGACGACGCCGAGCAGATTGTGCAAATCGAGCCATTTCAGCCGCCGCGAACGGCTCGCGCGCACCGTGCCGAAATCGAGCTTCCGCATGAATTGACCGTAGATTGCAATCCCGGAGACGATGGCCGCGATGAACAACAGCGCCATCGCGCCGAGGAACAGCTCGCCTGCAAGCCCTGCGAACAGGTCGCGATGCAGGGTCAGCATCAGTTGTAGAAAGGTGAGCCCGTCCTCGCCGAACGGCTTCGTTTGCTTGAGCACGTCACCGGTATGCGCATCGAACCGGATCGAATGCAGCGATCTGCGGTTGGCCTTGAACGCCTCCCACGAGCTTGCCATGTAGACCATGATCTTGGGTTCGTCGTCGTCGACGAACACCGAGATGACGGTCTCGCCGGGATACAGCTTCCGGCTGGCCTCGACGACCCGGTCGAGACTGACATTGGGCGCGCCCGCCGCTACCTGTGCGTAGGGCAACGCATCGTCGAGCAGACCGTCGATCTCGTCCCGCAGCACCAGCGGCAGGCCGGTGATGCAGATCAGGAGCAGGAATAGCGAGCAGACCAGGCTCGACCATTTGTGCACGAAAAGCCAGCGCCGCAGCGCGGGCTTTCGTTCGTATGCGCGTTCGTCGAAGGCGGCCTGCTCGCTCATGTCCTTCCCTCACCAACGGTAGCGCAGCGTCGCAATCACGTTGCGGCGCAGGCCGTAGTAGCAGCCGACGTCCTGGCAATAGGTCACGTAGGTCTTGTCGAACAGATTGGTGGCATTGACCTGCGCGGAATAGCCCTTGAACATCGGCCCCAGTGCCGAGAAGTCGTAATGGATCGCCGCATCGAACAGCGTCACCTCAGGGACATAGAACGTGTTGGCCGTATTGCCCGGAAGCTCGCCGATGTAACGGACACCACCGGACAGGCCGAAACCGTCGAGCGCACCGCCGTGGAAGGTGTAATCCGCCCAGACCGACGCTGAATTCATGGGAAAGCCGACCGGATGCTTGCCGAGTTGCGCGGCGGTGTTGGTCTTGGTCACGATGTTGTCGAGATAGGTGTACGAGGCCAGCACCGTAAGCTCGCGATTGATCTCGGTCTTGCCTCGAACTCGACGCCACGCGACCGGATCTCGCCGGTCTGGACGCGCGAGCCGACCGGATGAGTAGGATCGGTGTCCGGCGTCAACACGTTCTGCTGGACGAGGTTGAAGGCCGCGATCGTGTAGAGAGACTTGTCGTTGGGCTGATACTTGATGCCCGCCTCTTCCTGCTTGCCGGTGGTCGGGACGAAGGGACGGATCAGGGCATCGGTACCAGCGGTCGGCTGGAACGACTCGGTGTACTGGATGTAAGGCGCGATACCGTTGTCGAACTTGTAGAGAAGCGCGGCGCGCTTGGTAACCGCGGTGTCAGACTTCAATGAAGTCGTGGTGACGTTCGACGCGAGTGCGGTGCTATCGGTGCGGGACTGGGCGAGGTCGTGGCGGATGCCGAGCAGCGCGACCCAGTGGTCATATTTGATCTGGTCCTGGATATACTCGCCGATCTGCTCGATCCACTGACGGTTCCGGGTCGTGAACGGCACAGGCCCGAACGGCGCGCCGTAGACGGGATTGAAAGCATTGATCGACGGCACGGAAGCGAGCAAGCCATTGAGAGTCTTGTCGACGCCATTGCGATAGTCGATGCCGGCGAGGATCGTGTGCTCAATCGGACCGGCATAAAATTTCGCTTCGGCTTGGTTGTCGACTGCAATGGAGCGAATGCTCTCCTGTGTGGTGTAGGCGCCGCGGGCCAGATTGCTCGGATCGGAGCCGGAGGGAGACACCACCGCAAAATCGGTACTAAGGTCCGTGTAACGCAGGTTCTGCCGGACTTTCACATTGTTGTTGAAGCTGTGCTCGAACAAATAGCCGACCGAGCCGTAGGTGCGGTCGGTCTTGTCGAAGCCCGGCTCGCCCGAATAGAAGCTCGTTGGAATAAAGCTACCCTTGTACGGCGTAATGGTACCGATGCCGGCCGGCGGCAACTGATTGTAGAAGCCGGCCTTGGGATCGCGCTGATAGGTGCCGAGCACCGTCAGCGTCGTGTTGTTGTCCGGCCGCCAGGTCAGTGACGGCGCGATGGAGATGCGCTGGTAATCACCGTGGTCGACTTGGCTGCCCACGTCGAAGCCGGACGCGGTGAATCGATAGAGAAACTCCTTGTTCTTGTCGATCGGTCCGGACAAATCGACACCGGCTTGCGCGCGGCCATAGCTGCCGGTCGAGACGAACATCTCGTGGTAGGGCTCGAGCGTCGGCCGCTTCGAAACCATGTCGACAAGGCCGCCCGGCGACGACTGGCCGTACAGGATCGAGGCCGGACCGTGCAGGATTTCGACCCGCTCGAGGTTGAACGGCTCGACGAGCGAATAGGCGAAAATGCCGAAATTCAACAGCCGCAGCGAATCCAGATACTGGTCGGCAAGGAAGCCGCGGACATAGATGGCGTCGGTGCGGGCATCGGCGCCGGCGAACTCGGCGCGCGTACCCGACGTGTAGCGCACCGCCTGCGCGATGCTCTGCGCGCCCTGGGCCTGGATCTGGTCCTGCGTCACGACCGAGATCGCAGCCGGCGTCTCGATCAGCGGCGTATCGGTTTTGGTGCCGGTGCCGCTGCGGGTGGCGACCATGCCATCGACATGGCCGAAAGCCGATTCCTTACCACCCACGCCGGCTCCCGCCACCGCGGCGGCGCTGGCCGGCGCATTCGCGCGCGAGGCCGCTCGGGCGCGCGCCGCGCTACGGCCGCGCGAGGATGGCGTACTGGCCCGCTTGCGAGGCTCGCTTGCCTGGACGACGACCGGGCTGAGCACGGTCGCCGCAGCGGACGAAGCCGCCGTCGATGATTGCGCGGCCACCCCTTCCGTACCAACGATCAAAGCGATTGAACTGACGGCCCCCATGAGCCGCCAACGCCCCATTCCCAACGCGCCCACTACAACGCCCCCTTTCGGCGGCTGCATGAATGCAGCCGAAACAAGGAGTTACCGCAGCGGTCCAATGTTGGGGACTGGAAGCGCTCCAGTCTGGAGATTTACTATTTCTAGACTTGAGAAGTGCTGCAAGCACGAGCGGAACGATGCAACAGTCGGTCGTCTTTCTTTCCAAAGATTCGTCACGGCCGAATGCACGGGAATGTACGAGTGCACCTATTCGCGCCTTGCGCAATTTTTCGCCATCCGGGGCAAATCGGGCCCCGCTCACGCAAATGCTACTCGGACAGGCAGGCGGTTGCCGCTAAAAGCAGCGCCCTGATTCCAAACGAAATCTTTAGCAATGAAGCCGTCCGTCAAGGCGAACCTCGCCGCATTTCATCACGACGCCAGGCTGTATCTGACGCTCGGCATTGCCAACTGGTCGGTGTTCGTCGACCACATCCCGGGTAACGTCGTCAACCTGCTGACGCTGCGAAACTTCGGCTTCAGCGGTGCGGCGGACCTGTTCGTGTTCGTGGTGGGTTACGGCGTCGCCATCATCCACGGCAGGATGGCGCTGGAGCGCGGCTATCTCGTTGCCGCGACGCGCATCTTCCGTCGCGTCTGGCGGCTCTACGCCGCCTATGTCGTGCTGTTCGTGATCTACATCGACACAATCGCCTATGTCGCCTCGCAATCGATGGCACCGGAGATCATCCACGAATACAACATCTCCGGCATTCTCGAGCATCCGCTACGCATCCTGATCCGCGGCCTCGTGCTGCAGGAAGAGCCGCTGAACCTCGACCTCCTGCAATTGATGATCCCGCTGATGGCGTTCTTTCCGTTTGCGCTGTGGGGCCTGTTGCGACGGCCGAACCTGACGCTTGCGGCGTCGGTCGCGCTGTATCTTGCGGCACGCTGGTTCGACTGGAATTTCCGGGTCTACCCCGATGAGGTGTGGACCTTCAATCCGCTGTGCTGGCAGATGCTGATGGTCTTGGGCGGCTGGTTCGCCGTGACGGGAGCGTCCGGCCGCGCGTTGCACGACATGACCTGGCTGCGGCTGCTGGCAGGCGCCTATATCGTATTCGCGATGGCCGTCACCCTGATGCGCCATTCGCCGGCGCTATCGGCCTATTTGCCGGACTTCCTCCTCAACAGCATCGCGCCGACCGACAAGGAAAACCTCGCACCCTATCGCGTGGTCCATTTCCTCGCGCTCGCCTTCATCGCGACCCATCTCATTCCGGCCGATCACCCGGGCCTGAAGTGGCGGCCGCTCCAGGCGGTGATCACATGCGGTGAGGAATGGCTGGCGGTCTTTTGCGTCGCCGTGTTCCTGTCCTTCGCGGGGCATCTGATCCTGATCACCGGCGCGAACCTCGTGGTGATGCAGATCGCGGTGAGCCTCGTCGGTTTCGCGGCGATGACCGCGGTCGCCTATTATATTTCCTGGTCAAGGCGGCAGGACCTTCCGGCGGCCTTCCGGCAGCAGGCATCGTAACCGTTACGTTCCAATGGAATCGGAACGCGACCCTGGATTCTCGTTGGCTCGAAAACGGTCCAGCCAAATAATCGTGCGATTCTGAGCTAGGCCGAAAGCTGTGGCTGCGCTATGCCGAATGGCTTTGCATGAGAGGACCGGGCCTGGCGATGGTGAAAGGCGGGGGTGATGAGGCCGACAGCGCGCCCCGGCGCGGCCGGCCGCGGTCGGTCGAGACCACCAACGCCATCCTCGAAAGCGCCTATGCGCTGATGGCCGCCACGGGCCTTGCCGCCACCACCATCGACGCCATTGCACGCCACTCCAGCGTCTCTAAGATGACGATCTACAAATGGTGGCCATCGCGAGAGGCGCTGTTGATCGACGCCTTCCTCCACCACGCCGCGCAGATGTTGCCATTGCCGCCTGAGAGTTCCGGCACGCCCGCGGCGCGCACACGCCGTCATGCCGCGGCCTATGCCGAGGCGCTTCAGGACGAATTCGGCAAGGTCCAGCTCGCCGTCATCTCCGAATGCATTTCGAAGACCGGCTCGGCGGAGCTGTTCTACGCGCGCTATCTGCAATTCCGCCGTGACGCGCTGGTCCAGATGATCGCGGCTGGCCAGAAGGACGGCAGCATTCAGGCGGTGGGACAGCCAGAGGATCTCTACGACGCGATCTATGGCAGCCTGTTCTACCGCTACGTCTTCGGCATCGCGCCGATCACGCCGGCCTTTGCACGCACCATGGTCGATCTGGTGCTGCGGCCGAAGGACTAGATGCGCGACCTCTATCGTACGGGCTTGACCGGCTGCGAGAGCTTCTCCGTGCGGTCGCGCTCGGTCATGTCGACCACCGTCTCCATCGGCGCGGTCAATTCGTAGACGTAGGAGACGTCGGTGAAGAAGCGCTTGGCGGTACCGCCGAGCGCTTCCGGCGCGACACGGTCGAGCAGGATCAGACCGAAATCGGAATCCGGGCGCCGCGTCGCCTCGCTGGTGTTGAACTCCTCCCAGCGGAAATGAAAGACCTCGTCGGTCCCCTCGCCCGTTACCGTCCAATTGGCCGTGATGTGCGGATGCTTGCCGACCAGCGACAGGCCTTCGTCGGAGTGCGAGGCGAGCTCGAAGAACAGCAGCGACAGGCTCTGCGCCGCGCGCGCGCTGACGGCGATATCCGGGCCGGTGACGGCGATGCGGTCGGCATGCGGAATGGCGCGCGCCTCGAACAAGCCCTTCAGCTTGACACCCTGCCACTGGCTCTCGCTGAGCAGCGAGACCACGTTGGACATGGCGTGGATGCGGCCGATCAGCAGCTCGCGCGCGACGTCGATGTCCGAACCGTGGCGCAGCGTGCGCGTCACGATCGACTGGATTACCGCCAGGATGTTCTTGACCCGGTGGTTGAGCTCGTCGATCACCGCAGTCAGGCGGCGCTCGAAGCCGATCCGCACCTGGATTTCGCGGCTGAGCCGCAGATTGTTGTAGGCGACATAGCCGAACAGTCCGCACACCATCGCGGTGATGGCAAAACCGATCGCCGCCACGATGATCGCGGTCTGCTCGGCGCGACGCGCCGAATTGGTCTTGGCGTAATAGCCGAGCTGCCAGTCGCGCCCGCCGAAGCTGACCGTGCGCGTCGCCGATGGCGCCGGCCCTTCGGTCGTCACCGTTCGCGCAGAGACCACGCCCTGGTCGTTGGCAACGAGCTCGCCGCCGTCCTTGCGCGGGTCCTTCAGGGCGACGGCAAACAACGACATGTCGTCGTTGGTGAGCATCAGCGAGGCAAGCTCATAGGAAAACGTGATGAAGCCGACGGGCTCGGTCGCGCCCTCGGGAATGACGGGGGCGGCGACGATGACGCCGACCGGACCGTTGCCGCTCAGGAGCGGCACCGGATCGGAGGCCACCGACCTCTTCTCGATCCTGGCGCGGGCCAGCATCGCGCTGCGCAACGGGTCCTGATCATAACTGCGACCGGGCAGCGCCTTGGTCTCGTCACTGCGCGGCTCGAGGTCCATCAGCACGTCGATCGACCGGGTAAGGCTTGCGGGATCGATCGGTTTGTCGTCGTAGCCACGAATTTGCGGATTGGGGAATCCGGCGGCCGCGATCGCAGCCTGTGCCGCGGTCAGTTCGTTCGGTTGCAGCCTGGCAATCCAGCCGGCCACCACGAAGTCGGTCTTGAAGGCATAGATGGCGGAGCGTAGCGGCTCCAGCATGTTCGGCTTGAGCACGGATGGCGCGCGGAACAGGCCTGAGGCGACGCGCGCCAGCAACTCGCGCTCGGTCAGCCGGTCCTGAACCAGGCTCGCATGAACGTCGATTGCGCGCGCCAGCGCGATCCGATCCAGCGCCAGCTCCTGATCGTGGACGCGATAGGCCGCGAGCCCGGAGAGCAGAACCCCGAGCAGAGCGATGAAGCCGATGATGAATCCCAGCCGGACCAATTGACTACTCAGGCAAAAGCAGCAGGTCGGCAATAAACATGGAGCATGTGAACGCCGCTCGAACGGGCCTGTGCCGAAACAGAGAGGACACCAGTGCCGGAGATAATGAAGGAGGAGGCATCAGTACGCAACTTCGGTTGCCTGAAAAGCTTAATCCGTCCGGCCGATGGTCCGGCCATGACGGCTTTGCTTCGGGCAACGGAGGTAGTTAATCGCCGTGTCCGAAATTTGTTCCGCAAATGCGGCCTTTCCCCTGGCGTCGGCGGCGGAAAACGCCTGCGCCACGTCGTCGCGCCATCAGCCAGCCCGTTTCAAGCCACCTTTCGCCTCGATGAAACCGACGATTTTGTCGAGCCCCTCGCTCTTCTTCAGATTGGTCATGACAAAGGGGCGCGCCCCGCGCATCCGCCGGGCATCCGCGTCCATCTTCTCCAGGGAGGCGCCGACATGGGGTGCGAGGTCGATCTTGTTGATGACCAGAAGATCTGACCGGGTGATGCCGGGGCCGCCCTTGGACGGGATCTTGTCGCCGGCGGCGACGTCGATGACGTAAATGGTGAGGTCGGCCAGTTCTGGGGAAAAAGTGGCAGCGAGATTGTCGCCGCCGGATTCGATCAGGACGAGGTCGAGGTCGGGGAATTTCACACGCATGTCTGCGACCGCGGCGAGATTCATCGAGGCGTCCTCGCGAATCGCCGTGTGCGGGCAGCCGCCGGTCTCGACACCGGCGATGCGATCAGGCGTCAGCGAGCCCGAACGCACCAGGAACTCCGCGTCCCATTTGGTGTAGATGTCGTTGGTGATCGCGGCGATGTCGTAGCGTTCGCGCATGGTCTTGCAGAGCAGGTCCATCAGCGCGGTCTTGCCGGATCCGACGGGGCCACCGACGCCGACACGCAAGGGGCCGTGAGATTTCGACATGTCACTCACTCTCTCTTGATGGGTTGAACGCCGCATGGCTCACGAGCGAAACAGCCGCGTATACTGCGTCTCGTGCCGGAGACTGGCGAGATCGGCGCGAAACGTCGCACCGCCGAGATCTTCCAATGTCGCATTCAGCGCTCGGTTGGCGGTCGCGGCGACCGCGGCTTCCAGCTTCACCAGCACGCGCTGGCTGTCGGTCTGGCCGAGCGGAATGAGACGGCTGGCCGCGGAAATCCAGTTCGAGACCAACGCATGCAGAAAGGCATGCAGGGTCTGGGCTAGCGGCACGCTGTGCATCGCCGCAACCACACCGACGGCGACGGGATAGACCAGCGGAGTACCGCATGCCGCGACCGTGGCATCCAGGCCTTCCGCGTCCCATGCGGCGCGAGAGATCTCGATGAAGGCGCGGCCCTGCGAGGTCGTCTCGAGCTGCCGCTCGCGCGACGGCACGAAGGCGGCGGCGAGTTCGGCGATATCGTTTAACGTGCTCTCCTCGCCGGCGTCGGCGGCCCGGTAAGCATGGACCAGGAACGTCGCATCGCAGAAGCCGGAGCCGTCGCCAAGCATCGCGTCGAGCCAGTCAGCGAGCGTCGCAATGTCGGTGATATCACCCGCCTCGACCGCCCATTCGATGCCGCTGGAATAGGAGAACCCGCCGACGGGAAACGCCGGCGACAGCCAGGTCATCAGCCGGTACAGCGCCGCCGCCTCGCGCTCGGCGAGGTCACCGGCACGAATCGGCTCATTTGTGGTCATGAGCATGCTTGTGGCCGTGGTGATGGTCGGGATGGTCGCAATGCTCGTCGTGATGGTGGAGGTGATCATGGCCATGGTCATGCGCGGCATGGTCATGTCCGTGATGATCATGGTGACCGTGCCCGTGATCATGATGATCGTGGTCGTGATGGGCATGGTCGGCGTGCTCATGCGCGTGGCTGGCGTCGGCATAGGCGCCGCCTTCCGGATCGAACGGCGCCTCGATCTCGATCACGCGTGCGCCGAGGCCTTTCACCATGGCCTCGATGACGTGGTCGCGGCGGATGCGCAGGCTCTTGGCCATGATCTGCGTCGGCAAATGGCGGTTGCCGAGATGCCAGCCGACGCGGATGAGATGATGCGGATCGTGGCCGCGAATCTCGAGCAGCGGCTCGGGCGCCGCGACCACCTCGACCAGCCGGCCGTCTTCCAGCAACAGCGCATCGCCTCCGCGCAGCGCGACGGCATTCTCCAGGTCGAGCAGGAATTCGAGCCCGCGCGTTCCCGTCATCGCCATGCGGCGGCGGTGCCGATCGTCGAAATCGAGCACGACCGTATCGGCCGGCGTCTCCGTGAAGCGGTGCTGTCCCCTAACCTGCGTCGCCCGGATCATGCGCTGTATCCTCAGAGCTTCTCGACCTTGCCGTCGCTGATGATCTCGATCACCGTCGGCCCCGTCTTCATCTGCGCGGAATATTCGCGCCACACCTTCATGTGAGGCGCCTTGGCATGCGCGGTGAGATCGTCGCGGGTCTCCCAGCGCTCGACCACCACATACTGATTGGGATTGTTGACGCTGACATTGCCGTCATAGGAGATGCAACCCTTCTCCTTGAGGGTCTCGACGGTGCAGGCCTTGTGCCCCTTGATGAAGTCGTCCTTGTTTTCCGGCTTCATGGGCGTTGTGGCGATGACATAGATCATGGGATTGTTCCCTGTTGTTCTTGTTAGCGGACGTCGACCTTCTCGGGCGTGATCACTTCGATCTTCGGCGGGGCCGTAAAGCACTTCACCGCGACGCGGCCGAAGGTCTTCATGTGCTCCATGCCACGATGCGGCACCAGTGCCTCGGCATTCTCCCACTGCTCGACGAACACCATCTTGGCGGGATCGGTGACGCTCTCATGCAGGTCATAGGCGATGTTGCCGGGCTCTTTCCGCGTCTCCTTGATGCAGGCGGTGGCGGCTGCGATGAATTCGGCGCGCGTCTCGGGCTTGATGGTCAGGGTGGCAACGACGTAGATCACGAGAAATCCTCCCGGCTTTTCTTCTGGGTTCACGATACCGGGCGGGACCTTAGACCAGGCAGGACCGAACGCAAAACCGCAAAGACCACCCGGATATGCGCTCGGAACATGCGTTGAGGCGCTATTTCAGTACATGAAATATCGCTGCGCCATCGGCAGCACCTCGGCCGGAGCGCAAGTGAGCAATTCGCCGTCGGCGCGGACCTCATAGGTCTCCGGATCGACCTCGATATTGGGCGTCGCGTCGTTGTGGATCATGCTCTTCTTGGAGATCTTGCCGCGGGTGTTCTGGACCGCATAGAGCTTCTTCTCGATACCGAGCTTGCGCGCGAGCCCGCCGGTGATCGCGGCCTTCGACGTGAACACCACGGACGACGCCGTCCGCGCCCTGCCGAAGGCGCCGAACATCGGCTGGTAATGCACCGGCTGCGGCGTCGGGATCGAGGCGTTGGGATCGCCCATCGGAGCCGCCACGATCATACCACCCTTGACGATGCAGTCCGGCTTGACGCCGAAGAAGGCCGGCGACCACAGCACGAGATCGGCAAGCTTGCCTTTCTCCACGGAGCCGATCAGCTTCGACACGCCGTGCGCGATCGCGGGATTGATGGTGTATTTGGCGATGTAGCGTTTGACGCGGAAATTGTCGTTGTCCCTGCCCTTGTCCTGCGGCAGCGATCCGCGCTGCTTCTTCATCTTGTCCGCGGTCTGCCATGTCCGGATGATCACCTCGCCGAGGCGGCCCATGGCCTGGGAATCCGACGACATCATCGAGAGCGCGCCGAGATCGTGGAGGATGTCCTCGGCCGCGATGGTCTCCTTGCGGATGCGGCTCTCGGCGAACGCCAGGTCCTCCGCGATCGAGGGATCGAGATGGTGGCACACCATCAGCATGTCCAGATGCTCGTCGATCGTGTTGCGCGTGAAGGGGCGCGTCGGATTGGTCGAGGACGGCAGCACGTTCTTGAGCCCTGCGACCTTGATGATATCAGGGGCATGACCACCGCCGGCGCCCTCGGTGTGGAAGGCGTGGATGGTGCGGCCCTTGAAGGCCTTGATCGTATCCTCGACGAAGCCGGACTCGTTCAGCGTGTCGGTGTGGATCATCACCTGGATGTCGTAATCGTCGGCCACCGACAGGCAGTTGTCGATCGCAGCCGGCGTCGTGCCCCAGTCCTCGTGCAGCTTCAGCGCGCAGGCGCCGGCCTTGATCATCTCAACCAGCGCAGCGGGCCGGGAGGCGTTGCCCTTGCCGGAGATGCCGAGATTGACCGGGAAGGCGTCGAACGACTGGATCATCCGCCCCATGTGCCACGGCCCCGGCGTGCAGGTGGTGGCGAAGGTGCCATGCGACGGGCCGGTGCCGCCCCCGAGCATCGAGGTGACGCCAGACATCAGCGCGTGCTCGATCTGCTGCGGGCAGATGAAATGGATGTGGCTGTCGAAGCCGCCGGCGGTGAGGATCTTGCCTTCGCCCGCGATCACGTCGGTGCCCGGGCCAATGATGATGGTGACGCCCGGCTGGATGTCGGGATTGCCGGCCTTGCCGATGGCCGAAATCATGCCGTCCTTGATGGCGACATCGGCCTTCACGATGCCCCAGTGATCGACGATCAGCGCATTGGTGATGACGGTGTCGGCCGCGCCCTGTTTGTTGGTGACCTGCGACTGCCCCATGCCGTCGCGGATCACCTTGCCGCCGCCGAACTTCACCTCTTCGCCATAGGTGGTGAAATCCTTCTCGACCTCGATGATGAGATCGGTGTCGGCCAGCCGCACCCTGTCGCCGGTGGTCGGGCCGAACATGTCGGCATAGACGGAACGTTTGATCTTCACGGACATCACAAGCCCCGTTTGATTTTGAGTTCTTGAGCGAGCGGGCGCTGGAAGCTCACAGCTTCCCCATCACGTCGCCACGAAAACCATAGATGGTCTTCTTCCCCGCCACGGCGACGAGCTGGACGTCGCGGGTCTGGCCGGGCTCGAAGCGGACGGCGGTGCCGGCGGCGATGTCGAGGCGCATGCCGCGGGCTTTCTTGCGGTCGAATTTCAGCGCCGGGTTGGTCTCGAAGAAATGGTAGTGCGAGCCCACCTGGATCGGGCGGTCGCCGGTGTTGGCGACCGTCAGCGTTACGGTCTTGCGGCCGGCATTGAGCTCGATCTCGCCGTCCTGGATGAAGAGTTCGCCGGGGATCATGCTTCCCTCCTACCTGATCGGTTCGTGCACGGTGACGAGCTTGGTGCCGTCCGGAAAGGTCGCCTCGACCTGGATGTCGTGAATCATCTCCGGGATGCCCGGCATCACCTGGTCGCGGGTCAGGACCTGCGCGCCGGATTGCATCAACTCGGCAACAGTGCGGCCGTCGCGCGCGCCTTCGAGGATGAAATCGGAGATGATCGCAATCGCCTCGGGATGGTTGAGCTTGACGCCGCGATCCAGCCGGCGGCGGGCCACGATCGCCGCCATCGAGATCAGAAGCTTGTCCTTTTCGCGGGGAGACAGGTTCATACGAAATCTCTTCCGTTCAACACTTCAATTCAACCAGAGCCGTGGCAGCGCCACACCGGTGCGCGACAGCACGGCCATCATGTCGGCACGCAGGCGCGCCGCATCTTGGGCACAGAACCGCGCCATTGCAAATCCATTCCAGGCGGATATCCCGACTTCGCCGGAGAAGGAGTCCGACGCCTCGCGGATGCGTTCAACCAGCGCCTCGTCGCCGGGAACGATCAACGCCGTACCGATCGCAGCACCGCCATGGGCCACCGCCGATCGTCCAAGTTTCGCGCCGATATTGCCATCGAGCCTGACAGTCTCGGCGAACACCAGCTTGCCGCCGCGGGAGAGCCGCCAGCGGTCGACGAACTCGCCCTGCTCCATCCGCTCGCCCATGGCGGTACGGCCGAACACGACGATCTCGCAAAGCAGGAGCGAAGCGGCGTCATCGAGCGCGATGTCGAAGCGGCGATGAACCCGGGCGCGATCGAACAGAATCGTCTCCTGCGGTAGCCAGCCGAGATGCGCGCCCGCGCCGACCTTGAGCGCGATATTGAGCTCTGCCGCCTGTCCCGGCGCGCGGTAGATCTTCTCGGCCGCCGCCGTCGTCAGCGTCAGCCGCGCGGCGTCAGCGGCGGTTATTTCGATGTCGAAGCGATCGCCGCCGGCAACGCCGCCGGCAGTGTTGACGAACACGCCGGAGAGTCCCTCCCCTTCCGGCGACGGAAAACGCACGCGCAGGGAGCCGGATTCATGCAGGATGCCGCGCCGCGTCACGCCATCGCGCGCATGGACGTCGAAGCGCACAGCGCCACGGGCGCGGTTGGCTTCGAAAACTCCTGATGTAACTGATAGGTCGCTCCGCATCCGCCTCCCCAGCCGGCCGCGTCGGAATGACTTACAGCGCCATCTGGCGGCTGATTTCGGCCGGGTCGAGATTGGATCGGTCGCAGGTGAATTTTACCGCGCCGCGATCCATCACCGCGAAACTGTCGCCGAGTTCGCAGGCAAAGTCGAGATATTGTTCGACCAGCACGATGGCGATGCTGCCGAGGTTGCGCAGATACGAAATGGCGCGGCCGATGTCCTTGATGATCGAGGGCTGGATGCCTTCGGTGGGCTCGTCGAGCAGCAGCAGCTTCGGCCGCATCACCAGCGCGCGGCCGATCGCAAGCTGTTGCTGCTGGCCGCCGGAGAGGTCACCGCCGCGACGGCCGAGCATGGATTGCAGCACCGGAAACAGCGAGAACACGTCGTCCGGAATGTGCCTGTCCTCGCGCCTGAGCGGACCGAAGCCGGTCTTAAGGTTCTCCTCGACCGTCAGGAGCGGGAAGATCTCGCGGCCCTGCGGCACGAAGCCGATGCCCTTGCGCGCCCGCTCATACGGCTTGAGCCCGGTGATGTCGCTGCCGTCGAGCATGATCGCGCCCGAGGAAATCGGATACTGCCCGACCATGGCACGCAGCAGCGAGGTCTTGCCGACGCCGTTGCGCCCGAGCACGCAGGTGACCTTGCCGGGCTCGGCCGCGATCGAGACGCCGCGCAGCGCCTGCGCCGCGCCGTAGAACAGGTTGATGTCCTTGACCTCAAGCATTGCTCAGCGTCCCAAATACACTTCGATGACCCGCTCGTTGGACGAGACCTGGTCGATGGTACCTTCCGCGAGCACGGTGCCTTCATGCAGGCAGGTCACCTTGACTCCGAGCTCCCGCACGAACGTCATGTCGTGCTCGACAACCATCACGGTGTGAGTCTTGTTGATCTCTTTCAGCAACTCGGCGGTGAGATGCGTCTCGACGTCGGTCATGCCGGCGACAGGCTCGTCGACCAGCAGGAGCTTCGGATCCTGCGCGAGCAGCATGCCGATCTCGAGCCACTGCTTCTGGCCGTGGCTGAGGCTGCCGGCGAGGCGGCTGCGCGCCTCGGTGAGGCGGATCGTCTCCAGCACCTTGTCGATACTCTCGGACTCGGCCTTGCTGCCGCGCCAGAACAGCGTGCCCTTGACGCTGTGATCGACGTTGAGCGCGAGCAGGAGGTTGTCCTGCACGGTCTGGCTCTCGAACACCGTCGGCTTCTGGAATTTGCGGCCGATGCCGAGCTCGGCGATGCGGGTCTCGTCGAGCCGCGTCAGGTCGGTAACGCCGTCGAACAGCACCGTGCCCTCGTCCGGCTTGGTCTTGCCGGTGATGATGTCCATCATCGTGGTCTTGCCGGCACCGTTCGGGCCGATGATGGCGCGCATCTCGCCGGGCTCGAGCGTCAGCGACAGATTGTTGATGGCATGAAAGCCGTCGAACGAGACGTGCACGCCGTCGAGATAGAGCATCGCGGAAGTTGCGCGGGTGTCCATGACGTTCATCACCGCCTACTCCGCCATGTCAGGTTCGGTGACGCCGTCTTCGGCCGCGGCGCTCGCCGCGGTCGCGGCGCGCTTTTCTTTCGACTGGTCCCACCATGCATTGAAGGTGCCGACGATGCCCTTCGGCAGCAGCAGCGTCACCAGGATGAACAGCGCGCCCAGCATGAACAACCAGTAGGGCGCCAGCATACCCGAGGTGAAGAACGTCTTGGCGTAGTTGACGACGACGGCACCGAGCGCCGCGCCGATCAGCGTACCGCGGCCGCCGACCGCCACCCAGATCACCGCCTCGATCGAATTGCCCGGCGCGAATTCGGATGGATTGATGATGCCGACCTGCGGCACATAGAGCGCGCCGGCGACACCGGCCATGCAGGCCGACAGCGTGAACACGAACAGCTTGTAGGATTCGACGCGATAGCCAAGAAACCGGCTGCGCGATTCCGCGTCCCGGATTGCGATCAGCACCTTGCCGAGCTTGGAGGACACGACGGAGCGGCAGATCAGGAAGGCGACGATCAGTGCAAGGCAGCTCAGCGCGAACAGCGCGGCGCGGGTGCCCTCGGCCTGCACGTTGAAGCCCAGAATGTCCTTGAAATCGGTCAGGCCGTTGTTGCCGCCGAAGCCGAAATCGTTGCGGAAGAAGGCGAGCAGCAGCGCATAGGTCATCGCCTGCGTGATGATCGACAGATAGACGCCGGTGACGCGAGAGCGGAAGGCGAGCCAGCCGAAGCAGAAGGCAAGCAGGCCGGGCACTACCAGCACCATCAGCGCGGCAAACCAGAACATGTCGAAGCCGTACCAGTACCAGGGCAGCTTCGAATAGTTCAGGAACACCATGAAGTCGGGCAGGATCGGATTGCCGTAGACGCCGCGGGTTCCGATCTGCCGCATCAGGTACATCCCCATCGCGTAGCCGCCGAGCGCGAAGAAGGCGCCGTGGCCGAGCGAGAGGATGCCGCAATAGCCCCAGATCAGGTCGATCGCGAGCGCCAGGATCGCGTAGCAGACATATTTGCCCCAGAGCGCGACCAGATAGGTCGGCACCTGCAGGAACGAGCCCGCGGGCAGCAGCAGGTTGGACAGCGGGATGAGGATTCCGCAGGCCGCGACGACGGCGAGGAAGATCGTCGCGCCGCGGTCCAGCGATCGCGTCAGCATGTGAGGTGTCATGCTTCCACCGCACGGCCCTTGAGCGCGAACAGCCCGCGCGGGCGCTTTTGAATGAACAGGATGATGAGAACCAGGATCGCGATCTTGCCGAGCACGGCGCCGGCAACGGGTTCCAGGAACTTGTTGGCGATACCGAGCGTGAAGGCGCCGACCAGCGTGCCCCAGAGATTGCCGACGCCGCCGAACACCACGACCATGAAGCTGTCGATGATGTAGCTCTGGCCGAGATTGGGGCTGACATTGTCGATCTGCGACAGCGCGACGCCGGCGATGCCGGCAATGCCCGAGCCGAGGCCGAAGGTGAGGGCGTCGACGCGCGATGTGGCGATGCCCATCGAGGCGGCCATGCGGCGGTTCTGCGTCACCGCGCGCATCTCGAGGCCAAGCGCGGTGTAGCGCAGCATCGCGAGCAGGATCGCGAACACAGCGAGCGTGAAGACGAGGATCCAGAGCCGGTTATAGGTGATGGTGATCTGGCCGAGCTCGAACGCGCCGCTCATCCAGGAGGGGTTGCCGACCTCGCGATTGGTCGGGCCGAACATGGTGCGCACCGCCTGCTGCAGCACCAGCGAGAGGCCCCAGGTCGCGAGCAGCGTTTCCAGCGGACGGCCATAGAGGAAGCGGATGATGCTGCGCTCGATCACGACACCGAGCGCACCGGCGACGAGAAAGGCGAGCGGCACGGCGATCAGCAGCGAATAGTCGAACAGGCCGGGATAGCTGGTGCGGATCACCTCCTGCACCACGAAGGTGGTGTAGGCGCCGATCATCACCATCTCGCCATGGGCCATGTTGATGACGCCCATGACGCCGAAAGTGATGGCGAGACCGATCGCCGCGAGCAGCAGTACCGAGCCGAGCGAGAGGCCGTACCAGGCATTTTGAACCGTGGACCAGACCGCGAGCGAGCTCTGGATCGAGCCGATCGCGCTTGCGGCGGCCTTCGTCACCGAGGCCGGCTGGTCGCCCATGCCGGTGAGCAGGGCCATCGCCTCCTGGTCGCCGCGCGCCTTGAGCGTGGCGACCGCTTCGAGCTTCTCGACCTCGGTGGCGTCCGACTTGAACAGCAGGATTGCCGCACGGGCGTCGCCGAGCGCGGCCTTGACGGATTTGTTGGTCTCCTTGGCGAGCGCGCCATCGACCGCATCGAGAGCAGTCTCCTCATGCGACTTGAAGACGGATTGCGCGGCCTGCAGACGCGTCCCGATGTCCGGAGACTGGAGCGTCAGGGCGCCGATCGCAGCATCGACGCTGCGGCGCAGGCGATTGTTGAGGCGCACCGCGCTCGCGCTGTCGGGAACGCTGGTGACAGGCTGGCCGGTCGCTGCGTCAATCGACTTGCCGTCGGCGCCGGTGACGTAAACCTTCTTGCTGTCGGGATCGGCCATGAGCCGGCCGTCCTGGAGCGCACTGATGATGGGGAAAGCCAGCGGATTGCCGCTGCTCGCGACCACGCCGATCGCCTCTTCCGTGTCGGAATAATCATCATTGGCAAATTTGGCGACCGCATCCTCGAATGGACCGGCGAAGGCCGGCAGTGCGAACGCAATCAAAAATAACGAGAGCAGGAGCGAACCAAGACGGGCGGGCAAATTGGCTGGCACTGTGAATGACCCCGGCAGAAAATGGCGGAGAAGGCGGCGGGATAGCCGCCTTCTCCGGTCTTGCGGTCGAACGTCAGATCCGGATCAGGAACCCGAGCCGAGGCACTTGTTGGTCTTGGTGTTGAAGTTGCCGCACTTCTTGCCGACCCAGTCGCCGATCAGGTCCTTGGAGCCATCGAGCTCCTTCGACCAGGCGTCGCCGGCCACGAGGCCCGGGGTCTTCCAGACCACGTCGAACTGACCGTTCGCCTTGATCTCGCCGATGAACACCGGCTTGGTGATGTGGTGGTTCGGAAGCATCTTGGAGGTGCCGCCGGTCAGGTTCTTGGCTTCGATGCCCGGGAGAGCGTCGATGACCTTGTCGGGATCGGTGGACTTCACCTTCTCGACCGCCTTGACCCACATGTCGAAGCCGATCACGTGCGCTTCCATCGGATCGTTGGTCACGCGCTTCGGATTCTTGGTGTAGGCCTGCCACGCCTTGATGAACTTCTCGTTCTCCGGCGACTTGATCGACTGGAAGTAGTTCCAGGCGGCCAGATGGCCGAGCAGCGGCTTGGTGTCGATGCCGGCGAGCTCTTCCTCACCCACCGAGAACGCCACGACCGGGATGTCCTTCGCCTTGATGCCCTGGTTGCCGAGCTCCTTGTAGAAGGGAACGTTGGCGTCGCCGTTGATGGTCGAAACCACCGCGGTCTTCTTGCCGGCCGAGCCGAACTTCTTGATGTCGGCCACGATCGTCTGCCAGTCGGAATGACCGAACGGCGTGTAGTTGATCATGATGTCTTCCTGGGCGACACCCTTCGACTTCAGATAGGCTTCCAGGATCTTGTTGGTGGTGCGCGGATAGACGTAGTCGGTGCCCGCGAGCACCCAGCGCTTCACCTTCTCGTCCTTCATCAGATAGTCGACGGCGGGGATCGCCTGCTGGTTCGGCGCAGCACCCGTGTAGAACACGTTACGCTCGGACTCTTCGCCCTCGTACTGCACCGGGTAGAACAGGATGTTGTTCAGCTCCTTGAATACCGGGAGCACCGACTTGCGCGACACCGAGGTCCAGCAGCCGAACACGACCGCGACCTTGTCCTTGGTGATCAACTCGCGGGCCTTTTCGGCGAACAGCGGCCAGTTCGATGCAGGGTCGACGACAACGGCTTCGAGCTTCTTGCCGAGCACGCCGCCCTTCTTGTTCTGCTCGTCGATCAGGAAGAGGATGGTGTCCTTCAGCGTGGTTTCGCTGATGGCCATGGTGCCGGAGAGAGAGTGAAGGACACCGACCTTGATGGTGTCGTCCGCGGCTTTTGCACCGGAAATGGAAGCCAGACCAAGCATCAGTCCGGCTGTCGCGGCGAGAAGACCGCGGCGGCTAAATGAAGCCGCTATATCGTGAGTGGATTTGGTAAGCATGATTGTATCATCTCCCTGACGCAGACGTGAAAAAGACGCTGCGAAACGGCCCCAAGGCCGCCTGCGATTAACGGAATCGCAAGAACCATGCCATGGTCTGAGCACATGCCAACCTATTGGTCAGAATAGACAATTTTACCGCCATCCAAGTTTCACCACGAACCGATTGCCTAAAAACTAGACTAATAAAATGTATGCCAATGCGGCAGCCAGCTCGTTTCTTGAGCAGAACGTTTACAATGTCTAATTTTCCGGCATAACTATTTTTGCACTGCAATCGCCGTTGGCGTAGATGCGCCTTGAAAGCGCCTCCTCGATGTTCCATATAAGTCCACGAGACCTCTTTCGAATCAGGGGGTCGTTGCGAGCCGCGTGTTCTTAAGCCCCTCCGGGCGTCTGGCTTGCCCCATATCTCCCAAGCCATCCGACACCCCAAACACGCAGGTGTCTTCTCGACACCCTTCTGCGCGCGCCGTGCTGAATGCGCCGGCTGCCCGCTTTTGACATGGAAAGAACCCATCTTTTGAATTCGTTTCAGGACTTCGGCCTCGCCGAACCCCTCGCCCGTGCTCTCGCCGAAGAGAAATACGTCACCCCCACCCCCATCCAGGCCCAGACCATTCCCACGGCGTTGACCGGCCGGGACGTCGTCGGCATCGCCCAGACCGGAACCGGCAAGACCGCGTCCTTCGCGCTGCCGATCCTGCACCGCCTGCTCGAGAACCGCATCAAGCCGCAGCCCAAGACCTGCCGCGTTTTGGTGCTCTCGCCGACCCGCGAGCTGTCCGGCCAGATCCTCGACAGCTTCAACGCCTATGGCCGTCACATCCGCCTGTCCTCGACGCTCGCCATCGGCGGCGTGCCGATGGGTCGCCAGGTCCGCTCCCTGATGCAGGGCGTCGACGTGCTGGTCGCCACCCCCGGTCGCCTGCTCGACCTCGTGCAGAGCAACGGGCTAAAGCTTTCAAGCGTCGAATTCCTGGTGCTCGACGAAGCTGACCGTATGCTCGACATGGGCTTCATCAACGACATCCGCAAAATCGTCGCCAAGCTGCCGATCAAGCGGCAGACGCTGTTCTTCTCGGCCACCATGCCGAAGGACATCGCCGAGCTCGCCGACGCCATGCTGCGTGACCCCGCCCGCGTTGCGGTGACTCCGGTCTCATCGACCGTGGAGCGGATCCAGCAGCGCATTATTCAGGTCGACTTCTCCGCCAAGCCGGCGTTCCTCGCCCAGCTGTTGAAGCAGGAGCCGGTGAACCGCGCGCTGGTCTTTACCCGCACCAAGCACGGCGCCGACAAGGTCGTGAAGACGCTCGAGAAGGCCGGCATTCCCGCCAGCGCCATCCACGGCAACAAGTCGCAGAACCATCGCGAGCGCACGCTCGCCCAGTTCCGCTCCGGCGATATCCGCACCCTGGTCGCCACCGACATTGCCGCCCGCGGCATCGATGTCGACGGCATCACCCACGTCATCAATTTCGACCTGCCCAACGTGCCCGAGACCTATGTGCACCGCATCGGCCGCACCGCACGCGCCGGCGCCGAGGGCACCGCGATCTCTCTGGTCGCAGGTGGCGAGGAGCTTGCCTATCTCCGCGACATCGAGCGGCTGATCAAGGTCGCACTGCCGCGTGAGGATCTCCGCACCGACGCCGGCCGCCGCGACGCGGGTCCTCCCCCGGCGCAGCAACGACAGGGCCGGCCAAGCGGCCGTCCGGGCCAGCGTCCGCAAGGCGCAAGGCATGGTGAAGGACGTCATGGTGACGGACGTCGTACCGACGAACGGCATGCCGACGGACGCCGCCATGGCGCCGGCAAGCAGGGCGACGGACGGCCCGGTGAAGCTCGGCATGCTGATGGACGGCCTAGCAGTGCTCCGAAGGCCTCGAAGGGATCTCGCCGCCGCCCCGCTGGCAAGATGCATTCCTCGCAAACCGACCGTTCCGAACAGCGTTCAGCGCATAGCGCTGGGACGTCTGATGGGATACAAGGCGTGGCCTTTTTGCGCCGTGAGAGTCGGCCGACTGGCCAACCGAACCGCAAGCCCCATTCGCACTAGCCGTCCACGACCTGGAGATATTCATGGCTAAGGAAGAGCTGATCCAGTTCGAAGGACTGGTCACAGAAATCCTCCCCGACGCGCGCTACCGCGTGCAGCTCGACGCCGGACACGAGATCGTTGCCTACACCGCCGGCAAGATGAAGAAGAACCGCATCAAGACGCTCGCGGGTGACCGCGTGACGGTCGAGATGTCGCCCTACGACCTCGAGAAGGGCCGACTGATTTTCCGTCACAAGGACGAGCGTCCCAGTGGAGTGGGTGGACCTCCCCGTCCCGGGCAGCGCGGTGGCCAGTTCCGTCGCCGCTAAAACGGCCCATCCGCGCGCGAGCACGGAACTAAAATTCCGACCTGTATTCTGATCCGCCGTGCGCACACGGCGGATCAAAAAATCGTGCACGTCAGGATTGTTTTGGGGCTCTAAATCCAATAAAATGAGCTAATCGATTTTCGGCCGGACGACATTAGCATCCACCGGTACAGCCGGTTCAGACACGCTGACGACCCTTCCAAAAATTCGATCTAACCTGCCCGCGCGAGCGGGCTTTGACATTGTGTGATCTGAGAAGGGACTACCCCATGAGCATGGGAACCGTGAAGTGGTTTAACGCGACCAAGGGCTTCGGCTTCATCCAGCCCGACGACGGCGGCCAGGACGTTTTCGTACACATCAGCGCCGTCGAGCGCGCCGGCCTCGGCTCGCTGCGCGAAGGCCAGAAGATCTCCTACGAGATCGTGGCCGACCGCCGTTCCGGCAAGTCGGCCGCGGATAACCTCCGCGCCGCAGGTTGAGCCTGCGGGGCCTTCGGCCCGTATCGGTTCTGGCGAACGAGCCAAAGGAAAAGGCCGTGCAAAATGCACGGCCTTTTTTCATGTCCGAAGGAAGCTGGCGCGCTTGCAGGATCAGACGATCCTTCAACCGGTCCTGCTAGTTGGGTTTGGCACCCGCGCTGGCACCGCCGCTGGCACTGCTGCTTAGCGAACCGGCCTGGCTCATCGTGTTATTGAAGTAGGTGTCGCTGTCACCCAGCGTCACACGGCGCTGGCAGACCGGCATGCAGCTATAGGACTCGCGCTCGATCCCGCGATAGACCGTGACAAGGCGATCGCTCGGACCTTCGACTTGGATCTGGCGGTCGACCAGAATCTCGCCGCCCCGGTCGAGCGCGATGAAGTTGGTGGCACCATAGCCCTTCCCGGTCACGACGATCATGCCGCCAGGCTGAAGCGTGACGTCAGCGATGAGGGGATTGCCGACCACGATGGTCGCCACCTTGCCGGGGAGCCGGACCAGCTTGGCCTGGTCGACATTGACGGCGATGGTGTCAGCAGTGGGCTCGGCAAGGCCGACAGCCGGCGATGCCAGCACCGCGGCCGCAACCAGAAGATAAACGCGCGCATGGCGGCGCAGCAACTCTTTACGCATACTCTTACCCCCGGGACGTCACAAACCGGCAAAAGCGACCAGATACGGCGGAGCCGGTGCCCGACCCGGCTAACCTGCCCTCAATTCGTGAACGTTCCGCAAATTCGCCGACTATTGTTTGAACGGACTGGCGTTTGCCGCCTCAGGCGGCCGACTACTGGCGGAACGGATAGGCGAGCTGGCCGGCGATCTCCTTCGGCATGGTCGCTTCGTCCTTGCCGTAATCCTTCGGCAGTTCACCCACCGGCATCCGGAAGGTGCCGAACAGCACATCCCAGATCGGGAACGTCCCGGCGAAATTGGTGTCGCCGCCCACTTCGAGCCCGGTGTGGTGCCAGCGGTGGAACACCGGCGTCGCCAGCACATATTTGAACGGCCCGAAGGTCCAGTTCAGGTTGGCGTGCACGAAGGCCGAATGGAAGGTGGTGAACGGGCCGACCCAGATCATGACGTTGGGGGAAACGCCGGCCATCAGCAACACGACGTCGACGCTGATCGTCCCGAGCATGAGATTGACGGGATGGAAACGGGCCGCGGAGATCCATCCGATCTCTTCCGACGAATGATGGATGGCGTGGTACTTCCAGAATCCGCCGCCGTGGAACAGCCGATGCAGCCAGTACAGCATGAAATCAGACAGCACCACGAACAGGATGGCCTGCAGCCACAGGGGCAACTGCGCCAGCGGGCCATGGCCATTGTCGTAGAAGGCGATGAGTTCGTCGGCATCGTGGATGTTGAAGACGACGCCGGCACCGACGATAAGTAGGCCGATCCGCATGGTGCGGGCGAACACCGGAACGAAGAACCAGTAGCAGATATCGGTGATGATCTCGCGCTTGCGCCACCACGGCGCGCCGGGATTGCACGCCCAGAAATGCTCGAGCACGGTGAAGACCGCCGCAAGCACGAAGGTGACGGGGATCACCTTTTCGATCGTCTCGCCGAGCATCAGGGCGACCTGCATGGGTAAGCTCGACATCGTCGCCTCTCTTCCGGATCCTGCCTGCCTAGGCCTACTCCGCGAAATTTAAGGGAGGGTGAAGTCGGCCGCGATTGCGCTGCATTTGGTGCCGGTGAAATTCAACAACCGCCTTAAGGCGAAATTCACTTTGGGCAAAAGCATCGGGCAGGAAACGGGTTTGCGCGATCGAATTAACTCTACCGAAAGAGCTCGGCTCACATTGTCATCGCGTCAATCACAGCGCCGAACGAGGCGATCCAACCCCCGATGGAGTTAAGTTCATGCAGAACCTGATTGCACGTTTCGTGAAGGATGAATCCGGCGCCACCGCCATCGAATACGGCCTGATCGCCGCCGGCATCGCGCTGGCCATCATCACGGTCGTCAACAGTCTCGGCACCTCGCTGAATACCAAGTTCGGCTCGATCAGCTCCTCGCTGAAGTAAGCGACCGACCGACGATGGCAAAAGCCCCGGATCTCCGGGGCCTTTGTTTTTTTGAGTACGGCGAGTTCCAGTGGCGTTGCGCAAGTACAGAACCGATGCCGCGGTTGCGGCCAGCGAAACGGCGTCGACCGAGACGCCGGCCTATTGGGTTTGCCTCGCGCTGCTGGTTGCGATGGCCGCCATCGCGTTGCGTATTGCCAGCGTGTGGTGAGCGGGCCATCGGCGACTTCCCGGGCTCAAAGCCGCTGCCTCCGTTTTCGGTTTGTTTAACACTGCCGGCTAGCATGCGGCGACGCTTCGATCCCGCGACGAACCCAGGCTCAAGACGCAGCCCATGATCCTCGACCTTGCGCGCCTTCTGCTCTTCCCGGCCTTGATGGCATTCGCCGCCGCCAGCGATCTCTTCACGATGACCATCTCGAACCGCGTGTCGCTGGCGCTGGTCGCCGGCTTCTTCGTGCTCGCTCTTGCCGGTGGCATGGCACCTTACGAGATACTGACCCATGTCGGCGCCGGCGCGTTGCTCCTGGCCGTGGCCTTCACCTGCTTTGCGATGGGCTGGATGGGCGGCGGGGACGCCAAGATCGCAGCTTCCGTTGCGCTCTGGTTCGGCTTCGCACAGTTGATGGATTTCCTGCTCTACGCGTCGCTGTTCGGCGGAGCGCTGACGCTGCTCCTGCTCCAGTTCCGGCAATGGCCGCTGCCTTACGGACTGGCGGGCCAGGCCTGGCTCGCACGGCTGCACGCCAAGGAGAGCGGGATTCCGTATGGTATCGCGCTCACGCTTGGCGCGCTGACGGTCTACCCGGAGACCGAATGGGTGAAGGCGATCGACCTCGCCCATCTCGCACTGCGCTGAACACACCGGGTAAACCCGGCGTTAAGCCGATTTAGATACGCCTCATTAACCATGCTTTGACGAATAGCTGGTCAACTGCCGATTACGGCGGCGGCAGCGTCGCGGCGTTTTGTTGGAAAGTGAAGCGTATGAATAGGGCACGCATTGTCGTCCTGACGGTCGCCATCTGCGCCGGCGG
>Ga0102590_1000727_pt1 | contig 63395 bp, 60 predicted proteins | sample AraplaMF_Col_mMF_FD_76859 | JGI IMG/M metagenome (GOLD analysis project Ga0102590, IMG submission 76859) | Arabidopsis root microbial communities from the University of North Carolina, USA - plate scrape MF_Col_mMF | ecosystem: Host-associated > Plants > Roots > Endosphere | place: USA...
CCGAGGGTTATCCCGGCAAGCGTTATTACGGCGGCTGCCAGTTCGTCGATATCGCCGAGGAACTGGCGATCGAGCGCGCCAAGAAGCTGTTCGGCGTCAATTTCGCCAACGTCCAGCCGAATTCCGGCTCGCAGATGAACCAGGCGGTGTTCCTGGCGCTGCTGCAGCCGGGTGACACTTTCATGGGTCTCGACCTGAATTCGGGCGGCCACCTCACGCATGGTTCGCCGGTCAACATGTCCGGCAAGTGGTTCAACGTCGTCTCCTACGGCGTGCGCGAAGGCGACAACCTGCTCGACATGGATGAAGTCGCCCGCAAGGCCGAGGAAACCAAGCCGAAGCTCATCATCGCCGGCGGCACTGCCTATTCCCGCATCTGGGACTGGAAGCGTTTCCGCGAGATCGCCGACTCGGTTGGCGCCTACCTCATGGTCGACATGGCCCATATTGCTGGCCTCGTTGCCGGTGGCGTTCATCCGTCGCCATTCCCGCATTGCCATGTCGCGACGACGACGACCCACAAGTCGCTGCGCGGCCCACGCGGCGGCGTCATCCTCACCAATGACGAGGATCTGGCCAAGAAGTTCAATTCGGCCGTCTTCCCCGGTCTGCAGGGTGGCCCGTTGATGCACATCATCGCCGCCAAGGCTGTGGCCTTCGGCGAGGCGCTGCAGCCGGAATTCAAGGACTACGCCGCCCAGGTCGTCAAGAACGCCAAGGCGCTGGCCGAAACGCTGATATCGGGTGGCCTTGACGTCGTCTCCGGCGGCACCGACAACCACCTGATGCTGGTCGACCTTCGCAAGAAGAACGCCACCGGCAAGCGCGCCGAGGCAGCGCTTGGCCGCGCCTACGTCACCTGCAACAAGAACGGCATTCCCTTCGATCCGGAAAAGCCCTTCGTCACCTCGGGCGTGCGCCTCGGCGCACCGGCCGGAACGACCCGCGGCTTCAAGGAAGCGGAATTCCGCGAGATCGGCAATCTCATCGTCGAGGTTCTCGACGGTCTGAAAGTCGCCAATTCCGATGAAGGCAACGCCGCCGTCGAAGCCGCTGTGCGCGGCAAGGTGGTCAGCCTCACCGACCGCTTCCCCATGTACGGCTACATGGGATAAGGAGTAGGGATGCGCTGCCCCTATTGCGGTTCGGAAGATACCCAGGTCAAGGATTCGCGCCCGGCGGAGGACAACACGTCCATCCGCCGGCGGCGTATCTGTCCGGATTGCGGCGGCCGCTTCACCACGTTCGAACGTGTGCAACTGCGCGAGTTGATGGTCATCAAGAAGACCGGACGCAAAGTGCCCTTCGACCGCGACAAGCTGGTGCGCTCCTTCGAGGTGGCGCTGCGCAAACGCCCGGTCGAGCGCGATCGCATCGAGCGCGCCGTCTCCGGTATCGTCCGCCGGCTTGAAAGCTCCGGCGAGACCGAGATCTCCTCCGAGCAGATCGGCCTGCAGGTGCTGGAAGCCATGAAGAGCCTCGATGATGTCGGCTTCGTGCGCTACGCCTCGGTCTATCGGGATTTCTCGCTTGCCGAGGATTTCGAGAAGGTTATCTCCGAAATCAACGCCAAGATCGCCCGCGACCCGCTGGACAGGTGAGCCATGAGCATCACGCCGCATGACGAACGTTTCATGGCGGCGGCGATCCGTCTGTCGCGCTGGCATCTCGGCCGCACCGCCACCAATCCTTCCGTCGGCTGTCTGATCGTCAAGGACGGCGTCATCGTCGGCCGTGCGGTGACGGCGCTCAGTGGCCGCCCCCATGCCGAGACGCAGGCGCTCGCTGAAGCCGGCGTGCTCGCCCGCGGTGCCACTGCCTATGTGACGCTCGAACCCTGCTCGCATCACGGCAAGACGCCGCCCTGCGCCGAGGCGCTGATCGCCTATGGCGTTGGCCGCGTTGTCATCGGCGTCACCGATCCCGATCCGCGGGTCTCCGGCCGCGGCATCGCCATGCTGCGCGAAGCCGGCATAGAGGTGGATGCCGGCGTGCTGGAGGCGGAGGGCCGGCAGTCGCTTGCCGCCTATCTCACCCGCCAGACGAAGAACCGGCCCTATGTGACTCTCAAACTTGCCGTTTCCGCCGATGGCATGATCGGCCGCCAGGGGGCAGGGCAGGTGGCGATAACCGGCCCGGAGGCCCGCGCCCAGGTGCAGGCGCTACGCGCCGAAACCGATGCCATCCTGGTCGGCATCGGTACCGCGATTGCGGATGATCCGCTGCTGACTGTGCGCTCGCCAGGTCTTGAATCACAATCGCCGATCCGCATCGTCCTCGATCCTACCCTGGCATTGCCGCTGACCAGCAGGCTCGTCGGGACGGCGCGGGAGGTTCCGGTCATCGTGGTGGCGAGTGAGGAAGGATCATTGTCGCAGGCAGAGGAGGATATCGCATCCACAGAGATGGACTCCCGCCGCGCAGCCCTCGAGGCCGCCGGCGTCGAGGTCGTCCATTGCAATCCCTATCATCCGGAAGTCCTGCTGCCGGCACTCGCGACGCGCGGTATTTCCTCGCTTCTGGTCGAGGGCGGTGCAAAGACGGCGCGGCTTTTCCTCGAGGCTGGCCTCGTCGACCGCATCCAGTTTTATCAGGCGCCTGTTGTGATCGGCGAGGGTGGTATTGAATCCCCGCTTGATGCAACCGACATACCATCGGGTTTTGCCCATACGGGCACGCTGATGTTCGGCGGCGATCGCCTGGACGAATACGAAAGAGGGCTTTGATGTTCACCGGAATAGTCACCGATGTCGGCACGGTCGAATCCGTTTCCCCGCTGAAGGAAGGTATCCGGCTGCGGGTCGCGACCGCCTATGATCCCTCAACCATCGATATGGGCGCCTCGATCTCTCACGCCGGCATCTGCCTGACTGTCACCGCCCTTCCGACCGAGGGAAGCAACGGCCGCTGGTTCGAGGTCGAGGCCTGGGAAGAGGCGCTGCGACTGACGACGATCGGCAACTGGCAGGAGGGCAGCCGCATCAATCTCGAACGGTCGCTGAAGATCGGGGATGAACTCGGCGGCCACATCGTTTCCGGCCATGTCGACGGCAAGGCGGAAATCCTCGCGGTGACAGCAGAGGGCGACGCCACGCGCTACCGCCTGCGCGCGCCCGAACATCTGGCGAAATTCGTCGCCCCCAAGGGGTCGATTGCACTCGACGGTACTTCGTTGACGGTCAATGCCGTCGACGGCACGGATTTCGACGTGCTGCTCATCCGGCACACGCTTGAGGTCACCACCTGGGGCGAGCGCAAGGCCGGCGATTTCGTCAATTTCGAAGTCGACACCATGGCGCGTTATGCCGCCCGGCTGGCTGAGTTCCCCAGCACATAACCGTCGAAAATCGGAATCGACGCCCGACGCTCTAACGCGAAAATTGGATGATATCGCCGTTGTACTGGGTGCGCGCCGTCTCGCGGAAGCCGAGCTTGGCTGCGACCCGCAGCGAGGCCTGGTTCTCGGGGCTGATGATGCAGCTCATCGGTTTACCCGGGAAATGCGTTTCCGCCCAGTCGATCAGGACGGTCAGCGCCTCGGTGGCATAACCGCGGCCGTGCGCCGAGGGCATCAGCGCCCAGCCGACCTCCATCGTCCCCTCGATCGAGGGTTCCATCTCGCGCCGGGCTTCCAGGAAGCCCGCTTCGCCGATGAACCGGCCGCTCCCCTTTTCGACGATCGCCAGAAAACCGAAGCCCATATGATGCCACATGCCGGCAACGCGTAGCATGCGGCTCCAGCTCTGCTCGCGTGTTGACGGCACGCCGGTGATGAAGCGCACGACATCCTCGTCCGCCCATAGTGCCGCGTGCGCGTCGAAATCGTCGAGGCGGTGAGGGCGAAGCGTCAGCCGCGCCGTTTCGAGGGTTGGAATGTCGGTCACATGGGGTCCTTGTGAAAAAAAACACGTCCTCAGGCGCCGGGCTCGCCGTCCCAATAGTCGAGATCGCCTTCCGGTCGTCCGATATGACGGAAGCGCTTGGTTTCTGTATTGTCCCTGTTGGTCTTGGCCCAGTTCGTCTTGGCAAGGAACTTTCCGGAATCGGGATATTCGACGATCTCGGTCTTCGCCATCGTCGAAATGCCGAGATAGACGAGTGTGGCCGTGCCAGTATTGATGATCTGGTGCGCCGTTTCAGGCCCGCCGGCCGGCGCGCCGAGCACGTCGCCCGCCTTGATCACATGGCGCGCGTCGCCGAAGCGATATTCGCCAGAGCCCGCGATCACATAGAAGAGCTCGTCTTCGACATGGTGGTTGTGGAAGGGGCAGCCTGATTTGCCGGGAGGTACCTCGTTGTAGCTGACGCCGAGGCCGGCCAGGCCAAGAAGCGCACCGAAAGAGGTGTCGGTGCTTTCATAGAGCTCGCCCTGTTTCCAGTGGTCGAGCTTGAGATCGGCGGTATTGATCACCGCCTTCGGTTCCGTTGCCATGACGTCCTCCTGTTTCAGCAAGAGAAGCCGTCATCCCCGGAAAATTCAATGCTTATCTCCGATATCCCCAGCATGGGCGGAGAGGAGACCGCCGCCCATGCTTTGAGCACCGTGCGTCGAATAGGACGCGTGAAGGACGCTCTATCACTTCGACGCACACATCCCCCCGAAGATCGTTCCGATTTTCGAGGTTATGCGCTGGAGCCGTTAACGAACGTAGAAGGTTATGCTTCCATCGGCCGCCTGCTCGGCGTTGACCACATTGCGAATGTTGACACCTTCATTGTTGAGACGGTGGGCAAGCGACCTGTTGGCGTCGATCGACGCCTGGATGCCACGGATAGCCTCGCCGGAGCGCTGCGGTGCCGAGTGTGGGCCGCTCGTCTCGTCGTCGAAGTTGCGCCAGTTGTAAACCTCCTGGACATTGAAATCATTGCCCTGGAAGCCCCTGAGCGTCTGTTCGATGCCTTGAGGGGTGTTCATTCCGAGGCTTTCGGCCCGGCTGACGCCGGCAAAGGCGAGGGAGGAGAGAGCGGCAGCGAGGGTGATGGTGAGAACGCGGTGCATGATTTGTATCCTTTCATCTGCTTAGACGGTCGGCTGTCGTTGCAGGGGATCGTCTGCGTCACGACATGGAATTGGCGCTCTTCCTTCCGCGATTCAATGGGTTAAGCCACTGAAAATACGTTAAGAATTGTTCATAAAAACTGCCTTCGAATTGCCGCTTTCGAGGCATCGCGGAAAGTCGGTTTTGGAAGCTTGCCCAGCTGTGCATCCGTGGTGGTGCTATCCCCTTGCAGATATTTCCTCTTTCCCATTGCGGCATCGGGCGAAATTGCTTGCCATTCGGACGAAGGCATGTTTTGACCGCGGGCTGCCGAGTGGGAAAATGTCCCGCCAACCGAAGGTGAACCATGTCGAGAGAGACCGCTCCCCATATTTTGATCGTTGAGGCCCGCTTCTACGACGACATGGCCGACGCCCTGCTCGAAGGTGCGACCTTCGCATTGACAGAGGCCGGCGCCACCTTTGAGGTAGTCACCGTTCCCGGCGCACTGGAAATTCCGGCGGCGATTGCCATGTCGCTCGATGGAGACGACAATGGCGGAACGCATTATGACGGCTATGTCGCCCTCGGCATGGTCATTCGCGGCGAGACCTATCACTTCGATATCGTGTCGAATGAATCCTCGCGCGCCTTGATGGATCTCGCGGTCAGCGAGTCCCTTGCCATCGGCAACGGCATCCTGACCGTTGAAAACGACGAACAGGCCTGGGCGCGCGTGCGCCGCTCGGACAAGGACAAGGGCGGATTTGCCGCTCGTGCAGCTCTGACCATGATCGAGCTGAAGCAGAAACTGGGTGCATAACGAATGAACGACGACAAGACGGAACGGCCGGTCAAGACTGCAAACCAGCGGGGCGCTGCCCGTCTTGCTGCCGTTCAGGCACTTTATCAGATGGATGTCGGCGGCACCGGCGTTCTGGAGATCGTCGCCGAATACGAGGCGCACCGTCTTGGCCAGGAACTCGACGGCGCGACCTATCTGAAGGCCGATGCCGCCTGGTTCCGTTCCATCGTCTCCGGCGTCGTGCGCGATCAGGTCCGCCTCGATCCGCTGATTGCCGCAGCCCTGCAGGATGATTGGGCCTTATCGCGCCTCGACAGCACCGTGCGCGCCATCCTGCGCGCCGGCGTCTTCGAGATCACCGACCGCAAGGACGTTCCGGTGGCGGTCATCGTCACCGAATATGTCGAGATCGCCCAGGCATTCTTCGATGACGACGAGCCGAAGCTCGTCAACGCCGTGCTCGACCGCATCGCAAAGCAGGTTCGCGGCGAGGCGAAGAAATAAGTCTTTCGCCGCCAAATAATCCTCCCGCTTCTTTCTTCGCACCGCAATGGTTTTCGCCCGTTGCGGTCTTGACGCCACGTGATCGACCACGCAATCTCCGCAACGCTTAGCTGTGGCATTTCTGTGGAGAGGAAGGCGATTCGGCGGCGTATCTGCCGGAGAAGGAGTGATCTCCGGCCTATGGGAGGAAAGAGCGAAATGACGATTCTTTTATGCGTAATCGCATGCGGTCTGCTCTCGGTGGTTTATGCCGCCTGGGCAACCCGGTCGGTGCTTGCCGCCGATCAGGGCAATAGCCGCATGCAGGAGATCGCGGGCTATATCCGCGAAGGCGCTCAAGCCTATCTGACGCGCCAGTACAAAACCATTGCCATTGTCGGCGTTGTTGTTTTCATTTTGGCTTGGCTGCTTCTTTCCGCCGAGGCCGCGATCGGCTTCCTGATCGGCGCCGTGCTTTCCGGTGCTGCCGGTTTCATCGGCATGCACGTTTCCGTCCGCGCCAATGTGCGCACCGCCCAGGCGGCTTCCGTCAGCCTTTCCGCCGGCCTCGACATCGCCTTCAAGTCGGGTGCGATCACCGGCATGCTGGTGGCTGGCCTGGCGCTGCTCGGCGTCTCCATCTACTATACGGTCTTGACCGTCGGGCTCGGCCATGAGAGCGGCTCGCGCGAAGTCATCGATGCGCTGGTGGCGCTCGGCTTCGGCGCTTCGCTGATCTCGATCTTCGCCCGTCTGGGCGGCGGCATCTTCACCAAGGGCGCCGATGTCGGCGGCGATCTCGTCGGTAAGGTGGAAGCCGGCATTCCCGAAGACGATCCGCGCAACCCGGCAACGATTGCCGATAACGTCGGCGACAATGTCGGCGACTGCGCCGGCATGGCCGCCGACCTTTTCGAGACCTATGCGGTCTCTGTCGTCGCCACCATGGTTCTTGCCGCGATCTTCTTTGCCGGCGCGCCGATCCTCCAGTCTGCGATGGTCTATCCGCTGGCGATCTGTGGTGCCTGCATCATCACCTCGATTATCGGCACCTTCTTCGTCAAGCTCGGCTCGAACGGCTCGATCATGGGTGCTCTCTACAAGGGCCTCATCGTCACCGGCCTGCTGTCGATCGTCGGCCTTGGTGCTGCCACCTCGCTCACTATCGGCTGGGGATCGATCGGCTCCGTCGGAGGCACCGATATCTCAGGCGCGCACCTCTTCTTCTGCGGCATCGTCGGCCTCGTCGTCACTGCGCTGATCGTGGTGATCACCGAATATTATACCGGCACGGGCAAGCGTCCGGTCGTCTCGATCGCCCAGGCCTCGGTCACCGGTCATGGCACCAACGTCATCCAGGGTCTGGCCGTCTCACTGGAATCGACGGCGCTGCCGGCGATCGTCATCGTCGGCGGCATTCTCGCCACCTACCAGCTCGGCGGCCTGTTCGGCACCGGTATTGCGGTCACGGCGATGCTCGGCATCGCCGGAATGATCGTCGCGCTCGACGCCTTCGGACCGGTGACGGACAATGCCGGCGGTATCGCCGAAATGGCGCATCTGCCGCCGGAGGTGCGCAAATCCACTGATGCGCTCGATGCCGTCGGCAATACGACCAAGGCCGTCACCAAGGGTTATGCCATCGGCTCCGCCGGTCTCGGCGCCCTGGTTCTCTTCGCTGCCTACTCCTACGACCTCAAATATTTTGCAGCGAATGGCGACAAGTTCCCTTATTTCGCCGGCATCGGCGAAATTTCCTTCGATCTTTCCAACCCTTACGTGGTGGCGGGATTGATCTTCGGAGGTCTCATACCCTACCTCTTCGGTGGCATCGCCATGACCGCCGTCGGCCGTGCTGCCGGCGCGATCGTCGAGGAAGTGCGCCGTCAGTTCAAGGAAAAGCCCGGCATCATGCAAGGCACGGAAAAGCCGGATTACGGCAGGGCGGTCGACCTTTTGACCAAGGCCGCCATCCGCGAGATGATCGTGCCGTCGCTGCTGCCGGTGCTGGCGCCTATCGTCGTCTATTTCGGCGTTCTTCTTATCTCTGGTTCCAAGGCCTCCGCCTTTGCCGCCCTCGGCGCATCGCTGCTCGGCGTCATCATCAACGGCCTCTTCGTCGCCATCTCGATGACATCGGGCGGCGGCGCCTGGGACAATGCCAAGAAGAGCTTCGAAGACGGTTTCGTCGATAAGGACGGCGTGCGTCACATGAAGGGCTCGGATGCACACAAGGCCTCCGTCACCGGCGATACCGTCGGCGATCCTTACAAGGATACCGCCGGCCCTGCCGTCAACCCGGCGATCAAGATCACCAACATCGTCGCGCTGCTGTTGCTCGCCGTTCTCGCCGGATAAACAAAGACCGCCGGCTTGGCGTGGTATACTTCACGCCAAGCAGAGGCCATTACAGCGCCGCGCGTCTTTCTAGACGCGCAAAGGACGCTGTAACACTTTGAATGGCTGCATGATTTTATCCTTAAATCGACTCCGATTTAAGGAATCATGCAGTAAAAAACCCGCCGGAGCGATCCGGCGGGTTTTTCGTATGAGGCGTGTCCTATCAGCGCAGGCTGCTTGGGTTCTGCGGCGTGCCGCCGGCGCCACCACCGAACAGGCTGCGGGCAGCACTCGCGGCGCTGCCGCCGGAAAGCATCTGTTGCAGGAAGGTGAGCTCCTTGCCGCCGGTCGGCGTGACGCGTCCGATCGTGTCGAACACCTTGCCGTCCTGCAGCGCATAGTTGGCGCGGCGGCTGACGACGCCGTCCTTGTCGAAATAGATCGCCAGAACGCTCTGATCGACGACCTTCAGCTTCTGGAAGGCGACGGCACGCGTGCGCCGCTGCGAGATGTAATAGAAGACTTCGCCGTCGAAGGTCGCCGTCGTCGACGGGGTGCCCAGCGAAAGCAGCACCTGCTCGCGGCTGGAGCCTTCCGGAACGAGGTTCAGCGACTGCTGGTCGGCGACGTAGCCGCCATTGAGCACGGTGCTGGTCTGGCAACCGGAGAGAGCGGTGGTGGAGGCGATTATGAAGGCAATGGCCGCGCTGCTGAAGAATTTCACGTCAGACTTGAAATACCGTTTATTCAACGACATCTACTCCCTTGAGTGTCGATAGCAGCCATTTGGGGCCTTGCACGCTTTCCTCCTGCAAAACCATTGTGGCCATTCCGGGTCGAATTTCCCGAATTCGCTTCGCTGACGCATCGAAGGCGTCGTCCCGAAACAGGCCATGATCGGCATTGCAATTCGCGCCTGCTTCGGTAAACCAGCTTTCGAAATCATGCAACAAGGCCAGACGCCGGCCGGCATGAAGAATGAGGCATTTCCGGAAAAAACAATGATCTTCGGGCTCTTCCGCAAGAAAAACAACAATCAGGCGATCGTCGACAGGCAATATGCGGCCCTGACGGCCGCCGCGCGCATGCCGGAGATCTATGAGCGGCTCAATGTGCCGGATACGGTCATGGGCCGTTTCGAGATGCTGTCGATTGCGATGATTCTGTTTTTTCGCCGCACACGTGCTTCCGCCACCAGCGGCCAGGAGATCGCCCAGGAGATCGTCGACGCTTTCTTCCAGGATATCGACTATTCGATCCGCGAACTCGGCATCGGCGACAACAGCGTGCCAAAGCGCATGAAGAAGCTCGCCGGCATGTTTTACGGCCGGCTCGAAGCCTATTCGAAGGCGATGGACACAGGCGATGCCGAAGCCCTCGCTGTCGCTCTTCAGCGCAATATCTACCCCGAAACCTCGGCGCCTGCCGATATGACCGGCCTCGCCGGATGGATGATGGCCGCAGAATCGCATCTGTCCGCCGTCCCCGAAGAGGTGATCACCACCGGTTCGGTAACGCTCCCGGCGGTCGCCTGAAGGAGGAAACGATGAAGAACGCTCGGGACGATGTTCCCTTCTCCTATCAAGTCAAGGTCGGCCACATCTCGGCCAACCCCGTCGAAGTCCATGTCGAGGCCGACACCAGCGAACTGAAGGCGCTTGCCGAGACCTGGAACGTCGTCTCCGTCGACGATCTCAGCGCCGATCTGCAGATTGCCCGCTGGAAGCGCGACGGCGTGCGCATCAAGGGCCGCGTGCAGGCGAAGATCGTCCAGTCCTGCGTCGTGACGCTGGAGCCGGTCGAATCCGCCATCGACGAGAGCTTCGAGCAGATTTTCGTGCCGGAGGGTTCCAAGCTTGCCCGCCAGGCCGGCAACGACGCCGGCGAGATGCTGCTCGATCCCGACGGTCCTGATCTGCCCGAGACCTTTGTCGGCGATACGATCGACGCCGGCGAGGTGGTTGCCGAATTCGCCGCTCTCGCGATCGATCCCTATCCGCGCAAGGAGGGCATTGAGTTCGACGGCCATATCGAGGATAGCGGCGAAGGGGACAAAAAGCCCTCGGCTTTCGCAGCCCTCAAGGACTGGAAAAAGGACTGAAGCTCCTCTGGCATTTGACACAATTCAGTTGTAAGCGACGCCAAAACCGGTATTTTGGCCGAAATTTCGCCCTCGGCGAAAAGAAGGATCAGGGACGCGTGATCAGAATATCTCTCGACCTCATGGGTGGCGACTTTGGTCCCCAAGTTGTCATCCCCGGCGCCGCCAAGGCGCTGGATCGGCATCCGGATATTTCCTTCGTTCTCTATGGTCTCAAGGAACAGTGCGATCCGGTTCTCGCCAAGTTTCCGAAACTCAAGGAAAAATCGCTCTTTCACGATTGCGAGCTTGCCGTCGCCATGGATGAAAAGCCGAGCCAGGCGCTCCGCCGTGGCCGCTATATCTCCACCATGTGGCGCTCGATCGAGGCGGTAAAGACGGGTGACGCCGATGTCGCGGTCTCGGCCGGCAATACTGGCGCACTGATGGCGATGGCGAAATTCTGTCTGCGCACCATGGCCAATATCGAGCGTCCGGCGATCGCTGCGATCTGGCCGACGCTGAAGGGTGAGAGCATCGTGCTCGATGTTGGCGCGACGATCGGCGCCGACGCGCAGCAGCTGATGGATTTTGCCCTGATGGGCGGCGCCATGGCGCGCGCGCTTTTCGAGGTTGAACGTCCGACGGTCGGTCTCCTGAACGTCGGCGTCGAGGAGATGAAGGGCCAGGAAGAGGTCAAGGAAGCCGGCCGGCTGTTGCGCGAGGCGAACATCGATTCGCTCGAATATTCCGGCTTCGTCGAGGGCAACGACCTTGGCAAGGGCACGGTCGACGTCGTCGTCACCGAAGGATTTTCCGGCAATATCGCCCTGAAGACCGCCGAAGGCACCGCCAAGCAGATCGGCGAATATCTGCGTGCCGCCATGTCGCGCACGTTGCTGGCCCGCATCGGTTACCTGTTCGCAAAAAGCGCCTTCGACATGCTTCGCGAGAAGCTCGATCCCAGCAAGGTCAATGGCGGCGTGTTTCTCGGGTTGAACGGCATCGTCATCAAGAGCCATGGCGGGGCGAATGCCGAAGGCATCGCCGCCGCCATTGAAGTCGGTTACGACATGGCCAAGAACGGCCTCAATCAGAAAATAGAAAACGATCTTAAGAAATATCACGCCAAGCGGCTGCCCCCGATGGGCCCGGAAGCGGCATGAGCGATGGGGTTCAATCAAAGATGATCCGTTCAGTGGTTCGCGGGTTCGGAGCAGCGCTTCCGAAGCGCGTGATAACCAATCGTGACATGGAGGCCATCGTCGACACATCGGACGAATGGATCGTCCAGCGCACCGGCATCCGCCAGCGTTATGTCGCCGGCGATGACGAAACGACGGCGTCGCTCGGCGAGGCCGCCGCACGCGCAGCCCTTGCCAATGGCGGCCTGACGCCTGCCGATATCGATCTTGTCATCTGCGCCACCTCGACGCCGGACAACACGTTTCCCGCAACGTCGGTCAACATCCAGAACCGCCTCGGCATGAGCCATGGCTTCGCCTTCGACGTCCAGGCCGTCTGCACCGGTTTCGTCTATGCGGTTACCACAGCGGATGCCTATATCCGCGGCGGGCTTGCCAAGCGCGTTCTCGTCATCGGCGCCGAAACATTTTCGCGCATTCTCGACTGGAACGACCGCACCACCTGCGTGCTTTTCGGCGACGGTGCCGGCGCGATCATACTCGAAGCGACCGAAGGCGAGGGCACCGTTGCCGATCGCGGCGTGCTGACCGCACATCTGCGTTCCGACGGCTCGCACAAGGAAAAGCTCTATGTCGATGGCGGACCGTCGACGACGGGCACTGTCGGCAAGCTGCGCATGGAAGGCCGCGAGGTCTTCAAATACGCTGTCGGCATGATCACCGACGTTATCCAGGCGGCATTCGATTCGACCGGCACCACCGCCGATGACCTCGACTGGCTGGTGCCGCATCAGGCCAATCGCCGCATTATCGACGGTTCGGCGAAGAAGCTGAACATCGATGCCGCGAAGGTGGTCATCACCGTCGATCTGCACGGCAATACGTCGGCCGCCTCGATCCCGTTGGCACTTGCGACCGCTGCCGGCGACGGCCGCATCAAGAAGGGCGACCTGGTGATGCTCGAAGCGATGGGCGGCGGCTTTACCTGGGGTGCGGTTCTGCTGCGCTGGTAGGCACGAATCCTAAAAAACTGGCGGCGAACAAGAGCTTGACCGTAAGGCGCAAGACAAATACTCTTCGTGCGATTTCACAAAATATTTTGTATGGGCGGGGAAACCATGACCGGAAAGACAGTGACGCGAGCAGACCTGGCGGAATCCGTTTTCCGAAAGGTCGGGCTGTCCCGGACCGAATCTGCCGAACTGGTCGAAACCGTCATCGACGAGATCTGCAACGCCATCGTGCGTGGTGAAACCGTCAAGCTTTCTTCCTTTGCCACCTTTCAGGTGCGCGACAAGAACGAGCGAATCGGCCGCAATCCGAAGACCGGCGAGGAGGTTCCGATTTCCCCCCGCCGGGTCATGACCTTCAAGGCGTCGAACGTGCTGAAGACGCGCATCCTCAAGGCGCATGTCGCTCGCAAGATCAAGCTGAAGCCTCTGAATCCGGCTCCCTGATATCGGCATCTCGTTTCGGAACGGCGTTTTTTTCTCTCTCGCACTGTCCATCCTTGTGCGCAACGTCGAGACATGACTTGAATTGTCGGCGCCAAACCGTTGAAATATGATGAGTCGCCGTTGGATCGAGCCGCGAGGTCGCGTAGCAGTATGACGTTGGACAAGAGCCCCGATGCCTTTCGCACTATCAGCGAAGTCGCAGACGATCTTGATCTGCCGCAGCATGTGCTGCGCTTCTGGGAGACGCGTTTCCCCCAGATAAAACCGATGAAGCGCGGCGGCGGCCGTCGCTACTACCGGCCGGAAGATGTGGATCTCCTCAAGGGCATCCGGCATTTGCTCTATGATCATGGCTATACGATCAAGGGTGTGCAGAAGCTTCTGAAGACCAACGGCAACAAGTTCGTCATATCAGTCGGTCATGGCGACCTCGCCAGCGTCGAGGCGCTTGCGTCGGGCGTGCAGGATACGGCTGGCGGGGAACCGCGCGTCGGCATGGCCGACGAAGACCAGATTGTCGGCCGCGCCAAGCCGCCGATCACCCGCCGGTTCTTCAATTTCGTCGCTGGAGACGACGAGCAGGAAGTCTCGATCGGCAAGTCGAGCGTCGGCAAGGAAGACAGGGCGCTGCTGCAGGAGGCGCTCTACGACCTCCTGGAATGCAAGCGTCTGCTCGATCAGGTGCGCTGAACAGGAGCTCAGGCTTCGGTAAGCCGCTTCATCGCCTGTTCGAGTTCGCTGAGCTGGAAGGGTTTTTGCAGCACGGGCAACGTGCTTGGGCTGCTGCCATCAGGTGCAGTGCCATATCCCGTCGCGTAGAGATAGGGCTTGCCGCGTTCGTCGAGCAGCTTTGCGACCGGCAGCGAACTCTGCCCGGCAAGCGAGACGTCGAGGATTGCAGCGTCGAACTCCGTATCCCTGGCGGTTGCCAGCGCCCGCTCCAGATCGGGCGCGCTGGCGCAGACCCGGTAACCCAGATCGGCAAGCATGTCCTCGAGCAGCATGGCAATCAGCGCGTCGTCTTCGACGATGAATATGTCTTTCATGATCCCGTCCACCCATTTCCCCTCGCCGGGCATGGAGATTTATGTGGACCGCTTGCACCGCTCGTCAAGACGTCGTGCCCGGCACTGCAAGAAACAGCATATTGCCCGGTGAAATTTGATGTGCAAAAGCTGGGATGCCGTCTCTGCAACGGCGACTGCATAATTCCTTAAATCGGAATCGATCTCTGGATAAAATTATGCAGTTATCCAAAGTGTTACAGCGTCCTTTGCGCGTCTGAAAAGACATGGCGGCGCTGTAAGAAGGGGTGTCGAATGGATTTGCTGAGTGCCACGGATTGGCTGCGTCACAGGCCGGGTTTTACCTATCCGCTGGCCGTTGCCTTCGTTGGCCTGACCTTTCTTCTGAGGCTTGCCGCCAGCGACACTCTCTCCGGCTTTCCCTTCCTCAGCTTCCTTCCGGCGATATTGCTGGCGAGTTTCATAGGCGGGGCCGGGCCGGGTCTGGTTGCGGCCTTGCTTGCCGCTTTCATCGTCCAGCAGTTTTTCGTCGAGCCGCACAACATCTTCTGGCCGGTCAGCGCCGGCCAATGGGTCGGTCTTTCCACTTATCTCGTCAATGCCGCGATCATCGTCGGCCTGATGGAGATGATCATTATCGCACATGAGCGGCAGAGCCGCCTTCGCAGTGAGCTCAACAGCTTCAACACGCGCCTCGAAGAGACAGTCGTCCAGCGCACTGCCGAGCTCAGGCACGAGATGGAAGAGAATGCCGCGGCTCAGGCGCAGGTCCGCCAGTTGCAGAAGATGGAGACGATTGGTCAGCTGACCGGCGGCGTCGCTCATGACTTCAACAACATGTTGGCGATCATCATCGGCAACCTCGACCTCGCCCAGCGGCGCCTGAGCGGCAGCGAGGATCCCCGCCTGCTTTACTCCATCCAGAATGCCAAAGACGGCGCGCAGAGGGCGGCGGTACTGACCGCGCGTCTTCTCGCTTTCTCGCGCCAGCAGCCGCTCGCCCCTGAGGTGATCGACCTTAACAAGCTGGTCGGCGGCATGTCTGAGCTATTGCGGCGCACGCTCGGTGAGCAGATCCGGATCGAGACCGTGCTTGCCGGCGGTCTGTGGCCGAGCTTTGCCGATTTGAGCCAGCTCGAGAATGCCATCCTGAACCTTGCCGTCAACGCTCGCGACGCTATGCCGGGCGGCGGAAATCTGACGATCGAGACCGCCAATACCGAACTCGACGAGCGATATTCGCGCATGCATTCGGAGGTCGAGGCGGGCCAATATGTAATGGTCAGCATGACTGACACTGGCACCGGCATGTCGCCGGAGGTGATCGAGCGCGCCTTCGACCCTTTCTATACGACCAAGGGACCCGGCAAAGGCACCGGCCTCGGCCTCAGCCAGGTTTACGGCTACATCAAGCAGAGCGGCGGCCACATCAAGATCTATTCAGAGATCGACAGGGGCACGACGGTGAAGATCTATCTTCCCCGTCATGTCGGCGCGACGGACGCCCGGTCGGGCGCCGCCGGCACCCAGCCGATTCCTCACGGCAGCGTCAATGATACGATCCTGGTGGTGGAAGACGACGAGCACGTCCGCACCATGACGGCCGAAAGCCTGCATGAACTCGGTTACACCGTATTGCAGGCAGCAAGCGGCATAGAGGCGCTTCTGTTGCTCGAAGAAAATCCGGAGGTCGATTTGATCTTCACCGATATCGTCATGCCGCAGATGAGCGGACGCCAGCTTGCCGATGTCGTCCAGGAAAAATGGCCGACGATTCGGATCCTTTACACCACGGGTTACACCCGCAACGCCATCGTCCACAATGGTGTGCTCGATCATGGCGTTTCCCTGCTCGCGAAGCCCTTCAGTCTGGAGCAGCTGGCTCATAAGATCCGCGAACTTTTGAATGTACCGGCGAGGGTGGGAGACGAGCGGGCGTGAAGCCGGAATACGGCCGCACGTCCACAATTCCCGATCGTGTTATTCCAGCACCTGGATGATGCGGTGGGTCTTCGGCTCGACGATAACGCGCCGCTCATTGACGACGGTATAGCCGTAACCGTCCATGTCAGGCACGGTGTGCACTTCGACGGTATCGGGCAGCCTCGTGCCAACCACGATATCGCCGTCATAGACGACGGACGGCGTGTTTTGCTCCATCACATAGGTGCGCACTTCGCCGGGCAATACGACGGAGCCGGTCGGTGCGGGATCTGTGACGATGACGGTGCTCTGCGCGAAGGCGGCGGAGCTGATGGTCAGTATGGCGGCCGCAGCCAGCATGGTCTTGCGCATGGGATGTTCTCCTTTTCCTACCCCAGACATCAAGGCAACGCCGGCCATGCGGCATAGTTCCCAACGGGCTTTTCGCCCAGCGGAAGACAGGCGCAATCAAAGCAATTAAGTTGCTGCTAAATTGATTTCCACATCATTGGGTTGAGTTGTCCGAATAACGTTCAGTGAGAGTTCGTCCGGTGACATCAGCGGCCGGTTCTTTACTCTTCGTTAACCATGTTGGCGATTTATGTCGGATGAACGGCCAGGTGGTCGTTGATTCGAAGGTCCGTCGCGTTTCGGTTTGCGAATGGATATCTGAAAAGGCGATTGCGGCTCGAGACATGCGCTTGCGGAAGACGATATCGCTGGTGGCAGTGGCTGGCATGATGGCCGGCTGCACATCGACGGGCGGTGTGCGCCAGCCTTCCGGGCCGGAAACCGTGGCGCCGGAAAAAGCGCTGGTCCTGCCGCCGCCGGGCGGTCCGTCGATCGTCAGTGTTGTCGAGCGCAAGCGTGGAAACGGCGTCGAGCAGACGATCTCGCTGTTTACGTCATCGTCCGTGCCCGGTCAGAATTTCCTGAAGGTCCAGTTCTTCGGCGCTTCCGGGGCTAATCCCGGCACCGGCAACGCTGGCTTCAGCATGATCAACGAGAGCGGCATTGCCCGCGAGGTGGCCCGTTCGGCCCCTAGCGTGCCGATGGCGACGTCGGCGACCTTCCTGCAGAACGCCTATGGCCCCTTCGGTTACGCCTCCGGCCGCAGCCGGGCCGGCGACACCTGCGTCTATGCCTGGCAGCAGATCCGCTCGAGCACTGCTGCCAATACCCAGGCGCGCAATTTCGGCATGATCCAGCTGCGCCTGCGCCTTTGCGATGCGAGGGCGAGCGAGCGCCAGCTGCTCGGCATCGTCTATGGTTACACCATATCAGGCACCTTCGATGGCGTGGTCTGGAACCCTTACGGCAATCCGCCGTCCGCCGACGGTGCGCTCGGACGCACCGGCGAGCCGATCTATCCCGACAAGGGCGGTTATCGCGCCAGCCCGATGCCGATCGGCTACGAGCCGGCGCCGGCCATAGTCAGCCGGCCGCGGGCAGCTGCCGTTCGCAGCGCCTCGACCTCGCAACCGGCTCAAGGCGTCGCATCGGTGCCTGCACCCATCGGCCCGCGCGTGCCGCTGCCGGGCGAGCCGCCGCAGACGAGCGCAAGGCCGGATGCGGCCGCCGCGCCAATCGAACAATCGGTAAGGGCGATCGGCGTCACCGTGCCTTCGCCGGACTGCATAGGCGACGCGGCCATGACGGCTGCCTGCCGGAGATAGAGCATGCATGCCCGCGGGCGCCAGTTGGTGCCCCGGTTGAGCAATTTCGAAGGAACGTCAATGCGCAAAGCCCGCAGTGTCATCATATGGGCCGTGGTTTCGCTCTGCATGATCGTGCTGATCACGTTGCCGGTCAACCTGCAGACCCAGCTCATCACCAGCATCACGGTCGTGACTGTGATGGCGCTGATCAAGGTGCTGAAGGGCGAGGGGACGTGGCGCCTGGTGGCGCTCGCCTTCGGCACATCGATCGTGCTGCGCTATGTTTACTGGCGCACCACCAATACGCTGCCGCCTCTGAACCAGCCTGAGAATTTCATTCCCGGCCTGCTGCTCTATCTTGCCGAAATGTATAGCGTTGCGATGCTGGCTCTCAGCCTCTTCATCGTCGCGACGCCGCTGCCGTCGCGCCCCTCGCGTGCCGCCAAGAATGAACGTTTCCCCCATGTCGACGTCTTCGTGCCATCCTACAACGAGGATGCCGGCCTGCTGGGAAACACGCTGGCCGCCGCCAAGGCCATGGATTATCCGGCCGAGAAGTTGCATGTCTGGCTGCTCGACGACGGCGGCACCTTGCAGAAGCGCAACTCCGGCAAGCTGCTCGAAGCCCAGGCTGCTGCTGCCCGCCATATCGAGCTGAAGCAGCTCTGCGACGATCTCGACGTCAGCTACCTCACGCGCGACCGCAACGAGCATGCCAAGGCCGGCAATCTCAACAACGCCATGAAACTTTCGACCGGCGAACTCATTGCCGTCTTCGATGCCGACCACGCGCCGGCCCGCGATTTCCTGCTCGAGACCGTCGGCTACTTCGAGGACGATCCGAAGCTTTTCCTTGTCCAGACCCCGCACTTCTTCATCAATCCCGACCCGCTGGAGCGCAACCTGCGCACCTTTGACAAGATGCCGAGCGAGAACGAGATGTTCTACGGCATCATCCAGCGCGGCCTCGATAAGTGGAACGCCGCCTTCTTCTGCGGCTCGGCCGCGGTTCTGAGCCGCAGGGCGCTCGAATCCCAGAACGGCTTCAGCGGCATCAGCATCACCGAGGATTGCGAGACGGCGCTGGCGCTCCATGGCAGCGGCTGGAACAGCATCTATGTCGACAAGCCGCTGATCGCCGGCCTGCAGCCGGCCACCTTTGCAAGCTTCATCGGCCAGCGCAGCCGCTGGGCGCAGGGCATGATGCAGATCCTGCGCTTCCGCTTCCCGCTGCTGAAGCGCGGGCTGACGATCCCGCAGCGCTTCTGCTACATGTCCTCCACGCTTTTCTGGCTCTTCCCGTTCCCGCGCACGATCTTCCTGTTTGCGCCGCTCTTCTATCTGTTCTTCGATCTGGAGATCTTCAACGCCTCCGGCGGCGAGTTCCTTGCCTATACGCTCGCTTATATGCTGGTGAATCTGATGATGCAGAACTACCTCTACGGGTCGTTTCGCTGGCCCTGGATTTCCGAGCTCTACGAATATGTCCAGACCGTGCATCTGCTGCCTGCTGTCGTCTCCGTCATGCTCAATCCGAGGAAGCCGACCTTCAAGGTCACCGCCAAAGACGAATCGATCGCCGTCAGCCGTCTGTCGGAGATCAGCCGCCCGTTCTTCGTCATCTTTGCGGTGCAGATCGTCGCGCTCATCATCACCATCTACAAGATCTACGCCGAGCCCTATAAGGCCGACGTCACGCTCGTCGTCGGCGGATGGAATCTCATCAACCTGATCATGGCCGGCTGCGCACTTGGTGTCGTGTCGGAGCGCGGCGAGCGCGCCTCGTCCCGTCGCGTCCGCGTCAACCGGCGCTGCGAATTCGGCGCCAACGGCAAGTGGTACACGGCCTCGATCGAGGATGTTTCCGTCCACGGCGCAAGACTGCACATCTTCAACAAGCATCTCGACGAGATGCTGGTCGGCGCCGTCGGCGAAATCCGCTTCCGGCCCTATAGCGGCGCGGATCTGGAAACCCTGCCGCTCATCGTCCGCAACATTGAGCCGTCGGGCGACATCAGCAATGTCGGTTGCCAGTACGTGCCGAAAAGCGCGCTCGACCATCGCCTGATCGCCGATCTGATGTTTGCCAATTCTGACCAGTGGACCCAGTTTCAGGCCTCGCGCCGCCGCAATCCGGGCCTGATCCGCGGCACCATCTGGTTTCTCGGCATGTCGTTCTACCAGACGAGCCGCGGCCTCGTTTACTTCTTCCGCAGTATGCGGCCGGAGCGAGAAGCCCAGCAGCAGGCGGCAAAGGTCAACGCCGGATGAGAAGGATCGTCGCCGCCTCGCTTCTCCTGCTGAATGCTTCCGCCTTCGCCCAGGCGCAGACGGCACCCTTCGACATGTCCGGCGAACGGCCGCCCGGTGCGTCTGTTGCCCCGAGGTTGACGCCGCCCACGCCGTCCGCAGCCACCGCGCCTCCGGTTTCCGTCTTACCCGCACCTGCAACCCCGGTTGCTCCTAATCCTGCTCCCGTTCCTCCGCCGATCGCCGTCCAGTCACCGCAATCGCAGCCGCCCGCGCTCCAGCCAGCAGCGGCGGCAAACAGCGCTGCGCCGCCGCGTGCCGGCGATGTCCGTCGCTTTGTCGTGCCCTTTTCGAAACTCGGCCTCGGCGGTGAATACGATCGCCGGTCATGGTCGGTCTATCTGACGCCGGAGCAGGCGGCGGCCAAGGCAAGCTTCACTTTCGCCTACCAGAATTCGATCGTCGTCGCGCCCGAGGCCTCGGCGCTGACCGTCTATCTCAACAATCGCCCGATCGGCCAGCAGCGCGTCGGCTCACCGGATGGCCCTTCGACCGTCACCTTCGAGGTTCCAACTGGTCTGCTGCAGCCGGGCGCCAATCTCGTCACCTTCGAAGCCGGCCAGCGCCACCGAACCGATTGCAGCATTCAATCCACTTATGAACTGTGGTCGAATATCGATCCGGCCGGGACCTATCTGAGCTTTGCCGGCATGGACGTTTCCCAGCTGGCGAGCGCCGACGCAATCCGCGCCATCGGCGTTGACGGCGCCGGCAAGACGGAGTTCGACATCGTTGTCCCGGCGTTGGAGCAGCCGGGAACCACCAAGCCGCTGCTGCGGCTGGCACAGGGCCTGTCGGTGCTGAGCAGCATGCCGAACCAGATCTTTGCCTTCAGCACCGCTTCGCTTCCGGCCGCCGGCCCTGGCAAGCTCAGCGTGCTCGTCGGCACCGCGGCGGAGCTGCGGCCGCTCTTTCCTGGCCTGCCGCCCGGCGCCGAAAGTGCGGCACTCGCCGCCTTCGTCACCGACCCGCGCAGCGGCTCGCCGGTTCTTCTGATCAGCGGCCCCTCCTGGCAGGCAGTCTCCTCGGCGATCGATACCATCGTCTCGCCGACAGACCGCTCCTCGGATGTTCGCCGCGACGTGCTGACCACCGAGCGCTGGAGCGCGCCGAACGCGCCGCTGGTCTTTTCCGATACGAATATCGCCCTGTCTCAGCTCGGTGTGAAGACCACCGAATTCTCCGGCCGGCGGTTGCGCACGAGCTTCAATATCGCCGTGCCGGCCGATTTTTATGCCAATGCCTATGGCGAGGCAAAGGTGCTGCTCGACGCCGCCTATACTGACAAAGTGCTGCCCGGCAGCCACATCGATATCTACGTCAACGACAACATCGCCTCCACCGTGCCGATCACCACGACGACTGGCGGTATTCTCCGCCATCTGCCGATCCGCGTGACGATGCGGCACTTCAAGCCGGGTCTCAATTCGGTGGCGATCGAGGCGATCCTGATGACCAAGGACGATGCCGCCTGCGCGCCGGGCGCGACCGCCGGCGCCACCCCGCGCTTTGCCCTGTTCGATACATCAGAGCTGGAGATTCCGGATTTCGCCCGCGTCGGCCAGCGTCCGAATCTGGCGGCAATGGCCGGCACCGCCTATCCCTATGGTCGGGCCACGGAGCCGACGCCGCTCTTCATCGACCGCGTCGATGCTGACACGCTTTCGGCTGCCGCCACGTTGCTCGGCCAGATGGCGATTACGGCCGGCCATCCGGTCGCCGTCGAAACCGTCGCCTCGCCGAACATGATCGGCGATCGCGACGCCATCTTCATCGGTTCCATCTCGCAGATGCCGGCAACTGCGCTGACGCAGACCAATATCTCTACGGCGAGCCAGGCCTCGTGGCGCCCCGTCGTCGAGACGCAGGCGGGCGTCGTCGACACCGGTACGGCCTTCGAAGAGTGGAACTCCAAAGTCAGCGGCGGTGTCCTGCGCAGCCGGATCACTGCTTTCCGCGAGTGGCTGTCGCGCAATTTCGATATCTCCCGCAGTTCGCTGCAATTCGTTCCCGGCGCCGAGGAGATCTTTACCCCGCCCAACGCCGCCACGCTCATGGTTGCCCAGGGCTCCAGCCCCGCGGGAGCGGGCTCATGGACGGTGGTGACGGCGCCGTCGGCGAAGGATTTGCGCGCGGGGCTCGAGGTCCTGACCGAGCAGTTGAACTGGCCGCAGATATCAGGCCACATCACCACCTATTCGAGCAAAACTGGAAAGATCGACACGGTGCCCGTCACCCGCTTTGATTTCGTGCCGTCCACCCCGTGGTCGATCGCCAATTACCGCCTGATCGCCGCCAACTGGCTGTCGACGAATATCCTCTCCTATGCCTTCCTGCTGGTCGTCTTTGTACTGCTGATCGGGATCACCACCTCGAGCATGCTCGGAAGGCTGGGTCGGTCGAAATGAGACGGTTACGCGCGCTCCTGTTTGCGGCATCGGTCGCGCTCGCTCCCGCGGGAACGCCCGCCGTTGCGCAGCAGGCGATGATCAATGCCGGCGCATGGTCGGCCTACAAGGCGAAGTTTCTCGATGCGACCGGCCGCATCGTCGATAACGGCAACGGCAATATCAGCCATAGCGAAGGGCAGGGCTACGGCATGCTGCTCGCCTATCTCTCGGCAAGCCCCGCCGATTTCGAACAGATCTGGTATTTTACCCGCACCGAACTGCTGCTGCGCGACGATGGCCTGGCCGTCTGGAAATGGGATCCAAACATCAAGCCGCACGTCTCCGATACCAACAATGCCTCGGATGGCGACATGCTGATCGCCTATGCGCTGGCGCTGGCCGGCACGGCGTGGAAACGCGAGGACTATATCCTCGCCGCCTCCCGCATGGCGCAGGCGCTGCTTGCCGAAACCGTTGTGCGCTCGGCCGGCCACACACTCCTGTTGCCGGGAAGCGAGGGGTTTACCGGCACCGACCGTGACGACGGTCCCGTCGTCAACCCGTCCTACTGGATTTACGAGGCTATCCCGGTGATGGCGGCGCTCGCTCCGTCGGATGCCTGGAAACAACTGTCGGAAGATGGCGTGGCGCTGCTGAAGACGATGCAGTTCGGCCCGCGCAAGCTTCCCGCCGAATGGGTCAGTCTCAGCGGCCAACCGCAGCCTGCGCAGGGTTTCGACGCCGAATTCGCCTATAACGCCATCCGCATCCCGCTCTATCTCGTTCGCGGCGGCGTCACCGACAAGGCCCTGCTGACCCGTCTGCAGCAGGGGATGTCGAAAGACGGTGTTCCCGCGACCATCGATCTGACCACCGGCCGGCCGAAGACCGTGCTGCCGGACCCCGGTTATCGAATTGTTAACGATGTTGTGGCCTGTGTACTCGACGGGACCAAGCTGCCGGGTTCGGCCCTGCAATTTGCGCCCGCACTCTATTATCCGTCCACGCTTCAGCTGCTGGGACTGGCCTATATCGGGGAGAAGCATCCGGAGTGTCTGTGAAGTCTTCTCTCGTGGCGGTATCAGCGGCAGTCGTGGTGGCGACCCTCGTCACCGGGCTGAAAGATCGTGCCGCTCTGCAGGAAAGGTTCGGCCTTGGATCTGCCGCCAAGCCGGCGCCGGAACTGATGATGATGGGCCGCATCAAGCCGACTGATGCTTCCGCCGGCAATCCCCAATTCAATGCGCAGCTGGTGGCCGACAAGATCGAGGCGATCACATCCCCGTCACCGCCAGCACTGGATACACCCGTGCCGAATGCCGCAGCACGGCAGCCTGCAGTCTCGCCGCCCGTAGCACCGCAACCTGTGGCACCTCAGACGGCCGTCCAGCCGGCGCCGGTCACGCCCCCCATCGTTTCCGAGCCACAGGCTCCACCACAGGCCGCCGCGCCGCCGCAGCCTACCGTTGATGAAAGCGCGCTTCGTTATTTCGCCAGCCGCGGCGACAAGGTGCGCCTGCAAGCCGAAATCTCCCGCCTTCAGGCGCTCTACCCGAACTGGGTTCCGCCGGCCGATCCGCTCGCCGTGCCGCAGAATGGCGACAAACGGCTCGAGGCCATGTGGCAACTCTATTCCGATGGCCGCTATGCGGAGCTGCGCAAGGCGGTCGCCGACCGCCAGGCAGCCGATGCCGGATGGCAGCCGCCGGCCGATCTGCTCGACCGGCTCGACGTCGCCGAGGCCCGTGCCCGCCTCGTCAATGCGTCGGACCTCAAGCAATATGCGACGGTGGTCGATATTGCCGCCGCAACACCGAGCCTGCTCACCTGCAGCGAGGTCGATGTTCTCTGGCGCGTCGCCGAAGCCTTCATCCAGACGGAGAGGGCGAAGCGCGGCCAGGATGCCTACACCTATATCCTGAAGAATTGCACCAATCCGGCCGAGCGGCAGGCGACGGTCGAAAAGGCCTCGACGCTGCTCGGCTACCAGCCGATGCAGGCACTGCTCACACTCGAGCGGCCTGCCGCCGACGGCAGCAAGGAATTCGATGCGATCCGCGATAACCTCGCCCGACGATTCATGGCCGAGGGCAATGACGATCCGAATCTCGCCATCGCGCCCGATTATGTCGCCCGCCTCGAAAAACTCGCCGAGACTGGGGGGCTTGCCTCCGATGCGCTGCTGCTCGGCTGGTACCAGCTTCGCCGCAACAATGATGCCGATGCCGAGAAGTGGTTCCGCGCCGCCCGAGCCAAGCAAGATTCGGCCACTGCTTCGCAGGGGCTAGCGCTGGCGCTGATTGCCCGCAAGGCGCCTGAGGAAGCCGAGGACGTGATGTTCCGCTGGCGTGCCGATTCCGAGGATGCGACATCAACCTATCTCGCCGCCACCGCCAACCTGATGGCGTTGCAGCCGCCGGCCGATTTGGCCGAAGACGTGCTGCATCGCATTGCCGCCGAGGTCATCGCTCGGAAATACGTACCGACGGCGCAGCAGTTCGGCTGGTATGCCCGCTCCCTCAACCAGTTCCAGACCGCTGCACGGTGGTTCGAGACGGCGCTTGCCTGGAAACCAGATGACGAACCGTCCGCCTATGGCCTTGTCATCACCCGCGAGCAGCTGAGCGACCGCAAGGGCGTGCTCGACCTCCAGCGCGCCTGGGCCGGCCGGTCGAGCCGGATCACCAATCTCGAAGACACCTCCTCACTGACGCCGAATGCCGTCCCGTCGCCGCCGGGGAAGGAGGCGCTTGCCGTACAGCAACCGGCTCAACCGACACAGCGTCCCCCGACGGAGCCACTTCCGGCCGAGCGCCGCGTCACCCTGCAGCCGGGGTCGGAAGTGGTCGTTCGCGCGGCGGGGCCGGCGATGGAGACGGTGACCGTTCCGCGTGGTCGGCGCCAGACGCGCGGCTGCTCGACGACAATCGATGCCGGACAGCTCAGCCCGGCCGACGCGCTGTCGCGTGGCTGGTGCCTGATGGATATCAACCGGCCGATGGAGGCAGTCTCGGCCTTCGAGGCGGCATTGCGAAGCCCGGCCCGCAAGGTCCGTGAAGACGCAGCCTACGGCCAGAGCCTCGCTTATCTCCGCGCCGGCCTCTCCGGCAATGCCGCCGTCGCAGCCACCAAGGCGCCGCAAAACCGCCAGCGTGCCGCCGAGCTTCAGGTGGCGATCCTCGCCGACCGTGCGCTTTCAGCCTTTGACGCCGGTCGTTATCGCGAAACCCTCATCTATCTCGATCAGCGCGCCCAACTGCAGCAGGAGCGTATCGACCTGATGGTTCTGCGCGGCTACTGCTATCTCAATCTCAAAATGTACGGCGATGCGACCCGCATCTTCGAAGCCGCTGCTGCGACTGGCAGCCGCGATGCTGCCCGCGGTCTGGCCGACGTTAGAAACGTCACGCATCCCGACGTCAACGACTGACGTTGACGCTGCCGCCGCTCTCCGTTACTCGCCTGCTTAGCTTCAAAATGTCCCAGCGTCCTTTGCGCGTCTTCAAAGACGAGCGGCGCGCTGTGACCCGCAAGGAAACGCCCGTGCCCGCTCTCCATGACATCCTCGACAGGTCCTACGATGCCTTCCTTTTCGATATGGACGGAACGCTGCTGAATTCCATTGCCGTTGTCGAACGCGTCTGGAGCGAATGGGCAAGACGCCACGGCTTCGAGCCGGAGGTCTTCCTGAAGACGATCCATGGCATCCGCGCCTCCGACGTTATCCGCGGGCTCGGCCTGCCCGGCGTCGATCCGGCCCACGAGGCGGATCTGCTGCTCGCCGAGGAAATGCAGGATGTCTCCGGCATCGTCGAGATCCCCGGCGCCGTCCGCTTCCTCTCCGCCATCGCCGAGGGCAGGTGGGCAATCGTCACTTCGGCGCCGATCGAGCTTGCCAGGCGCCGCATGGCCGCCGCCGGCATCCCGATGCCGAAGGTCATCGTCAGCGGCCAGGAGGTCAAATCAGGCAAGCCCAGCCCCGAAGGATATCTGCTCGGCGCAAGCCGCCTCGGCGTCGATCCGAAAAAATGCCTGGTCTTCGAAGATGCCGTCGCCGGCATCCTCGCTGGCGAAGCTGCCGGCGCCGGCGTTACCGTCATCACCGAAACCCACGCCACACCCTTCGAAACACCGCATTTTTCGATCGCCAACTACCAGGCATGGCAGCCAATCCAAACCGCCGAAGGCCGGCTGAAGCTCGCCACGATCTGACCATTCCGGCAAACTGCTTCCTTTTTGTTGGAGGCGAAGTTTTTCCGCTTGCATTGCACGCGCTGAAAAACTAAACGAAGCAAGCCGTTTCGGCAGGTCGGGGCGTAGCGCAGCCCGGTAGCGCACTTGACTGGGGGTCAAGGGGTCGCTGGTTCGAGTCCAGTCGCCCCGACCATTTATCCCCTTGAAATCCCAGTCAGAATCTCATTTTTTGCGTCCCGCTAGCGGCGGAAACGGAACGAGACATAGGCAGAAATGCTGAAACGGGAACCGAACGTCCCGAACGACAATGTCATTTGTTCATGTTGCAGGCGAGCTATAGCGCCGCCATTGCAAACGGCGGCGGGCCTTGGGGCCGCCTTCAGTGCGGTTTCTGAGCGATCGCGATCATCGATTTCGCCAGCAACGGAATTCTTCCGACATATTCGAATTCGACGTCTTCGAAGCCAGTTTCGACCAGCAGCGTGCTGAGCGTTTCGGGAGACCAGAATTTGATATGGCCATGGTCCTTGAGGGGCATAAAATGGTCGTCCATCTTTCCGCTCACGGCCAGAGCCAGATTTTTCCAGTAGCCGTGGAAAGGCGTCGATACGACCGCGATGCCGCCAGGCTTCACCAGATCGTAAATGGTGGTCGAGAAGGCCTTGGGATCATAGACATGCTCCACCACCTCGAGACTGATGACCGCATCGAAGGTTCCATACCGGCTGGAAAGATCTTCGTAACCGGAACCGATTTCCAGCGAAAGATCGGGGTGGGCCGTTCTCGCTTTCGCGATGCCGTCCTGGGAGGGATCGACACCGACGACGTCATAGCCTTTTTCCGCAAGCACGGCGGCAGCACCGCCGGTGCCACAACCGAGGTCGAAGACAGCCGTTTCATTTGCCTCCTGGAAACTGTTCTCGAGAACATCGACAACGGCCGGCAAAATATAGGAATGGGCGGTCGCCGGCTTGGCGTGTACATAGGTAGTCGCGTCTAGTTCGATAGACATTTTACCTCCTGAAATCTGAAGAAGTGAGCCACCACCGCAATGGTAGGGCGGACTTTGACGGGAGTGTGGTGTCGTTGTGGTATTAAGGTGATTAACGCCGAAGGCGTTCGGGACCGCTCAGGCGTTAACGGCGGCTAAGGGAGCGCCCGCCGTTTGGCTGTACCGACTGCGCGCGACATCCTCCAACGCGCCCGACGCCCGCTCCATGCAAGATCCCGAAGCTGATTGACAGGGTGCCGAGAAGATGCTGAAAACGGGCCGCATTCGGGTTTTCCGCATTTCTCGTGGCCCAAGGGGCCGCTGCATCGGCTCGGGCCGCGTCGACCATTTAAAATAAATAAGGCGATGAAATACTCTTTGAGAGTGCATCGCAAATAAATCCTTTAGTTCTTTTTGGTACTCCCTCAGTGGGGGAGGCGGTATTTGTTGCCTTTTGTTAAGGCTATACCAAGTTTTGAAGTTAACAACCCAATTTTGGATTGAAAAAAATCTGAAACCTCTTCGCTTTCTCGCGAATATGTGTAGATTAACATTATCCCGATCACAGATAGCCTAGTCGAGCGCATGGCGGATATGAAGCACAATCTAACTTGCAGGCAGAGCCTCGCCAGCGCGTTCCAGGCTCTGTCGGACGAGGCCGTCAAAGCCGGCTGGTCGGAAGGCGATGTCGCCCTCGCGCTTGCCGAACTCGCCGAGGAGCGGGTGATTGAGATTACCGCCAAGGTGATCATGGAAGGCTCCATCCATCCCCAACGGGTCGCCGCGGGCGGCCGCAACAGCTAATCCCTGTTACACCAGCAATCCTGCCGTTTTCGCTGCCGTGATAAAGGAAGTCTGTGCTGCGCGCGGGCTGCACAATCCGTCGAGCGCATCCAGGCAGTGCTGGCGCGCAACGCGATAATCGCGCCCACGCTTGCTCGGCCACCGTTTCAGATATTCGACGGCCTCCCAGACGGTGGAAACGATCAGGCTGCTGTTTGGAGAAACGACCCGGACGGGGGAGGGAAAGCGTTTTTCACTCACATCTGCACTCATAGAATCCTGCTACAAAACGCGGCCACAACGCGCGGGACAAAATTTTGTTCCAAATTTTGTCCCACGGGAATTTGCGCAGTTGCTAAAGTTCAGGCCCTCGCGCATAATGACTTTATGACGGTTGCGGAGGGCGGCCGGCGATCCAAGCGTGGATGCGTTTGCCCTCGGAGGATTGCGGCATGATGTTACGGTCATCAATTCATCCGCATGATTTACCGCTATTTTCGGAAGATCTCGATCTGCTTTCACAAGTGCTCGACAAGGTCTGCGATGAACGCGGCCTCGTCAAAACGACGCCGGAGGCCGAGCGTATTGGTGCGGTCATCATTCAGCTCTACAGGCAGGGCGTGAAGGACGGCGGCAAACTCGCCGACCTTGCAAAAACCTATCTTTGAAGATCAGTTCTGCTCGATCGAGACACCGTTCTTACCGATGCTCATCTCGATCCCCTGCGGCTTGTTTTCCTCGTGGAAGATATAGGCGCCGAGGCCGATGACGGCGACGACAAGAACGCCGATGATGACGTAGAGACCATTGCTGCGATTCAAGAGATTGCCCCCGATATGTTATGGGACAGCAAAACGCTCGGGCGACCGATTGGTTCCGTCAGTCGTCGTTGGCGGCGTTGAGGTTTTCCGGTCGGATGCCGTCATCGCTGGAACTGCGTGCGCGTAACCGGATGCCGGGGCCGCCTTCATCCTGATTGCCGCTCGACAGGAAGATGATGCCGTTCGCCTCGAGCGTGCTGCGCACATCGAACAGCGCGTGCGGCTCGCCCGCGAATTCGCCGTTTTCCAGCGCTGTCACGGTTTCGACCGGCAGCCCGCTGGCGGCGGCGAGTTCTTCGATGCTCATTCCGATCATGGCGCGCGCGCCGCGTATCTGCGTTGCTGTTATCATGATCGAAAATCTAGCGCATTTCCAGCGCTTCTCAAGTGGCCGCGCTGTCACGTTGGCCGGTTTCGCTTCCTAAGGCACACACTCTTCAAACTTCCCTCAATTTTACCCCAAATAGATCGTCATGCATGCGCTCGACCGCGATTCCCATTCCTCCCATGAGGGCGGCCCGGTTCCCAAAGCGACTGATCTCAATGCGCGGCGGATAAGGCGTACAACGCGGCAGGAAACCGCGGATGCCGTTTACGAGTTCCGGTCTTGCGCCGATGCTGCCGCCGGTGATCACCAGTTCAGGATCGAGAGCCGCTCCGATTGCAGCAATGGCGACTGCGACCAGCCTTGCCGTCTCTTCGATTGCTGCCACGGCGCTTGTTTCTCCGGCATTAAACGCGGCGAAGAGATCGGTCACGGTGGATGCGTTGCGCCCGCCGAAACCGACGTAGCGGCGCAACATAGCGACGCTGCCGACCGCACTCTCAAAGGTTCCAAGCGTAAATCCGCCAGGATCAAAAGCATCTCCACCGATCGGAAGATAGGCGATTTCGCCGGCCGCCCCACGCGCGCCGCGCAACAGAGTTCCGTTGGCGATGATGCCCATGCCGACGCCCGTGCCGAGAGCAACGAAAGCAAAATTGCTGGTTTCGACACCGTGTCCCCGCCATTTCTCCCCTTGCGCGGCCAGGTTGACGTCATTTTCAACGATCACGGGTATCCCCATTCTGTCGCTGAAGACTTGCCGCAGATTTATTGCGTCGATGCCGGGGATGCTTGGCGCTACGTTGATATGTCCGGTGGCCGGATCGAGCACACCGGGACTGCCGAGAACGACGAGACGAAGTTTGTCGGCAGTCGTCCCGGCCGCAAATGCGAGTTCCACGATAAGATCGCTGAACTGATTGACGAGATGCATTCCGCCGCGCGGATCGGTGGATACTTTGGTTTCAGCAACCACATTCCCTAACAGATCGCAAATAGCCGCAGCAATCTTGGTGCTCCCGAGATCGATGGAGACGGCCAGTCCCGCCCTGGCATTGATTTCATAGGTGATCGCATTCCGGCCCGGGCGACCATCAGTCTGCCCGACTGGTTTCAGCCATCCGTCATCCTCGAGGTCGCGCACGACATCGGAAATCGTCTGCTTTGACAAGCCGGTCAGCTTGGCAATATCGGCGCGAGAGATCGATCCGTTCGCGAACACGGTTCGGATGACGGCATTGGTTGAAATTTTTCGTGCGATCGGAGTCTGTGCGACAGAAGATGTCATTGCCATCCGGCTAGCTCAGTCCAATTAGTTCGGAGCACATACTTAATGGGGGCGATTTTGAGTTCGCAACTAGCGAGACCAACTGGTATTCAATACATCGAACTAAGTAATTTGTCTATGTCCTTGACAAATGGGAGGCCAGCTGTAGGCTTTGGATTAACGTGCGATGAAAATGCGCGATGAAATAAAGAGGGTCGAGTAGAAGTATGCGCCATACGTATCGTCTGGTCAGCCGTGCGCTCGCCAAGATCGCCCAAAGAGGAACCGGCCGAGGCTTACCTGGCTATTTCCCTTTTTGCGCCCCGCCGACCCCTTGAACCTGGCTGCCGAGGATTTGCTCATGATGAAGCCCTCGATTGATGGACAGCTTTCCGCCCAGCAACCTGTTTTACTGCCGATTATGGCGCCACGCCTTCAGGCGGACATTCATCCAGATGGACACGCTGATCTTCCCTTGTGCGGGGCAGGGAGTCTGGGGCGTGTGAGGTTTTCGCCAATCAATGGTTCTCGTACCCATGAGCCTTGCCGTGCCTCGCAGAAACCAGGAAGTACTTCAACCCAATGCCTGATCAATCCGCATGGCAAAGGCGACGGAGCCATCGCGCTCGAATTCGGAAAAGCCAAGGTGACGGTAGAAACCCTTGGCGCGTTCGTTGTTTGGGTCGACCCCGAGATGCACGCCTCCGACCCCGCGGTTTCGAAGCGCTTGAAGCTCCGTGCCGATCATCCTGCGTCCCCAACCGCTTGCCTGAAGTCCGGGAAGGATGTTGATGTGAAGATGCGCCGGATACTGGTCTTGAAGCCACGCCGTTCCGCTGCGCGGATTTTGAATTCGTTCCATCACGTCGGCGTCGCGCGGACGGGTGGGTGCCAGTCCCCCAATCTGCTGGCGGACGAACGGCCACCAGTTTGTCTGCAAGTCTCTGTCGAACCCGCCGGTGTCCGGTACCCCCACGACGTAGCCAACCGGCTGGCCGTCCTGAACGAGAACAAAGGCAAAGTCTCTGGCGAACTTGAGGTAGGGTACCGACCAGATGTAGCCGGGCAGATGCGGGTCGCTATAAAACGTGCTGGCATCATGACCGCCATTCGCGGTTTTCAGGCAGATGTCGAAAAAGGCGTCGATATCCGCTTCAATCGCGGGGCGGATGAAGCAGTTGGTGTCCATCACTTTGCCACCTCCTGCGTGGCGCTTTGTCATTTTAGGTCGCGAGAGGTGCGGATGCATTGACGATTACCTCAGATTCGCCAGCCAGGCAAAGCTCTGGGGGAAGAAAACGTTCGGCCGGTGCTTGGCGCAAGGCCTGAGCGGAGAGTGGAGAATAAACCAGATGAGGTGGAGCAGATGAAAAGAACTGTGAAATCGATCAGCATACTGCCGGCATACGGATTGAAAGCAGCTGTCGCGCTTGCTGGCGCGGCGCTTCTGAGTTTTGGCCTTTCGGCAGCCGCGCGCGCTGACGACCTGGCCGTGTGGGATGACCAAACCTATGAAGGCCAGAGTGCGGTCATAGAGCAGCTTAACAAGGACTTCGAAGCTGCCCATCCCGGCGTCACTATCAAACGCACTGCCCGCACCTTTGATGACATGAAGCTGACGCTGAAGCTTGCGGTTTCAGCGGGTGATGGCCCTGTCATCACGAAGGTCAACCAAGGTGCCGGTGACATGGGGGCGATGGTCAAGGAAGGATTGCTCCTGCCGGTCGACGACTACATAAAACAATATGGCTGGGATAAGCTCCAGTCGGATTCCGTGCTTGCTCGAGACCGCTGGGAGGATGGAAAATTTGGGGTCGGTAAGACCTACGGCATCTCCGGCCTCGGCGAGATCGTTGGCCTCTTCTACAATAAAAAGATCCTCGCCGATGCAGGAGTAGCGCTGCCGCAAACCTTCGAGGAGTTCCTGGCCGATCTCGACAAGCTGAAGGAAAAGGGGGTTCCGCCCTTCATGATGGGCTCGGCAAAGCAGCATCTGGCCCTGCATATGATCGGCGCCATCGACCAAGCGCATATCGACGCGAGCAATCGCGCCGAACTTGACGATCTGATCTACGGCCGAGGCGGCTCCTGGAACACCAAGGGGAACATCGAATCCGCCAAACTCGTGCAGCAGTGGGCACAGGGCGGTTATTTTTTCCCTGGTTTCGAAGGCATCTCGGGTGACGACGCCGTCCAGCTTTTCATTTCCGGACAGGGCGCGTTTCTTATCTCCGGGACCTGGTATTTCGGTGACATGCAACACAATCCGGATATCGGCTTCATGGCCATCCCCGCCCCGAAAGGCATTTCCAAGCCCATGAGTGTCGGGGGTGTGGATCTTGCCTGGGCGATAACGAGCCTTGCCAAAACCAAGCCAACACAGGACCTAGCCGGCGCATATATCGACTATATGGTTTCAGAGAAGGCTGCGGAAACCTGGGCCAATGCTGGCTATCTCCCGGCAACTTCGCTCGCGGCTGACGCAAAGCCAAAGCTCACGCCGCTCCTCAGCTCCGGCATCGAAATGTGGAAGACACTCAACGCAAACGACGCTCTCGGCCATTACCCCGATTGGTCGAGCCCAACGATGCTGAAGACAATAGACGACAACACGCCGCTTCTTCTGTCCGGCAATATCACGCCCGAAGCCTTTGTCGATGCCATGGACAAGGATTATCAGGCGTACCTGAAGGACAAGAAATAAAGACTGCGGGCGCTGGTCACGACCGTCCCCTGCGGTCGTGGCCTGAGTCTCGTCGATCCAAATAAATGAGCACTGCGATCGGCTTGCTGCGCGATGATCACAGCTTTGGCTTTATGGAGTACTGGATGAAACGCTCCGCACTTGATGGCTCGCAACATGCCAATTTAATCTATTTATTGCCTGGATTGCTGTTCTACGCGGCTTTTGTCTTTGGACCGATCCTCGCGGCTTTGGGTTTGAGCCTGACCAGCTGGGACGGCTTGGGCATGCCCAAGTGGGTTGGTTTGGGCAATTACGCCGACCTCTTTTCTGACAGTCGTTTTTATATTGCCTTGCGTAACAATGCCGAGCTTATGATCTTCTACTGTGTCCTGCCGCTCGTGCTCGGTATAGCTCTTGCTGCTTGCGTCTGGAACCTGAAGCAACGCGAACAACTCGCCCTGCGGACCTTCTTGTTCCTGCCTTATATCATGCCGACTGCCGTGTTGGGCATCATCTGGGCATGGCTCTACAATCCTGCCTTTGGCCCGTTCAATCAGTTTCTGAGAGCGGTGGGGTTGGGCGCATTCGCGCTGCCGTGGCTGGGCGATTTCAATTTTGTGCTCCCCGCGGTCGGGATCGTTGCCACATGGTATTTCTTCGGTTTTTGCATGGTCATCTTCCTGACCGGAATTCAGCGCATCGACCCGTCTCTTTTCGACGCTGCCAAGGTCGATGGCGCTTCGGCGCGAAAAACCTTCTTCTGGATAACGCTGCCGCTTCTATTGCCTGAAATAAGGGTGGTTTTGCTTCTGACGGTCATAGCCTCGATCAAAAGCTTCGACCTGATTTTTACAATGACCCGGGGTGGACCAGCCAACGCTACGCTTGTGCCGAATATCTACATGTATCAGCTCGGCTTCGAGCTTAATCGGTTCGGCGCCGCAGCGGCCATCGCCATTGTGGGCGCGATACTCACATTCGTAATCAACTATGCAATTCACCGATTTGTAGGATCGCAGCATAAAGGAGTGGCTTGATGGGCCGTTCATTTAACATTTCGGCCGGTCCGCTATTCCTCCGCATTGTCCTCTGGCTTCTTGCTTTCGTCACGATCATCCCCTTCCTGCTCCTGCTTCTAACCTCAATAAAGAGCAAGGCTGACGTTCTGCAGGGTGCATTCGCGTTGCCGGCGTATCCACATTTCGAAAATTACGTCGATGCCTGGAATGCCGGACATTTCAACATTTACTTTTGGAATTCGATCATCGTTGTCATACCCGTCGTCGCTGCAAGTGTCTTTTTGGGCCTGCTGACCGGCTTTGCATTCGCATACCTGTCATTTCCGCTGCGGCGTACGCTGTTCGCTATCCTGACGCTCGGCATGATGGTGCCGGCGGAAGCCTTCATTATCCCGCTTTATTATGAAATGCGGTATCTCGGACTGATCAATACCTATGCGGCTCTGATTGTGCCGCAGATCGCGATGTCGATACCATTCTCAACGATCTTCCTCGCCAGCGCGATGCAGCAGCTGCCGGAAGAAGTTCTCGAAGCGGCGGTTCTCGATGGTGCCGGACGCTTCTATATCCTGCGCAAGATCGTTATCCCCCTCATGGTGCCGGCAATGTCGACGCTGGCGCTGTTTCTGTTCATATGGACCTGGAACGAGTTTCTCATTCCGTTCATTCTGGTCAATGACGACGCTTATCGGACGCTGCCCCTCGGCATGCTGTTTTTCCAAGGGCGTTATACCGTCAACACGCCGGTTCTGACAGCCGGCGCGGTGATCGTGATTTTCCCGCTCATCGTGACTTATCTGGTTTTCCAGCGACGGTTCATTGCCGGCCTGACGGCGGGAGCGACGAAATAGACAGCCGATGCTGTCGGCGGCAAGACCTCACACCGCGCCCCTCACTCTTCGCTTGTGGCGCACTTCCAGTGCCGCGCAGCCCCAGACCGTGCCAAGCAGCAGATAGACATGGCGCCAGTGGTCGATGTCGATGACGTTGCCGATTGTCGCATGGCCGAGAACCGAGATCCAGGCGATCATCAGGAAGGGTTGCCACGGCCGGTCGAGCAGCAGGTTTCGGAAGCCGAGAGCCAGCGTCCAGAGAAGCATGCCGACATAGCTGACGAAGCCGAGCCAGCCATAGGTGGTCAGCGATTTCAGCCAGATATTGTGCTCGTCTTCGGGAAACATCGTGCCGAACACAAGCGGGCCGATACCGAACGGGCGCTCCATCATCATGGTGAAACCGATCCGGTGGCGCTCGAAACGGCCGAGATGTTCGCCGTCATATTGCTGCACCAGCTGGGCGCGCGCCGAAAACAGTTCGGCGACCTTCGGGATCTGTAGTGCCACCAAGAGCGAGGCGACCAGCATAATGATCGCCGCCAGCGACAGGACCAGGACTCGCAAGCGAAAGGCGCCGCTGCGCTCCTTCAGCAGCATGATGAGGATCAGCAGCGCCACGCCAAGCGCGAAGAGCCCCCAGGCGGCACGGGAAAAGGAGAGGAAGATGCCGAGCGCAAGCACGAGCAGGGCCGCGGCCTTCAGCGGCGATTTCTTCAGGTCGCCGGCCAGGATGCCGTGGATGAGATAAAGGGATGGCGGCACCAGGAAGGGGCCGAAGACGTTGGGGTCCTGGAAGGCGCCCTTGGCGCGGTCGTAGAGCGTGAAGACTTCCGCGCCCGGAAAGGCATGGAAATAGCCGAGTATGCCGAGCGCGGAGGTGGCGACGGCGGCGAAGGTCCAGGCGTTGAAGATCAGCGGCAGCCGCTTGTGGCTGTCCTCGATGATCGCCGCGTAGAAGACTGCCGTCAGCGCCAGGAAGGTCGACACCGCGATATACATCGGCCCCGTCGCCAGGTCCTTCATCTGCGTCAGCGACAGCATCCCGCCGATATTGAAAGTAAGCAAAAGGGCGAGCAGCGGCGCCACGCCGCGCGAAATCCTTAAGCCCAGGATGAACCAGAGGCCGATCAGCCCCGCCATCCAGAGTTCATAGGGCGCCGGCTCGTCGATCACGAAGCCGGAAAGGAAGACGCCGAAGGCAACAAAGGCCGAGCCGATCAGGCGCAGCGTCGTCCGCTGCGGCTGGGCGACACGGGAATATGTCGCCTCGATCGCGCTCAATAGGCGTATTGGTTGTTCACCGGCGTTCACTGGTGTTCACTCAAGCATTTGATATTATTAGATATTTGTGCTTTAATGACCATAGTTGTTCACCGTTGCCTGCCCTCGCTTTTGGGCACTTTTGGTCACTAAGAGGCACGAAAATGTCATTCGAATTTGACACGCCAGCGAAGCGTTCGAAGCTTCCAATTGCCAAGAAACCGGTATGGGCGAGGATCGCCCCCGGCGTGTTCCTTGGCTATCGCAAGTCGCCGGAAGCTCGAAAATGGCTGGTCCGGTACGGTCGCCCCTATGTGATGTCGGTGTTCGCAAATGCGGATGATCCCGAAACGGTCGCAACTGGCGTTGAAACGCAGACGTTCACGCAAGCTACCTCTTCAGCGTTAAAGATCGCTGAAGCGGCGAACGTTCCTGTTTCGCGCTCGGCGATACCTGTGACTATCCGGCTTGCAGTCGAAGAGTACATCGCCGTTAGAAACGCGCGGGACGCGAAGATAAAGGGTCGGGACGTTCGGTCGGACGCTGACACCCGCCTCACAAAGCATGTCCTTTCCAATGCGGAACTATCCGACACTTTGTTGAGGAAGGTCACAGCAGACACCCTGCGTGACTTCGCTGACGGATTGGCGTTGAAACCGGCGAACAAGAAGCGTCTGTGCGCAGACCTGAAAGCTGCCCTCCGTGCCTCTTGGGAGAAACACAGGAAAGCGCTTCCGACCGATTGGCGGGACGAAGTTACCCTTGGTCTCAAGACTGGTGAAGACGTCGAAAACAGTCGGGAAATCCAAGTGTTATCACCGGAGCAAATGACGACGCTGATGACCACGATTAAAGAAGTCGATCGTAGCGAAGGATGGGAAGGCCATCTATATCGTCTTTTCACTGCGCTAGCGGCCACCGGAATGCGATTTTCCCAGTTGGCGCGTATGACGGGTTCGGACGCAAGAATTCAACAGCGTGGGGCTGGGAGCGACTGCGTATTGATGGTGCCAGCATCCCGGAAGGGGCGGAAGAAATCGGCAACCAAACCGATCAAACGCATTGTGGCGGCGACTGATTTCGAAATTATCAGACCCGATGAATCGATCGAAGCGAACGAGCCACTTCTAACCCGCCTTCAGAATGTCGAAATCGCGCCCTTGGTCTGGCAGTCAGGCGCGTGCGTGGCTTGGCGGTCGGCTTCGGAGATAGATCGGGTGTGGAAGAAGATCGTAAAGCGGGCGGGCATTCCAAGGCATACTATTCCCTATGCACTGCGGCACACGTCCATTGTCCGGCAACTGAAAGCGGGGCTACCCGTGACCATGGTTGCGGCGCTCCATGACACCAGTACCGCCATGATTTCGAAACACTACGCGGCCTTCATCGTGGACGCTTCAGATGACATGATTGCGGCTGTTACGTTCGGTATTGCCGCATAGGCTCGCACGTCGACCGTTTTGAAGCCCGCCCGGTATTATCAGTGGCGGGTTTTTTGTTGAAAAGTTTTGATGATCTTACGTCAACGCATTCACCTTTGTGATTGGTTGAAACGGCTTGTAAACAACTTAAGAGGTTATTGCCGTTTAGGAGTCGTTTCACGGTTTATAGGTCGTTTCGAAAAGTCAAATAGTTGACAAGCGGCAACAAAATCAATGTCTTGCAATAACCATTGATGTTCACTAACTCTTATATCAGTTCATTGAAACAAGAGGTCAGAGATGAGTGAGCAAGCTGAGAGAGCTGTAACAATTGCCGAGTTCTGCAACCGCTACGCGATCGGACGTGGCACATTCTATAACATGCAAATTCGTGGTGAAGCGCCCGACTTTTTTCGGATTGGCCGTCGGGTCGTCATCCCTGCTGCGTCCGTCAAAGTATGGGAAGCAAAGCGACTCCAAGCTGCGCAGTAAGCTTATGAGATACCTCGAAAGCCGGAGAAATTTTCGAGTTCACCAGAAACAGCCGCTTCGGTTGGAGAGTCGAAGCGGCTGTGAAGTTCAGCGAAATTAGGAAATGCACTAAATGGGAAGCAATATCTCCGGCGCGGAGATTCAAGTTCCGCGCGCTCTATACCACCCCGGCCCCTTCGAGGGGCCACTTGAACTAGCTTCAGCTGCAATGGCGATATGCGAAAATAACGGCGTTGAGAGCATAGCGCTGACGCGTGGCGTTCGCGTCCCATTCGAGGCTTCGGTCGTTTTCTTGTCAGATGAAGTGACCGCCACTGCTTTGGAGGAACTTTGCGACGCCGTTCCGACGTGGACGCTAATTACAAGGCCCGCCAACGTAGGCGACCTGATACCAGCACTCATTTCAGCCGTCCGGAACAATCGACACGCAGCGATCGTAGTGACCACCCCGGAACGGGTGGAGCACTGGCTTTCAATCGCGGGCACTGACCTTGTCCATGTCGCAATCGATGATCCCATCGGCTTTTTCGGCGACGTGATCGGCGGTGCGGTATGAGCGATCAGCTTGATATCTTCCTGCGTGACTATCTCGCTGCGTCAAATAATATCCATTGCTGCGTTATTACTCCGGACCCGTTTGACCCGAAGAACGCGGTTGACGCGCGGTTCTTCGGGTCAGATTGGGAGTCGGCGGCGACTTGGGTCAGAACTGAGAACGGGAAGGGAAGAAACGCTTATTGGACGTCAAATCTTGTCACGCCGGGACTTAACCGCAAGCCGAAGAAAACCGATATTATCGGAATTCGCGTGGCGCACGTCGACATTGACCCGCCGAAAGATAACCCGGCATGGGACAAACAGGCCGCGCTTGCTGATCTGATCGCGCGCGGTGCGCCGTCTGTGGTCGTTTCGTCGGGTGCGGGCTGGCAAGCGCTATGGTGGCTGACCGAGACGACCGATATAGCCACGATCGAACAAATCAACCGGGGAATCTCCGATCGCTTCGACGCCGATCATTGCTGGAATTCCGATAGGTTGCTCCGACTTCCTGGAACGATCAATCACCCGGACAAGAAGAAACAGGCGCTAGGGCGCGTTCCATCACCCGCCGGGCTTGCCGTACCCTTCAACGGTGCAACATACGCTCCGGCGGCGCTCCTAGCCGCCTTCCCGGCGTCACCGGTTGCTGAAAGCCACATCGAAGAACTGTCGGATGGTCCGTGCGACGGATACACCGGGCCGGCGAACGACGAAGAACTTATTCGGCTGATGCTTTCGACCAAGGGCAGCAACGACGCCTTGTTCGGCAACAAGGCGTCGTTCCGCGATCTGTGGACAGCCGACCCCGAAGCGATGAAAAAGTTCTTTCCGTCTGATTCGGATGAATTTCAACACTCGGATGCTGATCTTGCACTGCTCGCCCATCTGGCGTTCTACACCGGGCGCGACGCTCGGCGCATGGATCGGCTATTCCGCAAGTCCGGGCTAATGCGCGACAAGTGGGATAGACCATCGTACCGCGCGATCACGATCGGCAAGGCGCTGAAGGGCTCCGGCGCATTCTACAATGTGGTTCGCGAGACCCGCCCCGCCCCGCCGGCGATCCTTCCCGGCCTTCCTGGATTGCCGGGAATGACAAGCGTCAGTTTGCAGGCTGACGAGGTTGGGGCTTCGGAAGATCAGATTTCCCAGTTCTTCGTTCGAACCCACTCGGCGACGATCAGGTATTGCCCGCAAACGGGCGAGTGGTTGCGGTTCGACGGGGCCGTATGGCGTCGTGATCATACGGTTCGCGATGATATCCGTAAGACCTGCGCCGACTTAGTTGAACGCCTCCCTGAAATCAGCGTGGCGCAGCGCAACAAAATTCGGTCCCTGCCAACGATCCGCAACACGCAGGCATTGGCCGAAGCGAACCCGCAAATGCATGTCCAACTGACGGAGTTCGATCGCGACCCTTGGTCATTGAATACACCGTCAGGAATGATTGACCTCCGAACCGGGATCGTTCGCAAAGCCACGCCCGAAGATCGTTTCACACAAATGACCGCCGCTGCGCCATCCGCTGAAGAGGACTGCCCGACGTGGCTCCGGTTCCTTCACACGACCACCGGGGGCGACAGTGCGATGATTTCCTATCTGAAGCGCGTCGTCGGCTACAGTCTGACCGGCGTATCAGCGGAACACGCGGTGTTCGTTCTTCACGGTCACGGGGGGAACGGCAAGGGCGTGTTCATGTCAACGATCGGCAGCTTACTTGCAAGCTATGCGACGACCGCTGCGACCGAAACGTTCGTCAACACACGGAACTCTCAGCACCTAACATTCATCGCCTCATTGAAGGGTAAACGCCTTGTGTCCGTGCCGGAAATGCCCGATCAGGTCACGTGGAACCTTGGCCGCATCAAGCAGATTTCGGCCGGTGATCCGATTCAAGCGAACTCGATGCGTGGCGATCCCTTCGAATTCGCTCCGACCTGCAAGTTGCTGTTCGCGTGCAACGAACCGCCAAGTCTCACCAGCGCCGGGAACGACGTTCGTCGCCGTTTCAATTTCCTACCGTTCACGACCACGGTCACACCGGAGCAACGCGACAAGCATCTTGTCGAAAAACTTCGCGCGGAATGGCCGGGGATTCTTCGGTGGGCATTGAATGGCTGTGTCGAATGGCAATCGCTCGGGCTTCAAGCCCCTGATGCTGTCTTGCGCGCCACCGCCGAATACATCGACTCCGAGGATGTGGTTGGTCAGTGGTTGGAGGACGTATCGACTCTTGATTCAACGGCTGTGGCTTCGAACTCCGAAATCTTCGGTTCCTGGACGTTTTGGGCAAGCTCTAACGGTCATGAGGTAGGCAACATGCGAAGGCTCGGGAAGCAGTTGCGCAAACGTGGGCTGATGGAATCAAGGTCAGGCGCAACGCGCGGCTGGAAAGGTCGTTCGTTCAGACCGTTGCCGCCACCGGGTGATACTAGTCGATCATTCGCAGCGGCCTAAAGCAACAGTAGCCCCGGTTAAAACGCCGGGGCTTTTTCTTTGTGACGTTTGATCGATGGGTGTGACGTTTGGGAATGGGAAACGTCATTTAGCAATGGTTTGAAATATCAACGGAAATGACGTTTGTGACGTTTGTGACGTATTATTCGACATATAAAACGAAATAGAATCCAAGCATCAGCGTTCGTTACATCATTCAGATTCATCCTATAGCGGCTTAACCAGCAAACACGTCACAAACGTCACAAACGTCACAAACGTCACGACGCTGTTGTGGACATGACGAAGCCGGTCCATCAGCGAAGATCAGTTCGTTTGGTTCATTTTGAGCGCTCGGAACGCGACCGTCCGCAAAGACCGACCGGCAGACTTTTTCTTCTTGCGCCACCTGTGACTATCCGACAAATGCGCCGACAACGCCCATTGAAGGCGTAAACTGAACATCCATGAGCATAGCTAAGCAACTGTAAACAATATGCAATCCCCGTTTCCACACGTATTCTAGTGCCCAATGGTGCCGAAAACAGGTGTGGAATGCAGAACTTGCCGGGCGTTGCGCCCAAGATACAAAACGACAAGCCGTCAAAAGGCTCCCAATCACAGGGCACAAAGGCGCGGTTGCTCACGCTTGATGACCTGGACGGGCGCACCAGCGCCGCACAGATGGCCTATGCGCTCCGTGACGCGATTGCGGCGGACCTTGGCGGCATGGACAGCCTAAGCGCCCTGAAGCGCGAACTGATCAACTCTGTGGCTATCATGAGTGCCATCGTCACGGATGCAAACGCCCGGTGGCTTCGTGGAGAGCCGGTCAGCCTTGCCGAGATAGCCACGCTCTCGAATGCCCGGCGTCGCGATGCGCAGTTGCTAGGGCTGGAACGTGTAGCGAAGGATATCACCGATCTAGACGCCTATCTCTCGGGAAGCGCTGCATGCCCCTGATCAAGCGTGTTCCCATCCGTGACGCCCTTCAGCGGTCGGACCTACTTGGTTCAGCACTCCCTGGCGATACGTGGCTTCCTCACCGAACCCTTCTGATCGCCGCGATGGGTGAGGAACTGACCGATCAGGAACGGGAAGTCTTCCGCATGATCACCGGCCGCGACCGCGAACCGGGCGTTCAAGTTGACGAACTGGTGGCTGTTCTCGGTCGTCGCGCTGGAAAGACCCGTTCAGCCGGGACGCTTGCTGCATACGTGGCGACTCTATGCTTTCACGACTACCTCGCCGCTGGCGAACGCGCCGTCATTCCGATCCTTGCCGGTTCAACGATACAAGCGAACAATGCGTTTCAAGCTGTTCTCGGTGTGCTGGAAGAGTCCCCGATCCTGTCGAAGCAGATCGAAACATCCAACACGGAAATGATCAAGCTTAAAACCCGCTGCGACGTTTCCGTGCGGCCGGCGTCGTTTCGCACGATCCGTGGGGTCACAAGTCCGCTGGTGTGCGCGGACGAAATATCCACATGGCATAACGATGAAACAAGCGCGAATGCCGATGTGGAAATCCTGAACGCTGCGCGTCCGGCGCTCGGTACTACCGGCGGTCTGCTCTACATGTTTTCGTCGCCTTGGGCCAAGAAGGGCGAACTTTGGACGGCATACCGTCAGCACTACGGACCGAACGGTGATCCGACTGTCATCGTTGCGAAAGGGACATCACGAACCTTCAATCCGACTCTGCCGCAACGTGTTGTCGATCGTGCCTATGAGAAGGACGCTTTCCGCGCCGCTGCCGAATATGGAGCCGAATTCCGGGACGGTATTTCTTCCCTCCTGACGGCTGAAGTCGTTGATAGCGCCATCGATCACGGGACATTCGAACGCGCGCCGGTCGCCGGTGTGAAGTATGTCGCGTTCGTTGATCCATCGGGCGGTAGTGTTGATAGCTTCACACTGGCAATCGCCCATGCTGAAAAGGGTGTCGCGATCATCGACGCGATCCGGGAACGCAAGCCGCCGTTCAGCCCGGAAGCGGTCGCAGCCGAGTTTTGCGAGCTATTGGCGACATACGGGATCGCAGCCGTTACCGGCGACCGATATGCGGGCGAGTGGCCGCGCGAACAGTTCCGGAAGCGTAACATCGAATATCGACTTTCACCGAAGACGGCGTCCGAAATCTTTGCCGCCGCTGTCCCGCTGTTCAACTCACAGAACATCGGGATTGTCGAACATGCCGTGGTGATCCGTCAGCTTGCCGCGCTCGAACGCCGGTCTTCGCGCGGTGGCCGGGAACTGATCGGGCATCCTCCCGGTGGTCATGATGACGTGGCCGTTTCGGTGTGTGGTGCAGCGATTGAAACGGTTCGTCCACAGATCGCGCCGCCGATGCTGGTTGCGCCGCAACTGATCCCGCTGGTTGATTGGTAACTGTTGTCTGGTGTCAACTATAGACGCAGTAAATCCGCCGATGGCCCATCTATTCAATGACCCAATCGGCGGCTACAGTTCTGTCAGCGAAACAGAAATGGCAGGTTAATACATGGGCACGACGATTGCCAACCCTGAAAACATCCAGGCTGAGCTTCAGAAGCTGAAAAGTTTCTACGAAGCGCAACAGAAAATTCTCTTAGAGCAACAAGAAGACGCTGAACGCATTGCGGCTGAGAAGCGCGAAGCTGAGCAGTCAGCGAACCGGGCCGAACGACACGCCGAAGCCGACGCGTCTGCGCGGCAATTGATGATTCACACTGCCGCGATCGACAAGCTTCTCGCTGAAGTCTCCGAACATCTTCGCGCCCGTGTCGAGCTTGCACGCGAAATTCGCCGCATCGCTCCCGAAAAGTGGGGTGCCGGTAACGTCTTCGAACACAACTCGGCACCGAGCAGCGCCATTACTCATTCTGGCGTCGGCTATTACCTCAGAATGCCCGTTCGCGGCGGTCTCAGCCTGACCGAGCACGACTTGAAGTTCCTTCAGGTGTTCGACCTGACCGATGCGAAGCCGACCCGCAAAGGTAAGTCCGCATGAAGCCGGAACGGAAGATCATTCGCGAGCTTCGTCTGGACGAGATCAGCGCAGTCGTCACGCCCGCTCAAAGTCATGCCATCGCGACGATCATGAAATCCGCCGACGGTCACGACCGCGCCAAGCCCGTAACCGCGCTGAAGAATATCAAGATTGATGAACTTTCCCTTGTCGAGCATGGCGCAAACCAGTTCGCCAACGTGACAATGGTCAAGTCGGCCGATCCCGTTCCGGTCACCCCTGTCACCTTCCATCCTACCGCTGAAGGGCTCGCGACAATCGAAAAGCTTGCCGCGATCTACCAAGCCAACCCCATCCACAAATCCACTGAGGAAGCCCACAACATGAGCAATTCGAAGAACTATGACGAAATCGTCCGCAAATACGCTTCGGCGCAAGGCATCAGCATCCAGAAGGCCGCTGAAAAGCTCCTGAATGACGATCCGCAGGCCGTCGCCGACGCATACGATCAGGACGAAGCCGAATTGGTCGCACGTCGCTTCGCCGAAGCAAGCCGGCGTTAACGAAAGTCCGGCGTTGATCGGGGGCACAGGCCACTCGCGATGTGGCCCGATTGTCGATCGACGTTTTTGAACAAGCCGAATAGGCCCGGTCGGCTTGTTCTTTCTCCTTGATGGTGCGTTTGCCCCTGGGCGCGCCGTCAGGCGGCGGGATTCCTGAACAGTTCCCGCCGCCTCCAAATCATCGCCGCGATCTGAGCGTTTCGACCGTCGTCGCGATTGATCCGCCCGAAGATGACCTACAGCGTCTTCGGGCGGTGCCGATCTAAACTAGTGAAAGACACACATGGCAAAACGCCAGAGACAAGAGCAGCTTTTAAATGACCGTCAGCGCCGGACGATTCTTATGCTGGCAAATTCCTACGGTCTCGAAGCCATAGCTGAACGCTTCGGCTTCACGTTGGTCGAAGCGAGAGAAGCTGTTCGCAGTTGCCGCGATTGGGCGCGATCGAAAGAGAAAGAAACGCCCCAGGTCGAATGGGGCGCGCAGTATCGGATTTGGCTTCGTCAAGAAGTAATCAGACAGATCGGCTAGAGTAGGCCTTTGATACCGGTCGCCGTGGTTCCGGTCGTGTTGATCCGGAGAATCTTGCCCATGTACTGCGTACCCGCCACGCAACCGGGATAGATACCCGAAGAACCGTCATTCATGAGTAGCGAGACATCGCCGGGAGCCGTGACCATGAAAGCGCGGATCGGCTTTGCAAGCTTAGTCGTGTCGGAAGGCGTGATGGAAACGATCCCTTGCGGAACTTGCGCCTCCTTTTGATTTTTAAGCTGCTCGGCAAGAATGCCCATGTCTATGAGTCCTCATTTGGTTTGAGGCGATGGTACTCACGATCACGGGGATTGAATATCGCGGCCAACTCCTCAGCCAAATCGTGTCATCCAAATAACGCGGGATAAGTATCGGCTTCGCATTATTCCTACTTGTAGTGTTCTATGTTCCGCGCAACCTTCGGATGAGGGCGAGTTGGGGGTAGTTCGATGGCTGTTGCATTAGTTGGACGTTGGATCGGGGACCTTCATGGCACGATCTTCGGGCCTCTCTTCGGAGAATTCGAGACGGTCAACGCACGAAACATCTTCACGCTGAGATGTCGCTTCAATGGAAATGTGGTTGTTCTCAAGGGCGACGTCACAGACGTAGCTATTGACGTTCCAATCGCGCTGTCGACTGAAGGTGATAATCCTACAATTGTCGCGCTTGCATTTGAAAAGATCGATCAACAGCGCCTACTAGGTCGGTGGGAAATTGCGAACGCCGACAAGGGGACATTCCGACTTTCGCCCACACATAATGGCGAGGCAGATGCAGATCAGGTTAGCCCGACTGCCCCAATCAGTATCATCAACAAGACCGAGAGCATGCCGAAACGGACAATCTACCGCGATGACCTGAAAGAACTGGTCGCGACGATGAAAGCTCTTCTGCCAAGCCCGTTCGACGTAGCGATCAAAGCTGATGTCGGGAGAAAAATTGGCGCGGAGAGCAAAGAAATCAGCAGATTAGCGCCCGACTTTTGGTCGATACCGAGTCTCCCGCGAGAGATCAATTTTATTACTCTCTCGCTGAATGAGCCTTCAAATCAAATCCCTCGGAGTATCAGTGTCACTTTTGGGCCTGTCAGCAGTTTCTATTCGGCATCGGGACCAGATGAAATTTGGGTTGCGGGCGCGTTTCAAGAACTGAAAACGACCTTGCGGCTAGAGGGTTATAGCTGGCGGCGATGGTGGGAGAACTATGCGCTGGCGGCCAACGGTGTGAATATCCTGTTCGCTTTGATCCTTGCGCCGAGTCTTCCCCTGATCCCCCGGGCGATTTTGCTTGTATCGAGCGTCGGCCTCGCTTCCGCATTCAAATACTTTCATGATCGCACGACCCGAACACGGGTGTTTCTCAGATCTGATTACAAAGAAACACCATGGTTAGACGTGCCGAAGATTGTCACAGGTCTTGCGGGGGCTGCGATAGTGGCTGCAGTAGGCGGGCTTGCGGCCTTCTTGAGAGGCGACCAATTTCAGCACCTGTTACAGTGGCTCCAAACACAATCCGGTCCGTAAACGTCCATTCATGTTCACCAGCGCAATTTGGGCACCTACGTTGGGCACTTGGCCGTAACGTGTTGGAAAATATAAGCATTCCAACGTTGACATTCGCGCTCAATAGGCGTTTTCCGTGTTGAGCAGCCGGATCGGCGTCAGGAACAGGATCTTGAGATCGAACCAGAGCGACCAGTTCTCGATGTAATAGAGGTCGTAAGCGGTGCGGAACTTGATCTTCTCGTCATTGTCCACTTCGCCGCGCCAGCCGTTGATCTGTGCCCAGCCGGTGACGCCGGGTTTGACGCGGTGGCGGGCGAAATAACCCTCGACGACGTCGCCGAAGGCGCGGTCACGCGCCTGGGCGAGAACGGCATGCGGGCGTGGGCCGATCAGCGAGAGATCGCCTCTCAGCACGTTGAAGAGCTGCGGCAGTTCATCGATCGAGGTCTTGCGGATGAAGCGGCCGACGCGGGTGACGCGCGGATCGCCCTTGGTCACCGCGGCCTTGCCCGTGGGATCGGCCATGTTGGTGTACATCGAGCGGAACTTGAAGACGTTGATGATTTCGTTGTTGAAGCCGTGGCGCTTCTGCATGAAGAAGACCGGGCCTTCCGATGTCGCCTTGATGGCGATTGCGGTCGCGACCATGATCGGCCAGAGAAGCGCAAGCGCGACGAGCGCGAAGAAGATGTCGAAACCGCGCTTGGCGACGGAATCCCAGTCGCGGATCGGCTTCTTGAAAATATCGAGCATCGGCACCGAGCCGACATGCGAATAGGCGCGCGGCCGGAAGCGCAGCCGGTTGGCATGCGCGGCAAGGCGGATATCGACCGGCAGAACCCAGAGCTTCTTCAAAAGATCGTAAATACGGGCCTCGGCCGACAGGGGCAGGGCGATGATCAGCATGTCGATGCGCGTCAGCCGTACGAATTCGACGAGTTCGGCCACGGTGCCGAGTTTCGGATAACCGGCGACCATGATCGGCGAGCGCTTCTCGCCGCGGTCGTCGAAGATGCCGCAGATGCGGATGTCGTTGTCGGCCTGTTGTTCGAGGACGCGGATCAGGGCCTTGGCCGGCTCGCCGCCGCCGACGATGACGGCGCGGCGTTCCATGAGGCCGTTGCGCGCCCAGTTGCGGATGCCGTAGGCGACGAGGAAACGCTCGGCCGCAAGGAAGAGCGCGCCTGCGGCGAACCATGGAATATAGGCGTCGACCATCGCCCATGTGGTGCCGCGAATGAGCGCGAACAGCCCGACGGTGAGGAAAAGCGCGAATGTCCACGAGGCGACGATGCGCGGCATCAGCCGCAGCTTCGCCCGAAGCGCGGGAATGGTGTAGGTGTCGGCAAGCTGCAGGCTGATGACGGTCAAGGCCGAAGCGATCGCCGCCATGCCGGTCCGCATCAGCAGGGAATCGCTGTCGTCGCCGGGCCAGAAATAGTGGACGATCAGGGCGATCGCGAAGAGCGCCAAGAATTCCAGCAGCCGCAATTGCCCGATGATGATGGCAGGCGAATTGGTTCCGTCGCGGAACTGTTCGGCAATCTGCCGGGCATAGGGGTTGATTTCGGTCGGGTCGGAAGGCTTCTCCTCACCCGTGTCGCCGCGCACCTCGATGTCGGAGACCTGCTTGCGCAGCGCTTCGACGTCGAATTGATCGCCTTTTTCCAGCTTGTTCATGGGGCCAGCTTGTTCATGGGGCATCGTCGCTCGTTGTCAGCAAGCGAAGTACCAGAAAGCCCCTAAGAAATATTTACGAGGCGACGGGCATTGCTTGGCTGGCAGCCGGGTTGACGAGCTCATGATACAATTTCAGGACATCGCGTGCCATGACGGCGGATGAAAACACCGCCTTCACCGCCTCGGGCTTCGGCATCGTCCTGGCGTGCCAATCGGGCGTGCTCAGCGTTTCCGCCATGACGCGGGCGAGATCGTCGGAATTACCGGGCTCCACCAGGGCTGCGCTGTCGGCGCCAAGCACCTCGGGAATGCCGCCGACACGGCTTGCGATGATCGTCTTGCCGGCGCCGAGCCCCTCGAGCACGATGTAGGGCATGGCTTCGGCGCGCGAGGGAACGACGAGGTTCTGCGCCATGGAGAAGGCTTCGTGGACCCGCATTGCCGGCAGCATGCCGATGCGTTTGCCAAGGCCGCGTTCGACCATCATTTCGCGGTAGCGGTCGCGATCCGGCCCGTCGCCGATCATCAGCGCCGACAGTGGCCTGCCGAGCAGCCGTTCCGTTTTGGCGAAGGCATCGACAAACAGATCGGGACCCTTGAGGTCCCGCAGCATTCCCACATAGATGAAATGCACGGCATCCGAGCGGGTCGGGATCGGCTCGAAATCGCGCTCGCCGATGCCGTTGTAGATCAGTCTCGTCTTCGTCCGCGGCCGCCCGACCTTGCGCGCGTAGGTATCGCGCTCATATTCGCAGATGAAGACCAGCGCATCGGTGAAATATTCCTGCAGGCGCTCCATCTTGAGGACGAACTGTCCTCCGAGGGAGGAGCGCGAATAATGCAGGCTTCCGCCATGCGCGGTATAGAGGCGGGCTACGCGATACCTGTTCACCCGCAACGCTGAGCCGGCAAGTCGCGCGAGCACGCCGCCCTTGGCGCCGTGTCCGTGCAGCACATCCGGCCGCAAACTTTTGATTTTCTTGTATGTGTCCCACATCGTCGCAATGTCGGACGGGCTGATCGAACGCCGGATTGGCACGCGTGTCAGGCCGAGCGAGAGATAGGGACGGATATCATCGAACAGGCTGTCCTCGTACTCGCCGCCGGTCGAGCTGTCGCAGAGGATGCCGATTTCATGGCCGGCCTTGCTGTGCTCCTCGACGAGATCGCGGACATGGCGGAAAATTCCGCCGACCGGTGACCTGAAGCAATGAAGGATGCGGAGCGGCTGCTGTTTTTCCATCGCTCAGAAAAGCCGTTCGCGAACGTAGATCGTGTCACCTGCGATGATCGGCCCTGATATATTGATGCGGCCGGTCAGCACCTGTCCATTGATCTTGCGCGTGACATCGACCATGCGCTGGTTGGCGCGGCTGGTGAAGCCGCCGGCAACCGCGATGGCATTCTGCACTGTCATGCCGGGAACATAGGCATACTGGCCGGGCTGGCCGACTTCACCCATGATGAAGACCGAACGATAGCGATCGACATCGATGGTGACGTCGGGATCGCGAAGATAGCCCTGCTGCAGTTTCTGGGCTATCTGTCCCGAGAGTTGCTGCAGGGTTCGGCCGCGGGCAGGGACCTGGCCGATGAGCGGGAAGGCGACATAGCCGGCCTGATCCACCGTATAGGTGTTGGTAAGGCTCTGCTGGTCGAAGACGGTGATGCGCAGTCGATCGCCGCTGTCCAACGTATAAGGCTGAATAGTCGCCTCGTTGAAGGCCTTCGGCGCCGGCTTGTACGTCGTGCAGCCGCCCAATGCTGCCATCATGGCTGCAAGGCTCAGGGCCAAAAGGATCTTGGGCTGGACGACAGACATCCGCTTGTGCTCACAAAAATGAACTCGGTGCAGTCGTTATCGATCCGTTAGGGTTAATGCCCGGTAAAGGGCGCTTGCAATTTCCTGGTTTCCTCGATCGATCATCACTCATTTCTCGGCGAGATCGCCATTAACCGTTGAGTTACCATGGTCGTTTACGCTTACGGCACCTTTGTTGTGGAGTAAGAGCATGTCCGGCGTAGCTCGTGATCAGGATGTGGACATCGACCTCGGCCAGTTGGTCCGTGCGGTCTGGGCGCGCCGTCTGCGGATTTTGACAATCACCCTCCTGGGGGCGGGCGTCGCCTTTGCCGGCGCCAAAATCATGTCGCCGCAATATCGCAGCGAAACACGCATCCTCATCGAACCCCGAGCGCCGGCCTTCGCCAGCACGCAGCAGATCAATGACGCCAGCGCCGGTCCGCTGATGGATGAACTGAACATCGCCAGCCAGGTGCAGCTTCTGCAATCGGCCGATCTCCTCAAGAGGGTCATCAACGACCTGAAGCTCTATAACCTGCCGGAATTCGACGATGCTGCCAGCGGCTCGGCCATGAGCAGTATCCTGGTGAAGCTGCACCTGAAGAAGAACCCGCTGGAAAATCCGCCTGAAGAGCGCGTCATCGACGCCTTCGTCGAGCGCCTGCAGGTCTATCAGGTGCCGGGTTCACGCGTCATCGGCATCAATTTCACCTCCAAGGACCCGAAGCTCGCCGCCGCCATTCCGAACGCCATGGCGAATGTCTACCTTTCGACCCAGAGCGGCGCCAAGCTCGATTCCAATTCCGAGGCGACCCGCTGGCTGGAGCCGGAGATCGAAGGCCTGCGCCGGAAGGTCAGCGAAGCCGAGAAGAAGGTCGCCGAATACCGCACGTCGCACGGGCTGTTGCAGACGAACGGCACGACCACTTTTCCGGCCCAGCAATTGAATGATATCTCCGCCGAGCTGACCCGCGTGCGGGGCGACAAGGCCAATGCTGAGGCGAGGGCGCAGGCGGTGCGAAACGCACTGTCTTCGGGCGAGGCCTTCGATACGCTGCCCGACATCATGTCCTCACAGGCGATCCAGCGGCTGAAGGGGACGGAATCCGGCCTGCAATCGCAGATCTCCGATCTGCAGACCAGCCTTCTCAACAATCATCCACGGCTGAAAAGCCTGCGTGCTCAGCTCTCGGATATCCGCACCCAGATCCGCCAGGAGACGCAGAAGATCCTGGCAAGCATCGAGAACGAGTCCAAGGTCGCGGATTTGAGGGCGAGCGAACTCGAGCGACAGTCGGAGACGGTGCAGGCCACTAGCGCGCGCGCCGGTGAGGACGAGGTCGGTCTCAATGCGCTGGAGCGTGAGGCAAACGCCCAGCGTCAGTTGCTCGAAACCTATCTGGTGCGCTACCGCGAGGCCGCCTCCCGTGCCGACAGCAATTCGAGCCCTGCGGATGCGCGGATCGTTTCCAGGGCTGTTGAGCCGGTCGATCCCTATTTCCCCAAGGTGGTGCCGATCGTTGTCGTCGCTGCTGTCGCGACGCTGATCATGAGCGCCATCGTCATTATGCTGACCGAACTCTTCAGCGGCCGGGCGCTCCGCCCAGCAGATGCGACCCCGGAGGCAATCGAGGCAGAAGCGGTCGTCGAGGAGAAGCATGTGCCGCAGGCTGCTCCGATTGCCACTCCCGCCAGAAAACCCGTTCAGCCGAGCATGCTCGCCGTTGTCGCGGACGAAGAGGATACGACCGAGGACGCGGAGGCTGCCGAGGAGGCGCGAGAGGACGAGAATGAATTCTCCGTCGCCTCAGTTGCAGACTATCTCACCGGCAGCCGCGCGCCGCTGGCAATCGCCATATCTCCGACTGGTGATAATGGCTCGGCGGCGACGGTTTCGCTGACTCGCATGCTCGCCGACGCCGGCCGCCGCGTCATCCTGATCGACATGACCGGTTCCGGCTACCCCACAGAACTGATGGCCGAGGACCAGGCCGCCCTCGGCGTCACCGATCTGCTTTGCGGTGAGGCCGCCTTCGGCGATACGATCCACGGCGACCGCCTTTCCGATGGCCATCTCATCCCTCAAGGCCAGAGCGACGTGCGCCGCGCCATGCGCGGTGTCGACCGGCTGTCGTTGCTGCTCGATGCGCTCGCCGCCGCCTACGATCTCGTGGTGGTCGAATGCGGTTCGGCCGATGTCGCTGGCGTCTCGCGGCTGACGCGCAGCCGGGACGTCGAGATCATCCTCTCGCTACCTGAGGTCGAGGAGACCATTTTCGTTGCACTGATGACGGAATTCCAGGCCGCAGGCTATGAGCGCGTCGTGCTGATGTCAGGCGGCGAGGGGGCCGAGCAGACGCTCGGCCGGGCGGCCTGAACGGGATCAACCGATCCGTGCCCGGATGCCCTGGGCGAATTTGTAGAGCTTCGGGCGCGCCTTGATATGCGCCTTGCCGCGGGTGACGATCCGGTGCGCGGCGCCGGCGATCACACCGAACGGCGAGACCGGCAGCACCACGTCGTAGTGTGGGGTCTCGACCGGCGCCCAGGAGCGCTTGTAGGTCTGGTCGCCGAGGCCGAAATCAAACAGCGCGACACCCTTGCCATGCAGTCCCGAAATGGTCTGCCAATAGAGGAATTCGCCGGGGCTCGTATCCGGCACGAGTTCTTCATCGATCGCGCCGAACTGGCAGATGATGTGGTCGCCCTTGCGCGAAATACCTGAAATCGCTGCGATCTTACCCTCATGCCCGTCCTTGAGCCGGAGTACATGCATCTGCAGCCCGAAATACTGCTTGCTGTCATCCAGCTTGTCGAGCAGGCCGTGCAGGAAGGCCTGCGTTTCCCTGTCGGCGAAGACGTCGGGCAGGCCGAGGTTGGCGAAGCGGGCGCTCTTCAGGCAGAAGAAGATATCGAGCAGGCGGTGCTGTTCTTCCGATGTCCCGGGAATGAGGTATTCGAAGCCGCCGGCCGCCTCGAGGCGTTTCGATTGAACGCGGAATTTCTTGCGCCGGTTCTTGGCGTTGAGCTGCTTCAGCGTTTCCTCGAACGTGGGAAAGAACGGCAGCTGGTAGGCATGATTCTGGTTCTGCACCATCGGCAGCCCCGTGAGCGGGGTCTGTCGCCCGCGCCATTCCAGCGGAATGTTCTGCAGCAGCAGCAGATCGGCCCGGCCCTTGAGTGCCTGCTGAAGCTGGCCGGCGAATTTGCCGGCGTCGATGGTTCCGCCGCTTTCTGCAAAACTCTCGGAGAACAGGCCGGTATTGATGTTGCTGTGATCGGCTGCGATGAACTTCGCGACCGCGAGCCCCCGGGACTTGACGATTTCGACCGGCAGAATGAAAGCCGTCTGGTCGGCATGGGTGCCTTTGAGGATTGCAAGCGGCCGCTGGAAGGCGCTCACCCAGGCGGTGCACCAGTCGTAGCTCTGATGCAGGGACTGGAGATTGTCGCGCTCCAGCGCCCGCCACTCATCCTCCAGCGGCTGCATCGTATCGAAGACTTCAATGTCGATTTCGGCCATGGCGAGTTTCATGCTCAGCTGGCGCAAGCGCGAAATGGCCGCTTCGGCCAGCGCCTTGTCGGACTGCTGTTCATGGACATCGAGCTTTTGCGTCTGCACGGTTTTCTCCGGTCAAGAATGCTGAACGGGAAGGTAGGTATGCCAGACGTATATTTGGTTTAACCGCACGCGATGGACGAGGTTTTCCGCGGATCACGGTTATTCGGCCGTTAATGGCCCTACTTCTGCGGCGGCCCGGCCATCCATTTGATGAGCACCATCGCCGGCAATACCCAAAGCAGGCCGGTGAACAGGAAGTAGAGCAAGTGTCCCCACCAGGGCGCGTTGCCGAGCGTTGCCACCGCGATCGTATTCGCCACCAGCGCATAGACGAGCACGAGCACGATGATCAGGATTGTGCCGATGAATTTGCGGAGGCGGATGGGCATCGGCTATCTCTTGCAATGGATGGGTCGAACCGGCGCGACGGCATGCCGCAAAGGTTCGGGGCTTGTTTTGCATGAGCCGGTGGGGCAAATCAACTGCCGGATAGAAGGAGATATCATGGCCGTCGCAAACCCGACCACGGAACAGGCGATCCTGAGCGAAGTGCGCAGGCAAAATCGTGACCGCCGCGCCTTGCGTCTCTGGCTCGGTTTCGTGCTATTGGCGCTCTTCTGTCTCGTCCTCGTCGGCGGCGCCACGCGGCTGACCAATTCCGGCCTGTCGATCACCGAATGGAAGCCGATCCACGGCGTCATTCCGCCGCTGTCGGCTGCCGAATGGGAGGAGGAATTCCGCCTCTACCAGCGCATTCCCGAATTTCAGCAGCTGAACAATTCCATGACCGTCGATGAGTTCAAAGGCATCTTCTGGTGGGAATGGGCGCACCGGCTGATCGCCCGCGGCATCGGCGTGATCTTCGCGCTGCCGCTCATCTATTTCTGGCTGACCGGGCGGATCGAAAAGCGTCTGCGCTGGCCACTCGTCGGCATCCTGGCGCTCGGTGGCCTGCAGGGTTTTATCGGTTGGTGGATGGTGTCCTCGGGCCTTTCCGTCCGCACCGACGTCAGCCAGTACCGGCTGGCAACGCATCTCGTCATGGCCTGCCTGATCTTTGCCGGCTGCATGTGGATCATGCGAGGTCTCGCCAGACATTCCGATGATCCGGCGCCGGCACGAAGCTCGCGCGGTTTTGCCGCCGCGATCGCCATTTTCGCGCTGTTCCAGATCTATCTCGGCGCGCTGGTGGCGGGGCTCGACGCCGGTTTTTCCTACAATACCTGGCCGCTGATGGATGGGGCCGTCATCCCCTCCGATCTGTTGATCCAGCAGCCCTTCTGGATCAATGCCTTCGAGAACCCGAAGACTGTGCAGTTCATCCACCGCATCGGTGCCTATACACTGTTCGCATTAACGCTGGTCAACATGGTGATCGCCCTTCGCGCAGCACCTTGGACCACCCATGCACGCCGCGCCGTCCTGCTCTTCGCGCTGGTGACGCTGCAGGCGGCGATCGGCATCGCCACGCTGCTGATGCAGGTGCCGCTTCACTGGGGCCTGCTGCACCAAGCCGGTGCGCTGGTGGTTTTCGGTTTCGCCGTCGCCAATTGGCGCGGCTTTTACGGCGAATATCCGCATGGGACGATGATCGCCGAACGCGATTGAAGCGAGCTGCCTTCTCGGGGGCGGATCTATCGCAACACCCCATCGAGCAGCGGCATGCCGATGATCGCGGCGGCGGCTATCAGGATGTAGCAGGCGATGCGGAAGGTCCGCTCCTCGGCAAGCCCGAACAGTTTCGAGCCGCCGTAGAGCCCGACCGCATAACTCGGCAGGATCACGGCGGTCAGCGCGAAGACGGCAGGCACGAACAGTCCGCCGACATAATAGCTGATGGCGCTGAAAACGGACGAGATCGAGAAGTAGAGCACGACATTCGCCCTGACGCGCGTGAAGTCGCTCTTGCCGCCGAGCCAGTAGGCGACGACCGGCGGTCCGCCGAGCTGTGCGGCGCCGCTGAAAAGCCCGGCGATCAGGCCGACGCCGCTGCTGAGCGGTGCAGAAGGGGCGCCATGGTAGCGCCATCCGGATGCGAGAAGCGCGAGCAGGGTGATGGCGATGATCGTGATGCTCCAGCGCAGCAACATCGGGTCGAGCAGCGCCAGCATCGCCGTGCCGGCCGGCACGCCGAGGGCGGCCCCCGCCGCCATGACGAAGACCTCGGGCCGGTTGGCGCCGCGCCAGGCGGGAGGGATCATCCCAAGCGCCGCAATGCCGTCGATGACGAGCAGGATCGGCGAGATCAGCTTAGGCCCGACGATCGCACCGCCGAGCGGAATGAAGATCAATGCGGCGCCGAAGCCCGAAAAGCCGCGGGCGAGCCCGGCGATGAAGGCAAACGCCATCAGCGCATAGATGCCATGATCGGGCAGGGCGGCGTCAAACCATGCGCTTACGCCAGCGATAAGCGCATCCAGCGTCATGACATCGGCTCCGTGATTCGGGATTGGCAGCGAGGAAGGTCCGCTCTCATAGCCCAATCGTCGCCGATGATCGAGGTGAAAGCGATGCAACGGCCGCCGAGGCAAGCGGCCGCAAGAAAGATCATGATGAAGAGATCGACACAAAGCCTGAGCGGCATCGACGTCGATGCCGTCGTCTGCGCCTTATGAGGCGAGCATCAGGTCCATGTTCTGGACGGCGGCGCCCGAGGCGCCCTTGCCGAGATTGTCGAGCAGCGCGACGAGGTTCACCTGCGAAGCGCCTGAGGTGCCGAAGACGAAGAGCTTCATCGTGTCCTTGCCTTCGAGCTCGACGGCGTTGACGCGGGGCAGGGCCTTGCTTTCGGTCAGCGGCACGACACTGACGATATCCTGGCCGGCATAATGGGCGACGAGTGCGGCATGGATGCTTTCCATCGTCGTGCCCTCGGCGAGATCGTCGAGATGCAGTGGTACCTGCACGATCATGCCCTGCGCGAACTTGCCGACCGACGGCGAGAAGATCGGCGCGCGGTCGAGCAGGCCGTGCACGGTCATCTCGGGCACGTGTTTGTGGGTGAGCGGCAGGCCATAGAGGAAATGCGGCGCGGTGATCGCATCCGGGTGATCCGGGTTTTCCATCTGCGCGATCATCTGCTTGCCGCCGCCGGTATAGCCGGAGACCGCGTTGACCGTGACCGGATAGCCGTCCGGCAGAATGCCGGCGGCGCGCAGCGGCCGGATGAGGCCGATCGCTCCGGTGGGATAGCAGCCGGGGTTGGCGACGAAACGGGCGGCCTTGATCCTGTCGGCCTGCGCGCCGTCCATCTCGGCAAAGCCATAGGCCCAGCCGGGATTGACGCGGAAGGCGGTCGAGGTGTCGATGACGCGCACATTGTTGTTGGCCGAAACCATCTGCACCGCTTCCTTCGACGCATCGTCGGGCAGGCAGAGAATGGCGATGTCGGCACTGTTCAGCATGTCCTCGCGCATGGCGGCGTTGCGCCGCTCGGCTTCGGGTATGGACAGAAGCTCGACATCGCGGCGGCCGGCCATGCGCGTGCGGATCTGCAGACCCGTCGTGCCGTGTTCGCCGTCGATGAAGATTTTCGGTGCCATGTTAAACCTGCGCTTTCAATGGGTTCTGAAGGTTTCCGGATTCAGTTTGAGGATGATAGGTCAGCCTTGTGACACGGCGATGGCGCGTCGCTCGGCATGAAGACCCAGCATATACATCGCCACCGTTGCCCCCGCAATGGCGGTGATATCAGCATGATCGTAGGGCGGCGACACCTCAACGACATCGGCGCCGCGGATATCGAGCTGGTGCAGGCGCTGCAGCACCGAGAGGATCTTGGCGCTCGACGGTCCGCCGGCAACCGGCGTGCCGGTGCCCGGCGCAAAGGCCGGATCGAGGCAATCGATATCGAAAGTGAGATAGGCCGGCGCCCCGCGTGTGTGGGAGATGATCGCCGAGGCGATATCGCTGGCGCTCATCTCCTCGACCTGATGACCGTAGAGAATGTTGACGCCGCAATCCTCCGGCGCATGGGTGCGGATGCCGATCTGGATCGAGCGGTCGGGATCGATGATGCCCTCGCGGGCGGCCCGCGCCACGAATGAACCATGGTCGATGCGGCGTTCCTCGTCGAACCAGGTGTCTTGGTGCGCGTCGAACTGCACGAGCGCCAGCGGCCCATGTTTTGCCACATGGGCTTTCAGCAGCGGCCAGGTGACGTAATGATCGCCGCCGAGCGTCAGCAGGAAGGCGCCGCTGTCGAGGATGACATTCGCCTGTCGTTCGATAGCGGCTGGCGTGTCCTGATGATTGCCATAATCGAGCAGGCAATCGCCGTAGTCGATCACGGCCATTTCGGCGAAGAGATCACGGTGGAAGGGATATTGCGCATCATTGTCGAAGATCGCCGAGGCGCGCCGGATCGCTTGCGGCCCGAAACGTGTGCCCGGCCTGTTCGATGTCGCGGCATCGAAGGGAATACCCCAGACGGCAACGTCGACGCCGGCGAGCTCCTTGGTGAAGCGGCGGCGCATGAAGGACAGGGCGCCGGCAAATGTCGGGTCGCTGGCAGCGGAGGTGAGGCTGGTCGCCGTGAAGGCGTGGTCAATCGATCTGTTCGCCAAGTCATGCTCCTTTTTTCGGTCGCAAAACCGTAGTCGCGTTCGATGCGGACGCTGCATTGCATGATCGCCGTTGACGTGAGGGTGCCAGGCGGCGGTTCTCTCGCGAAGGAACTGGCCGATCCCCTGCGCGCAGAAAGGGGTAGGCGAGGTGCGTACAGATTTCAAGCGATCGTTCGGACGACGGCCGCTCGTTATCGTCGAGCGACCGTCATTTGCTCGTCTGCCTATCGGGTCGGCTCCGGCAGGCACCACAATCCAGCCAGCGTCGTCAGCGCGGTCGCACAGACATAGGCCGCGAGCGGCCAGGCGCTGTCGCCGCCGAGCAGAAGCACGAAGAAAGTTCCGGCAACTCCGACGATGATGCTCTCGACGCAGCAATAAAGCGCGACCGCCGTTCCTGCCGTGTCGCCAAAGGCGTCGAGCGCGCCGTTGGCGGTGACCGCGGTCGCAAGGACGATGCCGATCGCGATGATCCACATCGGCACGACGAAGCTGACCAGGGAAGGCTGCAGAAACAACTCTCCGAAGACAAGCAGCATAGCGCCGGAAAGCAGCACGGCCATGCCCCTGGCAAGGCTGCCTGCAATGCCCCAGCGCATGACGAAGTGTTTGGCAAAACGCGCCGTCACGATCATTACCAGCGCCACCGTGGCAAAGACGAAGCTGAAGGCGGTGCCGGAGAATCCGGCTTTGTCGATCAAGATGCGGGGTGCTGTCGAGAAGAAGACGAAGAAGGCGCCCATCGCTGTACTGAAGCCCACTGTATAAACCCAGAAGGGTAAGCTTGTAAGGATCGGGCGGAGAGCGATCTTTGCAGTGGCGGCGGGGCGGGTTTCATGCCACCGCATGCCGGCATTGAAAAGGGCGGCAACCGAAAGGAGGCCGATGACGAGGAAGATGGCGCGCCAACCGAAGCGATCGGCGATCAGGGCTCCGGCGATCGGAGCTAATGCAGGCACGAAGGAGAGGATGGAGCCGAGAAGGCCATAAATCGTGCTGCTTTCGGGACGCCCGGCATAGACGTCGCGCACTGTTGCGAAAGTTGCAACCAGTGTCGCCGACGCACCGATGGCTTGCGCCAATCTCAACACTACGAAGATTGGTGCTGACGAGGAGATGGCAAGCAGGAAGGATGAAGCGGCAAAGAGTGCCGCGCCTCCGAGCAGGACAGGCCGTCGTCCGACAATATCGGAAATCGGCCCGAAGACGATCTGCCCGGCGCCGAGCACGAGCATGTATAGGCTGAGGGTCAGTTGGATGACGGCCGGCGATGTACCGAGCGCCTCCGGCATGACCGGCACGATCGGCAGATAGATATCCATGGCAAGCGAAGCCAGGATGTCGAACGGTGCCATCAGCAGCAAAGCTGCCGGCAGGGAATAGTTCCAGGGCTGGATTTTGGGATAGGACATGGGAAAGAACCCGCTCAAATGATTTCATTCGGCGGCGATCTGTCTCTTCATCAGTATCGGGATTGGCCGGACAGACGCCGCAACAACAGGGCAAAGTTGTTGCGGCCTATTTGTCTGCGGACTTGGTTATTCCCATGATTCGACCCGTGAATTCCCGAAGCGCTTTGACGTTAACTATCAGCGTAGCAGAGGCTCGGCAACAGATGGCGATCCCTCCTGCGCCGTCGAGATGGATAAAAGCAGTGGTTTAGTTGTGAATTTTTTAAAATCCATACTTGCATGAAATTTTATAATTGCATATGTAGCCCAGGTTGTAGGGGCAACGCAACGCTTAGCAAGAACACGATATTTTAGGAAATATTACAGTGGTTTATCGACGAGAGATCGACGGTCTTCGGGCGGCCGCCGTGATGCCTGTGATTCTGTTTCATGCGGGCTTTAGTCTCTTCGCCGGCGGCTTCATCGGTGTCGATGTTTTCTTTGTGATCAGCGGCTTTCTGATAACGTCGATCATCCTTGAGGAGATGTGCGACGGTACCTTCTCGCTGGCGGCATTCTACGAGCGCCGCGCCCGCCGTATCCTGCCGGCCCTGTTTCTTGTCATCTTGTGCTGCCTGCCCTTCGCCTGGCTCTGGATCATGCCGCAGGAGTTTCGTGCCTTCTCCGACAGCCTGATTGCCACCAGCCTCTCTGGTGCAAATTTCCTGTTCTGGTTCAATAGCGGCTACTTCGCGCCGGAGGCCGGAGAGGTGCCGCTGCTCCATATCTGGAGCCTCGCCGTCGAAGAGCAGTACTACATGTTCTTTCCGCTGCTTGTCATATTCATGTGGAAGCGCAAGCGGAGCTGGCTCTTTGCGGTCCTGGTTGCGATCGCGTTTGCGAGCCTTGCTTACAGCGAGTGGGCGTCACGCGTCTTTCCCTCGGCCAATTTCTATTTCCTGCCGTCGCGGGCTTGGGAGTTTCTGGCCGGATCGATCTGCAGCTTCATCCAGTTGAAGGTGCAACAACGCGGCAGCGATCCGCTGTCGCTCCTCGGGTTCTCGATGATCGCCTTCTCCGTCTTTTATTTCGACGAGACCTCGTCCATTCCCTCCACGCTCGCACTAGTTCCCGTGGTCGGTACGATGCTCGTGCTACTCTTTGCGCAACAGGGAACAATGGTGGCGGCACTGCTTTCGACCCGCGCCTTCATCATGATCGGAAAGATCAGCTACAGCGCCTATCTCTGGCACCAGCCGCTTTTTGCCTTTGCGCGCATTCGCAGCATCGATCCGCCGCCGATCACCGAGATGGGCGTGCTGGCCTGCTTTTCTCTTGTTCTTGGTTACTTATCGTGGCGTTTCGTCGAACAGCCGTTCCGCAGGGTCCGGCACCGATTGCTGCCGTCCCGCCCCGGCCTGGCTCTATCGGCGTCAGTGATTCTTGCAGCTCTTTGCGCGTTCGGATTTTATGGCCACGATACGCGCGGCATCCCCTGGCGACTTCCGGAGCCGATCAAAGATTTTATCGCGGACAGCGAATGGAGCAAGACCTGCCTGATCGAGAGCGGGTCGGGTTGGAATGCGATGCCGATCAAAAACTGCATATTCAATAGCAGCCACGCTCAGACATACGCAATCCTCGGAGATTCCCTGGCATCGGCGTTGACGCCCGCGCTTGCCAGGCGCCTGGACGGCATGGATGTCGGCCTGGAGCAGATTACGCATAGCTTTTGTGCGCCGGTCGCTGATGTTTCGATGGTCCCTCTCCAGGCGCGCGAGTGCGGTGCCTTCAACGCTGCGGCGATCGACTATCTCGTCAAGAGCAAGGTGAAAACGGTCTTTCTCGCCGCCTCCTGGCAGGTCTTCTTCGGGCAATCACGATATGTGTTCAAGGATGAGGAAGTCGCAACATCCGACGTAAGGCAGAGGTTGAGGGATGCTTTCGACAAAACCGTCAGCGATCTGACATCGGTCGGCATCCGCGTCGTCATCGTCTATCCTCATCCGCGTGGAGACACGGAGATCGCGGCCAAGGTCGCAAAGCTGATGCACAAGGGCATGCCGGCACCGACCATCACCATCGCCCAGGATGAGTTTCTCCAGCAATCATCGTCCTCCTACGCCTATCTCGACGAGCCCAAAGACAGGCATGTCCTGCGCGTCGATCCGGCCAAGATTTTCTGCGGGATAGAGATGGGGCGATGCGATCTGGCGCGGGAAGGCAAGGCTTTTATTTTCGACAAGGTGCATTTCACCCCGGCGGGGGCGGAAGCCGTTGCGGACGAAATTCTGGTCGCCCTCAGGCGAGACGACATGGTGGCCGAGAACGGCGTGGCAGCGCTCTCTTCCAGCCACTTCTAGTGCGCCGCGGGCCTTTTCATGCGCGCTAAGAATGCTCTATCGCTTTGAATTTGCGTATAATCCTTTCCGAAAATCGATTCAGATTTTCGGGGTTATGCGCTAGAGCAATTCAAAGTGCTACAGCGTCCTTTGTGGGCCAGAAACGAACGCAGCCCTGTAGGAATTGCATAGAAATAAAAGATCAGAACAGTTCTGCGTTTTCATGAAAAGCTGAATCACTCCAACAGAGCAAAACAAAAAGGCCGGGTTGCCCCGGCCTTCGTAAATTCTGTCTGTCCGAAGCGATTAACGCTTGGAGAACTGGAACGAGCGGCGGGCCTTTGCCTTGCCGTACTTCTTGCGTTCGACGACGCGGCTGTCGCGGGTCAGGAAGCCGCCCTTCTTCAGCACCGCGCGCAGGCCCGGTTCGAAGTAGGTGAGCGCCTTGGACACGCCGTGGCGAACGGCACCGGCCTGGCCGGAGAGGCCGCCGCCGGCAACGGTTGCGATGATGTCGAACTGGCCGTCACGGGCAGCGGCGACGATCGGCTGGCGCAGGATCATCTGCAGCACCGGACGTGCGAAATATTCCGCGAATTCCTTGCCGTTGACGATGATCTTGCCGGAGCCCGGCTTGACCCAGACGCGGGCGACGGCGTTCTTGCGCTTGCCGGTCGCGTAGGAGCGGCCGAGCGAATCGACCTTGCGGACGTGGGCCGGAGCAGCAGCTTCGGAAGCCGTGCCGAGATCCTTCAGGGAGGAGAGGTCAGCCATGATCAGGCGCTCCTTACGTTCTTTTTGTTGAGCGCGGCAACGTCGAGGGCGACCGG
>Ga0102590_1000730_pt1 | contig 63185 bp, 55 predicted proteins | sample AraplaMF_Col_mMF_FD_76859 | JGI IMG/M metagenome (GOLD analysis project Ga0102590, IMG submission 76859) | Arabidopsis root microbial communities from the University of North Carolina, USA - plate scrape MF_Col_mMF | ecosystem: Host-associated > Plants > Roots > Endosphere | place: USA...
TCGGGCAGGGCCGCGCGATGGAAATTATTTTGACGGGCCGCAAGGTCCCGGCGGATGAAGCGCTGCGCATCGGCATGTGCGAACAGGTGGTCGAGACCGGCGGTGCACGCGCCGCGGCCGAAGCGATGGCGCAGGAGATCGCGCGGTTTCCCCAAGCCGCCGTGCGCGCCGATCGCCGCTCCGTGGTCGAGACCTACGGCCTGCCGGTCCGCGATGCGCTGCGGCAGGAATGGGCCAACGGTGTCGAAGCCATCTTCAAGGAAGGCGCCGCCGGCGCCGCGCGCTTTGCCGCCGGCCGTGGCCGTCACGGCGATTTCGCAAAAATCTGAATTCTTCATCGAGGGAGGCCGTCATGGCCAAAGTTCTCTATGAGCGCGACGGCCGCATCGCGCGCATCACGCTGAACCGGCCGGAAGTCATGAACGCGATCGACGACGAGCTGCCCGGCGCGCTCGCGGACGCCGTGGCACGCGCCGACAATGATCCGCTCGCGCATGTCATCGTGCTGGCGGGCGCCGGCCGCGCCTTCTGCGCCGGCTACGACCTGACCGCCTATGCCTCCGGCGACAAGGCCAACCGCTACACCCAGGAAATGCCGTGGGACCCGATGAAGGACTATGCGGCGATGTCCGACAACACCGCCAAGTTCATGAGCCTGTTCCGCTCGAAGCGGCCTGTCATTTGCAAGGTGCAGGGCTTTGCGGTCGCCGGCGGCTCGGACATCGCGCTCTGCGCTGATATGATTGTCATGGCGGAAGATGCCCGCATCGGTTATCCGCCGGTCCGGGTCTGGGGCTGTCCGACCACGGCGATGTGGGTCTATCGTCTCGGGGCCGAAAAAGCCAAGCGCATGCTGTTTACCGGTGACAAGATCACCGGCATCGAGGCGGCGGCCCTCGGCCTGGTGCTTAAGGCCGTTCCGGCCGACCGGCTGGATGAGGAGGTCGATGCGCTCGCGCATCGCATTGCCACCGTGCCGCAGAACCAGCTCATGATGCAGAAGCTGATGGTCAACCAGGCGCTCTACAACATGGGCCTGATGGGCACGCAGATGATTGCGACCGTGTTCGACGGCATCACCCGGCATTCGCCGGAGGGGCTGAACTTCAAGCGGCGGTCGGAGGAGATGGGCTGGAAGCGCGCGGTCGACGAGCGCGACCAGGGTACGTTCGACTGGACCACCAATCAGCCGATCACGCAGAACCGGTAGTTTGGGCTCAGCTTTGCCCCGGCCACCTGGCGCGGTAGCGGATTTCGCTGCCGTCGCGGTTGGCCTGCCACGGCCCGAATTCCCGAGCGTGCGGCGCCTTGGCGGAGAGACCGATGAGGTAGAGCCGGTCGGGCTGGCCCTTGATCTTGATCTCCAATTGCCGGTGCGCGGTGCGGAAGGCGAGTTCGACATGGCCGGCGATGACCGGCCTGTCGTCATCGCGGCGGAACTGATCGGGCCTCATCTCGCCCGGCATGGTGTTGAGATCGGTCTGCAGTTCGGCCGCTATGTCGCGGGGAGAATTGGGCAATGCCACGCCTGCCGGCAGGCGAACCTCAAACACGAGAAGCGGGTTCGGGGCATTCGGGTTGAGCCAGGGCGTCGCCGTGGTGACGGCATAGACGTAATAGGCGGTGCCTCCCGCGGCGCAGAGCGTGATCAAAACCGCAAATGCCTTCAGGCTGTTGCGCAAGAGTCCGTCGCTGTTTTCTCCGCCGCGCAGCCGCCGCACCAGCGCCGTGCCGAGCAGGAGGCCACTGACCGCGCCGCACGGCGCAAACACCAATAGCGCCAGCATGCCGGACATGATCGGATCGGCCCGGTTGCCGAAGCCGACCAGTTCGAGCAACAGCAATGTTGCGACAAAGCCTGTGACCGCGCCGACGACCCCGCCGGCGATTTGCAGCGAATTCTTCAAATGTTCCTCGAAAGTCTGAACTTGCCAGGCCATCAGGCCAGCCCGCATTGGACGGAGCTGACCGCCAATTTGTTCATCGCTTTCGGAAGCCTAACGTGACTTTTTGCACACGTATCCGCGCGCATTCGCCAAACGTTCCGGCATCAATGCCCGCTGATGATCTCCGGCACCTTCCCGGCGGGCGGGGTGTTGCGGCTGCGCTGGGTGCGGACGATGCCGTCGATGATGGTCATGCCGATGCCGGGGAGGTCGCCGAGCTGGACGCTTTCGAGGATGTTCTTGCCCTGCGAGGCTTGCGCTACGCACGTTGGATATTGGTCGCCGGGAGCCGCGCATTGACTGTTCTAGGACACGTACTCCCAAATCGTTCGCGATGTCCGCTTTTCTCCGATGCCGATCGCCTTTGTGCAACCGCAGCAAATGTCGCGGTTGGGCCAGAAGCGGAAGTATCCGCGAGAGTAGCGGATGCCCGAGGCATTTGCCGCCCTCCAGAAGTCGAGTAAAAATCCAATCAGAACTCGTAGCCCTTCTGACCGATGGCTTGCCAGTTGCATCAACTTGTGCTCGGGGGCATGTTTTTAGAGTCCTCCACCACTTGTACGGTCCTCTATCTGAGCCAACAATCGGGAGGCACGAACAAGGTCTTGCGTACCAAACCCTTCGGTGAATTCGCCAAGAATCGGAGCGAGCAATTGAACCGCGTCTATCTCGCGGTTTGTCGCCGCCCAATGAGCGGCGAGGTCGGTGGCGATCCGAAGCGCGAAAGTCAACGCGCCGATAGCGCGAGCTTCAGCCAGCGCCTCCTTTAATAGCTTTTCAGCGCGGACTGTTTCGCCATCCTCAAGAAGGATAGATGCATTGAATCGCTGAAGTTCCGAGCGGCACCAGCGCTCGCCCTGCCTTTCCTGATAGTCGATGGCTCGCGTGATGGCGTCACGCGCTTGCGCGATCCGCCCTTGCCGCAGATAAGCGCGAGCGAGGAAAGCCAGATAGCTGCCGATCCGCATCAGAAAGCGGCATTCGATCAGTTCGTCAATCGCGGCCCGAATATCCTCCACCGCGCGCGGATCGCCGCGCAATTCGCGCAGGCAGGCGGAGAAATAGCGCTCGACTGAAACCCAGCGCGAGATGCGCTCGCGTTCCAGATTGCGACGCAGGCGTTCTGTGAACATATCGAGCGCGTCAAGATCGCCGATTTCAAGCGAGATAGGAAGTGCGGCGAGCCCAAGTGCGTTCGACTGCGACACCCAATGGCCCCCGCGGTCCGCAGCATCAACGGCCTCACGCGCCAGTCTGGCGGCGTAGTCGGCCTGCCCCTGCATCCACACTACAAAAGGCATGTTGGTGCGGACGGTGATGAAGCGGTAGACCTCATTCGCATCCTTGCGCGAACGTCCCCGGGCCAGCGAATGGGTTGACGCGAGACGATCGAGAACCGGGCGGCTTTTGCTTAATTCGCCGGCGAAGGCGCGGGCCCAGGCCAGGGCCTTGTCGGCTTCGGATGTCGCCGTCGAATCGGGGTCTCGGTCGGCCAGCGAGGTGGCCTCCTCGAGATAAGTGATGGCACGCGCGATTTTGCCGATCTGGAGCAGGTAGTACGCAAAGCCCACCAGCGCGCGCTGCTGATAGTCGATGCTGCCGGCGCGCCTCGCGAATGCGATTGCATCAAGCCAAGCGACTTCATTCTCATTCGAGCTCTTGCGAGCGTAGAACAGGCTCCACCCGAGGGCACAGGCGAGCTTTGCCTTGGACAGATCGTCGCATGGGACGCGCTTGGCCAAGGCCAGTGCGACCTCCAAGCGCGCCTGCGCCTCCGACAGGATTGAGGTTTCCGACCAGAGAGTGATCGCCGCAACCGCAAGTCTGATGCCGAGGATGGCATCTCCTTGCTCGCTGAACGACCATGATAGCGCGCTCCTCAGATCGGCAATGCGGCCGAGGTAGCGCTCGGTCCAGTCGGTCGGCTCACGCCAGTTCCACTCCTCCTCGGATTGTTCGTACAGCGCAACCGTCCGTTCCGCATGGCGGCGCATGGCCCGGCTGCATGCCGGGTCGCCCTGACGCCGCTCGGCGGCATAACGACGCGTGCTGTCGAGCAGCCGGTAGCGGAGGCTCGCGCCATGGGCCTGCGCGCTCAACAGTGATTTGGCGACGAGACTGCCGAGCGCGGTCGCGACGTCGATGGGCGTGAGCCCTGCCGCTTCTGCGACGAAGACCGCATCCTCCTGCTCGAACCCGTCACTGAACACGGACAGCAGGGCGAAGAGCCTGGCTTCCTTCGGCGACAGCAGCCGGAAGCTCCACTCGATCGTTGCCATCAGGGTTTCATGGCGCGGCGGCCCGCCGGTGGCCCCGGCCGCGCTAAAGCCAAGCTTCTGATCGAGAATGACTAAAAGCTGCCGCGGCGTGAACCTGCCGATCTGGGCCGCAGCCAACTCGATGGCCAGTGGAAGTCCGTCCAGCGAATGGCAGATCGCGGCGATGGCTTCACAATCATCGTCGACGAACTCATAGTCCGACCATTCGGCGGCGCGGCGGACGAACAACTCCACTGCCGGGAACCTGACAGCCTGATCAACCGACAGTCCAGTGCCGGGTCTCGGAGAAGGTAGAGAGCCAAGCCGCACGACGTGCTCAGTGGTGGTGCCGAGCGGCTCGCGACTCGTGGCAAGCAGCCGGGATGGCGATGTGTCCGTCATGAACTTGCTGGCAAAGATCGTGGCGGCTGGCAGCACATGCTCGCAATTGTCGAGGATGAGCAGCATCTGCCGCGGCCTCAGATAGTCGAGGACAGCAGCCAGCCCAATGTCCGTATTGCCTCGGATACCGAGTGCCGTCACCAGCGCCGCGCCGAACAGAGTAGGATCGGAGATTGTCGCGAGATCGATGAAGCCGACGCCGTCGCGATACCTTGACACGAACGCCTGGGCGACGGCCAGGGCTACGGTCGTCTTACCGATCCCTCCTGCGCCGGTCAGGGTCACGTGCCTGTCCTCGGCGAGCAGATCGGCGAGTTCAACGATATCGGCTTCGCGGCCGACGATGCCGCGCGGCGGCGCATGCGAAAGCGGGAGCGGATCGGCCAGCGCAGGCTCCTCCTCGATCTCGCCGATGCCGACCCGGACATCGGCGATGAACTTGTACCCGCGCCGCGCCACGGTCGCGATGTAGATGGGCTCGATCTGGGTATCTCCCAGCGAGCGCCGCAAGCTCCACATATTGACCTTAAGATTGCTGTCGTGGACGAACGTGCCCGGCCAGGCTGCCGCCATCAGCTCGTTCTTGCTGACCAGCTCGCCGCGGCGCTGCACCAGCAGCCGCAAGAGCTCGAAGGCGCGTCCGCCCATTTTGACGGGGCGCTCGTCGAGAAGAAGCAACTGACGGCCGGGGACCAGTCGAAACGGGCCGAAGCTGAATGTCAGCTCCTGTCGAGGTGCGCCCCATTGCCGTCTGGCCGTCCGCATTTCGCATTGCCAATCGATCGAAGAGATCGGCTGGTATTATCATGCGCTGCAACCTTGTTGAAGTGAGCCGTTCTGAAATTGCACGAACCGCCGCGCAAAACCGCTCGTGTGGGTCGCCCCTGGCTATTTTTTAGGCTTGTCGGGAACCGCCATGCTCACAACCTCGACGCTGTCATCGGCGAGTTCCGGAAGCCTTGATTCCGAAAGGCTGGCGAACCACTCTTTCACACGCACTTCAACCGGGGAGCGGCGCTGCGGTGTTGACGAGCGCCTCCGAGCGCAGCTCGCGCCAGAAATCGGCGGGGATGACTTCCTCGAGCGCCGCGCGATCCTCGGCAATGCGGCCTGGACGGCTCGCTCCGGGAATGACGGCCGCGACTACCGGATTGGCAAGCGCGAACTGCAAGCCCGCCGCCTTCATGCTGATGCCGTAGCGGTCGGCGATCGCCTTGATCCGCCGCACCTTGTCGATGATTTCCGGTGGCGCCGGGGCATATTCGAAGTTCGGGCCGCCGACGAGCGCGCCCGAACTGTAGGGGCCGCCGACCACGATCGCGAGCTCATGCTCCGCAACCATCGGGATCACCCGCTGAAGCGCCCTTGTATGATCGAGCAGCGTGTAGCGGCCCGCGAGCAGGAAACCGTCGGGGCGCGGCTCTTCGAGCGCGAGCAGCAGTTCGATCGGCTCGACCCGGTTGACGCCGAGGCCCCATGCCTTGATCACGCCTTCGTCGCGCAGCCGGTCGAGCGTATTGAACGCGCCCTTGCGTGCGCTTTCGAACACCGAAAGCCATTCGTCGCCGTAAAAGTCCTGCGCCACGTCATGGACGAAGGCGATGTCGATGTGGGAGGTCGCGAGCCGCTTCAGACTCTCCTCGATCGAGCGCAGCGTCGCGTCCCGGGAATAGTCGTTCACAATCTTGTTCGGACGCCCGTATTTGAACACGTCCCCCTTTTCGCCGAGGTCGCGGGCGCCGGCATCCTCGATCTCGTCCAGGATCAATCTTCCAACCTTGGTGCTGACGACATAGTCGCTTCGCGGCCGGCCGGCGAGCGCGGCGCCCATGCGGATCTCGGCAAGACCCGCGCCGTAGAAGGGCGCGGTGTCGAAATAACGGATGCCGTCGTCCCAGGCCGCATTCACCGTCGCGAGCGCTTCCTGCTCCGGGATGTCGCGAAACATGTTGCCGAGCGGCGCCGCGCCGAAGCCCAATCTTCCCGGCAGAATATCCTTGAAGGCCATGTTGCTAGTCCTTGTCTGCGACAGGCAAGTCCGTCCGTGCGCGGCGCCGCCGGTCTCACTCGGTCGCGGACGTATCCGCGCTTCTGATGAAGGCCGCGACCTCGCGCGGATGCGCCAGCATCACCGCGTGGCTGCTTTTGATCTCCGTCACCTTCGCGCCCGAGCGCTTGGCCATCATGCGCAGCAGGCTCGGGGGGATAATGTGATCCTCGGTCGTGACCATGTAATGGGTCGGCTTCGTCTTCCAGGCCACGCGGTCGACCTTGGTCTGCACCGCCTGCAATCCAAACGGCAATTGCGCCGCAGCCATGAAGCGGGTCGTTGCGGCATCGACGCCGGCGGCGAACGCGGTCGGGAATTTATCGCGGTCGACGAAGAGATAATTGCCCTCAGTGACCAGCGGACCCTTGTGCTCGCCGGGGGGCACTGGGAATTCCGACAGCGTGCTGACCGACTCTCCGGCGTCGGGAGCATAGGCCGCGAGATAGACAAGGCTCTGAACCTTCGGATTATCGCCGGCCTCCGTGATGACCATGCCACCATAGGAATGGCCGACCAGGATGACCGGATGCCGCGTCCTGGCGATCACGCGTTCGGTCTCGGCGACATCGTCACGAAGCGAGATCGTCGGCTGCTGGACGACGAGCACTTCATAGCCCGCACTCGAGAGAATGTCGTAGATGTCCTTCCAGCCCGAGCCATCGACGAAAGCGCCGTGGACAAGGACGATGGAAACGGTCCTCTCGGCGGCGACCGCGGGGACGGCCGTTGCGATCGACATTGCAGCAAGCGCGGAAATAAGCGGCTTCATAGCAGGCTCCGATCCTTGATGTGGCGACATTGCCGTTTGATGAGCTTGACTAGCGCGCCTGAGACGCTGCGGTATTCCCGATTCCTGCGCGACGATGGACGCATCTTGCTCAGCTACAAGTGAGAGCAGCTTTCGAAGCGGCGGTGCGCGCGCTTCAACCTTTTGCTTTGCTTGCCTTTTACCTCTTTTAACCGCGCCGCCTCTGGACTTCGCTATCGCTCCTTGTGAGAAATTCAGCATCGGCGTGGCAGCGGGCCGGGGCTGCACTCATGTACCGGATGGAATGATCGCTTTCTTGCGATACGGGGCCGGAAATCGCCGCTACTTGCGGAGGTCGTGATGGCACTCGTGACTCATGGAGATCAGAAGTACCAGAACAGCGAGAAGCTCGCAGCGGCCAACGACTGGCCAGGGCTGAGCATCGAACATCGTAAGTTCGAAGCGGGACGCCAGGCGACGCCGGTTCCCATCTGCACCGAGCTGGTGATGCTGCTGTCAGGCGGCGGGATGGTGTGTCGCACCGGCAACGGTGAAGTCCAGAAGAGCCTCGCACGCCCCGGCATGAGCTACCTCGTCCCCGTCGGGACGCAGGAGAGTCATCTCGAACTGTCGGACCGGATGGAGTGTCTTCATCTTTACCTCCCGCCGGCGCTGCTGGACCAAAGCGCGCTTGCGGACTTCAATATCGATCCGGCAAAGATCGAAATCGCCTACGCCCACGGTCTGACGGACCAGGTGCTCTTCCACATCTGCTCGCCGCTTCGGGATCTGCTTCATCGTCCGCGCCAGTCGACTGACGCGCTATTCGTGGACGGAATTCAAGTCGCGCTCGCGGCGCATCTTCTGAGCAACTATACGATCGACCGCTGGCGTGCGCCCGACAGGTCTCCGTCGCTCGATCCACGGCGCCTGCAGCGCGTGCTCGATTATATCGAGTCGTCTCTGGGAGACGAAATCAGACTCGAGGATCTGGCGGCTCAGGCCTGTCTCAGCCCCTATCATTTCTCCCGGCTGTTTCGTGAGGCGACCGGATTGTCACCGAACCGATACGTGACCGATCGGCGCGTCCAGGCTGCGCGGCACGAACTCGCGCGCAACCGACTGTCCCTGGTCGAAATCGCCCTGGAGTTCGGTTTTGGTTCGCAAGCGAACTTCACGCGCGTCTTCCGCAAGGCCGCAAGCCTCACGCCGGGGCAGTATCGCGAATTGTGCAGCGGCCAGATCGAGGTGAATGCAAATCGGTCCGAGCCGGGGTACCGCAGGGATTGCTCATGATCCCGCAGGATTCGGAAATACGGTTCTGGGCCGCGCGGGTAGTGTCGTTGGAACGCTCTTCTTTGTGAATTCCTCCAGGAACCGAATCATGACTCAACACGTCCTCTTTATCGTCAGCAACGCAGCGGTGATTGGCCCGCAAAATCGCAAGACGGGCTTTTTTTTCGCCGAGGTCGCGCATCCGTTCGATGTTCTTGACAAGGCAGGTATCGCCGTTGAGTTCGCTTCTTTAAGAGGCGGATGGACGCCCTACGATGCCTACGACGAGAAAGACCCTGCGGAGAAAGCCTTCCTTGAAAGCAAGGCTTTTCGCCGCCTCAATCGCAGCCGCAAACTTGCCGAGGTGGATGCTGCGGATTTTGATGCCATTCTCGTGCCCGGCGGGCTCGGGCCGATGGTCGACATCCAGCGTAACCCCATCGTTCAAAATGCAGTCGTGCGCGCCTGGAGCACGGGAAAATTCGTGACGGCCGTTTGTCACGGTCCGTGCGCGCTTCTCGGGGTGGACCTTGGCGATGGCAAGCCATTCGTGCAGGGCAAGAAGCTGACTTCGTTCTCGAAGAAGGAAGAGTACGACTACGCGCGCGAAGATGTTCCCTACGAACTTGAGGATGCCCTGCGGGCAGAGGGCGCCGAATATACGTCCGTGGCAAACTGGGAACCTCACGTTGTCGTCGATGGACGTCTCATCACCGGCCAGAATCCCGCCTCAGCCGGGCGCCTGGCAAAAGAGCTGCTGGCAGCACTGAGAAAACTATAAGACAGGCAGCCGAACATCGCCTGGCTGAATTGAAGCCAGCAGTCACTCTGAAAAGTTTTGGTCGATCGCGATGCCGTCGAAGATTACTGCTCTTCTGGTTGCTCACCCCGGCAAAAGCGATGAGCTGAGAGAACTTCTGGTCGGCCTTGCGCCGCATTGCAGGGCAGAGCCCGGTAATCTGCGTTGGGACGTTTGGCGCGACACTTCGAACGATCATCGTTACGTCCTTGATGAGCTCTACCGAGATATCACTGCGGTCGAAGCACATCGCGCCTCGCAACATTACCAGGCCTACTTGGCCAGGGTTCCCGAACTGGCCGAACGTACGGCAGTAATCGCGGAATCCGTAGACGTGAGATAATCGGGTTTGAGGAACGACGTACCGAATAAAGGAGTTGCCATGCGCCTTTCTTGCGCGACTCTCATCGCCTTAACCATTGTGAGCGCACATCCATCGTTCGGAAGGTCCACGGCTTCTGCATGTGGACCGGGGGCAACGCCCGCTCATCGTTGCGGGCCAATGCCCGGCGGCAGCGCAGGCGATTTAACCGTTCATTACCGCACGGCCGCCATCAGCGGCGTGAACGTGTTCTACCGCGAAGCTGGGCCAGCAGATGGGCCCGTCGTTCTCCTTCTGCACGGCTTTCCGACGTCCTCACACATGTTCCGCAATCTGATTCCGAATCTGGCCCACCGATACCGTATCATCGCGCCGGATTACCCCGGCTTCGGGCAAAGCGATGCGCCGGATCGCAACCGCTTTTCCTATAGTTTTGCGAACTATGCCGAGATGATCGACGCCTTGCTGAATCAACTCGGAGCGAAACGCTACGCCATGTACGTCATGGATTACGGCGCACCGGTCGGCTATCGCCTCGCCCTCAAGCATCCGGAGCGCGTGACTGCCCTCATCATCCAGAACGGCAACGCTTACGAAGAGGGATTGCGGGAAGCTTGGGACCCGATCAAGGCGTATTGGAAGGAAGGAACGGAGGAGCGGAGGGATGCGCTTTCATCCCTCGTCTCTCTCCGCGCGACCAAATTCCTATACACCGATGGCGTCCGCGATCTGACGCGCATAAGTCCTGACAACTGGGTGCAAGACCAAGCGCTGCTGGATCGTCCCGGCAATAAGGACATTCAGCTCGACCTGCTCTACGACCACGCGACCAATATCCCGCTTTATCCGGCGTTCCAAGCCTTTTTCCGCGAAAAGAAGCCACCTACTCTCATCCTCTGGGGCAAGAACGACAAGGTCTTCGCTGAAGCTGGCGCACATTCCTATTTGCGCGACTTGCCAGACGCCGAGCTGCACATCCTTGACACCGGTCACTTCGCACTTGAGGACCAACTCGACGTGATGGCGCCGCTGATCAGCAACTTCCTCGACCGAACGAATCAACGACGCTGACGCAAGACTTTCTCACGAAGTCGACGGTAGCTGATTTATCACGCCACCCCCAACGAAAGGAATTCCTATGAAGTATCTGGCATCTTTGCTGGCCATCTCCGCGCTTGCTCTCACGTCGACCTCCTCGGGAGCTCAGCAACAGAAAACGACATCAGTCGTCCTCGTGCACGGCGCTTTTGTCGATGGCTCTGGCTGGCAAGCGGTATACGATCTCCTCAAAAAGGGTGGATACGAAGTCTTGGTGGTCCAGAATCCAACCATCACGCTCGAGGGTGACGTCGCCTCGACGGAAGCGGTGATCGCGGCAGCCAAATATCCTGTCGTGCTGGTCGGCCACTCCTATGGCGGTATGGTGATCACTCAGGCTGGCGAGAATCCGAAAGTCAAGAGCTTAGCTTACATCGCAGCTTTTGCGCCGGACACTGGCGAATCTGCCGCATCGCTAAATGAATGGCCAGCAGAGCCTGGTGAGGCGAAGGCGCCTCTGCTGCCGCCGCAGAACGGTTATCTACTGGTCGATCCCGCGAAGTTTCCGACTTCCTTTGCGGCGGATTCCCCTGCGGCGCTCACTGAGTTCATGGCGGCCGCGCAAGTGCCATGGGGACTGAAAGCCGTCGAAGCCAAGACCACAAAAGTGGGCTGGAAGGCAAAGCCGAGTTCCTTCCTGATCCCGTCTCAGGACCGCATGATAACCCCCAGTTCACAGAGAAAGATGGCTAAGCGAAGCGGTGCGCGAGTGGAAGAAATAAATAGCAGCCACGCAGTGATGCTGTCTCATCCGCGGGAGGTGGCCGCGTTCATCGAGTCTGCCGACCGGTAATCGACGCAAAACCGATCAACTTATTCGAGGCCTAGCGACGATAATGAAGACGGCGGGTTGTGTGCCGATGGGTCAGCGCAGGATGCATCAACCTCGGGGCGCGCGAAGGATTATGGCCTTCGTACGCCAAGCCCGTCGTAAAACAGCGCGTCTATCCTCAACCAACGAAGCGCGGGCGCAGGTTGTTTGTCCTCTCAGCGATGCCCAGACAGATCGCAATTCTGATCGCGCATATGCTCGGCCCAGCGCTGCAAATACATTCAGCAACTGGATTGATTAGAACAGGCTGGGGTGCGTCATCCGCTGGCAGAGTGCCTTCGCGAGTTGCGGCTATAGCGTGTGGAAGCAGCTGCTCAGTATTGTCTGGTGATAGTAACCGATTGCAGGTCGAATTCGCCAAAATTTCTCTATACCGCCCGCGTGGGCTAAGGAGCCGTTGAACAAGGTGCGGATGTCTCTGGACCAAAACCAGTCTTTGGCCGGGGATGCTGCCGCTGGTCGGCTTTGGGTCATTCTCGACGGTTTTGGTTGAGTTTGTCGGTTGATTGATGTCCGCTTTTGTCCAAAAGCGCCGAACCTGGGACCGGCGCCAGGAGCATTGCGTTCGTCCAGACGCCCGTGATTCAAGCTCCCAAACCGGGGCTCGAAACATCCGCTACGAACTCGCTGATTGGGAATGGGCTGTCATCAAGCTGTTGCTGCCGAGCAATGATCGATACCTTCATTGTCAGCGTGCATCAGCATGGGGCCTGTATCACAAAGGACCAGCGCCAATCGATAGGTAGGTCCCGCGGCGGCGAGTAGCACTTACTCGAATGAACAAGCGGCTATCAATGCCCGCTGATGATCTCCGGCACCTTCCCGGCGGGCGGGGTGTTGCGGCTGCGCTGGGTGCGGACGATGCCGTCGATGATGGTCATGCCGATGCCGGGGAGGTCGCCGAGCTGGACGCTTTCGAGGATGTTCTTGCCGGGCGAGTGCTGCGCCTTGTCCATGATGACGAAATCGGCGGAGCGGCCGACCTCGATGATGCCGCAGTCGAGCTCGCGCATCCGCGCGGTGTTGCCGGTCGCAAGGCAGAAGGCGAGTTCGGCCGGCAGCTCGCCAAGCGAGGACAGCATCGACACCATCCGCAAAATGCCGAGCGGCTGCACGCCGGAGCCGGCCGGCGCGTCGGTGCCGAGGATGACACGGTGCAGGTCGCCCATCTCGCGGGCGGTGCGCAGCGTGAACAGCGCCGAGCGCTCATTGCCGTTGTGAACCAGCTCGAGCCCGCGCTTGCAACCCTCGCAGATACAGCGGATCTGGTCGTCGGGCAGGGCGGTGTGGCCGCCATTGATATGGCCGACCACGTCGGTGTCGGCTTCCAGCACCACGTCCTTGTCGATCAGCCCGGAGCCGGGGATCGAGGGACCGCCGGTGTGGATCGTGCTCTGGATGCCGTATTTACGTGCCCAGCCGACCATTTTCCGCGCGGTGGGGCCGTCCTTGACGCCGCCAAGCCCGACTTCGCCGAGCAGCTTGACGCCGGCCGCAGCCAATTCCTTGAAGTCGTCCTCGACCATCTCGCATTCGATGACCGGCGCGCCGGCGTGAACCTTCACCCCGCCCGGGCGCAGCGTCCAGAACGCGCGCTGGGCGAAGATTGCCATCGCCTTGAGGCCGACGACGTCGCGCGGGCGGCCGGGCATGTGGACCTCGCCGGCCGAAATCATGGTGGTGACGCCACCATGGAGGTAGCTGTCGATCCAGTTGATCTGGTTCTGCCGCGGCGTCCAGTCGCCGGCGACGGGGTGGACATGGCTGTCGATCAGGCCCGGCGCCACGGTGGTGCCGTTGGCATCGACGACCGTGGTGGCGCCCTCGGTGTTGACGTCCTTGAAGCGGCCGATGGCTGTGATCTTGCCGTTCTCGGCCACGATCGTGTCGCCGTCCAGGATCGGCTTCTCCAGCACCCCCGACAGGATCAGCCCGATATTGCGGATCACCAGCTTGCTCGGACCGGTCGCCTGGGGTGCGTCGTGGGCCATGCTTTTTCCTTTTGCTTCAATGCCTTCGGCGGACATTCTGCCCGGCTTGACGATCGGATCAAGCTGGATTATTCATTCGTATACGAACGATCGTATACGAATGATATCGCCGGTCAATCGGCTTGAGGTCAGGAAGCGGTGCGATGAGCAATTTCAACCAGGAAAGCGTGCTGAGCGTCCATCACTGGACCGATACGCTGTTCAGCTTCACCACCACGCGCGATCCGTCGTTCCGTTTCCGCAATGGCGAATTCACCATGATCGGGCTGAAGGTCGGCGAGAAGCCGCTGCTCCGCGCCTACTCGGTCGCCAGCGCCAATTACGAGGACCGGCTCGAATTCTTCTCGATCAAGGTGCCGGACGGCCCGCTGACCTCTCGCCTCCAGCACCTCAAGCAGGGCGACGAGATCATCGTCAGCCGCAAGGCGACCGGCACGCTGGTCATCGACAACCTCGAGGACGGCCGCAACCTCTATTTGATCGGCACCGGCACGGGCTTGGCCCCGTTCCTTTCCGTGATCAAGGATCCCGAGACCTATGAGCGGTTCGAGAAGGTGGTGCTGCTGCACGGCTGCCGCCGCGTCGCCGAGCTCGCCTATGGCGAGATGATCACCGAGAAGCTGCCGAACGACGAGCTGATCGGCGACTACATCCGCAACCAGCTGATCTATTACCCGACCGTGACCCGCGATCCCTTCCGCAACCGCGGCCGCATCACCGACCTCATCACCTCGGGCAAGCTGTTTGCCGACATCGGGCTGCCTTCACTCGATGCAGCCCATGACCGCATCATGATCTGCGGCAGCCCGGCGCTGGTCACCGATACCCGCGCCCTGCTGAACGGCCGCGGCTTTGTCGAGGGCAATCACGGCGAGCCGGCGCAGTTCGTGGTCGAGAAGGCGTTCGCGGAGCGGTAAAGCGCCGGGACGATACCACATCTTGTGTCCCGACAAGCAGCGCGAGCGCTGCCGGCTGGGCCATTCTACTTTGCATGGGGTTGTTTTCGCGATTTTGGGTTCGGACCTCGTGGTGAGGGGTTCCGCTACGCCCCCTCACCGAGACGAGTTGGAGCTACGGCCGCACCGCCGGCGCTTCCATCTTCATCCCGCGTGCCCGCGACATCAGGTACAATTCCAGCTCCACCAGTTCCGGCGCGCCGTAATCATAGGCCTGCGCGCGGACACCCGTGATGCAGGCGCGCAGGCGCCGCTGCAGCGATCCCAGCGACTGCCATTCCAGCCGGTAGAGCGGATAGCCGGTGGCGTGCCCTTGCGTGATCGCCGAGCCGGCCAGGTGCTTGTCCCAATTGTCGTCATGGCAATTGGTGCAGGCGAGATTGAGCTGGCCCTGCCGCTGCAGATAGAGCTCGCGTCCCTTGGCGACGAACGGCGCGAGCTGCGGGTCGCTCGCGGCCTCGATCGGCGTACCCTGCGACTGCCGCGCGACAAAGGCGGTCAGCGCCAGCAGCTCACGGCTTTCGAAGGCGAGCGGCGGCGCCTGCTGGTGGTTGCTGCGGCATGAATTGATGCGCTGCTCCAGGTCGACAGGACGACGGAGCGTCTGGTCGAAGGCGGGATAGCGCGCGGCCACGCCCTTCATGCTGCTGCGCGCATCGTCATGGCAATCGGCGCAGGCCTTGTTGGCCGCGCCGAGCTTGCGCTTCCAAAGGGCCTCGCCGTCGAGCACCCAGAGCATGCCGGGATTGGCGGTATCGTCGTCCTGCATCGCCCTGGTATCCGGCTTCATGAAGCTGTAGCCGGAGCGGCGCTGGCCTTGCGGGATTTCGGCGGCGAAGGCCGCGCTTGCGGCGAGCAGCGCGGCGGCTATGGCGCCGGGAAACCTCATTCGACGGTGATCGACGCGGATGCGTGTTCGGAAAATCCCTGGTCGCCGGTCCATTCGAACTCGAACTTGCCGCTCTCGGTCGCGGTGGTGAAGAAGGTCATGAAGGGATTGGCGGCGATTGCCGGAAACAGGTCGGCGCGGAAGATCTCGGCGCCGTTGAAGCGGCAGGTAAAGCTGGTGATGATATTGCGCGGCACGACTTCGCCTGTCGCCGTATGGCGATAGCCGGTTTCCATGATGTGCGACATCAGTGTCTTGATCTCGATGATGTCGCCGCGTTTGGCTTTCGGCGGAACGTTGATGAGCGCGGAAGCCATCAGATCAGCTCCTCGGTGCAGGCGGCGAGCGTCACCACGACGTCGACGCTGGCCGACCAGAACGTGCCGTCCGACAGTTTTGCGATGGCGACGATCTTCTGGCTGTCGGCAAGGCGGATCCGGGTGGAAACCTGGGCGCGGCCGTTGTGCGGGCCGAGATGGAAGTTGCCGATATTGGGCTGCGGGTTCTTTTCGTTGAACACGTGGATGCTGCGGACGTGATCCTCCGGCGCCATCGGGTGCGCGACGGTGACCGTCATCGGCACGGTGTTGCCATTCTCGACCAGCGGCGGGATGTCGAGCTTGACCTTGCCGGTCCGAACCGCCGCGCCGCCCGTGACACTCTGGATCGCCGAGGCCAGCGTTGCCGGCGTTGCCTCTGCGGGACGCACGGTGACGGTGGGGAGGGCGCCGGCTACGGCCGCCCCGCCGGCAAGGCCGAGGAACTGGCGGCGTGATGAGTTGGGTGGTTGCTGCATCGTGCTTTCCTATTCGCGCAGCGTTACGAGATACGCCACGATATCCTCGATCTGTTCCGCCGACAGGATCGGCTTGCCGCGCCACGTTGTGCCGACGCGCTCAAGGCCGTCCGTGCGGTAATAGGACGGCATGATGGTCGCCGCGTTGAGGCGGGACGCATCCACCAGGCGGAGCCGGAGCTGGCCCTCCGAGGCGCGGCTGCCGGAACCGGAAAGGTCGGGCGCCAGATCGCCCTGGAATTTCTGTTCGGGAAATGGGCCGCTATGGCAGAGGATGCAAGTGCTGGAACGCTCGACGACGAGGGCGCGCCCGCGCGCCGCGTCGCCCGCCGTCCCTGTCAGCGAGTGCGGAATGGCGTCGCCGACCACGGCATAGCTGCGAAGTTCCTGCGCAGCGGCGCCGCCCGGCAGCGCAAGCAGCACTCCGGCCAGGATCGGCGCCGCCGTGCGAAATCCCACTCTAGCCAAAGACTTCCGCCGTGATGGTCGCAAACCAGTTCTGCGCATATTCCGCCTCGCGCGCGCGAAAGTCGCGCGGCGCGTCCGCCGGGCTGACACCGCCCGCGCCTTCGACGTCGGCGAGCAAGCCGTTCTTCGGCTGGTACACGCCGGCAACCGAGATGCCGTAGTCGGGCGCTGCCAGGCTGTAGCAGGTGTTGATCAGTTTCGGCGCCGCGGGCGATCCGCCCGACAGCAGCGTCGCGATCGCGCGGGCGCAGGCCTTGGCCTGCGCATTGGCCGAGAACGCGGATTTGGGCATGCCGCCGGCGATGCAGGCATCGCCGATGACATGGATGTTCGGCGCCGATTTGGATTCGAAGGTAACGGGATCGATCGCGCACCAGCCGGTATTGTCGGCCGCGCCGGCAATCATGGCGATGCGGCCAGCCCGCTGCGGCGGAATCACATTGGCGACCTTGGCGGTGTGGTTGCCGAAATCGGTGATCAGCGTGTTGGTCGCGGGATCGACGGCGTTGACCTTGCCGCCCTGCGACAGCGAGACCCATTCGACCATGTCAGGGTAGAGTTCCTTCCAGGCGTTCTGGAACAGCCGCTGCTTGGAGAAGGTGTCCTTGGCATCGAGGATGATCAGTTTTGAGCGCGGCTTTTTGGTTTTCAGGTAATAGGCGATCAGGCAGGCGCGCTCATAAGGTCCCGGCGGGCAGCGGTAGGGATTGGCCGGCGCCGCGATGACCACCAGACCGCCGTCCTCCATAGCCTCGAGCTGCTTGCGCAGCAGCAGCGTCTGCTCGCCGGCCTTCCAGGCGTGCGGCATCTTGGCGGCGGCGGCCTCGTCATAGCCCTGCAGCGCATCGAAGCGCAGATCGACGCCGGGCGACAGCACCAGCCGGTCGTAGGGGAGCGAGATGCCGTCGGCGAGGCCGACGGTCCGCGCCGTCGCATCGACGGCCGTTGCCGCCTGCGCCGCGACGGTCACGCCGCTGGCGGCGACCTTGTCGTAGCCGAACTGCTGCGCCTCGATCCCGCGCAGTCCGGCGATGACGTTGTTGCTGAACGGGCAGGCGGTGAAGGTCTTGCTCTGCTCGACTAGCGTGACCTGCAGTTTCGGATCGATCTGCTTCAGCGTCCGCGCACAGCTCGCGCCGCCGAAGCCGCCACCGATCACGACCACGCGCGGAGCGACTTGCGCGAATGCGGGAAGCGGAAGCGCCGCCGTCGCTACGGCGGCCGCGCCGGTGCGGCAAAAGTCCCGGCGGCTGATGCGATGATGGATACCCATGCCGGCGGCCTCTTATTTCTGTGCCGCGAGCCACGCCGCAATCGCGCGCGACTCCTCGTCGGTGAAACCCTTGGCGATGCGGTTCATGACCGTCGCGGGAAGCGAGCCGTCGCGGAAACCGGCCATCGCCTTGGCGGTATCGCCGGCATCGCGTCCGTATAGCCGCGGAATCGACGACGAAGCCGTGCCGGTGGAATGGCAACCGGAGCACGACACGGCGCCCGGCGGCGGGTCGGAAGCCGCAAGCAGCGGCTGGTGCCATGCAGTGACCGCGGCGGCTGCGATGGCGACACGCAACGCTTTCATCGGCAATCTCTCGGGTAGGGAAGCGGCGGCCCCGGGACGAGGCCGCCGTCTGTCGTTGTCAGGCGAACGTGATGTTCTGATCCCGTAGCGGCACAGAACGGATGCGCTTGCCGGTCGCCGCAAAATAGGCGTTGAGCACCGCGGGCGCGGCGACGCCGATGGTCGGCTCGCCGACACCGCCCCAGAAGCCGCCACTCGGCACCATCACGCATTCCACCTTCGGCATCTCGGCGATGCGCATGGAATTATAGGTGTCGAAATTGGTCTGCTCCATCTTGCCGTCCTTCACCGTGCAGCCGCCATAGAACAGGGCGGACAGGCCATAGACGAAGGAGCCCGCGATCTGCCGCTCGACCTGCGCCGGGTTGACGACGTAGCCCGGATCGGTCGAGGCGACGATGCGATGCACCTTGATCTTGCTGCCCTCGGTGACGGAGATTTCCGCCGCACCGGCGACATAGCTGCCATAGCCCATCACCTGGGCAATGCCGCGATAGACGCCTTGCGGCGCAGGCTTGCCCCAGCCGATCTTCTCGGCCACGGCATTGAGCACCGCGAGGTGCTTCGGATGCTTGCTCATCAGCTTGCGGCGGAACTCGACCGGATCCTGGCCCACCGAATGCGCCAGCTCATCCATGAAGCATTCCATGTAGATCGCGTTCTGGTTCACGTTCACCCCGCGCCAGAAGCCGGGCGGAACGTGCGGGTTGCGCATGGAATGCTCGACCAGGAGGTTCGGCACGGCGTAGCCGATCGCCGCATCGCCGGACGGGCTGAGGCCCTGGAACGCCGCCGGATCCATGCCGTTCACCAGTGCCGCCGGGCGCACCGTGTACAGGATCGACTGTCCGGACAATCGCACATGCAGCGCCGTGAGATTGTTGTCGGCATCGAAGGCGCCGGTCAGCTTGCACTGCGTGACCGGATGGAACTTGCCTTGCGCCATGTCCTCTTCGCGCGACCAGAGCAGCTTGACCGGCGTGCCCGGCATCTCCTTGGCGATCAGCACCGCCTGCCGGACATAGTCGGTCATGCCGCGGCGGCCGAACCCGCCACCGAGGATGAGCTTGTGCACCTCGCATTTTTCGGCCGGCAGGCCGGATGCTTCCATCGCGGCGGCGAATGCCGCTTCGCCGTTCTGCGTGCCGCACCAGACCTCGCACTTATCAGCCGTGTAGACCGCCGTGGCGTTCAGCGGCTCCATGGTGGCGTGGTTTTGGTAGGGATAGTTGTAGACCGCTTCGACCTTCTTGACGGCAGAGCCAATCGCCGCCTTGGCGTCGCCGTTCTGGTTGCCGATAAAGGCCGGCTGATTGTTGTCGAGGCCTTCGGCCAGCCATTTGGCGATCGACTCGCTGGAGACTTTTGCGTTCTCGCCTTCGTCCCAGACGATCGTCATCGCGTCGAGCGCGGTTTTGGCGTGCCACCAGGTATCGGCGACGACGGCGACCGCGGAGTCGCCGACCTTCACCACCTTCTTCACGCCCTTCATGCCGGCGATCTTGGCTTCGTCATAGCTCTTCAGCTTGCTGCCGAAGACCGGCGCGTCCTTGATCGCGGCGTTGAGCATGCCGGGCAGCTTGACGTCGGCGCCGTAGATCATGGCGCCCGTGGTCTTGTCGACGGTGTCGAGCCGCTTGACGCCCTTGCCGGCGATCTTCCAGTCCTTGGGGTCTTTCAGCTTGACGTCGGCGTCCGCCGGCGGCGTGAGCTTCGCGGCGGCTTCCACCACCGCGCCGTAGGTCGTGGTCTTGCCCGACGGCGTATGGGTGATGACGCTGTTGGCCGCGGTGCATTCCGTAACCGGCACCTTCCATTCGTTTGCGGCGGCCTGCACCAGCATGATGCGCGCGGTGGCGCCGCCCTTGCGGACATATTCCTGGCTGGTGCGGATGCCGCGGCTGCCGCCGGTCGAGAAATCGCCCCAGGCGCGCTTGCGTGCGACACTTTGTCCGGGGGTCGGATACTCGGTGACGACCTTCGACCAGTCGCATTCGAGTTCCTCGGCGACGAGCTGGGCGAGGCCGGTGAGGGTGCCCTGGCCCATCTCCGAGCGGGCGACGCGAATCACGGTCGTGTTGTCGGGCCGGATCACGACCCAGACGTTGACCTCGGGCGAGCCGTCGGCGGCGCGGACGACCTGCGGTCCGCCGAAGGGAATGTCGAGGCCGATGGCGAGGCCGGCGCCCGCCGCGGCGGTGCCGATCACGAAGGCGCGGCGATCGAGTTTGGGCATGATGTGCTTGTTCATGGCGTCCCCCTCAAGCGCTTGCGGCTTCGTGGATCGCCGCGCGGACCTGCTGGAAGGTCCCGCATCGGCAGATATTGGTGATGGCCTCGTCGATGTCCTTGTCGGTCGGCTTCGGCTTCTCCTTCAGAAGGGCCGCAACCGCCATGATCATTCCGCTCTGGCAGTAGCCGCATTGCGGGACGTCGTTGGCGATCCAGGCCTGTTGCACCTTGTGCAGCGCGCCGCCGGTGGCGAGCCCTTCGATCGTGGTGATCTGCTTGCCGACCGCCTCGCTGACGGTGACGCCGCAGGAGCGCATCGCGACCCCGTCGATATGCACGGTGCAGGCGCCGCATTGTGCAATGCCGCATCCATATTTGGTGCCGGTCAGGCCGACGTTCTCCCGGATAGCCCAAAGCAGTGGGGTGTCGTTGTCGACGTCCACATTGATTGTTTTGCCATTGATTGTGAGGTTTGCCATCGCGTATCCCCTGTTAGCTCAATCCACCGAGTGAGCTGCGCGCGGGAAGATGGCTCGCAACCTGGAATAGTTCAAATCAAGAAAATGCGTTTGCCCTCAGGATGAAAGCCGGCCCGCCGGTGTTGCGTGGGCACGTGCCCTCAATCAGGCACAAGTCGCATGGCTGTTATGCTCGATCCGCGCCGACGGCGAGGCGCAGGAAACTCATCAGGCTCCCCACCGCGGCGAAGCCGGCGCCGAGCGCCAGCGCCACCGTCGCACCGTCGTGGCCGGCGAGCGCAAAACACAGCGCCGCCAGCGCGGCGCCGAGGGTCTGTCCGGTCAGGCGCGCGGTGGCGACGATGCTGCTGGCGCTGCCACTGCGATGCGGCGGCGCGCTCGACATCAATGCCCGCAAATTGGGCGTCTGAAAGAATCCGAAACCGATGCCGCAAATCACCGTGCGCCAGACGATGTTGGCTATGCTCGGGTCCGGCGGCAGCGTCGCCAGCAGTACCATGCCGATGCCGAGCAATACCAAGCCGAGCCCGCCGAGGATGCCGACCGGATAGCGGTCGGAAAGCCGGCCTCCGATCGGCGCCATGATCGCCACCACCAGCGGCCAGGGCGTCATGAACAAGCCGGTCTCGACCTGCGAGCGGTGCAGCACGTCCTCGAAGTAAAACGGCAGCGAGACGAAGCCCAACCCCTGCACGGCGAAGGCGCAGACCGAGGTGGCCGCCGACAGCGCGAACATCGGCCGCCGGAACAGATCGATCGGCAGCATCGGCGCCGGATGATCCTGATATCTGCGGGCGATGATCCAGCCGAGCAGCAATGCCGCGCCGAGCGTCAGCCCGACCAGTACGGGCGGCACCTGATGCGCGGCCCCGCCAATGCCGGTGATGAAGAGCCCGAGACAGCTTGCCGTCAGGCCCGCACTGGCAAAATCGAAGGCGTGCTTGGCACGCGGCGTCTTCGGCAAGGTCTTCAGGCCGATCCAGATCGCGATCACGCCAAAGGGGATGTTGATGGCGAACAGCCATGGCCATGTGCCGACCGCGAGGATCGCGGAGGCAATGCTGGGGCCGAACGTGAATGCTGTTCCGACCACAAGCGCGTTGTGGCCGAAGCCGCGGCCCAGCATGTGGGTCGGATAGACGAAGCGGACCAGCGCCGCGTTCACGCTCATGATGCCGCTGGCGCCAAGGCCCTGCAGGGCGCGGGCTGCCGTCAAACTGGGCAGCGACCATGCCAGGGCGCAGCCGAGCGAGGCCAGCGTGAACAGCACGAGGCCGCCGATATAGATGCGCTCGTGACCGACGATTTCGCCGAGCGCGCCGAGCGGCAACAGCGTCGCCACCAATGCGATCTGATAGATGTTGACCACCCAGACCACATCCGCCGGGCTGACGTGAAGATCGGCCGCAATCGCCGGAAGCGCCACATTGGCAATCGCCGTATCCAGCGAAGCCATCGCCAGCGCGGTAAAGATCGCCGCGACCGCCCAGCGCCGGAGTTCCGGGGGCAAGCCGTCGATTGGCGACAATGGCGGCTTTGCGGTCTTATCCAGTGACATTGATCGGGCTCTCCACGCCGGGGGCGGTCGCGCCCTCCGCGGCGTGTACTACGGACTTGGCATGAGCCACAGGCACGCCGTTGCATGATGCATATGCGAAGAGGCGGCGAGTGGTGGAAAGAGGCACCTTTCCGCGCCATATCCGCGCGCCGACTTTCGGATACCTTTCCGCGCACCGCGCAATCGACTAGGCTTTTGTCTATCGCGACCGCAATTCCATAAAAAGACGGTCACCGGCGAGGGGAAGCGCGTTGAACGGACAGTTGAGCCGGCGCAGCGAAGTTTTGCGTAGCGCCAGTGAGGGGCAGCGCGCATGGTCCGGCTTGTGGGTCACGCTCCTGCTGGCGATCCTCGGCTTTCTGGTCATCTATCCGGTCCTGATGCTGCTGCTCGGCGCGCTCACCGACACCAACCCGGTGGTCGAGGGCATCTCGCTCAGCCGCCTTTCGGTCACGAATTTCCTCACCGTGCTGGCGAACCCGAATGTCGCCGAGGCGCTGGCGAATACGCTGATCGCCTGCGGCGGCGGCACCCTGATCGCGGTCGCGATCGGATTGCTGTTCTCCTGGATCGTCGTCCGCACCAATACGCCGTTCAAGGGCTTTATCGCGGCCGCCAGCATCCTGCCGTTGTTTGCGCCGCCGCTGGTCGCCGGCGTGGCATGGGCCATCCTGGGTTCGCCGAAGACCGGCCTGATCAACACCATGTTCAAATGGATGGGGATGGACTGGCGCGTCGACTTCTATTCGATGTGGGGCCTGGTGTTCGTGTTCGGCATCTACTACGCGCCCTATGTCTACATGTTCACTGCCTCCGCGCTGCGGAATATGGACCCGAGCCTGGAGGAGGCCGCCGAGATTTCCGGCGCCAGCGCGCTCGCGACGCTGTTTACGGTGACGTTTCCGCTGATCATGCCGGCGATCGTATCGGGCATGCTGCTGTCGTTCATCGTCATGCTCGGCATCTACGGCATTCCGGCGGTGCTCGGCGCGCCGACCAACCTTGCGGTGCTGACCACCTATATTTTCAAGCTCACCAACTGGTCGCCGCCGCTTTACAACACCGCCGCCGCGGTTGCGATCATCCTGATGGTCGTCACCAGCCTGCTGGTGTTCCTGCAGCAAAAAGTGCTGAGCGGCCGCAGTTACACCACCGTCGCCGGCAAGGCGTTTCGCCCGCGCAGCCTCGATCTCGGGCGCTGGCGCTGGTTCACTTTCGGGCTCGGCATCGTTTACCTCCTGGTCGTGGTGGTGCTGCCGTTGCTGGCGCTGATCGTCGCCGCGTTCCGCAAGTTCATGTTCATTCGCGATGTCGCCAGCCTGTTCGATGTCCGGCAGTATTCGCTGATGCATTTCTACAGCATCTTCGACAATCCGCTGACGCTGCGCTCGATCTACAACGCCGTCGAGGTCGGGCTGATCACGGCGGTGGTCGGCGGCGCGCTCGCCTTTGCCATCGGCTACACCATTCACCGCACCCAGGTGACGGGCCGGCGCTGGATCGACGTGATTTCGACGCTGCCGGTCGCGATCCCCGGCCTCGTGGTCGGCGTCGCCTATCTCTGGGCCTGGATCGGCGTTCCCGGCGGCCTCTACGGCACGATCTGGATTCTGGCGCTGGCGTTCATCGCGCGCTTCATGCCCGACACGGTCAAGTCACTGTCGACCTCGTTCATGCAGATCCATCGCGAGCTCGAGGAAGCCGCCTGGGTCTGCGGCAAGGGCGTGTTCGGCACCATCAGGACGATCGTGCTGCCTCTGGCGCGTCCCGGCGTGATCGCCTCGATGACGCTATTGTTCGTGCTGGCGATCCGCGAGCTCGGCTCGTCGCTGTTCCTCTACACCAGCAACACCATGGTGATGTCGGTGCTGCTGCTCGACTATTACGAAGGCGGAAACCTCGGAAAGACCGCCGCCTTCAGCCTGGTGCAAACCGTCCTGCTCGGCGTTCTCATCGGCGGCGCCAACTGGCTGTCGCGCGGGGCGGCGCAGGGCAGCGTCGCCCGAACCGGATAACAAGAAGGGGAGGATTGGCTATGACTGCAAGGACCTTCACTAATATTGCCGCAGCCGCCGGCATTGCCGGCCTTGCGCTGACATGGAGCGGAGTGGCGCAGGCGCAGGAGTTCGGCTCGCCCGAATTGATTGCCGCGGCGAAGGCCGAGGGCAAACTGGTCTTCTACACCGCGAATTTCGCCGAAGTGGAACAGCAGGTCATCAAGGCGTTCAACAAGCGCTTCCCCGAGATCAAGGTCGAGATGGTGCGCGCGCCGGGCGGCCAACTCATCACCCGCGTGAAGACCGAAGCCGCCGCCGGCAAGTTGATCGCCGACGTGGTCGATCACTCCGACCGCGCGCTGATGCAGCCCCTGGCGGACATGTTCCAGGATTACGCGCCGCCGAATGCCGCCGACTACAGCCCCGAATCGCAGATCGCGCCGCAGCTCTGGCCGCGTGTCACGCTGGTGTGGTCGATTGCCTACAATACGGAACTGGTGAAGAACCCGCCCAAGACCTGGAAGGACCTCACCAAGCCCGAATACAAGAAATTGACGGGTCAGGTGATCGCGCCATCGGGCGGCACCACCTGGACCCGCGTGATGTTCGAGCGGCAGGTGCTCGGCGAGGATTATTGGGCCAAGCAGGCCGCAACCAGTCCTGTGCTCTATCCCTCGGGCGCGCCGATGTCGGATTCGCTGGTGCGCGGCGAAATCGCCATGGGGCCTTTGCTCTACAACGCGATCTATCCGAAGCAGAAGGACGGCGCGCCGATCCAGATCTTCTTCCCGCCGGAAGGTGCGCCGGTCAATCCCTATGCCACGGGTATTCCAAAGACCGCCGCACATCCCAATGCCGCAAAACTGTTTCTGAACTGGTGCCTCTCGAAGGAGGGCCAGACCTTCATGATCAAGGAGCTCGGCAATCTGACGTCGCTGAAGGTGCCGCCCGCGTTTCCGGAAGGGTTTGATCCCAAGGTCGTCAAGGTCTGGTTTCCCAAGTTCGACGAGTATGTGAAGCTTCAGGCGGCCTGGATTGCCGACTGGAACAAGACCTACGGCTACGCGCAATGATCGCCGCATCAGGGGAATCCTCGAACCGATGACGGCAACCCTCGAAGTCACCGACCTGCGTAAGCAGTTTTCGATCGGCCGGCCGGCGATCGACGGTGTCAGCTTTGCCGTGCCGGCCGGCGAGATCGTGGTTCTGCTCGGCCCCTCCGGCTGTGGCAAGACCACGACGCTGCGCTGCGTCGCCGGGCTGGAGCACCCGACATCAGGGGAAATCAGCATCGCCGGCAAACTCGTATCCTCGCCCCAACGCGGCATTTTGGTGCCGCCGCGCTTGCGCGATCTCGGCATGGTGTTCCAGTCCTATGCGGTGTGGCCGCATATGACGGTGCGGCAGAACGTGGTCTATCCGCTCAAGCACCGCAAACTGTCGCGCCTTGAGGCCCGCCGCAAGGTCGATGAGGCGCTCGAACTGGTCGGGCTGTCGGAATATGCCGACCGGCCGGTGGTCGCACTCTCGGGCGGACAGATGCAGCGCGTGGCGCTGGCGCGCAGCATCGTCTACCGGCCGCAACTGCTGCTGCTGGACGAACCGCTGTCGAACCTCGATGCCAAACTGCGCCTGCGGCTGCGCGACGACCTTCGCACCATCCTCAAGCAGACCGGGATGACCGCGCTGTATGTGACGCACGACCAGGCCGAGGCGGTGGTGCTCGGCGACCGCATCGGCGTGATGCGGGACGGCGTACTGCTGCAGATGGATACGCCTGACACCATCTATAACCGTCCGGCGGATCTGTTTGTCGCCAATTTCACCGGCGCGACCAACGAACTTGCCGGCACGCTGGTGTCACGCAACGGCCAGTTCGGCACGGTCGATTTCGGCGAGGGGCGGCGGGGCGAGGTGGCGCTGCTGCATTCGCTCAGCCCCGATGAGAAAGTGCGGATTGCGCTCCGGCCGGAAAACATTTCGATCGGCCGGCATAACGGCGCCAACACCTTCTCCGCCCGCGTGCTCGACCGCCGCTATCAGGGCACGCAGACCGCCTATGGCATCGAACTGTTCGGCAAGCGGCTGGAGGTGGTCGAACTCGGCACCGCCGCCCGGCATCAGGTCGGCGTCGAGACGGAGGTTTCGCTGCCGAAGGAGAGCTGCTGGGCCTATCGCGATACCGGGCCCGTGGCGCTGGAGTAGCGGATCCGTCATTGCGAGCGAAGCGAAGCAATCCATCGCGCCACAAGCGGAGACATGGATTGCTTCGTCGCTTCGCTCCTCGCAATGACGGCGGTGGCTACTCGCTCACCCCCAAGCCCAGCCGCGCATAGATTCGCCGCGCATAGGCGCCGAATTCATCTGTCGTCTTGATCGGCAGCGCGCGCGGGAACGGCAGCTCGATCGGGAAATACTCCGCCATCCGCGCCGGACCTGCGGTGAGAACGGCGCAATGCGAGGCGAGGAACACCGCCTCCTGGATCGAGTGCGTGACGAACAAAATTGTCTTGCCGCTCTCGCGCCAGATCCGGAGCATTTCGAGGTTCATCTGCTCGCGGGTGAGCGCGTCGAGCGCGCCGAACGGCTCGTCCATCAGGATCAGTTTTGGATCGTGGATGAAGGCGCGCGCAATCGCGGTGCGCTGCTGCATGCCGCCGGATAGCTGCTGCGGATACTTGTCTTCGTAGCCGGCAAGGCCGACCAGATTGAGCAGGTCGCGGGCGCGGCTGCGCGCCGCCTTCATCGGCAAGCCGACGATTTCGGCCGGCAGCAGCACGTTGTCCAGAATGGTTCGCCATTTCAGCAGCAGGGCCTGCTGGAACACCATGCCGATGTCGCGGGCCGGGTCGAACGGGGTTTTCGCATTGCCGATCTTGATCGTGCCGCCGTCAGCTTCATGCAGCCCGGCCAGTATTTTCAGCACGGTGGTCTTGCCGCAGCCGGACGGGCCGACCAGCGACACCAGCTCGCCCTCCCTGACGTCCATCGTGACGTCGGAGACGGCGAGGAATTCCGTGCCCTTGGAGCGATACACCTTGCGGACGCCCTTCAGGCTGATGAACGGCTCCTCCGCGCTCATGCCAGCCATTTCTGCAAGTTCGCCTTCACGAAGGCGTCGTCGGACAGGTCGGCATGCTCGCGGCAGACGCGGTCGATCGCTTCCATCTGGCCGGGGCTGAGGCCCTCGGCAGGGTCGAGGCACCATAGACCCTGCATCAATCCTTGCCGCCGCAGAATCTCATGGCAGCCGGCGATGCAGCCGTGAAAATTATTGGCGACATCGAAGAACGCGCTGTTGCAGTCGGTGACGCGGGCGTCGAGCGCCAGCAGATCGGCGGGCAGGGTGTCCTTGCCGCGTGCGGCCTTGCACATTTCGAACTGCTTGATCGCGCTCGCCGTCCACACCGACCAGTGGCCTAGCAGACCGCCCTTGAAATAGGCGCGGGTGGTGACGCCGTTGTCGCGCAGGTCGAAGGGAAGGGTGAGATCGAGCAGGATGTGATCGTCGTTGCCGGTATAGAGCGCGACGCGGTCGAGCGCGCCGGCCGCCGCCACCCCGCGGAGCACATCGAGGGTTCGATAGCGGTTGAACGGCGCGATCTTGATGGCGATGACGTTGTCGATCGAAGCGAAACGGCGCCAGAAATCGGCGCTGAGGATGACGCCGCCGACAGCCGGCTGCAGGTAAAAGCCGACCAGCGGGATCTCGCGCGCCACCGCCTCGCAATGCGCGATGATCTGGTCCTCGGAAGCCGACTTCATCGCGGCGAGGCTGAGCAGGCCCGCGTGATAGCCGATGCCGCGCGCGGTCTCTGCTTCTGCGACGGCCTGTCGCGTCGGCCCGGCCAGTCCCGCGACCATCGCGACTGGCCGCCTGGTCCATGAAGCTGCCGTCTCAGCCGCCAGCTCCAGCACCGGGCGGTACAGGCCGACGTCGCGGATCGCGAACTGCGTGGTGTGAACGCCGACGGCGAGCCCGCCGGCGCCGGCGTCGAGGTAGTAGCGCGTCAGCGCCCGTTGATGCCTGGTGTCGAGCTTGCGGCCAGCGTCGAGGGCGAGCGGATGCGCCGGCAGCACGGTGCCGTCGGCGATCAGTTTGCGGACCTCGGGTTTGATTTCGCTATGATGCATGGCGCTTCCTATCCAAATTCCGGGCCGGCGACGGCGAACGGCAGTTGCGCGGGCGAGACGGTCGCGGCACCAAAGCGCATGCGTTGGAACGGCCGCTCGATGTTCCAGCCTGCGCGGACGAGGCCGTCCAGAAATTCGCTCTGCGCGTGGACGGCGTCGATCAGCCAGGGCCCGCTCTCGGAGCCGACAATGGTTTCCACCAGCCCTAGCGCCTGATCGGCACGGTCGGCGAGCAGCGGGCCGATCTGCCGCGCGGTGCGCCCATTGCGGACGAGGGCGATGGCTCGATCGTCCGATACGATACGGGAGCCGACGCGGGCTGCAAATGCCGACAGCAATGTGCTGCGGTCAAACCCCATGGCCTTGCTGTCGCGCGTGGCCAGGGCGTCGAGGCTGCCGGCCGATCGCGGTTGTGCCGCCTTGGCGCCTTGCGGCTTCGCCAGCCGCAACCGACGCAATTGCAGCGTCGGCTTGAAGCCGAGCGGACCATAGACGGTGGCGCCAGCCGGCGTGGCGTCCAGCCAGGTCGTCAGGCCGCGCCGTTTCGCCGCGTCGAGGCAGGCATCCACGAGCTTCGTCGCAATGCCGCGGCGTCGAAAGCTTGGGGTCACCAGCACCATGCTGATCCAGGCATTGCCGGCGGAGTAGGGCAACAGCGCCGCTGATGCGACCAGGCGGTCTCCGTCGCGCACGCCGAACACGATTCCGTGGCTAAGGAAAAATCGCCAGTCCGCCTCGTTCTGGTTCCAGCCGGCCTCGGTCGACAGCACGAGCCCGGCCGGCGCATCGGCGATACCGAGCTCGACGATATCGATCGGCTCAGTAGCGGCCATCGCGCACCTCGTATTTGGTGGGCTTGCCGAGGCTCGGCATCGATCGCGACACCCAGTCGGCGGTCCAGCTGATGAGCTGCTCGGTATCGACGATCGGCAGGCCGAACAGTTTCACCGCCTGCGAGGTGTCGGTCAGCCATGCCGTCGGCTCTTCCTTGCCGACGATCACGGGTGCGCGGCCGAAACGCTGGCCGAATTTCGCCGCGAGATCGCGCACCGCGAGAATTTCATGGCCGCTGACATTGATCGGCGAGGTCGGCGTGTCGCAATGCGCGAGGCAGCGCAGCGCCTGCGCGGAAGCGTCGCCCTGCCAGATGAAGTTGACGTGGCCGAGGCTGACATCGATCGGCTGGCCCTGCAGCACCTTGCTTGCGATGTCGTGCAGCACACCGTAGCGCATGTCGATCGCGTAGTTGAGCCGAAACAGCCGGCCGGGCGTCGAATATTTCCTCGAAAAGTATTCGAACATGCGTTCGCGCCCGACGCAGGATTGCGCGTATTCGCCGGGTGGATTGGGCGGCATATCCTCATCCGAGCCTTTGCCGTCCACCGGCACGAACGGATAGACGCAGCCGGTCGAGAACGCGACGATGCGCGAAGATGAAAATGCCTGCGCGACCAGGGCAGGGACGTGCGAATTCATCGCCCAGGTCAGCGACAAATCGCCCTCGGCGCCGAACTTGCGGCCGGCCATGAACACGATGTTTGGCGCCTTTGGCAGCGCCTTGATGGCGGCTTCATCCAGCAGGTCGCAATGGATGGTCTCGATGCCGCGCGCCTGCAGCCAGTCCTTGACAGTGGGATCGCTGAAGCGGGCGACGCCGATCACGCGGCGCTCCGGCGCGGCCGCCTTGGCGAGGCCCGCCAGCGTCGGCCCCATCTTGCCGGCGACGCCCAGAATCATGATGTCGCCGGTGGTCTTGCGGAGATCGTCGATCAGCGCCTGGCTCGGGCGGCAGAGCAGTTCGTCGAGGGCGTCGATATCGGCAATCGTCTGCGGCAGGTTTTCGCGGCTCAACAGCATTGTCATTTCCTGTCCTATTGCAGACGGATGTCGCGGACGACGAACATCCGCTCGAGGCCGAGCACAAGGCCATATAGGGCGACGCCGAGCAGCGTCAGCAGCACCACCGCCATCACCATCGCCGGCGTATCGAGCGAGGACTGCACCTGGATCATGAGATAGCCGAGCCCGCGTTCGGAGGCGATGAACTCGCCGACGATCGCGCCGGCGACCGCCAGGATCGCGCCGACCTTCATTCCCGAAAACACGTAAGGCAGCGCGCCCGGCAACTGGATTTTCCGGAACAGCGTCCAGCGCGAGCCGCGCAGCGATTTCACGAGATCCAGCAGATCGGGTTCGACCTCGCTCAGGCCCCGCGCGGTCGTCAGCAGGATCGGGAAGAAGCAGATCGAAAACGCGATCAGGATGTTCGGAAAGATGCCGTAGGAGAACCAGACGATGAACAGCGGCCCGAGCGCCACTTTCGGGATCATGTTCAGCGTCACGAACAGCGGCAGCAGCAACAGGCTGACCAGCGGCGACCAGGTGAACATCACGGCCAGCGCCACGCCGACCAGCGCGCCGAGGCAGAAGCCGCCGAGAATCTCGGCCGCCGTCACCGCGAGATTGGAGAGCCAGGCATAGCTTGGCGAGGCCAGCGTCTTGATGGTCGCGAGCGGCGAGGGGAGGATGAATTTCGGCACCTGGAAAGCATCGACCAGCACCTGCCAGAGCACGATCACGAAGAGGTGCACGATCAGGATGATCGCGAAAGATCGTGCCGGTCCGCCGTCTCCGCTGAACACCGCTGAGGCTCCCTTTCAGGCGCGGCCCAAGTTCCCGGCCGCGTGGCGGGCAATCTATCGCGGGGCCGTCCAACAATCAACCATCTGGTTGATTAGGGACGGAGCGAATGCATCACCAGATCGACGACATGCCTGCGGCGGGCCTGCTTTGCAGCCTTGCTCGACAGATCCTTGCCGAAGATCGCCGATAGCGTCGGCGTATTGGAGAAGTAGAAGTAGCTCAGCCCGGCGATCGAGATATAGAGATGCACCGGATTGATCCCCTTGCGGAATATCCCGGCCTTGACGCCTTCCGACAGGATGGCGGAGACCATGCTGACCAGCGGCGAATGCATGGCTTCCAGCTTGCGCGAGCCGCGCACATGGCGGGCGCCGCCGCGGTTTTCGTCGTTCAGCAGCACGATAAAGTCGGGATGTGCGGCAAGGTGGTCGAAGGAACTTTCGATCAGCTTCTTGATGGCCTGTTCGGGCGGCAATCCCTCGAGGTTGAGCTTGCGCTCCTGGGCGCGGATTTCCTCATAGACCCATTCCAGCACGGCCAGATACAGCGCGTCCTTGTCGCCGAAATAGTGGTAGACGAGCTGCTTGTTGACGCCCGCACGCGCCGCGATCTCGTCGACCCGGGCCCCGGCAAGGCCGCTATCGGCAAATTCCCGCCGCGCCGCCGTCAACAGCTTCCTGCGGGTAGCAGCCGGATCGCGCCGCTGCGGCTTTTGGTCGTCTGATCGTTTTCTGGGCATTTCCAACCAAATAGTTGACAACTCGTCTTGTCCCGAGTTGCATTGGTAGCGTCACGGATGCGCGGCGACAAGATCGGTTGCAGAACGAGGAGGGTGCAATGAAGGCTTTGCGAATTGCGGGACTGGCGCTTGCGCTGGCGTTGCCGGCTGCGCCCTCTGTGGCCGGCGAGGCCGTTAACCTGATCCTGAACTGGACGCCGACCGCCGACCATTCGCCGTTCTACTATGCGAAGTCGCAGGGCTGGTATGAAAAGGCCGGCATCGACCTGACCATCGAGGTCGGCAAGGGGTCCGGCGTCTCCTCGCTGAAGGTCGGCTCCGGCGGCTCGCCGTTCGGCATTGCCGATCTCGCCACCGCCCTGGTGGCCAAGAGCAAGGGCGCCGACGTCGTGGCCTTGATGAGCATCTACGCCAATACCGGCCAGACCTTCTACTGGCTGAAGAGCTATGGTGTGAACGGGCCGAAGGATTTTCCGAACCACAAGATCGGCAATCCGCCGGGCGATGCCTCGCGGGTGATGTGGCCGGCCTTCGCCAAGGCCGCCGGCATCGCGCCCGACGCCGTGAATTTCGTCAATGTCGGCCCGACCGCCAAGATCGCGGCGCTGAAGGCCCATACGGTGGATATCATCAGCGACTTCTACAACGAGCACGATCTCAAGGTGATCGAGTTCGGTTCTGATCTCGGCTACATCAACTGGAAGGACATCGGCCTCAATCCGTACGGCAACTCGCTGATCGTCAACGGGGCGTACCTCGCAAAAAACCCGAAACTGGTCGAGGATTTCGTCAAGATCAGCCAAAAGGCCTATGCGGCCTGCGTCGCCGACGTCGAGCCGTGTCTGAAGGCGCTGCTCGACCAGGCCTCCGGCCTCGACAAGGAGAACCAGCAGCGCCAGTGGGAGCGCATCAAGTTCCTGATGACGGACGAATTCACCACGACCAAGGCGCTGGGCTGGATCGACGCCGAGCGCATGAAAAAGGATTACGAGCTGGTGCAGACCTATCTCGGCATGGAAAAGCCGTTCGACGTCAGCACGGCGTTTTCGACCAAGATGCTGGATACGTCGGTCAAGATGGACGCCAGCAAGGTGAAGAAGTGACCGGAGGTCATTCCGGGATGGTCCGAAGGACCAGGCCCGGAATCTCGAGATTCTCAGGTGCGCAATTGCGCACCATAGTTCGATGCTTCGCATCGCTCCGGAATGACGAGGTAGCCATCACGGCCATGTCCGAGGTCGCGATCACCTTCGTCCGTTTCTCGTAGCCACCTTCACCGGTGAGGGGAGGCCGGCGCCATTGACGGCTCAATCGTCGCCATGCTTGCCCAATTCCTGATCGAGCCGCTCGCACAACGTCGCGAGCAGGCGGCGCGTCTTCGCGAACTCTTCAGCTCCAATTCCCTTGGCCAGGGCGTTCGCCCAAGGCGCCTGTAATCGGCTGGCCGAGGCAAAGGCCTCTTCGCCCCGTTTCGTCAGCGCAACGAGATGCGCGCGGCGATGGTGCGGGTTGGGCCGCAGCTCGACAAGGCCGTCCTCGCGCATCTCATTGACGATGCGCTGAACACCCTGGCGATTGAGTCCCATGTTCCGCGCCAGCCAGGCCACCGGCTGCAGGCTTGGCGATAGCGCGATTGCGCCCAGCACCTGCCAGCGCGCGCTGGTGAGGCCGAGATCGGCAACAAGCCGGTCGCCGGCCGTGAGCAGGCGTCCGTTGAGCCGGAACACTGCAAGAACCAGATCGGTCAGGGCCTCGCCGCCGGGCGTGTGTCGCTTGCCTGTCATTTGACTATTAGTACCCAAGATGACAATATATTGTCAATATGAGCAAGTGGCATGGAGTAGATCATGTTTGCAGGACAGCTGGCTATAGCCGTCGCCGCCGCGTTCGCCGGGGCCGCGCTCTACATCAACGTTGCGGAGCAGCCGGCGCGGCTCGGTCTCGATGACCGGGCGCTCCTGAAGCAGTGGAAACCGAGCTACGACCGCGGCCTTCAGATGCAGGCGAGTGGCGCGGTCATTTCGGGCGTGCTCGGCCTGATCGCGGCCTGGGCGACCTGGGATTGGCGCTGGATTGTCGGTGCGGTGCTCATTCTCGCCAATTGGCCCTATACGCTGCTTGGCATCATGCCGACCAACCACGCATTGAAGGCAATTGCCGATGAGGACGCCGGCCCGCAATCCCGCGCGCTGATCGAGAAGTGGGGAGGCCTGCACGCGGTCAGGACGGCGCTCGGGATCGCAGCGACGCTGGCCTATCTCTGGGCGATGAACTAGCGCCGCCTCACTGCAGCGCCATGCCCGAAGTCGCGATCACCTTCGTCAGCTTCTCGTGGTCGGCCTTCATCAGCGCGGCGAGATCGGCGAGCGGCATCGGCTTGCCCGGGATATTGGCGACCGCGAGCTGGCGCTGCACCTCCGGGTTTTGCAGGGCCTTGTTGATGCCGTCGTTGATCTTCAGGGCGATGGCATCGGGCGTTCCGGCCTGAACATAGATGCCATACCACGGCACATAGGTGGCCTCCGGGAATCCCGCTTCTGCAATCGTCGGCACATCAGGCAGGTCGGCGACGCGCTTGTCGGTCATGACAGCCAGCGGCTTCACGCTGCCGGCCTTGATGTGCGGCAACGCCAGTTCGAGCGAGACGATCTCGAAATGCATCAAATTCGTCATCAGGTCGAGCAGGGCCTGCGGCTGGCCCTTGTAGCCGACATTGGTCAGCTTGATGCCGGCGGCCTGAAACAGTTTTTGCGCGCTCAAATCGATCGAAGAGCCGGTGCCGGGATTGCCGAAGTTCAGTTCCCCCGGCTTCTTGCGGGCGATCTCGACGAATTCCTTGATGGTGCTGGCCGGCATCGAAGGGTGAACCAGCGCGATGCTTTGATTCCAGACCGCAAGGCCGACGCATTTGAGATCCTTCAGCGCGTCCCAGCCGGCGTCCTTGTAGAGCGACGGATTGACCAGCGCCGCCGGACCGGTGACGAGCCAAGTGTACCCGTCGGGCTCGCTGCGCGCGACCGAGGCGGTGCCGATATTGCTGTTGCCGCCCGGCCTGGCCTCGACGACGACCGTGTTCTTCCAGTCGCGGCCGACCTGCTCGGTCACCGCGCGGGCGACGATGTCGACGATGCCGCCGGCGGGGTAGGGCACGATGATGCGGATCGGGCGGTTCGGGTAATTGCTCTGCGCCTGCGCGGCATTGGCAAGCAGCATGGCCGCGCCCAGAGAAAAGCCCATGGCGAAGCCCAGCACGGTTTTGATCCGGCCCATTCTTCCCTCCCCATATGTCACGCATCGGTCGAGCGATGCGCCTTTGCCCCTCTTTCGGGGGTATTTATTCGCTGGCGACCAGCGAGCGGATGCTGCGCGCCAGGCCCAGCATGCGCGGGCCGCATTCGCGCTCGATCTGCTCGGCGTTGAAGCGGAACGAGGGAATGCCGCAATTGACGGAAAGGCAGTCGCCCGAGGGCGTGCGGTACAGCGGCGCGGCGACGCCAAAAATCTCGCGCCGCCATTCGCCGAGCGAAATCGCAAAGCCGCGCTCCTTGCAGAGCTCGATATCCGGCAGCGTCCGCGCCTGTACATACTCGGCTTCTTCCGGACGCTCGGTCTTCACCTTCGCCACGTAGTCGTCGAGCTCTTCTTTGGTGAAGAGCGACAGCAGCGCGCGGCCGACGGCGGTGGGCGCCAGCGAGCTGGCGAAGCCGACGTCAGGCAAATGCGTCACCGCGTCGGTGGTGCGCAGCGTCTCGACATAGATGAAATCGAGCCCGAACGGCATCGCGATCGAAACGGTGCCGCCGGTATAGGCGGCGAAGTCGCGCATCAGCGGCCGCGCCAGTTGCCGCACCTTCAGCGCCGACAACACCGGATAGGCGGCGGCCAGAATGCCGAGCCCGAGTTGGAAGCGCCCCTTGGCGTCGCGCTTGAGATAGCCGAGCTGCGCCAGCGTATAGGTCAGCCGCGACACCGTCGGCCGCGACAGGCCGGTATGCAGCGCCAGTTCGGCATTCGACAGCGAGCCGGCGCGGTTGCGGAAAGCGGCGAGCACGTCGAGCCCATGCGCCAGCGTGGTGGCGAAGGAAGGGTCGGCATGGTCCTCAGCCTTCAGGGACTTCTGGGGATCGATGCTGGAAATCGCTGCCATGGGTCGGAATTGGCCATGGTTCCCTAATTATGTCAATATATCGAAATGAATTTGCATATCGTGTCGATATACGCTTAGGTTCCCGAAAAACGGGAGGCGACATGGATTTCGATCTGTCCGAACGATCGGAAGCGTGGCGGGAAAGGTTGCAGGCGTTCTTCGACCGCGAAGTGCTGCCGCGCCATCGCGCCTGGCTCGGTCATGCCGCGAGCGGCGAAGCCGCGCCCTTCATGGGCGAACTGCAGCGCAAGGCGCGCGGGGCCGGCCTGTGGAACCTCGCCCTTCCTGAACTTGCGGAAGATGAGCCCGGCACCCGGCTTTCCAATCTCGAATATGCGCCGCTGGCGGAAATCATGGGCCGGCTGTTCTGGGCGCCGGAGGTCTTCAACTGTCAGGCGCCCGACGTGCCCAACATGATCGCGCTGCAGAATTGCGCGACGCCCGAGCAGAAGGCGCGCTGGCTGCAGCCGCTATTGGAAGCGAAGACGCGCTCGGCCTTCGGCATGACCGAGCCGGATGTGGCTTCGTCGGACGCCACCAACATCGCAACCCGCATGGTCCGCGACGGCGACGACTACATCATCAGCGGGCGCAAATGGTTCATCACCGGCGCGGCGCATCCGAACTGCAGTTTCCTGATCGTGCTGGGCGTGACCGATGCCGGCGCGGACCGCACCAGCCGGCACTCCTGCATCATCGTGCCGATGGAGACGCCGGGCGTGCGCTTGGTGCGGCGGCTGCGCTGGATGGGGTGTGAGGATCACGTCGCCCCGATCGGCGAACTCACGTTCGACAATGTACGCGTGCCGCGGGCGAATTTGCTCGGTGCCGAAGGCGAGGGCTTCAAGGTCGCGCAGATCAGGCTCGGGCCGGCACGGATTCATCACTGCATGCGTTCGATCGGCCTGTGCGAGCTTCTGATTGAACTGATGATGGTGCGTTCATCGGAACGCGCCGCCTTTGGCCGCAGCATCATGCAATACGATACCGTGCAGCGCTGGATCGCCGAATCCCGCGTTGAGCTCGAACAGGCGCGGCTATTGACCTATCGCTGTGCCTGGCAGCTCGACCAGGCCGGCCACCACGGCGCCTGGCGCGACGTCTCCCTGATCAAGGTCGCGGTGCCGGCGATGCTGCAGCGGATCGCCGACCGAGCCATCCAGGTGTTCGGCGCGATGGGCGGCTCCGACGACACGCCGATCCACCAGGCGCTGGCCTGGGGGCGCCTGTTGCGCATCGGCGATGGCCCGGATGAAGTCCATCTGCGGCAGATCTTTCGCATGGAGCAGATGCCGTCCTGGTCGATTGCAAGCTCGCCCTATCTGTCCGACCATCCCGCCTGAGCCGCGGTGATGTTCAGGCACTCCCGCAATTTTCTGAAAGGCTCCGGATGACAATGACCGAACAAGCCCCGGCCTCGCAGGGCCCTGCAATCGACAAGGAGCGGCTGCGGCAAAAATATCTGGAGGAGCGCAACAAGCGGCTGCGTCCTGACGGCAATGACCAGTATCTGCGTGTCGCCGGCCAGCTCGCGCATTATCTCGACGATCCCTATACGCCGGTTGCCGCGCGCGAGCCGAAGACCGATCACGTCGCCTTTGCCTTCATCGGCGGCGGCTTTGCCGGGCTCGTCACATCAGCGCGGCTCTCGGAAGCCGGGGTCAGGGACGTCCGTATCATCGAGAAGGGCGGCGATTTCGGCGGCACCTGGTACTGGAACCGCTATCCCGGCGCGCAATGCGACACCGCCTCGATGGTCTACATGCCGCTGCTCGAGGAAACCGGGCACATGCCGTCGGAGAAATATGCGCATGCGCCGGAAATCCTCGCGCATTGCCAGCGCATCGGCAAACAATATGGCCTCTACGACAACGCACTGTTTCACACCGAGGTGGTGAGCCTCGATTGGGATGAAGCAAAATCATGCTGGCGCATCCGCACCAGCCGCGGCGATGATTTTACCGCGCGGTTCGTCGGCATGGGCACGGGCCCGCTGCACGTGCCAAAACTTCCGGGCATTGCCGGCATCGAGTCATTCAGGGGCCACTCGTTCCACACCAGCCGCTGGGACTATGATTACACCGGCGGCAACCCTTCGGGCGCGCTGATGGAAAAGCTTGCCGACAAGCGCGTCGGCATCATCGGCACCGGCGCCACCTCGGTGCAATGCGTGCCGCACCTCGCGCGCGCCTGCAAGGAGCTCTACGTCTTCCAGCGCACGCCGTCCTCCGTCGACGTCAGGGCCAACGTCCCGATCGATCCAAAATGGTTCGCCGGGATTGCGACATCAGGCTGGCAGCAGCGCTGGCTGGAGAATTTCACCGCGAACCAGGCCGGCGGCTCGGCGGAAGAGGATCTGGTTCAGGACGGCTGGACCGACCTGTCGCGGCGCATCCGCGCCAAGGTGCTGGAGCTGCCGCGCGAGCAGCGCACCCCGGCAAACATGTTGGCGGCGTTCGAGGATTCCGATTTCGAGAAGATGGAGGAAATCCGCGCGCGGGTAGATAGCATCGTGCAGGACCGCGAAGCCGCGGCCAAGCTCAAGGCCTGGTATCGCCAGCTCTGCAAGCGGCCTTGCTTCCACGATTCCTACCTGCAGGCCTTCAATACGCCGGGCACGCATCTGGTCGATACTGACGGCAAGGGCGTCGAGCGCATCACCGAGAACGGCGTCGTCGTCGCGGGCAGGGAATACCCGCTCGACTGCATCATCTACGCGTCGGGCTTCGAGGTCGGCACCGAGTATAAACGGCGCGCCGGCTTCGATTTGACCGGTCGCTGCGGCGTCAAGCTGTCGGACCACTGGGCGTCGGGCATGCGGAGCAAGCACGGCGTTCACGTTCACGGTTTTCCGAACGCGTTCTTCGTTCAGCCGGCGCAAGGCGCCAACCTCATCTCCAATGTCCCGCATAACCTCACCGACGCCGCGAAGACGATCGCGCTGATGGTGCGGCATGCGCAGACGAACGGCTTCAAGGAAATCGAGGTCAGCAGGCAAGCCGAGGATCAATGGGTCGAACTGCTGTTGACCGGCGCGGGCCGGATGATCGGCTCGCCCGATTGCACGCCCGGCTATTACAACAATGAAGGGCGCGAGCCGGGTCCGGCCGCCAAGCTGAATGTCGGCCACCCCGCAGGACCGATGGCCTACTTCAAATATATCGAGGGCTGGCGCAGCAGCGGCCAGTTCGAAGGGATCGCGTTTCGCTGACGCCGTGCGATCAGTCTGTGCAGGGAGTACACGACAATGAGCCAACCAGCCACGATCGAAATCGCAAAGGAAGTCCCGAAGGAGGCGTCGGCCCCCGTGATCGCGCAGCACGCGGCGACGCTGAAAGCGCTGCCGTTCTCGGACACGCGCGATTTCGACGACGCCGCACGCGGCTTTCTCGGCACGGTGGAAAACGCGAAGATTGTTTCGTCACAGGGCAGGGTGGTCTGGAGCCTCGAGCCCTACGGCTTCCTGTCGGCAGAGGAAGCGCCGCCGACGGTCGATCCCAGCCTGTGGCGGCAATCGCGGCTCAACATGCACCACGGCCTGTTCGAAGTGGTGCCAGGCGTCTATCAGGTGCGCGGGCTCGACATCGCCAACATGACGCTGATCGAAGGCGATCGCGGCGTCATCGTGGTGGATACGCTGACCTCGATCGAGGGCGCGCGGGCTGCGATGGAGCTCTACTTTAAGCACCGCGGCAAACGTCCGGTCAGCGCCGTCATCTTCACCCACACCCACACCGACCATTGGGGCGGCGCGCGCGGCGTGCTCGACGATGAGCTGCTGGCCGGCGGCAAGGTGCCGATCATCGCGCCCAATCTGTTCATGGAGCACGCGGTTTCCGAAAACATCATCGCCGGTCCCGCCATGCTGCGGCGTGCGCAGTATCAGTTCGGACCGTTCCTCGCCAAGGGCGTGCGCGGCCAGGTCGATTGCGGGCTGGGCAAGACCATGGCGGCCGGCGCGGTCGCGCTGGTGCGTCCGACCGACCTGATCATGGCGACCGGCGACAGGCGAACCATCGACGGCGTCGCGTTCGAATTCCAGATGGCGCCGAACAGCGAAGCGCCGGCGGAGATGCACTTCTTTGTCGGCCGCTACAAGCTGCTCAACCTCGCGGAGAACTGCACGCACAATTTCCACAATCTGCTGCCGTTCCGCGGCGCCGACGTGCGCGACGCGCTGGCGTGGTCAAAATATCTCGGTGAAGCCCTGCAGATGTGGGGCGGCAAGGCGGATGCGATGTGCGGCCAGCATCACTGGCCGGTGTGGGGGCAGGAGCGGATCGACACCATGATCCGCCAGCAGCGCGATCTCTATAAATTCGCGCATGACCAGACCATCCGCCTGATGAACCATGGGCTCACCGCAGCCGAAATCGCGGAGACCATCCGCTTGCCTGAAAGCCTCGAGGGCGCCTGGCACGGCCGCGGCTATTACGGCCACATCAGGCACAATGTGAAGGCGATCTACCAGAAGTATCTTGGCTGGTACGACGCCAATCCCGTCAACCTCGATCCTTTGCCGCCCGTCGAGTCCGGCAAGAAATACGTCGAGTACATGGGCGGCGCGGACGCGATCCTGGCGCGGGCGCGCGCGGATTTTGCCAAGGGCGAATTCCGCTTCGTGGCGCAGGCCGTGAGCCATCTGGTGTTCGCCGAACCGGATAACCAGACGGCGCGCGCGATGCTGGCCGATACGTTCGAGCAGCTCGGCTACGCCTCGGAAAGCTCCACCTGGCGCAACGCCTATCTGTTCGGCGCGCAGGAGTTGCGGCAAGGCATGCCGAAGACGCCGCCGCGCTCCACCATGCCGCGCGAGACGCTGGCGGCGCTGCGCACCGAACAGCTCTGGGACGTGCTCGGCGTCCGCCTCAACGGCCCCAAGGCCGAAGGCAAGCGCATCGTGCTGAACTGGAATTTCACCGATACCGGCGAGAGCTTCATTCTCAACCTGGAGAATTCTGCGCTGACCTATGTGGCGGGCGCCCAGGCGACCGACGCCGATGCCGGCTTCATGCTGCCGCGCAGCGTGCTCGATGAAGTGATCGCCAAGCTGACGACGTTCCCCGAAGCGGTCGGCGCCGGCAAGATCAAGGTCGCCGGCGATCCGATGCGGCTCGGCGAATTGATGATGTTGATGGACGAGTTTCCGCGGATGTTCGAGATCGTCGAGCCGAAGCGGACGATGGTGAGCTGACAACGGCGTAATGACTGTTGATCCTCATGGTGAGGAGGCGCGTAGCGCCTTCCCGAACCATGCGGCCCCGCTGGTGCCATTCATCCTTCGAGACGCCGCTTCCGCGGCTCGTCAGGATGAGGTCTGACAGTTAAGCGTAGGGTGGACAAAGCCGCGTTGGCGCCCTGTCCACGCTACGGTTTCATGTTGTTCCGTCATTGCGAGCGAAGCGAAGCACTCGATCTCTCCACCCGTTGTGAGATGGATTGCTTCGTCGCTTGCGCTCCTCGCAATGACGGCGAACGCACGGGGAGACTACTCCGCGCTGCTGACCAGCTTGATGCGCGGCTCGGCCTGCTCCGTCAGCTTGCGATAGGCGGCAAGATAATCGAGTGCCATGCGGCGCGCGGTGAAGCGGGATTCGAATTGCTTGCGGATGGCCGCCCGATCCAGCGCGATAAGACGATCGATCACGCCGACTGCGCTGGTTTCATCCTCCACCACGAAGCCGGTGAGGCCGGGATCGATGATCTCCGGGACCGAGCCGCGGTTATAGGCAATAACCGGCGTGCCGCAGGCCATCGCTTCGATCATCACGAGGCCGAACGGCTCGGGCCAGTCGATCGGGACCAGAAGGCCGATCGCGCCAGAGAGGAAATCGGATTTCTCGCGGTCGCCGATCTCGCCGATATATTCGACCAGCGGATTGCCCTTGATAAGCGGCGAGATCACCTCATCATAATACTCCTGGTCGGCGCGATCGACCTTGGCCGCGATCTTGAGCGGAATACCGCACCGGGCGGCGATCCGGATGGCGCGGTCGACGCCCTTCTCCGGCGCGATCCGGCCGAGCACGGCGAGATAGGAAGGCTTGACCTGCCGCGGCGTCAAAAGGTTCTCCGGCAGTCCATGGTGAATGGTGCGGACCCAGTTGGCCTTCGGCACCGGGCGGCGCTGCGCGTCGGAGATCGAGATCACCGGAACCTTGGAGAAGGTACTGAATACCGGCTGGTGTTCCGGCAGGTCGAGGCGGCCGTGCAGCGTGGTCAGGAACGGTGTCGGCTGCCGGTAGAACAGCGAGAATGGATAGTAGTCGAGATGAAAGTGCAGAAAATCGAACTCTTCCTCATCGCACTTCTGCCGTACGCGTTCCAGCATCACCATGTGCAGCGCGTTGGGATCCCGCACCGACCCGTCGAGGCGCAACGCCTTCGGCCATGTCGCTTCGAGTTTCGCTGAGGTATGGGAATCGCCGCTCGCAAACAGCGTCACATCGTGGCCCAATGCCACGAGTTCCTCGGTCAGCCAGTGCACCACCCGCTCGGTGCCGCCGTACAGTTTGGGGGGGACAGCCTCCGTGAGCGGGGCGACCTGCGCGATGCGCATATTTGCGTCTCCTGTGTGGAATGGTTGAACAAAGTCCTCAGCCCGCGAATGACACCGGCGTGCCGATGACGGGAACGTTCCCGCATCTGCGAAGTTCCAATGTCAGCACATCTTGCTTCCTCCACACGGCTGTCTTGCTGATGCCATCTGACAGAAACAGATTTACTGACATCTCGATGCTGCAGAATTGTTGCGCGTTGATGGCCACGCGCACGGAAACCCGAAACGGCGCTCTTCACGTCACCGTGTGCGGCAGGCGTTAGAGATTCTTCTTCACTCTCAACAGGTTTGCGGAACTCATGGACAATCTCTCTGGATATGCGCGACGTCCTTTTCCATTCGTCCTGCGCTATCTGCGCCAGCGTCGCGCGGCTCACGTCATCATTGTGTCCGCCGTCGTGGCAGCGGTTGCCTGCTCGGTAGGCACGCAATACGGCGTGAAGAATCTGGTCGACAGCCTCACGGCCGGGCAGTCGCACGCGAGCAACGTATGGCTGGCATTCGCTTTTCTCATGTCGCTCATTGCCGCCGACAATCTGTTGTGGCGGGTGGCGAGCTGGGTCGCGAGTTTCACCTTCGTCGGCGTCACCGGCGACCTCAGGCGCGACATGTTCCGTCATTTGACGGGTCACGCTCCCAGCTATTTCTCCGACCGGCTGCCGGGCATGCTGACCAGCCGCATCACGGCGACGTCGAACGCCGTCTTCACCGTTGAAAACATGTTCGTCTGGAATGTGTTGCCGCCATGCATTGCGACGGTTTCGGCGATCCTGCTGATCGGAACGGTGAGCCTTGCGATGTCCGCAGGCCTGATCGTCATCGCGGCGATCATGCTGATGGCGATGTTCCGCCTCGCTGCGGCGGGCAAGCCGCTGCACGACGATTTTGCCGACAAGGCGGCCGCGGTGGACGGAGAGATGGTCGACGTCATCAGCAACCTGCCGCTGGTCCGCGCTTTCTGCGGTCTGAGCTACGAGCATGACCGCTTCGACGCCACGGTCGAGCGCGAACTCGACGCCCGCGGCCGCAGCCTGCGCTATCTTGAAAAGCTGCGGCTCCTTCACGCGGTCGTGACCATCGTACTGACCATTGCGCTGCTCGCATGGGCCATCACGCTGTGGCAAAACGGCGGAGCGACCACCGGCGACGTCGTGCTGGTTTGCACGCTCGGGCTTTCGATTCTGAGCGCGACGCGCGATCTTGCGGTGGCTCTGGTCGACGTGACCCAGCACGTCGCCCGCCTGACCGAGGCGATCTCGACGCTGCTGCTGCCGCACGAGCTCAAGGACCATCCCGAGGCCGAGCCGCTGGTCCGCAGCGGCGCTGCGGTCGCCTTCAACAACGTCGCGTTCCATTATCCAGGCGGTTCCCAGGTATTCGAGAAGTTCTCCTTGCGCATTCAGCCGGGGCAGCGGGTCGGGCTGGTCGGCCATTCCGGCGGCGGAAAATCCACCCTCTTCATGCTGCTGCAGCGGTTCTACGACATCCAGCGCGGCAGCGTCACGATCGACGGCCAGGACATCTCGCGGGTGACGCAGCAAAGCCTGCGGGAGGCGATTTCCGTGGTGCCGCAGGACATCTCGCTGTTCCACCGCTCGATCATGGAAAACATCCGCTATGGACGGCCGAACGCGACCGACGACGAGGTGCTGCGCGCGGCGATTGCGGCGCGCTGCGATTTCATCGAGAATCTGCCGGAGGGGATGGCGACCATCGTCGGCGACCGCGGCATCAAGGTCTCCGGCGGACAGCGGCAGCGGATCGCGATCGCCCGCGCCTTCCTGAAGGACGCGCCGATCCTGTTGCTGGACGAAGCGACCGCGGCGCTCGACAGCGAATCGGAGGAGGCAATCCGCGAGGCATTGTCGCGGCTGATGCGCGGGCGTACCGTGATCGCCATCGCCCACCGTCTCGCCACCTTGCGCAATTTCGACCGCGTGGTGGTGCTGCAGGGCGGGCGGATCATTGAAGACGGGCCGCCGGACATTCTCGTGCAGGGAAGGGGCCCTTACCGCGAACTGGTTGCGCGTGAACTTGGCCGTCTCGCACCCCATGCGGCCTGATCTGCGGCAGTAGCGTTTGTGTCTCGATTGCGTCCGTCACAACGCAAGAAAATCGCCTGAGGTCCAGATGACAGCCGAAGTCACGCAGCTCATCACCATCGAGGCTGCCGAACACGTTGCGGAATCGCCATTCTACATTCCGATGACGGGCCCGGCGACGCGACAGCGCCGTTCGCTCAAGCATGACGACACGTTCATCGTGCTGGACAGCCACGGCGACATCGGCGCGTCCGCCGGGGGGCCCGACGGCCTGTTCAACGCCGATACGCGCTATCTCGCGCGGCTGGAAATGGTGCTCGACGAAGTCCAGCCGCTGCTGCTCGGCTCCAACCTGCGCGACGACAATTCGGCGCTGACCGTCGACCTCACCAATTCCGACGTCTACCGCAACGGCCGCCTGGTGCTGCAGAAGGATACGCTGCACATCGTGCGTTCGATCTTCCTGTGGCGCGGCACGGCCTATCAGCGGATCGCGCTGCAAAATCACGGCGACCGGCCGGCGAGCTTCGACCTGACGCTGTTGTTCGACAATGATTTCGCCGATCTGTTCGAAGTGCGCGGCGAGCGCCGGCCGCGCCGGGGTGTGGGCTCCAGCCGCCTGCTCGGTCCCGCCGATGTCGTGCTGGAATATAGCGGGCTCGACGGCCAGGCCCGCATCACCGCGCTGCATTTCGAGCCGCGGCCGACGCGGCTCGCCGTCAATTCGGCAACCTATCATCTCGAGCTCGCGGAGAAGGAAGTGACTGCGCTGTTCGTCGCGGTATCCTGCAACAAGCCGATCATGCAGAAGCCCGTGCCGTTCTTCCGTGGCCTCCTCGCGCACCGCCGCGAAATGCGGCGCTCGACATCGGGCGCAGCCAGCATCGAGACGTCGAACGACATCTTCAACGAGGTGCTGTGCCAGGCGATGGCCGACCTCAACATGCTGATGACCGAGACGCCGCAGGGGCGATACCCCTATGCCGGCATCCCCTGGTATTCGACCACGTTCGGCCGGGACGGATTGATCACCGCGCTGCAGATGCTGTGGGTCGATCCGCGCATCGCCCAGGGCGTGCTGCGGCGGCTCGCGTTCTTCCAGGCCAGGACGACGGATCCGCGGGCCGACGCCGAGCCCGGCAAGATCCTGCACGAGATGCGCGGCGGCGAGATGGCGGCGCTGCGCGAGGTGCCGTTTGCGCAATATTACGGCAGCGTCGATTCGACCGCGCTGTTCGTCCTGCTCGCCGGCCTCTATGTCGAGCGCACCGGCGACGAGGAGACGCTGAGAGAGTTGTGGCCTGCGATCGAAGCGGCCCTGCAATGGATCGACGGGCCCGGCGATCCCGACAAGGACGGATTCGTCGAATATCAGCGCGCCACCGAGCAGGGACTTGCCAACCAGGGCTGGAAGGATTCCTTCGACGCGATCTTCCATGCCGATGGACAGCTCGCCGAAGGTTATATCGCGCTGGCGGAGGTGCAGGGATATGTCTTTGCCGGCAAGCGGCTGGCGGCACGCTGCGCCCGCCGGCTCGGATTGATCGAGCAGGCGGCGAAACTCGAATCCGAAGCGCTCCTGCTTGCCGAGCGGTTCGAGAAGGCGTTCTGGTGCGAGGAGCTCGGCACCTATGCGCTGGCGCTCGACGGGGCCAAGCGGCAATGCAAGGTGCGAAGCTCGAATGCCGGCCAGGTCTTGTTCACCGGCATGGTCAGAGCCGATCGCGCGCGGCTGGTCGCGGCGGATCTCATGAGTCCGAAATTCTTCTCCGGGTGGGGCATTCGGACGATCGCGCGCGGCGAGGCCCGTTACAACCCGATGTCCTACCATGATGGATCGATCTGGCCGCACGACAACGCGCTGATCGCGCTCGGTTTCGCGCGCTATGGCCTGAAGCATTCGGTGGCGCATTTGTTCAAGGGCCTGTTCGACACCGCAAGCTACATGGACCTGCGGCGTCTGCCGGAACTGTTTTGCGGATTCCAGCGCGAGAGGCGGCGCGGGCCGGTGCTTTATCCCGTCGCCTGCGCGCCGCAGGCCTGGGCCAGTGCGACGCCCTTTACGCTTTTGGAAGCCGCGCTCGGCCTCGAATTCGATGCCGCGCGCGGCGAGATCCGTCTTCGCGATCCGCGTCTGCCGGAATTCCTCAACGAGGTGGTGCTGCGCGACCTGCAACTCGGGTCCTCCAGCGTCGACTTGCGGGTCCGCCGCCACGGCGATGAAGTGTCGCTCGAAGTGGTGCGAACCCGCGGCCAGATTCAGGTGTCGATCGTATTGACGCATTAGGAGCCAATGCGCGGCTCATGCATTAGCAGTCGGGAGGGCCCCATGCGCATCGGTATACTCATCGCAGTTCTAATGGCCGGCTTCGCAGCCGGCCCGGCCGCCTCTGTCGCGCAGGATGCCGGGAAGACACAGGGCGCGCGCACCGCACCGCCGGATGCCGCCAAGGAGCCTGCGCCGCCGCCATCGGTCACGGTGATCGGCGCCAAGGATGCCCACGGCATTCTCGGCCGCGAGGTTCGCAGCGCGGCCAACGAGGACATGGGGCGTGTCGTCGACGCGATCGTGGACCGCGAGGGCACGGTGCGCGCCGCGGTGATCGATTTCGGCGGTTTTCTCGGCGTCGGCAGCCGGAAGATCGTCGTCGACTGGGGCGCGCTGCGTTTCGGCGGCGTCGCCAACAAGCGCGACAGCATCACGCTCGAATTGACCAAGGCTCAGGTGGCGGCCGCGCCCGAATACAAGGAGGACGCACCCGTGATCGTTCTCGGTGCGGCCGGCCGCCTGCAGCCGTGGGATTTTGATCACTAGCATGATCGGGAACGGCAGGTGCCGGCTTTCCCCGGGACAAACGCAAAGCGTTTGCCAGGCGATCATGCTCAAATAGAGGGAGAAGGGATCTGGTCGCGCGTCCGTCCCAATCACTGGATCGGATGGCCGAAGATCGCCGCGCGCGGTCCGGCGGCGAAGGCAACGTCGTGCCGCTTCCGCCCGTGCCCGGCGCCCGGCCGAAACCCTCGCGCGAAAGCCAGCGCGGCCTCGACTGGTTCATCTTCTTTCTGGCCGACGTCCAGACCGGATTCGGTCCGTTCATTGCGGTCTATCTGACCACGCAGAAATGGACGCAGGTCGAGATCGGCTTCGTGCTGTCGATCGGCGGCGTCATCGGCCTGCTCGGGCAGATGCCGGGCGGCGCCATCGTCGACGCCGCGCGTTCGGAGCGGCTGGTCGCGGGCCTCGCGGTCGCCGCCATCGGCTGCGCCGCGCTGGCCTATGCGCTATGGCCGATCTTTCCGGTGGTGACGGCGGCGGCGACGCTGCATGCGCTGGCGAGCTGCGTGCTGGGTCCGGCGATTGCCGCGATCAGCCTCGGCCTGGTCGGACCGTACGCGATCGGCGAACGGCTCGGGCGCAACGCGCGCTTCGCATCGCTCGGCAACGGTTCGGCCGCGGCGCTGATGGGCGCAACCGGCTACCTGCTGTCGAACCGGGCGGTCTTCATCGTCACCTTCCTGCTGGCGATTCCGACATTGCTGGCGCTCTTCCGGATCCGTGCGCAGGAAATCGACGTGGCGCAATCGCACGGCGCTGTCGTGCGCGAGGTCCCCGACAAGCAAGCCACCAGCGTTTTCCATCTGCTGCGGCAGCGGCCGCTCTTGATCTTTGCCGGCGGCGTGCTGCTGTTTCAGCTCGCCAATGCCGCGATGCTGCCGCTCATGGCGGGCGTCGTGACGACCCGGTCGAGCCAATGGGCGCCGGTCCTGATCGCCGCCTGCATTATCGTGCCGCAGGCCATCGTGGCGCTGACCTCGCCCTCGGTCGGCCGCAAGGCGCAAGCCTGGGGCCGGCGGCCGCTGCTGCTGCTGGCATTCGGTGCACTGGCGATCCGCGGCGTGCTGTTTGCCGTTGTCCGCGATCCCTATCTGCTGGTCGCCGTGCAGGTGTTCGACGGCATCACCGCAGCCGTGCTCAGCGTGATGGTACCGCTGATCGTGGCCGACGTCGCCTTCGGCAGCGGCCACTTCAATCTGGCGCAAGGCGTCGTCGGTACCGCGACCGGCATCGGCGCGTCGCTCAGCACGGTGCTCGCCGGCTATATCAGCGATACCTTTGGCAGCAGCACGGCCTTTGTCGGGCTGGCCGGGATCGCATCCCTTGGCCTGGTGGTGATCTGGCTGTTCATGCCGGAGACGCGGCGGACCGAGAATCCACCTTGAGGCGCGCGGTGAGCAGCGCCGCGACGGAAAGCGCCGCGCCGACACCCGCGACGCAGGCGGGCCATCCAAAGCGGTCGAACAACTGGCCCAGCACGGCGCTGCCGGCGAGCCCGCCCAGGAAATAGCAGGCGAGATAGGTTCCGCTGGCGATGCCGCGGTTGTCGCCGGCGGCCTGTCCGACAAAACCGGTGGCGCAGGCTTGCGCGAAGAAAGTGCCGACGCCGACCAGCGTCATGCCGGCCAACACCTCCGGCAGATGCGAGGACAGCATCAGCGGCAGGCCGAGGGCGGCGAGGGCAAGCGCGCCCCAGATCGCCCGCCGCGTGCCGAACTGCGCGACTGCTTTGCCGGCAAACAGCGTCGTGACCACGGAAGGCGCGAAGACGAAATAGACGAAGCCGAGATCCATCCGGTCGAGTGAAAGCGGCGCGCGCACCAGCACGAAGTTGACGAAGGTGAAGGTGCCGATGAAAGCGAACAGAATGCAAAAACCGATGGCGAAAGCCGCGCGCAGGGCCGGGTTTCGCCAATGACCGAGCGACGCCGCTAACGGCGATTGCGTCGTCGGCAACGTGTTCATCGGCTTGACCCGATGGATGGTGAAGTAGACCAGCACCGCACCGGCGAGGTTGAGCAGTGCGAAGAAATAGAAGTTCGAGGCCAGCCCCAACGTGTCGGCCACCGCAGCCGACACCAGGCGGCCGATCAGATTGCTCGCGACATTGCCGGTGATGTAGGCCGCGAACGCGCTTCCCGCATCCACCGAGCTGCACTGTTCGCCGAGATAGGCCAGCGTCAGTGCAAAGGCCGAGGCCATGCAGAGACCCTGCGCGATGCGAAGGGAGGTGAACGTCGTGAGATCGGGTGCCGTTGCCAGCAATGTGGTGGGGATCGCCAGCGCGGTCAGGCTGAGGAGAATGCCGAGCCGCCGCTCGATATGCGGACTGAGGAAGCCGACCACCAAACCTGCGACCGCCATGCCGATGGTGCTGGCATTGACGGCAAAGCCCATGGCCGCCGGGGTTACATTGTAGTGCCGGGTGAGCGAGGGGAGGATCGCCTGGGTCGCGAACAGGTCGACCACGGTCAGGAACGCGGTGAGGCCGATGACGAGGGATCGCAGCGCCACGCCCGGCGAGTGACCCGGCATTTCCATTACGTTGGACATGTGGGTCATGGTGTCTCTCGTGGATCGAGGAAAGAGGGATGTGACGGCTGGGCGTGTGGGGCGGCACGGGGACCCCAGGCCGTCACATCCGGCAACGAGACGTCGGGTGGGCGCTCGTTACAAACGGTTACATGTTGTGGTCGTGCGGATCCTTGCGGACATCGCCGACATAGAGAATGACGGTTTCCTTGCCTAGGTTCTTCCACCAGTGCGAGGTGCCGGCGACCTCCGGCCTGATCTCGCCGGCCTTGTGCACGATCGGCTCCGCGCAATTGCTGGCATATTCGACGATCTCGCCCTGCTGGACGTAGATCAGCGCCGGACGATCGTCATGGCTGTGCCAGGGCACGATGCCGCCGGGCTCGATCGTCAGCTTGCGGAAACGCAGTTCGCGCTCCCTGATATTTGCTGGCTGCTTCTCGAGATTGATCGCACCGAGCGTGACGTCGGTGACGCCGACGGCCTTGTGGTCGACCATCGGCCGGACGTTCGGCTGCATCCTGCCGGCCGGGCATTCGCCCGCGACGGCTCCGGATGCCGTGGCAAACGAACTGGCGACGAGCGCGGCAAGTGCGAGCCCCTGCCGGATGGTGCGTGACGTGGCGTTGGATTTGGACATCGTGGTCTCCTCTGTTGCTGTCTTGTCTCGGCCCGAACGGTCCGGCCGGCTACGTCGTCACCATCATGGAAATCGTGCGCGAGAGGAAATGCCGGTTGGCTTTTGACTCCATAGCGTTGCGCTATGCGCGCTAGCCGTGACCGAGCATGTGCTTGAGATCGGAGGAGAACGTCGGATACGCGTAGACATTGTCCCGGATCTGGCTTGCGGTAATGCCAAAGCGCATCGCCAGTCCGAAGATGTTGATGAGCTCCTGCCCGGAATGCCCGACGATATGCGCGCCGATGATGTGATCGGTCGATTGCTCCACGATCACCTTCGACCACGCCACGGTCTCGGCATAGGTCTTCGCCGAGAACCAGCCGAGCATATCGTTGACGTGAACGTCGACGAGCAGGCCCCTCTGCCGGACAGCGGCCTCTGTCAGCCCGACCGAGGCGAGCGGCGGCACCGTGTAGACGGAGGTCGCCATGCTGGCATAGTCGGGACTGTGGTTCGGGCCTTCGACGATGTTGCGGCCGACAATATCGCCCTCATAGGTCGCGATCGGCGATAGCTGCGGCGAGGTCGGCACCGCGTCGCCGCAAACCCAAACGTTGGGGTTGGAGACCGATCGCAGGTGCGGGTCGATCGCGATGCGGCCATTGCTGTGTTCGACCCGACCAACTGCCAGATCGAGCGTATCGACATTGGCGATGCGGCCGGCGCCGTTGACCACGCAGTCGGCCTCGGCCGCATGTTCGGCAGAGCCATGCTCGAAGATCACGCGCAGGCGGCCATTCGCGGCTTCGATGCGCTTGACGCGGACGGCGGTCCGGACGCGGATGCCGATGCGTTCGCTCTCGGCTTGCAGCCGTGCGACGGCGTCGGCATCCATCGCTGGCAGCAGTTGCGGCAGCGCCTCGAGGATCATGACATCAGCGCCGGCGCGGGCATAGACATGGCTGAATTCCAGCGCGATCACTCCGCCGCCGATGAAGATGACCGAGCTTGGCAGTTCGCGTTCGCTCAGCATTTCATCCGACGTGATCATGAGTTCGGCGCCGGGAATCGGCAGCGGCCGCGGCCTGGATCCCGTAGCGACCACGATGTGTCCGGCGCGGAGTTCGCGGTCGCCGACGCGGATGGTGTTCGGCCCGATGAAAACGCCGCGCCCCTTGATGACCTCGACATCGCGTTTGGCCATCGCGCGGGCGAGGTTGGCCGGAATATCCTTGATCATGTCCTTCTCGCGGTCGATCAGCGCGGCCCAATCGATTTTCGGTTTGCCGATAGCGATGTGATGGATGGATGCGCGTTCGATTTCGTGCAGCGCGTGGCCGGCGGCGACCAGCACCTTCTTCGGCGTGCAGCCGCGGTTCGGGCAGGTGCCGCCGAGAAGGTCCGCTTCGATCATGGCGACCGACATTCCGGCGCGCCGCACCGGCCCGGTCACGCCGATGCCGGCGTTGCCTCCGCCCAGAACGACCACATCGAATTTCTCGGGTGCCATCGAAGCCATCCTTCCGTTCGCATCAACAGTCAGGCCGCGCGAGACGGCCTGACGACATCAGGGAGCTGGCAAGCGACTATCTCGTCGTAATCGTCGACGTGATCGAGCCGACCACCTTGGTCGCCATCTCGAACTGTGCGACACGGTCCTTGATGTTGTGGCGCCTGGCGATCCAGCCAAAATCGGTCCAGACCGCCCAGACCTCGCCATTGTCGTCCTGGGTGAGCAGCAGGCGAACCGGCCAGTCGAGCCCGGCATTCGGGTTCGAGGTGATGAACTGCGTTCCGAGCGGCGGGTTGCCGAACACCAGGAGTGTCGAGGGGCGGAGCTTGATGCCGGCGTCGGCCGCGAGCCTGGACTGGTCGATTTCCATGAAGAACTTGATGCCTTTTGCCGCAATATCCGCCTTGATGCGGGCAATCGCCTCGGCCATCGACACGGCGCTCTTGACGCGGACGATGCCGTCGTCGCTGTCGGCACGCGCGGCCGGGGCAACGGAAAGGATGAGCAAGGCCGCCAGCAGCGAGGCACACACATTCGCTAGGCGGTTCATCAAATGAGGCGTCATCGGGAAATCTCCTGTCAATGGATGCATGCCTCCGCATGCCTTCAAGGAACAGGATGAGGGCCCGCACCGCGAAGATGAAATGCGCATTCGCTCTGAAGTCGATAGCGGCGGGCTATCGGCGGGGTATCAATACGCCCCGGCTATTGAACCGATTGTGCAACGGCATTTCTCTTGTTGGCCGGTCCCGTCTCAGATGGGGCAGCCCGAATGCGGGCGTCACCATCCAGACAGAGGAACCTCCCATGAAGACCGTTTCCAAGACCCTGATCGCCGCCGCGGCGTTTGCCGCTGTCGCCACCACCGCCTTCTCGCAAGGCGCGTGGGAGTTCAAATCCGGCATGGCCTACATGTATGGCGGCCCCGGGAAGATGTCGGCGATGGCGATGGCCGCGACGCCCAAGAACCACGACGCGATGATGAAGAACGCCAAGAAGGTGCCCGAGAACACCGTGTTCTTCATGAACAACGGCCAGCTCTACTCGGCCTCGGGGATGCTCGATCCGACCGGCAATTTCTACATTCCCTGATCAGGCGCATCGCAGCGTTCGGGCAGCCCTTGCGGGGCAGCCCGGACCGGAAAATAATGCTGAAATGCCGGAGCAAGCCATGACGACAACGCTATCGCCAGCCAATGCCGAACGTCTCAAGGAGGCGTTTTTGCGATGCCGCGACATGGATGGCTCCCTGCGCGAGCAGCTGGAAGCCTACGCCGCCGCGGGGCGCGAGATCTTTCCGGCCTATGGCGAGGCGGTCGATCGTCTCGTGGTGCGGCTCAATGAGAACGGCGGCGGCGAAAACGCGCCGCGGCCGGGCGAGGCGATGCCGCCGTTCCTGCTGCCGGACGAGGCCGGCCGGCTGGTCAGCCTGAAATCGCTGATCGAGCGGGGCCCAGTCGCGGTGATGTTTTATCGCGGCCATTGGTGCCCCTATTGCCGGCTGAACGTGCGGGCGGTGATCCAGGCGCAGGACCGCATCAGGGCCTTAGGCGCGCAGACGGTCGCGATCATGCCGGAGACGCAGGCCTATGCCGAAAAATTCAAGGCCGAGGCTAATGCGCCGTTCCCTGTTCTGACCGATCTCGACAATGGATATGCACTGTCGCTCAATCTCGCAATCTGGCTCGGCAGCGAAATCCGGCAATTGCTGTCATACCAGGACATGGCGAGCTTTCACGGCAATGACGGCTGGGTACTGCCGATCCCGGCCACCTTCGTGGTCGGCCGCGATGGATTGGTGAAGGCGCGTTTCGTCGATCCTGATTTCCGCAAGCGCATGGAGATCGACGACCTGATCGCCGCATTGAAGAGCGCGGCTTAGCCGTAGTTCACCTTTGGAAAGAAATCGCCGCGGCCTTCGGGTGTCATGTCGAGAAGACCCCAGAGCGGGTCCACCAGATCGCCGGCGCGGTGGTGCTGTTTTGGAGCGGGTGGGGCAAAGCTCATCTCTGAGCCCCAGAAGTGCCTGATCAATCCGCTCTTCTTCTTGAAGACGTTGAAGATGGTTTCATCCCAGTCCTCGCCGTCAGGAACCCGGTGTTGCCTGCGCATTCCACTGGAAAATTTCGACGTGTCACCAAAGTAATCCGCATCGTAGCTGTTGCCTGCGGTAGAGAGCAGCGAAAGGTGCTCCCAGCCGCGTTCGTGTGCCCAGGCGGCGAGACGGGCGATGGGTGATTTGGCGACGATGTAAAGCGTAGCGCGCTCGCCGATATGTCTCGCGGCGCCGTCGATCCCGTCGAGCAGGTGGGTGCAGCCTGGACACGGCAATTCACGTTCGGGTCCGTACATGAAGCTGTACAGGATGAGCGTGTCGTGTGGACCGAACAGCTCGGACATCTTCACTTTCTCCGGCATATCGGTCTTGCCGATCCGCTCGAAGACATAGTCCTGAGGTATCTCGCCGCCGGGCGGCAGCGCGCGACGCTTGGCTGCAACGGCCTCGATCTGTGCCCGAAGTGCGATCTCGTCATTCAGAAGGGCGTTGCGGGCGGACCGGTATTCGGCGCTTTCGTTGGGATAGTGGAGGTGCTCCATGGCTGTCCTCCCAGACGCTAGGGTGGTTCGAGATTAAACTAACCCCGGAAACGAGAGTTCCCTCACGCCCTCGTCATTCTCCGGCCGCCTCCGTCTTGCCGAGGAGTTGCCGCCAGTCGGCGCCGCGCAGCATCCGCATCACCGCGGATGCCACGGCCGTGCGTTCGCGCCCGGCAACCCCATAGAGATTGACCGTTCGCCGTGCATCCAGCCCCTCGACATGTGCACGCTTCAGTGTCGGCGGCAGCGATGCCGTATCGGGCACCACGGCAACGCCGATATCGGCCTCCAGCAGTTCGATCAGATCGCGCTCGGAAGCGATCTCATGGCAGCGATCGACATCGAGGCCGTGCTCGCGAAGCGTGCCGTTCACACGTGCGGCATGTTCGCAGTAGTTCCGCGACAGCAATTGCTCGGTGTGAAGATCGCCGAAATCGATCGTCTCGCGCGCCGCCAGCGGATGATTCCTGCTAACGGCGAGCTGAAAGTTCTCGGTGAACAGCGGCCAGGTATCGAGGCGGTCCCATTCCTCGCTGATTTCGGCAGCGATGCCGAGCTCGGCTTCGCCTCGCTTGAGATACTCCGCGACCTCGCGCGCATTGCCGCGCAGGAAACGAAACTCCAGGCGGTTGAACATCCGCTTGATCTGGTCGAGATGCGGAATCAGCAGCGACAGGTCGACGGAATGGGTCAGTGCGATCCGGAGTGCGCCGACCTCGCCACTCCTGAAGGAGGAAGCAAGTTCGCGCGCGCCGGTCGCCGCCTCGTAGCATTGCTTGAGCAAGGGATGCATGCGCTGACCGAGCTCGGTCAATTGGGCGGCGGGACGTTCGCGGCGAAACAGGTCGCCGCCGAGTTCGGCCTCCAGTTGCTTGATCGCCCGCGTCAGCGACGGCTGCGTGACGTTGCACTCGTCGGCGGCGCGCGTGAAATTGAGCACGCGCGCAACCGCGAGAAAATAGCGAACCTGATGCATCTCCATGGCCGTGCCCCGGTCTGTTCGCCCGCACCGTAACCGATCGTATCAGGCGATGACACCCTAACCGCCATAGCGCCGGCCTATGGTTTTGGAAGCCAAACGGCATTTCATCAAATGAATGCGGCTGGGCAGGGTGGGGCAACGATGGTCAGCGCCGGCGCTGACATCCCGCACGAAAGGACGGCCATGAATATCCAGCTCAAAACCCAAGGTGTTGCCGCCGTGCGCCCGCTGGCGGGCAAGGTCTCCCTGGTGACGGGGTCGACCAGCGGTATCGGGCTCGGGATCGCCCGGGCGTTGGCTGAGGCCGGCTCGGCGGTGGTTCTGAACGGCCTCGGCATTGCCGCCGAAATCGGTAAAACCCGCGACCAGATCGAGGCCGATTTCGGCGTCGCGGTCAGCTATTCCGCGGCCGACATGACGAGCCACCAGGCGATCGCCGAGATGATCGCATCCGCCGTCGCCAGTCACGGCCGGCTCGATATTGTCGTCAACAATGCCGGCATCCAGCACGTCGCGCCGCTCGAGCAATTTCCGGTCGAGAAATGGGATGCGATCCTGTCGATCAATTTGTCGTCGGCCTTCCACACCACGCGCCTGGCGCTGCCGGCGATGCGCCAGAACGGGTTCGGCCGCATCATCAACATCGCCTCGGCGCATGGCCTGGTCGCTTCGCCCTTCAAGGCGGCCTATGTCGCGGCCAAGCACGGCATTGTCGGGCTGACCAAGGTGACCGCGCTGGAAACGGCGGAAGACGGCATCACCTGCAATGCGATCTGCCCGGGTTACGTCTACACCCCGCTGGTCGAGGCGCAGATCGATGGCCAGGCCAAGGCGCACGGCATTTCCCGCGAAAAGGTCATCCATGACGTGCTGCTGGCGCAGCAGCCGAACAAGCGCTTCGCCACCGTCGAGGAGCTGGGCGCGCTGACGGTGTTTCTGGCCAGCGATGCGGCGGCGTCGATCACCGGCATCGCGCTGCCGGTCGATGGCGGCTGGACCGCGCATTGAGAAAGAAGATCGAGGAGCGTGACATGCACAAGGCAAGCAAAGTCGGTTCATCGCCTGATATCGGAGCGCGGACCAGCCAGGTCGTACTGGTGCTTCAAGGCGGCGGCGCGCTCGGCTCTTACCAGGCCGGCGTCTACCAGGCGCTGAGCGAGGCCGGGATCGAGCCGGACTGGATCATCGGTACCTCGATCGGCGCCATCAACGCCAGCCTGATCGCCGGCAACCTGCCGCACAACCGCCTGCCGCGGCTCCGCGCGTTCTGGAAGCGGATGGAGCAGAATCCGCTCTGGAGCTTTCGCGACATCTTTCCGGGCTTCAACGAAAAGCTTGCTTACTGGTCGACAGTGACTCACGGCATTCCCGGGTTCTTCCGGCCCAACCCGCTGGCCCATGCCGGCGACTCCTATCCGCTCGGGCCCGACCATGCCGGCTATTATTCCACCGCGCCGCTGGAGCGGACGTTGACGGAGCTGGTCGACTTCAACCTGGTCAATCAATGCAGGCCGCGCCTGACGGTGGGCGCCGCCCATGTCCGCACCAGCCAGATGCGCTATTTCGACAGCCGCGATAGCAAGCTTGGCGTCAAGCATGTCATGGCGTCGGGCGCATTGCCGCCCGCGTTCCCCGCGATCCGCATCGACGGCGAACTCTACTGGGATGGCGGCATCCTATCGAACACGCCGACGGAGGCCGTGTTCGACGACAATCCGCGCAAGAACTCGCTGATCTTTGCCGTGCATCTGTGGAATCCGGCGGGACCTGAGCCGACCACGATGGCGGAGGTGCTGAACCGCCACAAGGATGTGCAGTATTCGAGCCGGATCGCCAGCCACATCGCCCGCCAGCAGCAGGCGCATCGGCTGCGCCATGTCATCAACCAGCTTGCGGCGCGCCTGCCGGAGGCCGAGCGCAACAGCCCGGAAGTGCGGGAGCTGGCCGCTTACGGCTGTCCGACGCGGATGCACGTCGTGCGGCTGCTTGCGCCGCAGCTCAGCCGCGAGGATCACACCAAGGATATCGATTTCAGCCCATCCGGCATCATGCAGCGCTGGGACGCCGGCTACCGCCACACCAAAGCTGTGCTCGAAAGAAAGCCGTGGGTCGGTGAATTCGACCCGCTCTCGGGTGTTGTGCTCCACGAGCAGATGGAAGTCATGCCGGAAGCAGCGGAGTAGCTGACGTTACGCAATGATCGAGGGCGCGATCGTCTTCCGATACAACGCACTGTAAAGCGAAGCCGACAGGTCCCAGCTGAACGAGCGCGCCATGGCGCTACGCCGCATGGCGTCGAGGCGGTCCTTGGCGCGGAAGGCATCGAACGCGCGCCTGACGCCGCCGAGGAAGGATTCCGCGGACGGCTGCGCAAACAGGAATCCGGTTTCGCCGTCCTTGATGGTCTCCGCCAGTCCGCCGGTCTGGTGACCGATCGGCAGCGATCCGAATCGCTGGGCGTACATCTGGCTCAGCCCGCACGGCTCGAACCGCGACGGCATCAGCGTGAAATCGCTGCCGGCAAAAATCCGCCGCGCCTGCGCGTCGTTGAAGCCGATGACGACGCCGATCGCATCCGGCCTGCGGCGGTGCGCATCGACCAGCGCCTGTTCGATCTGCGGTTCGCCGCTGCCGGTCACCACGATCTGGCCACCGGCCTCGATGATTTCGTCGGCCGCGGACAGCACGAGGTCGACGCCCTTCTGGTGTACCAGCCGGGCGACCAGGCCGAACAGCGGGCCGCGCGACAGCGCCAGGCCGAACTGCTTGCGGACATAGTTGGCATTGGCCTGCTTGCCTTCCCAATCGCCGGGGGCAAAAGTCTGCGCCAGCTGCGCACAGGCGCTGGGATCCCAGCTTTCGTCGATGCCGTTCAGGATGCCGGTCAGTTGCGCGGCGTTCGAGCGCTGCTGCAGCAGGCCCTCCAGCCCGCAGCCGAGCTCGCGCGTGGTGATCTCCCTGGCGTAGGTCGAAGAGACCGTGGTCAGATGCGAGGCGTAGACGAGGCCGCCCTTCAGGAACGACACGTGGTCGTAGAATTCGAGCCCGTCGATGTGGAACGAACTTTCGGGCGCCCCGATCCGGCGCAGCGCATCCGGCGGGAACAGTCCCTGATAGGCGAGGTTATGGATGGTGAGGATCGACGGGAGCTTCGTCCCCCTCCAGGCCAGATAGGCCGGTGCCAGCGCAGCCTGCCAGTCATTGGCATGGATCAGGTCTGCTGCCCAATTCTTGTCCACGTTGCCCGCGGCAAGCTCCGCGGCGGCGGATGCAAAGCGGCCGAACCGGATGTCGTTGTCCGGCCAGTCGCGTCCTAATTCGTCGCCATAGGGATTGCCCGGACGGTCGTATAATTGCGGGCACAGCAGCACATAGACCGGCAGACCATCCTTGGTCGCCGCCCGCCCGAGCGAGCAGGCCGGCATCTCCGCCAGCGCGGGGCATTCTCCAACAATTTCAATGTGAGCGAGTTGTTCAAGAAGGTCCCGATACCCGGGCAGCATGACCCGGACATCACTCCAGCGGCGCAAGGCCCGGGGCAGGGCGGCGGAAACGGCGGCGAGCCCGCCCACCCGGACAAAGTCGTCCATTTCAGTGGTGACGAACAAGACCTTCACGGGAAATGTCCTCGTACCAAGTCGCGATGACGCTGATGCAGAATGCACTGATGCAAGAATGGGTCCAACTTCCTTACCCGTAATAACGCATGCTTCGGATGGTCGTTCCTGAGCGAACTACTTTCCTGTCGACGCTGCACAATTTAGGGTCTCGGCCGCCACCAAAACGAAGGGCCGCAAACGGCCGAAGGAGCGTTACGAAATGACCATAGCCGGCAATGATCAGAGGAATTTGACAGGCAGCTTCACAGGCCTGCGGGTCCTCGATTTCTCAACCACGATTGCCGGGCCCCATTGTACACGAATGCTCGCCGATATGGGAGCGGAGGTTATCAAGATCGAGACCGAGGAGGGCGAGACGATGCGGACCCGGCCGCCGGTCCGCAACAGCTGCTCGACCACCTTCGGCCAGCTCAACGTCGGCAAGAACAGCCTCGTCCTGGATCTGAAATCGCCGCAGGGCCTGGAGGCCGTTCGCCGGCTGGTCGCGACCGCGGACGTGCTGGTCGAGAACTTCCGCCCCGGCGTAATGCGGCGATTGAAGCTCGACTATGCCTCGCTGCACGAGCTCAATCCGAAGCTGGTCTATTGCTCGATCTCCGGATACGGCCAGACCGGGCCGTCGGCGGAGCTGCCGGCCTATGCGCCGGTGATTCACGCCGCCTCGGGCTATGAGATGGCCCATCTGGCGTACCAGCCGGGACGCAGCCGGCCGGACTATTGCGGCATCTATACCGCCGACGTGCTGACTGGCGTTTACGCCTTCGGCGCAGTCTCGGCCGCGCTGTATCAGCGTGCGGCGACCGGGCAGGGCCAGCACATCGACGTCTCGATGCTGGAATCGATGCTGAGCCTGACGCTGAACGAACTGCAATGGTCGCAATTCGAGGTGAAGCCGACGCAGCGGCCGATGTTCGGCCCGATCGAAACGACGGACGGCTACGTGATGATGGCGATCGCCAGCGAGAAAACGTTCCAGAGCCTGATGCAGGTGATCGGTCATCCCGAGTGGGTCAGCGATCCGCGCTTTGCCAAATATTCCGATCGGCGGGAAAACTGGGTCAGCCTGATGGACGGGGTGGAGGCGTGGTCACGCACCGTGACCACGGCGCAATGTCTCGCCGCGCTCAACGCGCAGGGCGTTCCCTCGTCGGCCTACCGCACTGTCGCCGAGGCGCTGCGCGACCCGCAGGTCGCCCATCGCGGCGCACTCGCCGAGGTCGAGGATGGCGGCGGCACGTTCAAGGTGCTCAACCTGCCGTTCCGCATGTCCGCCGCCAGGGTATCGGCGGCGCCGCGCATGTCGACGCTCGGCGAGCACACGCGTGCGTACCTGAAGGAGACCGGCCTGTCGGACGATGAGATCGCAGCCTTCGCCGGCAAGGCGCAGCAGGCTGCGCAAGCCTGACGCGCGGTCCGCATAGCGAAACATAAAGCTGCGGCTTTTCATCCGTAGCTTGTGAACGGCCTTGCCCGCGACTGCGTTTCCGGACAATCTTGCGGGCAAGCCATCGGCGATCCGGAATACCGGACGAACGACAATTCGGAGGAACATCAATGAAGTCGGCGATCCGTTCGGGCGCGCTCGCGCGTTTATTTCTTGTGGCGGGATTTGGCGTGGCGGTGTCGGCAATGCCCGCCAATGCGCAGAAAGCGGGCGGCAGCATCACCGTCGGGCTTGAGCTCGATATCCCCGGTTTCGATGTGCTGAAGGTCGGTGTTTACGACGCCGCGGCACTCACCGCATCATCCGCGCTGTTCGATACGCTCACCACGCTCGATGCGAACGGCAAGGCCCAGCCGAAGCTGGCACTGTCCTGGGAGCCCTCCGAGGACTTCAAGATGTGGACCTTCAAGCTGCGTCCCGGCGTCAAGTTCCACGATGGCACGCCGTTCAACGCCGCCGCGTTCAAGGCGAATTTCGACCGGCAGAAAGATCCCGCCAACAAGTGCCGCTGCGCGTTCTACATCGCCAACGTCAACAACGTTCAGGCGCCGGACGAACTGACGTTGGTCTATAACCTCAATGACCCGTCGGTGAACTTCCCAGCGTTGGTGTCCTACGCGAGCCAGACCAACGCGATACACTCCCCGACCGCGTGGAAGACGAAAGGCGACGATTACAACCGTAATCCCGTCGGTACCGGTCCCTACATTCTGAAAACTTGGACGGCCGGCGACCGCATGATCCTGGAGAAGAACCCGGATTATTGGGACAAGGACAAGGTCTACTTCGACCGCATCACGCTGAAGCCGCTGCCCGACGCGCAATCGCGCTTCGCCAGCCTGCAATCGGGCGAGGTCGACCTAATCTGGGATGACGAATACAGCGCCGACAATATCCAGAAGGCGCAAAAAGATTCCAAGCTGACGGTGCACACATACGAGGGGTCCGGCGCGCAGGTCTACGCCTTCAACACCAAGGTCGCGCCATTCGACGACCTGCGCGTGCGCCAGGCATTGGTCATGGCGCTTGACCGCAAGAAGATGTCGCAGGCGATCACGAATGGCCTCGCAAGGCCCGCGAGCAATCCCTATGGCGCCGGCTCCTGGGTCAAATGCAAGGACGACGGTGCGCTTCCCGAAGACCTTGAGAAGGCCAAGGCGCTGATCAAGGACTATGGCAAGCCGGTCGAATTCAAGATGCTCGTCACGGCGACGCCCCGTGGGCGCACCGTTGGCCAGGTGCTGCAACAGTTCTGGAAGCGGGCCGGCGCCGAGATGGAGATCGAGCAGGTCGACCAGGCCACCATTCCGCCGCGTGCCTTCATGCGCCAGTTTCAGTTAACGCCCTGGCGCATCGTCGATCTCGCCGATCCCGATATTCAGATGTACTCCAACTTCAAGACGGGAAGCCCGGTGGCGCTCGCCAACTACTCGAATCCGGAGCTCGATAAACTGCTCGAGCGTGCGCGGGTCACCGCCGACCAGAACAAGCGCATCGACGACTATTGCGCGATCACGCGGCTGATCAACAAGGAGGCGATCTGGTTCTGGACCTTCCAGAACACCTATTACGCGATCTCGACCGCGAAGGTCAAAGGCCTGCCCAAGATGTACAGCGGAATGATCGACGTATCGCGCACCTGGAAGGAATAGCCGCTCATGGCGTTCTTCGTCGCACGCCGGCTCCTGTATCTCGTGCCGGTGTTGATTGCGGTTTCGCTGCTGACGTTCTTGATCGCGTCGCTGTTGCCGGGCGATCTTGCCTACACCATCCTTGGTGACCAGGCGACGCCGGAGAACGTCGCGGCGTTGCGTCGCGACATGGGGCTCGATCAGCCGATCTGGTGGCGCTATCTGAGCTGGCTCGGCAATGTCCTGCAGGGCGATTTCGGCCGCTCGTTCCGCACCGGCCAGACGGTGCTGCAGGCGGTCGCCGAGCGGCTGCCGGTATCCATCGAGCTGATGCTGCTGGCGCAACTCGGTGCGCTGGCGATCGGCGTGCCGCTCGCGATCATCTGCGCCGCGCGCAGCGGCGGGCCGTTCGACCGCTTCATGACCGGCACGGCCTTCGGCATGCTGTCGGTGCCGACGTTCCTGTCG
>Ga0102590_1000733_pt1 | contig 62814 bp, 53 predicted proteins | sample AraplaMF_Col_mMF_FD_76859 | JGI IMG/M metagenome (GOLD analysis project Ga0102590, IMG submission 76859) | Arabidopsis root microbial communities from the University of North Carolina, USA - plate scrape MF_Col_mMF | ecosystem: Host-associated > Plants > Roots > Endosphere | place: USA...
CCGTCGGCGACAAGCTCGAAGGCGTGATCTCGCGCGGCACCTTCTCGCTCGACCTCGCGCAGAAGCGCCCGATGGTCGGCAAGATCAACGAGATGTTCAAGGCGCGCTCGGGCAAGGACTTCAACGACCTCACCTCGCGCCAGTTCATGGGCCTGATCATCCTGGCCGACGCGATCAGCCGCGCCAAGTCGACCGACGGCGAGAAGATCCGCGACGCGCTCGCGGCGACCGACATCCCGGGCGAGCAGACCATCATGCCCTGGAAGCGCGTCAAGTTCGACGAGGCGGGCCAGAACAACGACGCCGATCCGGTGTTGCTGCAATATGTCGGCGGCAAGTTCGTCACCATCTTCCCGCCGCAGGCCGCGATCGCCGAGGCGATCTGGCCGATGAAGTAAGCGCTGCGGGGGCAGCGGAGCAAATCGAGATCGCCGCACGTGCCTCGTCATTGCGAGGAGCCCGCGACAAAATTGCAAGGCAATTTTGCGCTCGGCGACGAAGCAATCCAGACCATTGCCGCAGGGGCATTCTGGATTGCTTCGCTTCGCTCGCAATGACGGAGCAAACGATGACGTTTCGAACGGGGGACCAGAGTTGACAGCCCAAGCCATTATCCAGAGTCTCGCGAGCGGCCTGCTCATGGGCCTGCTCTACGGATTGATCGCGGTCGGCCTCGCGCTGATCTTCGGCCTGATGGACGTCACGAACTTCGCCCATGGCGAGTTCCTGATGATTGCGATGTACCTGTCCTTCTTCCTCTTCGCGTTCTTCGCGATCGACCCCTTGCTGTCGGCGCCGCTGGTCGCGGCGGCGCTCTTCGTCTTCGGAGCGGTGATCTACCTGCTCCTTGTCCGCTTCGCCATGCGGGCCAAGGCCAATGCCGGCATGGTGCAGATCTTCACCACTTTCGGCCTCGCCATCGTCATGCGCGGCCTCGCGCAATACTTCTTCACGCCCGACTATCGCAGCATTCCGCAGTCCTGGCTCGGCGGCAAGACCATCTCGATCGCCGGCATCTTCCTGCCGGAGCCGCAGCTGGTCGGCGCGCTGGTCTCGATCCTCGCCTTCGTAGGTCTCTATTTCTTCATCCACCGCACCGACTTCGGCCGCGCGATCGAAGCCACCCGCGAGGATCCGGGCGCGGTCGCGCTCGTCGGCATCGACAAGAACCGGGTGTTCGCGTTCGGCTGGGGCCTCGGCGCCGCGCTGGTGGGCCTCGCCGGCGCGATCATGGCGGTGTTCTTCTACATCTATCCTGACGTCGGCGCGTCCTTTGCCCTGATCGCCTACGTCACCGTGGCACTCGGCGGCTTCGGCAGCGTGTTCGGCGCCTTTGCCGGCGGCATCATCGTCGGTCTCGTCGAAGCGGTCACCGCGCTGGTGCTGCCCCCGTCGCTGAAATCGGTCGGCATCTACGCGGTCTATCTGCTGGTCGTTTTCATCCGGCCGCGCGGCCTGTTCGGATCGATCTGATGGACAAGGATTTTGCAGCGCGGCGCCGCCGCGACCTCATCATCGCCGCGGTGCTCGCCGCGATCGCGGCGCTGACGCCATTGTTCGTGAAGGACGTCGTCGTCCAGAACATCCTGATCCTGACGCTGATGTATGCGGGACTGTCGCAGAGCTGGAACATCCTGTCCGGCTATTGCGGACAGATCTCGCTGGGCCACGCGCTCTATTTCGGCCTCGGCGCCTACACCACCGAGCTGCTCTTCACCAAGTTCGGCGTGCTGCCCTGGTTCGGCATGCTGGCGGGCGGCGCGGTATCGGCGCTGATCGCGATGGGGCTCGGCTATCCCTTCTTCCGCCTGCGCGGCCATTACTTCGTGATCGCCACCATCGTCATCGCCGAGATCGGGTTGCTGCTGTTCCACAACTGGGAATGGGCCGGCGCGGCGATGGGCATCACCATTCCGATCCGCGGCGACAGCTGGCTGAAATTCCAGTTCCTGCGCACCAAGCTGCCGTACTTCTATTTCGCGCTGGCGCTGTGCTGCCTCGCCTGGTTCGTGACCTGGTGGCTGGAAAACTCCAAATGGGGATTCTGGTGGCGGGCGGTCAAGGACAATCCCGAAGCGGCCGAGAGCCTCGGCGTCGACGTGTTCAACTCCAAGATGGGCGCGGCCGCGGTCTCCGCCTTCCTGGTTGCCGTCGGCGGCAGCTTCTATGCCCAGTTCGTCTCCTACATTGATCCCGAAAGCGTCATGGGCTTCCAGTTTTCGCTGCTGATGGCGCTGCCCGCCGTGCTCGGCGGCATCGGCACCCTGTGGGGACCGGTGCTCGGCGCCGCCATCCTGATCCCGCTGACCGAGCTGACGCGCTTCAAGTTCGGCGGCTCGGGGCGCGGTGTCGACCTCATTGTCTACGGCACGCTGATCGTCCTGATCTCGCTGGCCTTGCCGCGCGGGCTGCTCAGCCTGTTCTCACGCCCGAAGAAGACGGGAGCCGCACGATGACCGCGCTGCTCGAAACCCGCGGCGTCTGGCAGCGCTTCGGCGGCCTCGTCGCCAACAGCGACGTCTCGATCTCGGTCGGCCGCGGCGAGATCGTCGGCCTGATCGGCCCGAACGGCGCCGGAAAGTCGACGCTGTTCAACCTGATCGCCGGCGTGTTGCCGCCGACGCAAGGCTCGATCATCTTCGACGGCGAGGACGTCACCAATCTGCCGGCGGCCGCGCGCTGCCAGCGCGGGGTGGGGCGCACCTTCCAGGTCGTCAAGAGCTTCGAGACCATGACGGTCATCGACAACGTCATCGTCGGTGCGCTGGTGCGCAACACGGTGATGCGCGAGGCGCGCCGCAAGGCCCATGAGGTGCTGGAGTTCACCGGCCTTGCCGCCCGTGCCGACGTGCTCGCAAGCGACCTCGTGCCGGCCGAGAAGCGCCGCCTCGAAGTCGCGCGCGCGCTCGCGACGGAGCCGAAGCTGTTGCTGCTCGACGAAGTCCTCACCGGCCTCACGCCGACCGAGGCACAGACCGGTGTCGCGCTGGTGCGCAAGGTGCGCGATGCCGGCATCACCGTGCTGATGGTCGAGCACGTCATGGAGATCGTGATGCCGCTGGTCGACCGCGCCATCGTGCTCGATCTCGGCAAGGTGCTGGTCGAGGGCAAGCCCGCCGACGTCGTCCGCGATCCCAAGGTGATCAAGGCATATCTGGGAGATCGTCATGCTGTCGGTGCGTGAAGTCACCACCGCCTATCAGGGCCTGGTCGCGATCTCCGCGGTCTCGATCGAGGTGGAGAAGGGCGAGATCGTCTGCGTCGCGGGCGCCAACGGCGCGGGCAAGTCGACGCTGCTGAAATCCATCGCCGGCGCCGAGCGTCCGCGCTCGGGCTCCGTGACGTTCGACGGCAAGCGCCTCGACGGCATGGCGCAGCACCACATCACCGCCACCGGCATCGCCTATGTGCCGGAGAACCGCCGCCTGTTTCCGCGTCTGTCGGTGCGCGACAATCTTCGCCTCGGCAGCTATCTCTTCCGTGGCGAAGCGGAACGCGAGAAGCCGCTCGATCTCGTCTTCAGCCTGTTTCCGCGCTTGTCGGAACGGCTGGAGCAGCGCGCCGAGACGCTGTCCGGCGGCGAGCAACAGATGCTCGCGATCGGCCGCGCGCTGATGACGCGCCCGCGCCTGTTGATGCTCGACGAGCCGTCCCAGGGCATCATGCCGAAGCTCGTGGACGAGATCTTCGAGGCGGTGAAGCGCATCCGCGACGCCGGCATGACCGTGCTGATCGTCGAGCAGCGCATGGCCGAGTGCCTGGAGATCGCCGACCGCGCCTACATCCTGCAGACCGGCCGCGTGCTGATGCAGGGCCCGGCCGCGGAGATCAAGGGCAATCCGGATGTGCGCAAGGCGTATCTGGGGCTGTAGCCGCAAAGTGTCGGGCACCCTCGTCCCACACTCTCGGTGTCATCGCCCGACTTGATCGGGCGATCCAGTACTCCGAGACGCCGGAGAGATACGGAGAAGCTGCGGCGAACTGGATTCCTGCCTTCGCGGGGAATGACAGCGGTGGGGGCGGCGCTGGTGCGCTTATGACCGCCCGGCGCTAATGCTCGTGCCCATGCTCCGGCAGCGCCACCCCGAACACCTTCACCAGATCCGCCACCTGCTCCGGCGACAGGTAGCGCGGGTTCATCCCGCGCAGCAGCAGATACAGCTTCGCCGTCTCCTCCAGCTCCTCGGTCGCGAACACCGCGGCCTCCAGCGTGTCGCCGGCGACGACTGGGCCGTGATTGGCGAGCAGCACGGATGAATATTTCCCGGCCAGTCCCTTGATCGCATCCGCCACCGCGGGATCGCCGGGGCGGTAATAGGGCACGAGCGCGGTGGCGCCGCATTTCATCAGGTAATAGGCCGTCATCGGCGGCAACGCGGCGCGCGGATCGATCTCAGGCAGCATCGAGAGCGCGACCGAATGCGTGGAGTGCAGGTGCACGATCGCGCGTGCGCTGCCGCGCGTGTCGTAGAGTGCGGTGTGCAGCGGAACTTCCTTGGTCGGGGCATCGCCCGACACCAGCCGGCCGGTTTCGTCCAGCCGCGACAGTTTCGCCGGATCGAGGAAGCCGAGCGAGGCGTTGGTCGGCGTCACCAGCCAGCCGCCGCCGTCCAGCCGGACGCTGATATTGCCGGAGGAGCCCGGCGTCAGCCCGCGCTCGAACAGGGACCGTCCGAAGCGGCAGATATCCTCGCGCAGCCTTGTCTCGTTGCTCGTTTCAGCTTTCATGGCCGTCATGTCTGCTTGTCTCACGCTTTGGCAGCGCGGCCAAGCCGTGTTATGCGGTTGCCAAGCTGCCGCAAAGGGCGGCCATCCGGGAAACGTTCAAGGGTCAGTTGCATGTCCGCCTCCACGTCACAAAACCAGCGTATCGCCGTCGTCGGGCTTGGCTCGATGGGATTTGGCATGGCGACCTCGCTGAAGCGCGCCGGCCATGCCGTCACCGGCTGCGATGTCTCGGCTGACGCGGTGGCGCGCTTCGTGAAGGACGGCGGCGCGGGCGCCAGGACGCCGGCCGAAGCGGCCAAGGACGCCGACATCGTCGTCAGCGTGGTCGTCAATGCCGCGCAGACCGAGACGATCCTGTTCGGCAAGGACGGTGCCGCCGAGACCATGGCGAAGGACAGCGTCTTCATCTCCTCCGCCACCATGGATCCCGACGTGGCGCGGCGCCTCGCAAAGCAACTGGAGGCGACCGGCCGGCATTATCTGGATGCGCCGATCTCCGGCGGTGCGCAGCGCGCGGCGCAGGGCGAGTTGACGATCCTCGCCTCCGGCAGCACCGCCGCATTTGCAAAGTCGCGGCCGGCGCTCGATGCCATGGCGGCAAAGCTCTACGAGCTCGGCGATGCCGCCGGGCAGGGCGCCGCCTTCAAGATGATCAACCAGCTTCTCGCCGGCGTGCACATTGCCGCGGCATCGGAAGCGATGGCGTTCGCGGCCAAGCAGGGCCTCGACATCCGCAAGGTCTATGAGGTGATCACGGCCTCCGCGGGCAATTCCTGGATGTTCGAAAACCGCATGCCGCACGTGCTCGACGGTGACTACACGCCGCGTAGCGCGGTCGAGATCTTCGTCAAGGACCTCGGCATCATCCAGGACATGGCGCGCAGCGCCAGATTTCCGGTGCCGGTCTCCGCCGCCGCCCTCCAGATGTTCCTGATGACGGCCGCCGCCGGCATGGGCCGCGATGACGATGCCTCGGTGGCGCGCATGTACGCGCAGGTCACCGGCGTCAAGCTGCCCGGCGACAAGTAGAGCCAGGAGGATTCCCATGCCCCGTTTCGCCGCCAACCTCTCGATGATGTTCACCGAGGTTCCGTTCCTCGACCGCTTCGATGCCGCCGCGCAGGCTGGCTTCACCGCCGTCGAGTTTCTCTTTCCCTACGAGCATCCGGCCGAGACGGTCGGGGAGCGACTCAAGCGCAACGGCCTGACGCAGGCGCTGTTCAACGTGCCGCCGGGCGACTGGAATGCCGGTGAGAAGGGTTTTGCGGCGCTGCCCGCGCGCTTCAACGAGCTCAAGGCGAGCCTCGAGACCGCGCTGCCCTATGCCAAGGCGACAGGCGTCAAGCGGCTGCATCTGATGGCCGGCATTGCCAATCGCGGCGAGCGCGTCGCGATCGAGGCCTTCTACAAATCGGTGGCCTGGGCCGCCGAGTTCTTCGCGCCGCACGGCATCGACATCGTGCTGGAGCCGATCAATGCCCGCAACGTGCCCGGCTATTTCCTCAACGATTTCGGTTTCGCCCGCGACCTGATCCAGGAGTTGCGGCTGCCGAACCTCAAGCTGCAGTTCGACATCTATCATTGCGGAATCATCCATGGCGACGTCACCATGCGGCTGCGCGAGATGATGCCGATCATTGGCCACGTCCAGATTGCCAGCATCCCCTCGCGCAACGAGCCTGATGGCGAGGAGCTGAACTATCCGTTCCTGTTCGAAGAGCTCGACCGGCTCGGCTATGCCGGCTTCGTCGGCTGCGAATACAATCCGCGCGGCAAGACCACCGACGGCCTCGCCTGGTTCAAGCCCTATGCGGGGGTGAAGCCGTGACCCTTGCAGCGAAAATTTCTCTGGGCTGCATCGCCGACGACTACACCGGCGCCTCCGATCTCGCCAACACGCTGACGCGCGCGGGCCTGCGCACGGTGCAGACCATCGGCATCCCCGCCGACGATCTGGCGCTGCCCGAGGTCGACGCCGTCGTGGTGTCCTTGAAGAGCCGGTCGATCGAGGCCGGCCTTGCGGTCTCGCGCTCGCGCGCGGCGGACAAATGGCTGCGCGGCCGCGGCGCGAGCCACGTGCTGTTCAAGATCTGCTCGACTTTCGATTCGACCGACGCCGGCAATATCGGACCCGTCATGGACGCGCTGCGCGCCGATTGCGGCGAGGCCAACGTGCTGGTGACGCCGGCCTTCCCGGAGACCGGCCGCACCGTCTACCAGGGCAATCTGTTCGTCGGCGCGGTGCCGCTCAACGAGAGTCCGCTGAAGGACCATCCGCTCAACCCGATGCACGATTCCAACCTTGTCCGCGTGCTGGCGCGCCAGAGCAGGACGCAGATCGGCCTGGTCGATCTCGCCACCGTCGCGCGCGGCGCGGATGCCGTGCGGGCGCACCTGGCCGGGCTCGCCGCCAAGGGCATTGGCGCTGCGATCATCGACGCCGTCTTCGATCGCGATCTCGAGACCATCGGCCTCGTCGCCGCCGAGCACCGGCTGTCGGTCGGCGCCTCCGGCATGGGACTTGGGCTGGCGCGGGCGCTGGTGTCCGGCGGCAAGGTCAAATCGGCCGCGGCCAGTGCAGACGCAGGCGCGGCCGTCGGCGGAGCGGCGGCCTGCCTTGCCGGAAGCTGCTCGCAGGCGACGCTCAGGCAGATCGCCAGCGCCGAAAAAGTCATGCCGGTGCTTCATCTCGACCCGGACCGTATTCTTACGGGAGGGGGCGAGGCGCAGCGCGCGCTGGACTGGGCAAGGCCGCGACTTGCCGAAGGACCGGTGCTGATCGCATCGAGCTCGACGCCCGATCAGGTTGCCGCGCTCCAGGCGCGTCACGGCCGTGACGCGGCCGGGCATGCCATCGAGCAGACGATGGCCGACATCGCTCAAGGCCTTGTAAAATCAGGCGTGCGGCGTCTGGTCGTCGCCGGCGGCGAGACCTCCGGCGCCGTGGTCGATCGGTTGAAGATTCCCGGCTTTCTCGTCGGGGTAGAAATCGCCGCGGGCGTTCCGGTGCTGCGTGCGGTCGGTGTCGAGGGCGACATGCTGCTCGCGCTGAAGTCCGGAAATTTCGGCGGCGCGGAGTTTTTCTCGGACGCGCTTGGGCTTATGCGCTGAACGCAGGGCATTCTTAGCCCCTCATTCATCTCTTTCGGCTTCCGTACTTTGTGCGGAGTCGTAGTGCAACTGTTCGCTTTGTTGTTGGATGCCGGCGCCGCAGCTTTTGGTTGATCCACCATTTCCGGACGCGTCGCCGCGCCAACGCAAAGAGACCGCTTATGCTCGCCAAGATCTCCATCCGCGCCAAGATCATCAGTGTCGTGGCGTTCCTGCTGGTTGCGATGGCCGGCATGGGCCTGCTCGCCGTCATGAAGATGCGGTCGATGAATGCCAACACCACCGACATCACCACGAGCTGGATGCCGAGCGTCCGCGTGATCGGCGACCTGCGTGCCGGCGTCATCACCTACCGCAACGTGATCCGGGAGCACATGCTGTCGGAGACGCTGGAGGAAAAGCTTGCGGCCGAGAAGACGCTGGCAACGGTGGTCGAGGCGAACACCAAGTTCCGCAAGTCGTACGAGACGATGATCACCTCGCCCGAGGAGAGGGCTCTGTACAACGAATGGTCCCAAAAGTGGGAAGCGTACAAGAAAGGCACCCAGGACGTCATGGAGCTGTCGCGCCGGGACGCGGGCAAGATCCCGCACGACGCGCATGAGCTGAACACCAAGACGGTCAACAAGATCGGGCTTGAGGCCGACGCCATCCTGGCCAAGGACATCGAGCTCAACACCAAGGGCGGCGATCAGGCTGCCGCGGATGCCGCCGACACCTTCTACTACGCCTTCATGCTGGTCTCGATCATCCTCGGCACGGCCATCATCGCCGGTGTCGCCGTGAGCTTCTATCTCGTCCAGGACGTCTCGAAGGGCATCAACTCGATCATCGAGCCGATGCAGGCGCTGGGCAAGGGCGACCTCTCCGCCGAAGTGCCGCATCGCGGCGAGAAGACCGAGATCGGCGCCATGGCCGACGTACTCCAGATCTTCAAGGAGGCGCTGATCGCCAAGAAGGCCGCCGACGAGGCCGCCGCGGCCGATGCGGAAGCCAAGATCGAGCGTGGCCGCCGCGTTGACAACATCACCCGCGAGTTCGAAACGATGATCGGCGAGATCGTCCAGACCGTGTCGTCGGCCTCGACCCAGCTGGAGGCCTCCGCCTCGACGCTGACCTCGACCGCCGACCGTTCGCAGCGGCTGGCGACCACCGTTGCCGGTGCGTCGGAGGAAGCCTCGACCAACGTGCAGTCGGTGGCCTCGGCCACCGAGGAGATGGCCTCGTCCGTCGGCGAGATCAGCCGTCAGGTCCAGGAATCGGCGCGGATGGCGGGCGATGCCGTCGGCCAGGCCCGTGCCACCACCGAACGCGTCAGCGAGCTGTCCAAGGCGGCCTCGCGCATCGGCGACGTCGTCGAGCTGATCAACACCATTGCCGGCCAGACCAATCTGCTGGCGCTGAACGCGACCATCGAGGCCGCGCGTGCCGGTGAGGCCGGCCGCGGCTTCGCGGTCGTCGCCTCCGAAGTGAAGGCGCTTGCCGAGCAGACCGCGAAGGCGACCGGCGAGATCGGCCAGCAGATCTCGGGCATCCAGGCGGCAACCAACGATTCGGTCGGCGCGATCAAGGAGATCTCCTCGACCATCGAGCGTCTGTCGGAAATCTCCTCGGCCATCGCGGCGGCCGTGGAAGAGCAGGGCGCGGCCACGCAGGAGATCGCCCGCAACGTGCAGCAGGCGGCGCAGGGCACCCAGCAGGTCTCCTCGAACATCACCGACGTGCAGCGCGGCGCGACCGAGACCGGCACCGCCTCCTCGCAGGTGTTGTCGGCGGCGCAGATGCTGTCGAACGACTCGAGCCGTCTCAAGACCGAAGTCGGCAAGTTCCTGACCAACGTCCGCGCTGCGTAAGCCGCTCTCCGATGTCGCCCCGGACTAGCGCGCCTCAAGCGCGCGCAGATCCGGGGCCCATAACCACAGGGAGCAGTTTGGCGAAGACTCGCGGTTACCAGTTCTCGCAGCAACTCCTCCCTGGGGTAATGGGTCCTGGCTTTCGCCAGGACGACACCGAATGTCAGGCGATACGCGCCCCCTCGCATGGCTGCGATGCCAATTTCGCAGTGCGGTAGCAGGGAAGTGAATGCAGCATAGTTCTGGTAATTAGCGTTTCCCCTGGTGCTCGGGTAAAGGGAAATAGGGGGATCCCCGTGGGGCGGATTCCATATTCTCGCTTGACCTGGAATTGCCTGGCGCATGATTGCTCTGGTCCGTATTGCCCTGAGCCGACCCTATACTTTCGTCGTGCTCGCGCTCCTGCTGCTGATCATCGGACCGCTCGCAGCGCTGCGGACGCCGACCGACATCTTCCCTGACATCCGCATCCCCGTGATCGGCGTGGTCTGGCAGTACACCGGCCTGCCGCCCGACCAGATGTCGGGCCGCATCACCACGCCGTTCCAGCGCGCGCTCACGACCACCGTCAACGACATCGAGCATATCACCGCCAATTCCTACAACGGCTTCGGCATCATCAAGATCTTCTTCCAGCCGAACGTCGATATCCGCACGGCCAACGCGCAAGTCACCGCGATCTCCCAGACGCTGCTCAAGCAGATGCCGCCGGGCGCGACGCCGCCCCTGATCCTGAACTACTCCGCCTCGACCGTGCCGATCATCCAGGTGGCGCTGTCGGGCGACGGCCTGACCGAGCAGAACCTCGCCGACATCGGCATCAACCAGCTGCGCACGCCGCTGGTCACCGTGCCCGGCGCGGCGATCCCGTATCCGTTCGGCGGCAAGCAGCGCCAGGTCCAGATCGACCTCGACCCGACCGCGCTCCAGGCCCGCGGCCTGTCCGGCCAGGACGTCGCCAACGCGCTGGCCGCCCAGAACCTGATCACGCCGGTGGGCACCCAGAAGATCGGCACTTTCGAATACAACATCCAGCTCAACAACTCGCCGCTCCGGATCGACGAGCTCGGCAATCTGCCGATCAGGACCGTCAACGGCGCGATGGTCTATGTCCGCGACGTCGCGACCGTGCGCGACGGCAATCCGCCGCAGACCAACATCGTCCATGTCGACGGCAACCGTTCGGTGCTGATGATGGTGCTGAAGGCGGGCGCGACCTCGACGCTCGACATCATCTCCGGCATCAAGCAGAAGGTGATCGACGTCAAGGATCAGCTTCCCGACGCGCTGAAGATCGGCTTCATCGGCGACCAGTCGGTGTTCGTCCGCGGCGCGATCGAGGGCGTCGCCTTCGAAGGCGTGATCGCGGCGCTGCTCACCAGCGTCATGATCCTCCTGTTCCTCGGCAGCTGGCGCTCGACCATCATCATCGCGGTCTCGATCCCGCTGTCGGTGCTGGGCGCCATCATCATGCTGTCGGCGATCGGCGAGACGCTCAACATCATGACGCTCGGCGGCCTTGCGCTCGCGGTCGGCATCCTCGTCGACGACGCCACCGTGACGATCGAGAACATCAACTACCATCTGGAGCAGGGCAAGCCGGTCGAGCAGTCGATCCTCGACGGCGCCAACCAGATCGTGACTCCGGCCTTCGTCTCGCTGCTGTGCATCTGCATCGTGTTCGTGCCGATGTTCTTCCTCAGCGGCGTCGCGCGCTTCCTGTTCGTGCCGATGGCGGAAGCGGTGATGTTCGCCATGATCTGGTCGTTCATCCTGTCGCGCACGCTGGTGCCGACCATGGCGAACTACCTGCTCAAGGCGCATGTCCATCACGAGGGCAAGCCGCCGAAGTCGCGCAATCCGCTCGTCTGGTTCCAGCGCGGTTTCGAAAAACGGTTCGAGCGCATCCGCGGCGGCTACCACAATCTGCTCGGCCTCGCTTTGGCACACCGCCCCGTGTTCGTGATCGGCTTCCTCTGCATCGTCGGCGCGTCCTTCGCGCTGGTGCCGTTCCTCGGGCGCAACTTCTTCCCCGCGGTCGATGCCGGCAACATCCTGATGCATGTCCGCACGCAAGTCGGCACCCGCGTCGAGGAGACCGCCAACCAGCTCGCCGACGTGCAGAAGGCGGTGCGCAAGCTGATCCCCGGCGAGATCGAGACCATGACCGACAACATCGGCATGCCGATCTCCGGCATCAACATGACCTACAACAACACCGGCGTGATCGGCCCGCAGGACGGCGACATCCAGATCAAGCTGAAGGAAGGCCACAAGCCGACCGAGGAGCACGTGAAGGTGCTGCGCGAGCAGCTGCCGCGGCTGTTCCCCGGCGTCAGCTTCGCGTTCCTGCCCGCCGACATCGTCAGCCAGATCCTGAATTTCGGCGCGCCGGCGCCGATCGATCTGCAGATCCGCGGCGCCAATCTCGCCGCCAACTTCACCTATGCCAACAATCTGCTGGCCAAGGTGCGCAAGATTCCCGGGGTTGCCGATGCGCGCATCCAGCAATCGCCGAACGCACCGACCTTCAACATCGACGTCGATCGTACCCGCGCGCAATATGTCGGTCTGACCGAGCGCGACGTCACCAACAGTCTCGTGGTCAATCTCGCCGGCTCCTCGCAGGTGGCGCCGACCTATTATCTGAACCCCGATAACGGCGTGTCCTACTCGATCGTGATGCAGACGCCGCAATACCAGATCGACTCGCTCAGCGCGCTGCAGACGCTGCCGATCACGGCGGCGGGCAATTCGCAGTCGCCGATCCTCGGCGGCATCGCCGACATCAAGCGCTCTAGCTCGAGCGCGGTGGTCTCGCAATACGACATCCAGTCGATGGTGCAGATCTTCGCGACGACCTCGGGACGCGATCTCGGCGCGGTCGCCGCCGACATCCGCAAGGTGATCGCCGACACCGCCAAGGACGTGCCGAAGGGCTCCTCCGTGGTGCTGCTCGGCCAGGTGCAGACCATGAACAGCGCCTTCACCGGCCTGTTGTTCGGTCTGCTCGGGGCCGTCGTGCTGATCTACTTCCTGATCGTGGTGAACTTCCAGTCCTGGTCCGATCCCTTCGTGATCATCACAGCTCTGCCGGCCGCGCTCGCCGGCATCGTCTGGATGCTGTTCATGACCGAGACGACCTTGTCGGTCCCGGCGCTGACCGGCGCCATCATGTGCATGGGCGTTGCCACCGCCAACAGCGTGCTCGTGATCTCCTTTGCGCGCGAGCGTTACGAGGAACTCGGCGATCCCATCGCGGCCGCCCTCGAAGCCGGCTTCGTCCGGTTCCGCCCGGTGCTGATGACCGCGCTTGCCATGATCATCGGCATGGCGCCGATGGCGCTGGGGCTCGGCGAGGGCGGCGAGCAGAATGCGCCACTTGGCCGCGCCGTGATCGGCGGCCTGATCTTTGCAACATTCGCCACGCTGATGTTTGTTCCCGTGGTGTTCAGTATGGTACACAAGAAACAAGGCGCCAAAGCCGCCGCCCCATTGGAGACCCCGCATGTCGCCCACTGAACCCCGCTCCCCGGCGTCGCACCGGAAACTGGGCATCTTCGGCGTGGTGGCGCTGGTCGCAGCGGGCCTCATCGTCGGCACCGGCATTCGTGCCCGCGAGGAGCAGGGCTCCAAGCTGAAGGAATGGACCGACGACCAGGCCGTTCCCAGCGTCGCGGTGACCCTGCCCAATGCCAAGGCCCTCAATTCCACCATCGATCTGCCGGGACGGCTCGAAGCCTATTACCGTGCGCCGATCTTCGCCCGCGTCCCCGGCTATCTCAAGAGCTGGAGCGCCGACATCGGTGCGCGCGTGAAGGCCGGCCAGGTGATCGCCGAGATCGAGGCGCCCGACCTCGACCAGCAGCTGCTGCAGGCCCGCGCCGACCTCGCCAGTCAGCAGTCCAGCGCCAAGCTGTCGGAAGCGACCCTCAACCGCCGCAAGACGCTGGTCGCCTCCAACTTCGTCTCGGCGCAGGAGATCGACGAGCGCACGGCCGATCTCTCCAACAAGAACGCGGCGGTCCGCTCGGGCCAGGCCAATGTCGAGCGGCTGGAAGCACTGGCCGGCTACAAGAAGATCACCGCGCCGTTCGACGGCGTCGTCACCGCGCGCGACACCGACGTCGGCGCGCTGATCAATGCCGGCGGCGGCTCGGGCCCGGCGATGTTCGTCGTCTCCGACATCACCAAGCTGCGCGTCTATGTCAACGTTCCCCAGAACTACGTGCCGGCGATCAAGATCGGCGCCAAGGCCACCATCGCGCTGCCCGAATATCCGAACCGGACGTTCCAGGCGACGGTGGAGGCGTCCTCGCAGGCCGTCGACGTCGCCTCGGGCACCACGCGCATGCAGCTCGGCCTCGACAATTCGAGCGGCGAGCTGATGCCCGGCGGCTATGCCAGCGTGAAGCTGAACCTACAGCGCGATTCCGCCCCGCTCAGCATCCCCGCCAGCGCGCTGATCTTCAACGGCAGCGGCCTGCGCGTGGCGACGGTCGGGCCCGACGACAAGGTGCTGTTCAAGACCGTGACCATCGCGCGCGATCTCGGCCGCGAGATCGAGCTCGCCTCAGGCATTGCCGCGGACGACCGCGTCATCACCGCGCCGCCGGATGGTCTCTCCGACGGCGATGCCGTGCGTGTGGTCGGCGCCGGTGCCAAGGGCAAGCCGGCGACGGCATCCGAGAAGCAGCCGCCGAAGAGCTAGGTGTTTCTTCACCTCGCCCCGCTTGCGGGGAGAGGTCGGATCGCATCGAAGATGCGATCCGGGTGAGGGGGACTCTCCGCGAGTCCAGCTCTCACCGTCCTCGCAGAGACTCCCCCTCACCCCAACCCTCTCCCCGCAAGCGGGGAGAGGGAGATCAGCCCACCCGCCACTCCGGCACGCCATCGGCGGCCATCGTGATCTCGCCGAGCGACCCCACCGGCGTGCGGTTCATGTCGAGCAAATGCGCCAGCGTCGCGTCATCGCTCGCCGGAATCCGCGCCAGCGTGCGCCGGTCGTCCTGCGTGCGCAGCATCACCACGCCGTGCTCGGCGTCGCCGCCACGGCCGTAGAGCACCGTGAAGCTCTCGACCTTGCCCTTGCCTGAGGCCTCGGTCACGAACTCCGGCACCGCCCGCTTGTTGCGATCGGCCTCGCCTTGCACGCTCGTCTCCTGCGCCAGTGCCTCGCGCGGCGGCGTCTTCGAGACCACCAAAGCGTGGTGCTTGGTGACGAAGCCGCCCTGCCCGTAGAGCAGGCCGAGCCTGGCGCCGTCGCGCAGGCGTCGCACCATCGCGCAGGCGGCGTGCGTCATGTAGGTGTTGAGCGGCGCGCCGAAGAAGGTGAGGCCGCCGGTCACGGTCGGCTGCACGTCGGCGGACAGGCCGAGCGTCCGCCGCGCCATCTTGGGCACGCAGGGGAAACAGCTGTAGAGCTCGATCGCGTCGAATGCTCTGCCGTCGCCGCCGGCGAGGTCCATCACGCTCTTGAGCACCGCATTCTGCGGATGGCTCTCGTAGAACTGGTCGCGCAGGAGATAGTCGCGCGGCTCCTCCGCCGACGCGCCGCCGAGCGGGTAGATCAGTTTGTCCTCGGCGATCCCGGCCGCGCGCGCCTTGGCGAGGCTGGTGAGCAGCAGTGCACCGCCCATGTTGACGCTGGGGTTGGCCACCATGAGCTTGTTGTAGGGCCAGGCGATCAGCCGGTTGTCCGCGGTCGGCGTCGTGATCTCCTCGGGCGCATAACGCCGCTTGAGCCAGGCATTGGGATTCTGCGCGGCCGCTTCCGAATAGCGCGACCACAGCGTGCCTGATTCAGCCATGGCCTCGCGCGGCGTCTGGCCCCAATGCGCCGATGAAGCCGCCTCGTAGAACGGATAGACCGTGACAGGGCGGAATACGCCGAGCTTCACCGCCAGCGGCTTCTGGAACGCGGCGCCGCGCTTGGGCTCCTCGACGTCATGGGCGAACGGCGTCCACGGCAGCTTTGCCCCGGCGCGCTCGGCCTTGGTCGCGGTCGATTGCGCCTCCGCGCCGCAGACCGCCGCCACGGTGCATTCGCCGCGGGCGATGCGCTTGGCGGCCTCGTGGATGTAGCGGATCGGGCTCTCGCCGCCGACCGGTCCGTAATAGCAATGCGCGGGCGTGGCGCCGAGGCGCTCTGCCAGCAGCTTCTCGGGGTCGCGGTAGCGCCAGCTCAGGAAATTGACGACGTCGAGGGACTGCACCTCGCCGAGCAGTTTTGCGCCGGCATCAGCCTCGGCGCGCCGCAGCGCCTGCTCGAGCAGATCGAGCGGCTCGAGGCCCTCGGTGATCTCTTTCGGGCGGTCGACGATCTCGCCGATGCCGACGATGACGGGGATGCGGTCTTCGGGGGTATTGGTCTTGTCAGTCATGATCTCGATTCACGATGTCAGTTGTTTCGTCATTGCGAGGAGCGGAGCGACGAAGCAATCCAGGAATGTATCCGCGGCGGCAGCCTGGATTGCTTCGCTTCGCTCGCAATGACGAATTGGATGCTACTCCGCCACCAGCGCATTCATGTGCTCGACGGCTTCGGCAAAGTCTTCCTTGAATTCCTGCACCACGGCACCCGCCGACTTCACGCTGTCGATCAGCCCGACGCCCTGGCCGACGAAATAGCTGACGAGATCGCGTGCCCGTGCATTGCCGCTCGCCGCGGCGCGATCGATGGAATGAAACGCGTCGCGGCTGATGATGCTCTGCAGCGGCATCGGCAGCGCACCGGGGCTCTCCGGCGCGCGGTCCCAGGCGTCGGTCCAGACCGAGCGGAGCTGGCGCGCCGGCTTGCCGGTGCGGCCCTTCGAGCGCACCGCGTCGCGCGAGGACGCCGCGATCATCTTCTCGCGGAAAATCTCCGTGGTCTCGGCCTCGACGGTCGCAAGCCACACCGAGCCGGTCCAGGCGCCGGCCGCGCCCATCGCCATGCAGGCCGCCATCTGCCGTCCCGTCATGATGCCGCCCGCCGCCAGCACCGGCACGTCGCGGATGGGCTTGATCGCCTTGATCACCTCGGGGACCAGCACCATGGTCGACACCTCGCCGCAATGGCCGCCGGCCTCGGTGCCCTGCACCACGAGGATGTCGACGCCGCCCGCGACCTGGCGCAGCGCGTGCTCCTTGGCGCCGACCAGGGCGGCGACCGGCACGCCGTGCTTCTTGCCCATCTCGATCATCGCCTTCGGCGGCACGCCGAGCGCATTGGCGATCAGGCGGATCGGATGGTTGAAGGAGACTTCGAGCAGCTGCATCGCCGTCTTTGCGTCGAACGGCTGCGGCTGGTCATCGGCGACTTCGGTGGTGGTGAGCTCGATGTCGTACTTCTTCAGGAGATCGCGCGTGTAGGTGCGGTGCTCCTGCGGCACGCGCGCCTCCAGGCTCTTCCAGGTCACGTCCTTCTCGCCTGACGTCGAGATGTTCTCGGGGATCAGCACGTCGATGCCGTAGGGCTTGCCGTCGACGTGATCGTCGATCCATTTCAGCTCGCGCTCGAGCGTATCGGGCGTGTGCACGGTGGCCCCTAACACGCCGAAACCACCGGCACGGCTGACGGCGGCAACGACGTCGCGGCAATGGCTGAAGGCGAGCAGCGGGAACTCGATCCCCAGCATGTCGCAGATCGGCGATTTCATGGCTCTCTCCCCGGCGGTCTTCGCGTTTGCTGTTGTTGCTTTCCCCGCGAAGGCCGTTCGACGCTAGCTCATCATCGCCTGCGATGCCATGCCGGATTCGATCGCGCATCTTGCGTGCAGGCGTCATGTGCCGGATGAGCCATTCCGCTCTACAAAATTAGCAGGCCTGAGCCCGCCGATTTGCCTCTTGCGCTTCGGTCGCGTTGCGCGAATGCTGGCGCACAACAACAGAAACAACGAGGGAGCGCCAACCGATGTCGCCAGCGCAGTCGAGTCCGGCCGAGGCCGCGGAGACCTACGATGTTGTCGTCGTCGGCGCGGGTTTTGCCGGCCTGTACATGCTGCACCGCCTGCGCGGGTTCGGCTTCTCGGCACGGGTCTACGAGCAGGGCGGCGGCGTCGGCGGCACTTGGTACTGGAACCGCTATCCCGGCGCACGCTGCGATGTCGAGAGCATGCAGTATTCCTACTCCTTCTCGGAGGAGCTGCAGCAGGAATGGGATTGGAGCGAGCGCTACGCGCCGCAGGCGGAGATCTTGAAATACGCCAACCACGTTGCCGACCGTTTCGATCTTCGCCGTGATATCCAGTTCAACACCCGCGTCGAGCGCGCGGTGTTCGACGCGCGCGAGAAGGGCTGGTCGGTGACGACGTCCGACGGCAAGACGGTTCAGGCGCAGTTCGTCGTGCTCGCCACCGGCTGTCTGTCGAACGCGCGCAAGCCCGACATCAATGGCCTCGAGAGCTTCAAAGGGCCCGTCTACCATACCGGCAACTGGCCGCATGAAGACGTCGACTTCACCGGCCTGCGCGTCGGCCTGATCGGCACGGGATCGTCAGGTATCCAGTCGGCGCCTGTCATCGCCGAGCAGGCGAAACACCTCACCGTGTTTCAGCGCACCGCGAATTTCTCGATTCCGGCCCGCAACGCCGCGCTCACCGCCGGGGAGCGCGATGCGTTCCGCAAGAACTATCCGGAGATCCGCCGCTTCGCCCGCGAGGTCGCGCGCAACGGCATCTATGCCCAGCAGCCCGACCGCGGCGCGCTCGACGACAGCGACGAGGTCAGAAACGGCAAGTACGCGGCGCGCTGGGAGCGCGGCGGGCTGACCTTCATGTACGTCTACAACAATCTCGGCCTCGATCGAACAGCGAACGACACCGCCGCGAGCTACGTTCGCGGCAAGATCGCCGAGATCGTGAAGGACCCGGCGACGGCCGAATTGCTGCAGCCGACCAGCCATCCGATCGGCACCAAGCGCATCTGCATCGACACGGATTATTTCGCCACCTTCAACCGGCCGAACGTTTCGCTGGTCGATATCAAGGCCAATCCGATCGAGGAGATCACCCCGAGCGCGGTGCGTGTCGCGGGCAAGGACCACGAGGTCGACGCGCTGGTGATGGCGACGGGCTTCGACGCCATGACCGGCTCGGTCGCGAAGATCGACATTCATGGCCCGGGCGGGCAGACGCTGAACCAGAAATGGGCGGAAGGCCCAAAGACCTATCTCGGGCTGATGAGCGCGGGCTTTCCGAACCTCTTCATCATCACCGGCCCCGGCAGCCCGTCGGTGCTGTCGAACATGATCGTGTCGATCGAGCAGCACGTCGACTGGATCGCCGATTGCCTGATCCACATGCGTGAGCGGGGCCTTGCGACGATGGAAGCGGGCAGGGACGCCGAGGAGAAATGGGTCGCCCACGTCAACGAGGTCGCCCAGGGTACGCTCTATCCGCAGGCCAATTCCTGGTACATGGGCGCCAACGTGCCGGGCAAGCCGCGCATCTTCATGCCCTATATCGGCGGCGTCGGCGTCTACCGGCGGATCTGCGACGAGGTCGCGGCCAAAGGGTACGACGGCTTCGTGATGGAGGCCGAGATGCAGCCGCGCAGGGCCGTGACGGGGTAGCCCTGGGTTGCATGACGCGGCCTCGAGGCCCGCGCCGGACGCAGGGCCGGCGGGGCTTGCCATCGGCCGGGGGCGGGCTAATTAATGCAGGCGCATCTTTTTTGCCGGAGCCCCCGCATGACCGACGCCCCCTACGTGCCGCCCAAAGTCTGGACCTGGAACAAGGAGAATGGCGGGCAGTTCGCTAGCATCAACCGCCCGATCGCCGGCCCCACCCACGACAAGGAGCTGCCGGTCGGCAAGCATCCCCTCCAGCTCTATTCGCTGGCAACGCCGAACGGGGTGAAGGTCACGGTGATGCTGGAGGAGCTGCTGGCGCTCGGCCACAAGGGCGCCGAATATGACGCCTGGCTGATCAGGATCGGCAACGGCGACCAGTTCGGCAGCGGCTTCGTCGACATCAACCCGAACTCGAAAATCCCCGCGCTGCTGGATCGCTCCGGTCCGGAGCCGATCCGGGTGTTCGAGTCCGGTTCGATCCTGCTCTACCTCGCCGAGAAGTTCGGCGCCTTCCTGCCCAAGGACATCAAGAGCCGCACCGAGGCCATGTCCTGGCTGTTCTGGCAGATGGGCAGCGCGCCCTATCTCGGCGGCGGCTTCGGCCATTTCTATGCCTATGCGCCGTTCAAGATCGAATACGCCATCGACCGTTTTGCGATGGAGACCAAGCGCCAGCTCGACGTGCTCGACCGCCGCCTCGCCGACAACGAGTATCTCGCGGGCAAGGAATACACCATCGCCGACATCGCGGTGTGGCCCTGGTACGGCGCGCTCGCCAAGGGGCTGGTGTACGGCGCCGGCGAATTCCTCTCGGTGCAGGACTACAAGAACGTGCAGCGCTGGACCGACCAGATCGCGCAGCGCCCGGCCGTCAAGCGCGGCCGCATGGTCAACCGCGTCTCCGGCGATCCCGCCAGCCAGCTCCACGAGCGCCACGACGCCGGCGATTTCGAAACGAGGACGCAGGACAAGCTCGAGGCCGCGAAGTAGGTGCGTAGGGTGGATTAGCCGGCGGCTGCGCGAAGCGCGGTCCGCTGGCGTAATCCACCATCTGTCCGTGCATTCGGCGGATTACGCTTCGCTAATCCGCCCTACGATTTCTTCAAACCCTCCGCAGCCGGAAACACCACGCGATCATCCGTGCGGCAATAGCGGTCGGCGAACATGCGGCCGATCGGGTGATAGCGGTCCATGTGCACCCGCATCGCCTTGTCGTCCCACAGCTCGTCGCGGATATGGAAGTGGATGCCTTCGCCCATGATCAGGCGGCGATCGTCGTTGACGTCGATCAGCTTCCAGAGCTTGCACTCCATCGCCCAGGGCGCATCGGCAAGCCGCGGCACGGCGATCTCAGTTGAAGGCGCGAGCTTCAGGCCGAGATAATCCGGCTCGCCGATCTCGGGCGGAAAGTCGCCGCTGCTCTCATGCATGGCTTTGGCCAGCGGCTCATCGGCGATGTTGACCACGAACTCGCCGGTGCGCTGGATGTTGAGGAAGGTGTCCTTGTCCTGCCCGTTTGGCTTGCGGTTCGCCGCAAACATGCAGAGCGGCGGGTCCTCGCAGAAGGCGTTGAAGAAGCTGAACGGTGCGGCGTTGACCACGCCGGTCGGACCGATAGACGTCACCCATGCGATCGGCCGCGGCAGGATGAAGGACGTCAGCACCTTGTAGCGCTCGCGTGGCGTCAGCTCGCTGGCGGCGTAGTCCATGGGGGCTCCTGGAAGGGGGAGAGCTTGCCTTCTTCGCCTCGCCCCGCTTGCGGGGAGAGGCCGACGCGCGGGAGCGCGGCGGGTGAGGGGGACTCTCCGCGAGTCCATTTGTCAGCGATTTCGTGGAGACTCCCCCTCACCCTGACCCTCTCCCCGCAAGCGGGGAGAGGGAAGAGAAGTGCCTTACGCCATGCTCAGCTCGTGGCGGCCGACCACCATCCAGTGCACCTCGTCCGGACCGTCGGCGAAGCGGAGGTGGCGGACGTCCTGGTACATCTCTGCGAGCGGGGTCCAGTGCGAGATGCCGGTGGCGCCGTGCATCTGGATGGCCTGGTCGATGATCTTGCAGGCGCGCTCGGGCACCATCGCCTTGACCATGGAAACCCAGACGCGGGCCTCCTTGTTGCCGAGCACGTCCATCGCCTTGGCGGCCTTCAGCACCATCAGCCGCATCGCCTCGATCTCGCAGCGGGCCTGCGCGATGATCTGCATGTTGCCGCCGAGATGGGCGATCTTCTTGCCGAAGGCTTCGCGGGTGAGGCCACGCTGCACCATCAAGTCCAGCGCCTTCTCGGCCTTGCCGATGGTACGCATGCAGTGATGGATGCGGCCCGGTCCGAGGCGGAGTTGCGAGATCTCGAAGCCGCGGCCCTCGCCGAGCAGCATGTTCTCCTTGGGGACTCGGACATTGTTGAAGCGCATGTGCATGTGGCCGCGCGGGGCGTGGTCCTGGCCGAACACGTACATGGGGCCGAGCACCTCGACGCCGGGCGTGTCGCGCGGCACCAGGATCTGCGACTGCTGCTTGCTCGGCGCTGCGTCCGGATTGGTCTTCACCATCACGATGAGGATCTTGCAGCGGGGATCCCCCAGGCCGGAGATGTAGTACTTCTCGCCGTTGATGACCCACTCGTCGCCGACGAGCTTTGCCGTGGTCGAGATGTTCTTGGCGTCGGAGGAGGCGACGTTCGGCTCGGTCATGACATAGGCCGAGCGGATCTCGCCGTTCATCAGCGGCTTCAGCCACTTCTCCTTCTGCTCCTTGGTGCCGACGCGCTCCAGCACCTCCATGTTGCCGGTGTCGGGCGCCGAGCAGTTCATGGTCTCGGACGCCAGCGGGCTCTTGCCGAGCTCGGCGGCGATATAGGCGTAGTCGAGGTTCTTCAGGCCCTGGCCGGTCTCATCGTCGGGCAGGAAGAAGTTCCAGAGGCCTTCCTGCTTGGCCTTGTTCTTGGCCTTCTCCAGCACCTCGAGCTGCTTCGGCGTGAAGCTCCAGCGGTCCTCCTTGCCTTCGCCGGCCTTGGCGAACTCGATCGACATCGGCTCGACGGTGTCGCGGATGAACTTCTTGACGTGGTCGTAGAGCGGCCGGACCTGGTCTGACATCCTGAGGTCGTTGAGCTCGTCGCCGGGGTTGAGGGTGTAGTTGGTGGTGCGGGGAATGTAGGTGTGTTTTGTCATTGTTCCTCCCGGAGGCGCTGCGTTCGTGCTGGCCGGGAGAATAGTCGCAGCGCCGCCAAAGTGCGAGCGCGTATTTTCTCACGCGGGGCCATCCCACGTGATGGAATTTCGCGGGGCGTTTGAAATGTTGTTTGAATGGGCTGGGAGAACTCCCTCCAAGTGTCGTCCCGGACAAGCGCAGCGAAGCGGAGCGCAGATCCGGGACCCATAACCACAGGAGGTCGTTTGACGAAGATTCGTAGTTGTCAGCTCGCGCCATAACCGCTCCCTGTGGTTATGGGTCCCCGCTTTCGCGGGGACGACACCGCGTGTGTGGTTGCCGGATCAGCTCGGCAGCCGGTGCATCGCGCAGATCTTGTTGCCGTCGAGATCACGCAAATAGGCGAGATAGAGCTTGTTTCCCGCGCCCTCGCGGATGCCGGGCGGGTTTTCGATCGGCGTTCCGCCGGCGGCAACTCCGGCGGCATGCCACTTGTCGACCTGCTCGGGCGAGTTGGCCGCAAAGCCGATCGTGGCGCCGTTCGCACAGGTCGCCGGCTCGCCGTTGATCGGCTTGGTCACCGAGAACACGCCGGTCTTGGTGAAATAGAAAATACGGTGGCCATCGACCTTGGCCGGGCGCACCTCGAGCGTGCTGAGCAGGCTGTCGTAGAAAGTCTTGGCCTTGTCGAGGTCGTTGGTGCCGATCATGATATGTGAAAACATTTGCCCCTCATTATGATTGTAGCCCGGATGGAGCGCAGCGAAATCCGGGTCTATTGCTTTTGAAGTCCCGGATTGCGCTGCGCTCCATCCGGGCTACGAACGAAGAAGATCAGAACGCCGTATAGCCGCCGTCGATCACGAATGTATCCGCGGTGTGATACGACGACGCCTTGCTCATCAGGTAGACGGCGATGCCGCCGAAGTCGGATGCCTCGCCGAAGCGGCGCTGCGGAATCCGCGGCATCACGTTGGCGACGAACTTCTCGTTGGCCATGATGCCGGCGGTCATGTCGCTCTTGATCCAGCCTGGCAGGATCGCGTTTGCGGTGACGCCATGGCGGGCGAGCTCGACGCCGAGCGCGCGCACCAGTGCGTTGATCGCGGCCTTGGTGGCCGCGTAGTGCTCGTTGCGCGCGGTGCCGAAGATCGAGGCGAGGCTCGAGGTCGCCACCAGCCGGCCGAAGGGATCGCCGGCATTGGCGCGCTCGGTCATGTGCCTGGCTGCGGCCTGGAAGGCGTGGAACACGCCGTCGAGATTGGTCGCGAACATCGTGCGCCATTCCTCCTCGGTGCGCTCGATGAAGGATCGCCGTCCGCCGCCGCCGATGCCGGCATTGGCGATGCAGCCGTCGACCCGGCCGAACGTATCGAGCGTCGCCTTCATCGCGGCATTGACCGAGGCCGGATCGGTGACGTCGCAGACGCGGGTATCGACCTTGCCCGACAGCCCCGCCATGCTCGCGGCAGCGGCCTTGTTCTTGTCAGCATTGCGGCCCCAGATCGAGACGTTGCAGCCCTGGCCCGCGAGCGCCTGCGCGATGCCGAGCCCGATACCGCCATTGCCGCCGGTGATCACGGCGACGCGTCCGGTGAGGTCGAAAAGGTTCATGGCGCGTTTCCTGTATTTTGCAAGTTCTTGGCAGGTGCTCGGCAAGACATCCCGGCATCAGGCGCATCAGCCGCTGCGCGCAAGATTGCTTGCTATGCTCCGATCACCATGGACAAGACCGCGACAAAAATCAAATATGTGCGCTGGAACGGGCAAATTCCGGTCTGCGAAACATCGCGGCCGCAACCGACGAGGAAACAATGCAGTTCAAGCACGTCACGCTCGATTTCGATGGTTCGGTCGCCATCCTCAGGCTCGACCATCAGGAGGTGATGAACGCGGTCTCCGTGGACATGCTCGGCGGCCTTGCCGAGGCGCTCGATACGATCGAGGAGAAGAAGGACGAGGTGCGCTGCGTCGTGCTGACCGGCGCGGGCCGCGCCTTCTGCACCGGTGCGAATCTGCAGGGCCGCAACAACCAGTCCAAGAAGACCAAGGCCGGCCTGACGCTGGAAACCGGCTTCCATCCCTTCCTGCGCCGCATCCGCAATCTGCACTGCCCGATCATCACCGCGGTCAACGGCCCGGCGGCGGGCGCCGGCATGAGCTTCGCGCTGCTCGGCGACATGATCCTGTGCGCACGCTCCTCCTATTTCCTGCAGGCCTTCCGCCGCATCGGCCTCGTGCCGGATTGCGGCTCGACCTGGCTCCTGCCGCGCCTCGTCGGTCGCGCCCGCTCGATCGAATTGTCGCTGATGGGCGAGCGGTTGCCGGCCGACAAGGCGCTGGAATGGGGCCTCATCAACCGCGTCTATGACGACGGCGTCCTGATGGAGGAGGCGATGAAGCTCGCGCGTGATCTCGCCAGCGGCCCGACGGTGGCGCTGGCGCTGATCCGCAAGCTCTATTGGGACAGCCCGGAAAACTCCTTCGAGGACCAGCTCAACCTCGAATTCCAGTGCCAGCTCCGCGCCGGCGACACCCAGGATTTCCGCGAAGGTGTCGGCGCGTTCCTGGAGAAGCGGCCGGCGCAGTTCAAGGGCAAATGATCGAGGCGGAGCTTTCGCGCAGCGTCCAGCGCTGGTGCAAGGGCGCGACCGGCGTTACCGGTGCGGCAAAACTGTCCGGCGGCGCCAGTCAGGAGACGTGGCGCTTCGACATCGTGCATCCCGACGGGCCGGTCGGCGCGATCCTGCGCCGTTCGCCCAAGGGCTATGGCGCAGCTCCGACGCGTGCGGCGGGGCTCGCGGCCGAAGCGCAGCTGATGCAGCTCGCCTTTGAGGCCGGCGTGCCGTCGCCGCGCGTGATGCATGTGCTCGTTCCGGACGACGATCTCGGCACCGGCTTCATCATGCAGCGGGTCGAGGGCGAGACCATCGCGCGCAAGATTCTTCGCGACGATGAATACGCGGCGGCGCGGCCGCTGCTCGCGCGCCAGATCGGCGGCGTGCTGGCCGGGCTGCACCGGCTGCCGCAGGACAAGCTGCCGGAGCTGCGCAGCCGCGGCGCGACCCAGGAGATCGCCGAGTTCGAGCGCGACTATCGCAGCCTGAACTGGCCAAAGCCGGTGTTCGAGCTGGCGCTGCGCTGGCTGCGCGACCACGATCCCGGCCCGTCGGGCGAGACCACGCTGGTGCACGGCGATTTCCGCAATGGCAATCTCATCATCGGCGCGGATGGCGTTCGCGCCGTGCTCGACTGGGAGCTCGCCCATCTCGGCGATCCCATGGAGGATCTCGGCTGGGTCTGCGTCAACTCCTGGCGCTTCGGCGAGATCGACAAGCCCGTCGGCGGGTTTGGCTCACGCGAGGAGTTGTTCGCAGGCTACGAAGCCGCAGGCCGCAAGGTCGATCCCGCGCGCGTAAAGTTCTGGGAAGTGATGGGGACGCTGCGCTGGGGCATCATGTGCGGCGGCATGATGCAGCGGTTTCGCGAGGGCCCCGACCATTCCATGGAGCGTGCCATGATCGGCCGCCGCGCCAGCGAGACCGAGATCGATCTGTTGCGCCTCTTGGCGCCGCGCGGGAGCTGACGCATGCAGGACGAACCGACGCCGATCGAGCTGACCAAATCGGTTGCCGATTTCCTCCGGGGCGACATCGCGCCGCTGATCTCCGGCCACCAGGCCTTCAAGCTGCGCGTCGCCATCAACATCCTCGACCTCGTCACCCGGCAGCTGACGCAGGAGGAGGGGAGCGATGCGAAGGAGGCGGAGCGCCTGCGCGCGCTGCTCGGCATCGACGGTTCCGTCACCGAGCTCAACCGCGCGCTCGCCGAGCGTATCGCGAAAGGCGAGGTCGACCTGGCAACGCCTGGTCTCGCCGAGCACCTGTGGGCGACCACGATGGACAAGCTCGCGGTGGATCAGCCGAACTACGCTTCCTACAAGCGGGAGCTGGGGCGCAATCCGTAGGATGGGTAGAGCGAAGCGAAACCCATCTTCTCGCACCTTGCCCTGCCATTGATGGGTTTCGCTGCGCTCTACCCATCCTACGCACTCTATCCGCCGTCATGCCCGGGCCTGTCCCGGGCATCCACGTTCTTCGCACCGCGCGTCGAGACGTGGATGGCCGGGACAAGCCCGGCCATGACGCGGATAGGGCTTTTCCTACTTCCCCACCCATTTCGGCGGCCGCTTCTCGGAGAAAGCCTTCGGTCCCTCGATGTAATCCTGCGACGCCGCCATCGCCTGCACCGCCGGATAATCCCGCTGCTCCGCGATCGCCTGCTCCAGCGACACGCCAAGCCCGCGCTGGATCGCCTGCTTGGACGCGCGGATCGACATCGGCGAGTTCTTGGTGATCAGCTCCGCCCAGCGCAGCGCGGCGTTGAGCGCTTCGCCCTGCGGCACCACCTCGTTGACGAAGCCGAGCTCGAGGCCTTCCTTGGCGCTGACATGGCGTGCGGTGAGGATCATGCCCATGGCGCGCTTCAGCCCGATCTGGCGCGGCAGCCGGTGCAGGCCGCCGGCGAGCGCGGCAAGACCGACGCGCGGCTCGGGCAGGGCGAAGGTCGCGTTCTCCGCGGCGATGATCAGGTCACAGGCGAGTGCGATCTCGAAGCCGCCGCCCATGGCAACGCCATTCACCGCGGCAATGATCGGCTTGTCGCAGTCAAATCGCGAGGTCAGGCCGGCAAAGCCGCCCTTGTCCCAGCCGCGCTTGCCGCCTGCCGCCTGCCACTTCAAGTCATTGCCGGCGCAGAACGCCTTGTCGCCGCTGCCGGTGACGATCGCGATCCATTGCTCGGGATCGGCGGAGAAATCGTCGAACACCTTCTGCAGCTCGAAATGCGCATCCGTGTGCAGCGCGTTGTAGACCTCGGGCCGCGACAGCGTGACGATCGTGATCGGCCCCTTGCGTTCCACCTTGGAAAATTTCAGCTCCATCGCGCGCTCCCGCATTTTCTCGTGAAGGAATATTGGCGTCATACTACCGCGCGTTGGCGTCGGGGCACCATCGAATTGCGCTGGTGCGCTTTGCGTCGCCGGCACGTCTGACCTTGCTTGACTTGGCCGCGCTCTTCTCACCTTAATCGTGCGAAGCAAAAATGCGCCTAGCGCCTTAACGCAAAACGATAAAATCAATCCGGGAGAGAACCTGTGGATTTCTCATTGCCTGCCGATCTCGTCGCCTATCTCGCAGAGCTCGACCGTTTCATCGAGCGCGAGATCAAGCCGCTCGAGCAAGCCGACGACAACATCCGCTTCTTCGACCATCGCCGCGAATGGGCGCGCACCGATTTCGAGAATGGCGGCCTGCCGCGGCACGAATGGGAAGCGCTGCTGCGCAAGGCCAAGGATCTCGCCGACGTGGCCGGCCATCTGCGCTTCCCGGTGTCGAAGCAATATGGCGGCAAGGACGGCTCCAATCTCTGGATGGCGGTGATCCGCGAGCACTTTGCCGCAAAAGGCCTCGGCCTGCACAACGACCTCCAGAACGAGCATTCCATCGTCGGCAATTTTCCGGTCGTGACCATGCTCGACCGTTACGGCCGCGACGACCAGAAGGCGATGATCGACGGCTCGATCAAGGGCAAGTACCGCATCACCTTCGGCCTGACCGAACCGCATCACGGCTCGGATGCCACCCACATGGAGACGCGCGCGGTGCCGGCCGTCAGGGACAACGTCAAGGGCTGGATCATCAACGGCGAGAAGATGTGGACGACCGGCATGCACGTTGCCACGCATTGCGCGCTGTTCGCGCGCACGTCGGGCAATGACGGCGACGCCCGCGGCATCACCTGCTTCCTGGTGCCGGCCAAGAGCCACGGCGTGAAGGTCGAGGAATATATGTGGACCTTCAACATGCCGACCGACCATCCGCGCGTCAGCTTCACCGACGTGTTCGTGCCTGAAGACGCGCAGTTCGGCGAGGTCGGTCGCGGCCTGTCGCTGGCGCAGTGCTTCGTCCATCAGAACCGCATCCGCCAGGCGGCGAGCTCGCTGGGCGCCGCCGTCTACTGCATCAACGAGAGCGTAAAATACGCGCGCGAGCGAAAGCCGTTCGGCCGGGCGCTGGCGGAGAACCAGGCGATCCAGTTCCCGCTGGTCGAGCTCGCCACGCAAGCCGAGATGCTGCGCCTGTTGATCCGCAAGACCGCCTGGGAGATGGACCAGCTCACCGAGGAGCAGATCGAGCGCACGCTCTCCGACCGCGTCTCGATGTGCAACTACTGGGCAAATCGGCTCTGCTGCGAATCCGCCGACCGCGCCATGCAGGTCCATGGCGGCATGGGCTACTCACGCCACAAGCCGTTCGAGCACATCTACAGGCATCACCGCCGCTACCGCATCACCGAGGGCAGCGAGGAAATCCAGATGCGGAAAGTGGCGGGATTCCTGTTCGGGTACATGGGGCCGGGGAAGCATTAAGGCCTGCGCCGGTTTCGTAGGGTGGGTTAGCGAAGCGTAACCCACCAACGTCCATCCGCGCGGACAGTGAAGAGGTGGGTTGCGCCTGCGGCTAACCCACCCTACGGCGCTGCGCCTTAATTCACCCGTCGATCCTTCCCCGCCCAATACGGCTCCCGCAATTGCCGCCGCAGGATCTTGCCGCTCGGATTGCGCGGCAGTGCCGGCAGGAACTCCACGCTCTTCGGCGTCTTGTAGCCGGCGATGCGCTCGCGGGTGAAGTTGATGATGTCGGTGGCGGTGGCCTGCTTGCCCGGCTTCATCACCACGACGGCCTTCACTGCCTCGCCCCATTTGTCGTCGGGGATGCCGATCACGGCGGCTTCGGCGACGTCGGGGTGATCGCATAGCGCACTCTCGACCTCGGCAGGGTAGATATTCTCGCCGCCGGAGATGATCATGTCCTTGATGCGATCGTGGATGTAGAGGTAGCCGTCCTCGTCCATGTAGCCGGCATCGCCCGTGCGCAGCCAGCCGTCGCCGCGCAGCGTCGATGCGGTCGCTTCAGGCAGATTCCAGTAGCCGGCCATGTTGGAGCCCGAGCGCGTCGCGATCTCGCCGACCTCACGCGGCGGCAGCGGCTTGCCGTCCGCATCCAGAATGGCGATCTCGACGCCCGGCAGCGCCTTGCCGGCGGAACGCATCCGCTCCAGGCCCTCGACGTGGTCCTCCGGCGGCAGCGCGACGATCGTGCCCGTGGTCTCGGTCATGCCGTACATCTGCACGAAGCCGCATTTGAAGATTTCGATGCATTCCTTCAGCAGCGCCGCCGGTATAGGCGAGGCGCCATAGAGCATGTATTTCAGTCGCGAGAAATCGACCGTCTTCGCGCGCGGCTGCCGCACCACGAACTGCATCGCGGCGGGCACCATGAACAGTTTCGTGATGCCCGACTGCTCGAAGAAATCCAGCACCTTGGTCGGATCGAATTCGCGCGCGATCACGCCACGGGCGCCGTGATAGAGCCCCATCACGCCCCACCCCGACCCGCCGATGTGGAAGATCGGCATCGCGACCAGCGACACGTCGTCCGTGGACCACCGGTTCCACTCCGGCTTGTCCTCGGCGCTGCCTGTCTGCACGAGGTTGAGGAAGTTCGCGTGGCTCAGCATCGCGCCTTTCGGCTTGCCCGTGGTGCCCGACGTGTAGAGCTGGATCGCGATGTCCTTGGTGTCGATCGGCACCCTCGGGTCGTCGCCGCTCTGCGCGTCGCGCCAGGCGGTGAAATCCTGCCATTCCGGCGCACCACCCTCCGTGGTGATGATCGTGCGCACGCCGGGAAGCTGGTCCTTGATCTGGCGCACCTGGGTGATGAATTCAGGCCCTGCGAACAGCACGGGCGCCTTGCAGTCGGCGACGATGAAGGCGACCTCGGGCCCCGCGAGCCGCCAGTTCACCGGCGCCATCACCACGCCGGCTTTCATCGCGCCCATCAGCAATTCGAAATAGAGATCGCTGTTCTTGCCGAGATAGGCGATGCGATCGCCCTTCTTCACGCCCATCGCGATCAAGGCGTTCGCGACCTTGTTGGTCTTGACGTCGAACTCGGCAAAGCTGGTGGCGCGGCCCTCGAATTCGTAGGCGATGGCATTGCCGCGGCTACTGGCGCGCTCGCGCACCATGTCGGCGAGATCGGCCAGTTTCGGTGATGCGGACATGTCTCTCCCGGGGTGTTTTGCTTTTTATGCGGGGGAGTGTGGCGTCATCCGTGGGTGAAGACAAGATGGAGGAGAGAGCGCGCTACTGCTTCAACACCGTCGTCCCGGCGAAGGCCGGGACCCATAGCCACTGAACGCAATTTGGAGAAGACTGGTCATGACCAATCTTCGCCAAACCAAATTCTGTGGTAATGGGTCCTGGCTTTCGCCAGGACGACGATAATCACCCCCGCTTCGCGCGGTCCTTCTCGTTCTGCGCCATGATGCTTTCGCGCGCGGTCTTCCAGTCGTCGTCGCTCCAGTCGCGGAGCTGGTAGAAATTGCCGCCCATCGCGAGCGCCTGGGCGCCGTCCATGGCGATGGTCTCGCCGTTGATCCAGTCGCAACCGCCGGAGATCAGGAACACCGCGAGGTTCTGCAGCTCCTCCATGGTGCCGACGCGGCCCATCGGGTTCATCGCCTTGGTGCGCGCGCCGGCCTCATCCCCCGGCTTGATGCGCTTGCTCATGCCCTCGGTCGGGATCTCGCCCGGCGCGATGGTGTTGAGGCGGATGCCGTAGCGACCCCATTCGGTCGCGAGCGACATCGTCATGGCATGGATCGCCGATTTGCTCATCGCCGACGGCACCACATAGGGCGAGCCGTTGCGCACCCAGGTCACCGTGATCGAGACGACGTTGCCGGGCTGCTTCAGGGCGATCCAGCGCTTGCCGATCGCCTGCGTCACGTAGAACGTGCCGTGCATGACGATGTTGGCGACCGCGTCGAAGCCGCGCGGCGAGAGTTCCTCGCTGCGCGAGATGAAATTGCCGGCGGCGTTGTTGATGAGATCGGTGAGCGGCGCCTCGCGAAAGATGTTCTCGACCATCTCCTCGACCGCGAGCGCGTTGCGGATGTCGACGCCGTGGCTGGTGACGCGGCCGCCATACTCCGCCATCAGCTCGGTCGCGGTCTCGTCGCACACGATCTTGCGCCGGCCACAGATATGCACCTCGGCGCCGAGCTGGAGGAAGCGCGCCGCCATCGATTTGCCGAGCCCGGTGCCGCCGCCGGTCACGAGAATGCGCCGCCCAGCCAGAAGATTTTCCTTGAACATGGCTGTTTCTCCCGTACGGATTGTCAGTTAATTGGTCGATTGACTAAATCCGGCCGCCGTCTTTCTGTAAAGCGGCACCGAACAAGAACAGGCAAGAACTAGGGGAGAATTCATCCATGGAAGAGCGCGTCTCGATCTCGATCTCGGAAGGCGTCGCCGATGTGCGCCTGGTGCGCGCGGACAAGATGAATGCGCTCGATCAGGCCATGTTCGAGGCCCTTGTCGCGGCAACCGAGCGACTTTCGAAGGAAAAAGGCGTGCGCGCCGTGGTGCTCTCCGGCGAAGGCCGCGCCTTCTGCGCCGGCCTCGACATGGGGCGTTTTGCCGCCATGAAGGAGAAGGGCGGCAACGGAATTCCGGGTGGCGAAAATCGCGATCTCACCAAGCGCACGCATGGGCAGGCAAACTTTCCACAGCAAGCCGTGTGGGGCTGGCGTCAGCTTCCGGTGCCGGTGATCGCAGCGGTGCATGGCGTCGCCTTCGGCGGCGGCTTCCAGCTCTCGCTCGGCGCCGACATGCGTTTCCTCAGCGCCGATGCGCGGATGTCGGTGATGGAGATCAAATGGGGCCTCGTGCCCGACATGGCGGGCACGCCGATCCTGGCCTCGCTCGTGCGCGACGACATTTTGCGCGATCTCACCTATACCGGCCGCATCTTCTCCGCGCAGGAGGCGATGTCTTACGGTCTCGCCACGCGCATCTGCGATGACCCGCGCGCGGCGGCGCTCGAAGTCGCACGCGAGATCGCGGGCAAGAGCCCCGATGCGGTCCGCGCCGCCAAGCGTCTGCTCAACAACCTCTCGGTCGATCCGGGCCCCGCGCTGCTCGCGGAGTCCGTCGAGCAGCAGAAGCTGATCGGCAGCCCGAACCAGACCGAAGCCGTGCGCTCCAATCTGGAGAAGCGCGCGGCGAAATATGCGGATTAGCAGCTTCCGTCATTCCGGGGCGATGCGAAGCATCGAGCCCGGAATCCATAACCACGATCGGGAGTATGGATTCCGGGCCTGCGCCTTCGGCGCATCCCGGAATGACGACCGTAGGTTGGGCTACATTCTCGAACCCGACGAAAGATCGGAAAACAAAAATGAGCGAAACGTCCCCATTCCTCGGCATCGTCTCCGGCGAGCGCCGCCGGTCCCACGCCGAGGTCGCCAATCGCGCCGATCGCATCGCTTCGGGCCTCGCCAGGATCGGCGTCAGGCAGGGCGACTGCGTCTGCATGCTGATGCGTAACGACGTCGCCTTCCTGGAGGCCGCCTACGCTGCGATGCGGCTCGGGGCCTATGGCGTGCCGATCAACTGGCACTTCAAGCCGGAGGAGATCAACTACATTCTGAAAGACACCGGCACCTCCGTGTTGATCGGACACGCCGACATGCTGCATGCCCTGCGGGATGCGATCCCGAAAGGCGTCACGGTACTCAGCGTGCCGACGCCGCCGGAGATCTTGTCCAATTACAGGATCGATCCCGATCATCTGACCACACCGGCCTTCGCGACCGATCTCGAAACCTGGCTCGCGCAGTTCCAGCCCTATGAGGGCCCGGTCGTGCCGCAGCCGATGAACATGATCTACACGTCCGGCACGACCGGCCATCCCAAGGGCGTACGCCGCAATGCGCCGACGCCGGATCAGCAGGCCGCCGGCGAGCGCATGCGCGCGATGATCTACGGGCTGAAGCCCGGCGCCCGCGCAATCCTGCCGGGCCCGCTCTATCATTCCGCGCCGAACTCGTTCGGCATCCGCGCCGGCAAGCTCGGCGGCGCGCTGGTGCTGATGCCGCGCTTCGAGGCCGAAGAATTCCTGGAGCTGATCGAGCGCTACAAGATCGACACCATCTTCATGGTGCCGACCATGTTCATCCGCCTGATGAAGCTGCCGGAGACGGTGCGCAAGAAGTACGACGTGTCGTCGCTGCGGCACATCATCCACGCCGCCGCGCCGTGCCCGGCCGATGTCAAGCGCGCCATGATCGAATGGTGGGGGCCGGTGATCTACGAATTCTACGGCTCGACCGAGTCCAGCGCCGTCACCTTCGCGACCTCGGAGGACGCGCTGAAGAAACCGGGCACCGTCGGGAAGATATCGCCCGGCGCCGAACTGCGCTTCATCGGCGATGACGGCCGTGTGCTCGGCGTCGGCGAGATCGGCGAGATCTATTCGCGCATGGCCGAGATGGCCGATTTCACCTACCACAACAAGCCGGAGAAGCGCGCCGAGATCGACCGCGACGGCTTCATCACCTCGGGCGATGTCGGCTATATCGACGAGGACGGCTACGTCTTCATCTGCGACCGCAAGCGCGACATGGTGATCTCGGGCGGCGTCAACATCTACCCGGCCGAGATCGAGTCCGTGCTGCACGCCGTGCCCGGCGTGCATGATTGCGCGGTGTTCGGCATCCCCGACGCCGAGTTCGGCGAGGCGCTGATGGCGGTGGTCGAGCCGCAACCCGGCATCACGCTCGACGCCGCCGATGTCCGCGCGCGGCTGAAGACGTCGCTCGCCGATTACAAGGTGCCCAAGCACATCGAGATCCGCGGCGGGCTGCCGCGCGAAGATTCAGGAAAGATCTTCAAGCGCCGCCTCCGCGATCCCTATTGGGAGCAGGCGGGGCGGAAGATTTAGCCCGGATTCGTAGCCCGGATGGAGCGAAGCGCAATCCGGGTCAGTGCTCGCGTCTACACCCCCGGATTTCGCTGCGCTCCATCCGGGCTACGAACACAGGGATGAATGATCATGAGCGATGCGGCAAGCGAGACCAACGAAGTCCTCTACGACGTCGCCGACCACATCGCGACGATTACCCTCAACGCGCCGGAGCGCATGAATACGATCTCCGGTCCGATGCTGAACGATCTCGCGCGGCTCCTCACCGAGGCCAACGAGGACAGGAACGTCCGCGTCGTCATCCTCACCGGCAAGGGCAGGGCGTTCTGCGCCGGACTCGACCTGCGCAAGGAGCGCGACGGCAACGGCCTCAGCGCCGCGTCCTCGCCGACCACGATCAACCTGCGCAACACCCCGCCGACGGTGCTGCAGGCGATGGACAAGCCGACCATCTGTGCCGTCAACGGTGGCGCGGCCGGCTATGGCATGGACACCGCGCTCGGCTGCGACATCCGCATCATGGCGGAATCCTCGAAGCTCGCCGCCGCCTTCGTCAAGCGCGGCGTGGTGCCGGAATCCGGCGGCACCTGGCTGCTGCCGCGCATGCTCGGCTGGGCCAAGGCCTCCGAGCTGATCTTCACCGGCCGCACGCTCAGCGCGCGCGAGTGTCTGGAATGGGGCCTTGCCAACGAGGTCGTGCCGGATGCCGAGCTGATGACCCGCGCCAATACGATCGCCCGCGAGATCGCCGCCAACGCGCCGCTGGCCGTGCAGGCCTCCAAGCGCATGATGCGGATGGGCCTCAATGAAAACTTCCACGACCACGTCCACCACGTCTATCTTCAGCTCCTGCCGCTGTTCAAAACCCAGGACATGGCCGAAGGCATGAAGGCCTTCATGGAGAAGCGCGAGCCCAGATTCGAGGGGCGGTAACCCTGTAGCCCGGATGGAGCGAAGCGAAATTCGGGCGACCTTGCCGTCTTCGCAGGGACAGATTTCGTTCCTATATGAAGGGGATCACTGACCTCCGGATCATGCCATGACCCCCGTTTCCATCCTGCTCAACATCCTCTGGATCCTCATCGGCGGCGCCTGGATGGCGTTTGGCTGGCTGGTCGCCGCAGTCATCATGGCCGTCACCATCATCGGCCTGCCCTGGGCGCGGGCGGCGTTCAACATCGCCGTCTACACGCTGCTGCCGTTCGGCTCGCGCGCGGTCAACCGCTACGATGTCACCGGCGTCGAGGATATCGGCACCGGGCCGCTCGGGGTGATCGGCAATATCATCTGGTTCGTGCTGGCCGGCTGGTGGCTGGCGCTCGGCCACCTTCTGACGGCGCTGGTTCTCGCGGTGACCATCATCGGCATCCCCTTCGCCTGGGCCCATCTCAAGCTCGCCGGCATCGCGCTCTGGCCGATCGGCAAGGTGATCGTGCCGGCGTAGGGTGCGGGCCCTGCACGCCGGCTCGGGGCGGCGGAGTGGAAGCCGTCCGGTTGCGGTCGTCGGCGGATCGCGCGAGGCGCGGGGCCGCCTATTCGATTCTAAATCGAAGGAAGACAGCACCTGCTAATCCAACCGTGAGACATATTCCAAGCGTATAGCCAGCCGGATTTAGCAAACCCAGACGATCGGCAAGAAGAATGAGCGTGATGGATGCAGTCACTTGCGCAATCCAAACGCGCCACGCAGCTTCTACCGCTTGACCGAAGGTCATCCGATTAAAATAAAGAACCGCCCATGAAGGTGCCAACAAGACGACCAGCAGAACGATAGTCGCGACCGCAGCAAAAATTGTTGCCTACTCCGCCTGTCGAGCAGGCATGACCATCCTGCTTGCTTGGGTAGTGCGCCTTCGCCAGTAGAACAGCGTCACGGCAAAGACCGAGTACGCAAGCCCAAACCCCGCCATCACAGTGAGATAAAGCAGCGACGTGAAGGCGTTTGTCGGCTCGCTTGCGGCGTCCGGGTCTATTGTGCTCCATAGATCAATGAACGCGGGCAAGACCGCGAGCAAAGCTCCTAAAACGCAGAGGTGGGTGATCCATCGTCTGCCTTGCGCCCGCAGGGCAGATATTCCGCCCACTATTGTCACGAAAATGGGGGCTAACCAAATCCAATCGAAGATGATCAAGAAGACGCGCGACATTTAGCCGAACTGCTCATTTCGAATGTGAATGGCGTTGCCATGCTTGTCTTTGCATCAGTCTTTACGCCCATGACGGATGTTCAATCTACAGTTCCTTCGTATCCCCTGTGTTGCCCGACGGGCTAATTATACCACATGCAGGTCAAGTCGCTCGCAGGATGGGTAGAGCGCCAGCGAAATCCATCAACAGACCGTCCGCCGATGACGAAGCAGGATGGGTGTCGCAAGGGCTCCACCGATCCACGCGCTTGCCGCCGTCAAATCTCCTTCCACCAGCGCCACGTCATGGCCATGGCCAGCAGACCGAGCGCACCGGTGAGGGCCGTGGCGTTGTGGGATCCGATGCGGTCCGCGAGCCATCCCAGCCACAGGAAGCCGATCGGACCGACGCCGATGCAGACGGTGAGGACGCCGAGGATGCGCGAGCGCATTTCAGGCGGCGAGGCGAGATAGACCAGCGTCGCCTGCATCGTTCCAAAGCCGGCACCGCCGATGCCGGTCAGGAGCAATGCTGCACCTGCCACCACCGGGCTTTGTGCCAGCGCGAAAACCACCACCATGAGCATGTAGCTGAGGACGCCGCAGATATAGGCTCGGGCGTACCATCCCTGTGTGAGCCATAGCGCCAGCACGAGAGCCCCCACGAAAGCGCCAATCCCGTCCATGGTCGTGAGCAGGCCCACGCCCTCCGGGCCGAGATAGAGGCGGTCGCGCCCGATCACCGGGATCATGCTGGTGAACGGCCAGGCAAAGACGTTGTAGATCACGGTCACGAGCAGAACACCGCGGAGGCGCTTGTCGTTGTGCGTGAAAGTGATGCCCTCGGCTATGCCGGCCAGCACCGGCCCCGGTGTCGTGGCATGAGCGGCACGCGCCCGGATCGTCAGAACCGTCAGCAGGGCCGCGCAATACATCAGCATGCTCAGGATCAGGACGCCATGCAGACCTGCTCCGGCCAGCAGCGTTCCGCCGATCACGGGGCCGACCATGCGGCTTGCATTGCTGGCGCCGACGTCGAGCGACATCGCCAGGCTCATTTTCTCGCGGCCGACGACCTCGCCGATCATCACGCGACGCACCGGGTTGTCGGTGCACCAGCCGCAGCCGTTGACGAAGCTGGCGAATGCGAGATGCCAGATCTCGAGCCGACCGGTCGCGTTCAGAACTGCGAGGATGGCGGAGGTGCCGGCCATCAGCAGCACGACGACGAACAGCATCCTGCCGCGATCCAGGCGTTCGGCGAGCGCGCCGAGGAATACGCCAAACAACCCCATCGGAAGCAGACGGAGCATGGTCATCATGGCGACGAGAAACGCCGATTCGGTGCGCTGGTAGACGACAACCCCGACCGCAACTGTTTCCACCCAGCGCACGGTGGCGATGATCAGCCCAACCCACCACAATCGCCAGAAGTCCGGTGCGTCGATCATCCGCCGGAACGGCGATTTGCTCACTGCCTTGCTTCCCCGCGGGCACTCCTTGGCCCTTTGCGCCTCCACTATCGGAGGCTCGCTGCGCGAAACAAGTCTTTTTCGACCAGCGTGCGATTTTGCGAGCCGGATGTTGATGGAGGTGTCGGCCGAAGCGAATATCCGGCAGCTCGCAGGGTGGAGAGAGCGCGAGCGAAACCCGTCACCCCGTTCGCCGATGGCAAGGCATGATGGGTTTCGCAAGGGCTCAACCCCTGCGAACCAGCTCCCTCAGGGACGAATGCGAATGATCGTATTCCCCTTGCGTCGTCCGGTCGGGTTCAAGGCGGCGATCGAATCGTTGAAGTTCGAGACGTTGCCGATGTTTGTCCGCAGTCGTCCGTCCCGTACCCGCTGGACGATCTCATTCAATTGGGCACGGTCGGCCTCGACGACAAAGTCGATCGCCAGGCCGTCGGAGGGTCGCGCCTCGGCCGGCCCGACGATGGTGACCAGTGTTCCGCCGGCTCGTATCAGTCCTGCGGACCGCTTCTGGATGTCACCGCCGATGACGTCGAACACCAGGTCGACTTTGCCGATGTCTTCCAGTGCGTCGTTGTCGAGGTCGATGAACTCCTTCGCGCCGAAGCCGAGCACCGTCTGACGGTCGGCGGCACGTCCGGTGCCGATGACGTGGGCGCCGGCCTCCCGCGCGAGTTGCGTCACCATCGAACCGACGGCGCCGGCCGCGCCGTGCGCGAGGACGCTCTGCCCCGCCCGGAGACGGCCGTGCTGGAACAGCCCTTGCCATGCGGTCAGGCCCGAGACCGGCAGGCTCGCGCCCACCGTGAAGTCGACGTCACCCGGGAGCGGCGCGAGGTTGCGCGCCTCCATCGCCACATATTCGGCGAGCGTGCCGTCGCGATACCAGTCCGCGAGGCCAAACACCCGCTGTCCCACCGACAATCCCGTCGTGCCATATCCGAGCGCGGTGACCACTCCAGCCAATTCGTGCCCTGGGATCGACGGCGTTCGGTCACGCTCGCGGCGATCGGTCCAGGTTGAGGGCCACGTGAGCTCTGTCGGAACAAATCCCGAAGCATGAACCCGAACAACGACGTCGTTTATCGATGCTCGCGGCTCCGGCCGATCCACCAGCTTCATCCCGCCGGTTCCCGCGGCCTGTTCCGTTACAACGATCGCCTTCATGGGATTATCTCCTCGGTCATTGTCCCTTGCTGCAACTGTTGCAGGCAGCGTGAACGCGACGGCTCCACAAACTATTCGGCAATGTGGAGTGGCTCGCTCTGCACTGTCTGCATTGACCGCGGCTCCCACTGAGGCTTTCGATCGGGGTGGCTTCGGTCGTGGCACTGGCGGGTAGATGCATTGCGCCTGGTCATGACGCCAGTGCCAAGATTGCAGATTCCGGCTGTACCAAGCGTCGTGGAACCCTGAGGAAAATCACGGCGAATTCTAAGGGTATGATCGGATAATCATTCCGCGCGCTGAAGCTATGGTCGACCTTGGTCCCGGTGCCTTTCCAACCCAGGCGGGGCACGGGTGAGAACTCACCCAAGCTAGTACAGGAGGACGCCTCCGATGCGCCGTAGTCTGTTTGCTGTGGTCTCCGCCATTTTGATCTTGGTCACGGTCGGATCGCTCTCACCCGCGTTCGCAGATCGCTACTGCCTGCAAGGGCGCCGTTGGGGCTATCCCGGCAACTGCCAGTTTTCGACGCTCCAGCAGTGCCGGATGGCTGCCTCCGGCACGCATGCATCCTGCGGGGTCAATCCGCGCTACGCATTCGGACGTTCGCGGCAGGGCAGACAATAGTTGAGCGCCTCCGGGCGGGCCGGGCGAGGCTCTCGCTTGAATTCGACTCGTGGTCCCCTGGGGGACTTGCGTCAGTTTCGGCGAGGTACTTCGCCTGCACGAAAGTCGCGCAGGCGGTGCGCGACGGACGAGGTGGATGAGCCTGGGCTGATCCATGAGCAGGTCAATGGACACCAGCATAAATATTCTGATTGACCGAATTCGGTATTTCGGCTAAACCGCAGACATCCCGGCCCGTCAAAGGGACGTTTCGCGATCGTCACGATACGTAGGCCGGGAGGCGATGGACGCGGCAGCGCCGGCGCGTGACGGGATGGCAGGGCGGGCTACGCCTGTGAGCCACCACGATCCGCGACACGACACGGCGCCGTCACAGCGTTTCCTTTCGGCTTCGGGGGCGAGCACGCGCGAGCTTCCGACTGTTTGGGAGGGACGTCCGCGGACGGCAAAAGCGTGTGGTCCTGACGCCCGGGGTCTGTGCGTCAAGGCTTGCGGTGATGTGGCGGCCAACCGGCGCGCGCATCTCACATCCGCAAGGCGACGGGGGCAATAGTGCATCGCTCCCCGGGGAGAGCGCGCCATAAGCCGTAAAACCATTGCGCAGGGAAGGCCGGCATGTTTCCGGCGTCACCTGTGGTCACCCCGCGTGCGTTTCTCGCGTGCGGATCCTGGGTGCCAGCCGGCGCCCGGCCTTCCCTGCGCCCTCTCTTCTCGACGAGGGTGAAACGGACAGCACAGCTTCGGGCGCCTGCGCCGCGAGAACGCGAAGGCATGTCTGTTCCCAGAACTAATCATCTCGTGCCCCGGACGCAGCAACACTAAGGGGCGTTGCAGCGCGTCCGGGACACGGTCATCGTCGCACTGTGCGCCGCCCCCAAGTTCATCTTGCACTGCGGTAGAAAAATATCGCACACTCCTCCGGACCGGGGAGCCGTAGAGCGCTCGAACCAGGGAGCGAACCGATGTCCCTCCAGACCGTACCGTCCGACGCCGCCGAACAGCGTTCCAACCGCCCTGAGGATGTCCAGGCGCTGGAAGCGGATGTGCGGCTGCGCGACGACATCCGCCTGCTCGGGCGTATCCTGGGCGACACGGTGCGCGATCAGGAGGGGGCCGATGTGTTCGACCTCGTCGAGCGCATCCGGCAGACCTCGATCCGGTTCCACCGCGACGAGGACCGGCTCGCCCGCCGCGAGCTCGAGCAGATCCTCGACAGCATGTCGACCTCGGAGACGGTGCGGATCGTCCGCGCCTTCAGCTATTTCTCCCACCTCGCCAACATCGCCGAGGACCAGAACAACATCCGTCAGATGCGCGCCGGCAAGGGCGGCGGCTCCGGCGTGCTGGCCGAGACGCTGGCCCATGCCAAGGCGGCGGGCATCGGCGCCGATGCCTTGCGCAACTTCTTCAAGAGTGCGCTGGTGAGCCCGGTGCTGACCGCGCATCCGACCGAGGTCCGCCGCAAGAGCACCATGGACCGCGAGATGGAGGTCGCCGGCCTGCTCGATCGCCGCGAGCGCGTCGCGCTGACCGCGGAGGAGGCTGCCGCGAGCGACGAGCAGCTCCGCCGCGAGGTACTGACGCTGTGGCAGACCAACCTGCTCCGCCGCACCAAGCTCACCGTGCTCGACGAGGTCGCCAACGGCCTGTCCTTCTACGACTACACGTTCCTGCGCGAGGTGCCGCGGCTGGTCAACGTGCTGGAGGATCGGCTGGAGGAGGGCGGCGAGCAGGCCGCCAGCGAACTCGCCTCGTTCCTGCGCATGGGCAGCTGGATCGGCGGCGACCGCGACGGCAATCCGTTCGTCACCGCCGATGTCATGCGCGGCACGCTGCGGCTGCAGTCGAGCCGGGTGATGCAGTTCTATCTCAACGAACTGCACGTGCTGGGCTCGGAGCTGTCGATCGCGGCGCATCTCGCCGACGTCTCGGAGGAGCTGCGTAACCTTGCGGAGCGCTCGCCGGACACCTCGCCGCACCGGAGCGGCGAGCCTTACCGGCTCGCGGTTTCCGGCATCTATGCGCGTCTCACCGCGACGGCCGAAGCGCTCGAGGTCGAGATCACCCGCCGGCCGGTCGGCAGGGGCAGGCCTTACGAGAGCGTCAGGGAATTGCAGGCCGATCTCGATGTGCTGCACCGCTCGCTGATCTCCAACAATGCCCGCGTCATCGCCCGCGGCCGTCTGCGGCTGCTGCGGCGTGCGGTGGATTGCTTCGGCTTCCACCTGGCCCGGCTCGACATCCGCCAGAATTCCGCCGTGCATGAGCGCACCATCGCCGAGCTGATGGACGCCGCCAATCCCGGCATGTCCTATCTCGCGCTCGGCGAAGAGGCGCGCATCTCGCTGCTCACCAACGAGCTGCGCTCGACGCGCGCGCTGGTGTCGCCCTTCGTCAAGTACAGCGACGAGACCATGGGCGAGCTCAACGTTTTCCATGCCGCAGCCGAAGCGCACGCGAAGTTCGGCTCGGACGCGATTCCCCAGTGCATCATCTCGATGTGCAAGGGCATGTCCGACATGCTCGAGGTCGCCGTGCTCCTGAAGGAGGTCGGCCTCGTCCATCCCTCCGGGCGCAGCGCCATCAACATCGTGCCGCTGTTCGAGACCATCGAGGACCTGCAGGCCTCGTCCGGCATCATGGACCGCATGCTGTCGCTGCACGATTACCGCCGCCTGGTCGACAGCCGCGGCAGCGTGCAGGAGGTCATGCTCGGCTATTCCGACAGCAACAAGGACGGCGGCTTCGTCACCTCGGGCTGGGAGCTCTACAAGGCCGAGATCGGCCTTGTCGAGGTGTTCGAGCGCCACGGCGTGCGGCTGCGCCTGTTCCACGGCCGTGGCGGCTCGGTCGGCCGCGGCGGCGGGCCGAGCTACGACGCCATCATCGCCCAGCCCGGCGGTGCCGTGAACGGCCAGATCCGCATCACCGAGCAGGGCGAGATCATCTCGTCGAAATATTCCAACGCCGAGGTCGGCCGCAACAATCTGGAGATCCTGGCCGCCGCCACGCTGGAGGCGAGCCTTTTGCATCCGCGCCAGAGCGCGCCGCGCCGCGAATATCTGACCGCGATGGACGAATTGTCGAACCTCGCCTTCAAGGCCTATCGCGGCCTCGTCTACGAGACCGACGGTTTCGTCGATTATTTCTGGTCGTCCACCGTCATCAACGAGATCGCGACGCTGAACATCGGCAGCCGCCCGGCCTCGCGCAAGAAGACCCGCGCGATCGAGGACCTGCGCGCGATTCCCTGGGTGTTCTCCTGGGCGCAATGCCGCCTGATGCTGCCGGGCTGGTACGGCTTCGGCAGCGCGGTCGAGCAATGGATCGCCGCGCATCCCGACCAGGGCATGCCGTTCCTGAAAGAGCTCTACAAGGAATGGCCGTTCTTCCGCATGCTCCTGTCGAACATGGACATGGTGCTGGCCAAGAGCTCGATCGCGATCGCCTCGCGTTATGCCGAGCTCGTGCCGGATGAAGCCTTGCGCGAAAAGATCTTCGGCCGCATCCGCCGTGAATGGCATTCCTGCATCGAGACGCTGCTCGACATCATGGGCCAGGACCGGCTGCTGCAGGGCAACCCGCTGCTGGAGCGCTCGGTGCGCCACCGCTTTCCCTATCTCGATCCGCTCAACCACGTGCAGGTCGAGCTGCTGAAAGAGCATCGCGCGCAGAACCCGGACGAGCAGGTGCTGCGCGGGATTCAGCTGACGATCAACGGAATCTCGGCGGGGCTGCGGAATACGGGGTAAGCGAGAGCCACGCTCCCGCCACATCCTCAGTCGTCATGGCCGGGCTTGTCCCGGCCATCCACGCCTTGCCCCGCAGCACTGAGAACGTGGATGCCCGGGACAAGCCCGGGCATGACGAGAAGAGTGCGCGTCACCTCAACAGAAATGCGCGCCCTGCGTCTCCACATAGACCGCATAGAGCGACTGGCTCGCGGTCATGAACAGGCGGTTGCGCTTCCGGCCGCCGAAGCAGACATTGGCGCAGGTCTCCGGCAGCAGGATCTGCCCGATGCGCGCGCCGTCGTTCGGCGCGAACACCTGCACGCCGTCATAGCCGGGACCGACCCAGCCGGCACCGACCCAGATGTTGCCCTCGGTGTCGACCCGCAATCCGTCGGGGAAGCCTGACTTGCCCTCGAGCTTCATGTCGATCAGCTTCTTCGGGTTCGACAGTTTTGCCCCGTCGATGTCGTAGGACCACACCACGTTCTCCGCCTGCGGGTAATGCGTGATACCGGTGTCGCAGACATAGAGCTTCTTGTAGTCGTGGCTGAAAGCGATGCCGTTCGGCTTGAACGGCTCGTCGGCGACCTTCGCGAGCTGCCCGGTCTGGGTGTTGAGGCGATAGACCGCTTCCTTCTGGTGCGGCTGCAGCGAGCCGGTGTTGGCGAGCTTGCCCTCGTAGATGCTGATCGCGCCATAGCCGGGATCGGTGAACCAGATCGCCTTGTCGTTGGGATGCACCACCATGTCGTTGGGCCCGTTGAGCGGCTTGCCGCCCGCCTGCTCGGCCAGTGTCGTCACCGAGCCGTCGTGCTCGTAGCGGACGAGGCGGGTGCGCTCGGCGCTGAGCTGGCGTCCCTCGGTGTCGAAGGAGTTGCCGTTGGCCTCGTTCGACGGCTTGTGGAACTGCTCGGAGATGTGGCCGTCGTCGTCGAGATAGCGCAGCTGCCGGTTGGCCGGGATGTCGCTCCAGACGAGATGTTGTCCTTGCGCATTCCACGCCGGTCCCTCCGCCCACAGACAGCCGGTATAGAGCCGCTTGATCGCGGTGTTGCCGACCTTGGCCTTGAAGCGCTTGGGGTCGATGACGACGATGTCGGGGTCGGGATAGCGCTGCGGCTCGGCATTGCTACCGAAGTCGCGGGCGCTCGCGCGCGAGGCGAGCAGGGCGGATGCGGCGACGGTCGCGGCGCCCTTGAGCAGTGTGCGGCGGCCGAGACCGCCGCTGTCAGTCGTGTCGTCGGAGTTGGTCAGTATTCTTGTCATGGTTTCCTCCCAAGATTTTGTTGGGAGGACACCATCCGCCCGCATTCGGGCGTAAACCGGAGCAATCTCCGGCTCAGACAACCGGAGATCGCAGGGCAGGAATGCCGTAATTGCGGCTGGACGAAATCCTTACACGGGATCCCAGGGGAAGATGTCGGCGGAACGGTCGAGCTTGTAGAACGAGCCCTTCAGCGCCGGCATGCCGTGTTCCGCGATCGATTGCGGCGTCCAGCCCTCGCTCCGGTGCACCGAGCGCAGCGGGCGGTTCTGGCTGAACAGGAACAATTCGTTCATGCGCGCGCCGAAGATCTGGCCGCTGACGTCCTTGGCGGCATCGGAGAGCAGGTAAGCGCAGATCGGCGCGATCTTCTCCGGTCCCATCTGCTTGATCTTCTCGACGCGCGCCTTCTCGGCTTCGGTCTCGGTCGGGATGGTGCCGATCATGCGGGTCCAGGCGAACGGCGAGACGCAGTTGGAGCGGACGTTGAAGCGGCCCATGTCGAGCGCGATCGACTTCGACAGACCGATGATGCCGAGCTTGGCCGCGGCATAGTTGGCCTGGCCGAAATTGCCGATCAGGCCGGAGGTCGAGGTGAAGTGCACGAACGAGCCGCTCTCCTGCTCGCGGAAGATGCGCGCCGCGGCATGGCTGACGTAGAAGGAGCCCATCAGGTGAACCTTGATGACGGCCTCGAACGCTTCCACGCTCATCTTGTGGAAGATCATGTCGCGCAAAATGCCGGCATTGTTGACGACGCCGTCGAGCCGGCCGAAATGGTCGGTCGCCGTCTTCACGATCTTGCTGGCGGGAACGGCTTCCGCCACCGACTCGAAGTTCGGCACGGCGATGCCGCCGCGCTTCTTGATCTCCTCGACCACCTCCTCGGCAGGCGTCGCGCTCGAACCGGCGCCGTCGGCGGCCCCGCCGGGATCGTTGACGACGACCTTGGCGCCTTCCGCAGCGCACAGCAGCGCGATCTCGCGCCCGATGCCGCGGCCTGCGCCGGTGACGATGATGACCTTGTCTTGCAGTGATTTGCTCATGTGGGTTCTCCGCTAGCCGTTCCAAATTCCGCCGTCATTCCGGGGCGCGCCGCAAGGCGCAGGCCCGGAATCCATAACCACGATCGGGAGTATGGATGCCGGGCTCGTCGCTTACGCGCCGCCCCGGAATGACAGCCGCTACCTCTCGTTCGTAAACACGATCGTGCCGCTCGCGGCGAACATGCCGCCGACGCCGTGGCACACTGAAATCTTGGCATTGGGCACTTGTGCCGGTGCGATGCCGCGCATCTGGCGCACGCTTTCCTGGAGCGCGTACATGCCGTACATGCCGGAATGCATGTAGGACAGCCCGCCGCCATTGGTGTTGAGCGGCAGCTTGCCGCCCGGCCGGGTGTTGCCGTCCGCGATGAACCTGCCGGTCTCCTCATGCGGCATGAAGCCGAGGTCGCCGAGGCCGAACAGCGGCAGATGCGCGAAGGCGTCGTAGATCATGAGATGATCGACGTCCTTGTGGGCGATGCCGGCCTCCTTGAAGGCCAGTGGCCCCGCGGTCTTGAACGCGCGCGAGGAGTTGAACGTCTCCATCTGGCTGACCATCGGCGTTTCCACGCTCTCGCCGGTGCCCATGATGTAGACGGGCTTCCTCGGAAAATCCTTGGCGCGGTCTGCCGAGGTCAGGATCAGCGCGCCGCCGCCGTCGGTGACGAGGCAGCACTGCAGCAGGCGGAACGGATAGGCGATCATGCGCGAGTTGAGGACGTCGGCGACCGTGATCGGGTCCTTCATCATCGCACGCGGATTCTTCGCCGCCCATTCCCGCTGCACCACCGCCACCGAGGCGAGCTGCTCGTGGGTGATGCCGTAGGTCTTCATGAAGCGCAGCACGGGGATCGGGAACATGCTGGGCGGGCCGTAGACGCCGTAGGGCGCCTCGAACTGGCCGTTGAGGCTGTCGGCGGGTGTGGAGCGCGGCAGCTTGCCGATCATCGACTTGCCGCTCTCGGCATGGGTGATCAGCACCGTCTTGCACAGCCCGGCCTCGATCGCCGCGGCGGCGTGGCGAACATGCAGCATGAAGGAGCAGCCGCCGACCGAGGTGCCGTCCACCCAGGTCGGCTTGATGCCGAGATAGTGGCAGACCTGCTGCGGCGTTTCGACCGCGGTGGCGAAGCCGTCGATGTCGGACAGCTTCAGCCCGGCATCGGCGATGGCATTGAGCGCCGCATCCGCGTGAAGCTGGAGCTGCGAGGCGTTGGGGATGACACCGAGCTCGGTGGTCTCGGCCGCGCCGACGACGGCAACCTGGTTCCTGCGCATGGCCTTACCCCTTCGCCGGACGGAAGACGGGGAGGGTGATCTTGTCGTCGAGCTTCTCGAAGGCGACCTCGAGCTTCATGTCGAGCTCGAGCGCCTCCGGCGTCTGCGGACAGTCGATGATGTTGCTCATCATCCGCGGACCCTCGTCAAGCTCCACCACCGCGATGGCGTAAGGCGGCGTGAAGCCGGGCGCGGCGGGGCGGTGGTTGATCACGTAGCTGTAGAGGAAGCCCTTGCCGCTCGCCTTGAAGATGCTGACCTTGCGCGAGGCGCAGGACGGGCAGAACGGACGCGGCGGGAAATAGACATGCGCGCAGGCGTCGCAGCGCTGCAGGCGCAGCTCGCCCGCCTGCGTGCCGTCCCAGAAATGCTGGGTTTCCGGCGTCGGTTTCGGTCGCGCGCGCTGCGGTTCGGCCATCTCGGAACGCCCTCCAAAGGCAAATCTTGTTCAGACAAAGGCTTGGCACCCGCCTGTTTCGATCTTGATGCGACAATCGACCATGGCGCGTCAACGGTCCAGCAATGCGCATGCATGCCATCATGCGCACAGTGCTTGTGTCGAACTGAGCCAGCGCTATAGATTGCGCGCGCCAATATTCCGTGAGACAGACATGCCCGATTTTCCGACGCTGGCGAAGCTCGCCGAAGACCTCGAAAGCGGCCGCACCACCTCCCGCAAGCTGGTGGAGTTGTGCATCGCCAGGATCGCCGATCCCTCAGGCGAGGGGCAGCGCGCCTTCATCCATGTCGACAAGGACGCCGCGCTCGCGACCGCGGATGCGATGGACGCCCTGCGCAAGGTCAAGGCAGCGCCGTCGCGCTATGCCGGTATCCCCATCTCGATCAAGGATCTGTTCGACATCCAGGGCCAGGTGACGCGCGCCGGCTCCCGCGCGCTCGACGATTCCCCGCCCGCCGAGCACGACGCCGCGACGGTGGCGCGGCTGCGCAAGGCCGGCTTCGTGCTGATCGGGCGCACCAACATGACCGAGTTCGCCTATTCCGGCATCGGCATCAATCCGCATTACGGCACGCCGAAGGGCGCCTGGAACCGGGCCGCGGGGCACGTCCCCGGCGGCTCGTCCTCGGGCGCGGCGGTCTCCGTGCTCGACGGCATGGCGCATGGCGCGCTCGGCACCGACACCGGCGGCTCCTGCCGCATTCCCGCGGCCTATAACGGCATCGTCGGCTACAAGCCGACGCAGCGCCGCGTGCCGCTCGACGGCTCCGTGCCGCTGTCGTTCTCGCTCGACAGCATTGGGCCCCTGGCGCGATCGGTCAGTTGCTGTGCCATTCTCGATGCGGTGCTCGCCGACGAGCCGGTTACGGCGCTTAGGCCGCGGCCCATAAAGGGCATGCGGCTCGCCGTCCCGACCACGATTGCGCTCGACGATCTCGATGCGCCGGTCGCCCAGACGTTCGAGCGCGCGCTGAAGACGCTGGCAGACCACGGCGCCACCATCGAGCGCATCGAGATGGCCGAATTCCACGACATCGGCCCGATGAACGCCAAGGGCGGCTTCGCAGCCTCCGAAAGCTTCGCCTGGCATCGCTATCTGATCACCTCCAAGGGCGACGTCTACGACCCCAGGGTCTCCGTGCGCATCATGCGCGGCGAGGCGCAGAGCGCGGCCGACTACATCGATCTCCTCAACGAGCGCCGCTCGCTGATCGCCCGCGTCAACGCGCGCCTCGCGCCCTACGACGCGCTGGTGCTGCCGACCACCGCCAACACGCCGCCGAAGATCGCCGATCTCGCCGACGACAAGGCGTTCACCACCCAGAACCTGCGCGCGCTGCGCAACTGCACCCTGATCAACATGATCGACGGCTGCGCCATCTCGCTGCCTGCGCATCGCGAGGGCGACGTTCCCGTCGGCCTGATGCTTGCAGGGGCGGGCGGGTCCGATCGCCGTATCTTTGAACTTGCTGCCGGCATGGAGGCCGTTATTCGTGTTTGACCTGACTTTCACCGTCGACGCCCAGGACACCACCACGCCGCTGACGCTGGCGATCGACCAGATGGTCATCGCCGGCTGGACCGGCCGCGATCCCGTCGCGCGCGACAAGCACATTAAAGAGCTGCAGGAGATGGGTATCGCCCCACCGGCCTCGACGCCGATCTACTATCGCGGCGCGGCGCGGCGGCTGACCCAGGAAGACAGCATCGAATGCACCGGCGGTGACTCCAGCGGCGAGGTCGAGTTCGTGCTGATCGGATGGCAGGGCCGCATCTTCGTCGGCTGCGGCTCCGACCACACCGACCGCAAGGTCGAGGCCTACAGCGTCACGGTCTCCAAGCAGATGTGCGACAAGCCGATCGCCGCCACGCTGTGGGAGCTCGAGGACGTCATCGGCCACTGGGACAAGATGATCCTGCGCTCCTGGGCCACCATCAAGGGCGAACGCGTGCTCTATCAGGAGGGCACCCTGGATGCGATGCTGCCGGTCGCAGACCTCATCGCGCGCGGCTTCGACGGCAAGAAGTTCCCCGACGGTTGCGCCATGTTCGGCGGCACCTTCGCGGCCAAGGGTGGCATCCGCCCGGCGGAGCGGTTCGACTTCGAGCTCGAGGACCCCGTGCTGAAGCGGACGATCAGGCACGGCTACGACGTCGTGACGCTGCCGGTGCGGGGCTAGCACTACAGGCTTCGCTGGCCTCCCGGAGCTGCGGTCGGCATATCGCGAAACCCGATGGGGCGCTGCCGCGCCCCGTCGGCCTCGACGTCGCTGATCAACGCTGCCTGCAGCATGCGATCGATGATGCGGTTTCGCCAATCTCTGGCGAGGTCATCCCGCAGCATCGCGATCTGCGGTGTCCTGTAGAGCACGGTGAGGAGCGCAATCTCGTCGATTGAAAGCATCTTCATCGGCTTGCCGAAATACGCCGTAGCTGCCGCGGCGACACCGTGGCTGCCGCGTCCGAGATGCATCTCGTTCAGATAGATCTCGAGGAGCCGGTCGCGCGAAAAGGCTCTTGCGACGTGGTTGACCAGATAGGCGTTGCCCAGGTGCCAATCGAGACCCCGGCAACAATTCGCGCTTCGTCCGACCAGACATCGCGTGACACCCAGGGTGATGCCTGATGGCCGGGGACTCCGGCTGGAAATGACCGCAAGCGCGCTCTCAAGATAGGGATTGAGGGAGGGGCGCTCGTAGAATTCCGGCTCTTCAGACACGAGGATCGCCTTTTGCAACAGCACGGGAATCTCGGCGAGCGGGGGGTACGGGCCCTGCTTGTCAGCTCGGCAAACGGGGCCTGTCGCAGATGTTGCAGCGATACGCGAGACGTCGGGCAGGCCGACGTCGTACTCCAGGTGCCAAACGACATAGAGGGCGAGAGCCAGCAGGCCGATGCCCCCGAGCGAGAGCAGGGCCAGCGTTGTCTTGGCGGCAGCGACGATAAATTTGCGCATCGATGCAGGCTGAAACGAAGGGCAGGTACAAATTCGCGTTGGAACCGGACGGAATTGGGGCGGTTGGGCCTCACGGAAATCGGGTGGCGCGCCAATACGGCGTCTGCAAGACTATCGGCCATGAAGACAGCCGCAAAACTTGCCATGCCCACTTCGGACGCGGTCGCCCACGTCGACACCCTCGACTGGCCGCAGATCACGGCCGAGCTCGATTCCCAGGGCTGTGCCGTCCTGAAGAACCTGCTGACGCCGGACCAGTGCCGCGCCGTCGCCACGCTCTACCCGGACGACACGCATTTCCGCAGCCGCATCGTCATGGGGCGCCATGGCTTTGGCCGCGGCGAATACAAATATTTCTCCTATCCACTGCCCGACCCGATCGCGCAGCTTCGCCCGGCGCTCTATGGGCACCTTCAAGCCGTCGCCAACCGCTGGAACGAGGCGATGGGTACCGACATCCGCTATCCCGCCTCGCATGCGGCATTTTTGAAACGCTGCCACGAGGCCGGGCAGGCGCGGCCGACGCCGCTGCTGCTGCAGTATGAGGCCGGCGACTACAACTGTCTGCACCAGGACCTCTATGGCGAGCACGTGTTCCCGCTCCAGGTCGCGATCCTGTTGTCCGAACCGGGCCGCGATTTCACTGGCGGCGAGTTCGTGCTGACGGAGCAGCGCCCGCGCATGCAGTCCCGCGCCGAGGTGGTGCCGCTGGCGCAGGGCGACGCGGTCGCCTTTGCTGTGCATCACCGCCCGGTGCAGGGGACACGCGGCACCTACCGCGTTAATCTCCGCCATGGTGTCAGCCGCATCAAGTCCGGCCAGCGCCACACCCTGGGCGTGATCTTTCACGACGCGAAATGAGCGGAGCCATTGACGGCTGATCTGTTCGACAGCGTTGCCGAGGCGCAGCCGTCGCGCGAGGAGATCGCGGAGGGCGCCGTGCTGCTGCGCGGCTTCGTCAGGCCGATCGAAAGCGAGCTCATCGACGCCGTGCGCGCCATCGTGGCGCAATCGCCGTTCCGCCGCATGACCACGCCCGGCGGCCACTTGATGTCGGTGGCCATGACCAATTGCGGCGAGCGCGGCTGGATCACCGACCACACCGGCTACCGCTACGATCCCATCGATCCCCGCACCGGTGCGCCATGGCCGGCGATGCCGCCGGTGTTGTCCGATCTCGCCCTTCGCGCGGCGGAGCAGGGCGGTTTTGCGGGCTTTGCGCCCGACGCCTGCCTCGTCAATCGGTACGAGCCCGGCACGCGGCTGTCGCTGCATCAGGACAAGGACGAGCTGGATTATGCGGCGCCAATCGTCTCGGTCTCGCTCGGCCTGCCCGCGACCTTCCTGTTCGGCGGCCTCGCCCGCGCCGACAAGCCGCGCCGCTTCCGGCTGGTCCATGGCGATGTCGTCGTGTGGGGCGGCCCGTCGAGGCTCGCCTATCACGGCGTCGCACCGCTCGCCGAAGGCGAGCATGCGCTGCTGGGACGGAAGCGGATCAATCTGACGTTTCGCAGGACGCGGTAAGGTGCCTCCGTCATTCCGGGATGCGCCGTAAGGCGCAGGCCCGGAATCCATACTCCCGATCGTGGTTATGGATTCCGGGCTCGCGCTTCGCGCGCCCCGGAATGACAGAAATTAGGGCTTCGGCGGGTGAATGAACGCCCACGGGCTCACTTCGGAATCCCGGGGCACTTCCACCGAGATCAGATACGGCCCGCCATGGCTGAGCGCCTTCTCCATCGCGGCCTTGAACTGATCGGGTGCGGTGACGCGCGCTGCGGCCACGCCAAAGGACTCCGCAAGCTTGACGAAATCCGGATTGACGAGATCCGACGCCACCACGCGGCCATCGAAGCGTTCGCGCTGGTCGCGGCGGACATTGCCGTAGGCGTTGTTGTTGAACACCAGCGTCACCACACCGATGTTGAACTGCACGGCGGTGGCAAGCTCCTGCACGCCGAACATGAAGCCGCCGTCGCCGGTGATGGCGACCACGGGCTTGTCCGGGTTGGCGACCTTCGCACCGAGCGCGGTCGGGAAGCCCGAGCCGAGCGTGCCCTGATAGCCTGACGTGATGAAGGTGCGCGGCTGGTAGATCGGAAAGCCGTACCAGGAGGCGAAGCCAACCTGTGACAATTCATCCGTCACGATCGCGTTCGCCGGCAGCACCTCGCGCAGGATGTTCAGATAGGCCATCTGCGGCTGGACGCGCTGGATCTCGGCCTGTGCGCTCGCAGTCGCCTCGCGGATCGCGGCGCGGCGTCCGGAGGTCTTGTTGTAGCCGGCCTTGCGCACGGCAGCGGCGAGATCGGCGGTCGCGGCCCTGGCATCGGCGACGATCGCGGTGTCGGACGCGAACCGCCGCATCTCGACCGGATCGATGTCGATGCGGATGCTCTTCAGGTTTGCAGGTTGATACGGCCAGCGCGACATGGTCGGCAGCTCCAGCCGCGTGCCGATGCCGATCATGAGATCGGTGTCCGGCCACAGCTTGTAGGCGGCGGCCATGGTGAGGCCGAGCTCATGCGCATTGGAGACGATGCCGCGACCGCTGCGGAAGGCGACGACGGGGGCATCGATCATCTCGGCGAGCTCGAGGATCTCATCGCCTGCCTCGATCGCGCCGCTGCCGACGAAGATCATCGGCGCCTTGCTGCCCTTGATCAGCGCGGCCGCCTGCTTGATCAGATCAGAGTCGGGAAGCGGCGCCGGCAAGGGCTCCAGCACCTGTGCCGCGGCCGTGTCCGCGCGCTGCGTAAAGATGTCCCAGGGCATCTCGACCGAGGCGGGGCCGCGCCGGCCGGACGTCATCTCCTGAAAGGCACGCGCCACCGTGGTCGGCGCGTTGCCGGGCGTCTCGATCCGGTCGGCCCATTTGACGTAGGTGCGAAGGGTCGCGAGCTGATCCGGCATCTCGTGCAGATGGCCGCGGCCTTTGCCCAGGAATTGCGTCGGCACCTGGCCGGTCACGCACAGCACTGGCTCGTTGCAGCCATAAGCGGTGAGCAGCGCCGCGCTGGCATTGAGCACGCCGGGGCCGGGCACCACGCTGAACACGCCGGGCCTGCCGCTGGCACGCGCATAGCCGAATGCCATGTAGCCGCAGGCCTGCTCGTGCCGCGCGCCGATCACCTTGAGCTGGGCCTGGTGGAAGGCGTCGAACAGGCCATAGATTTGCGCGCCGGGCAGGCCGAACACGGTATCGACGCCGTGGGCGACAAGCCCGCTTACGATCGCTTCGCCGCCGGTGAGGGTGGTCATTGCATCATTCCACTTCAATTGTTGGTCAGGCTTCGTCGACGACGCCGTTGCGCAAGGAGCCGATGCCCTCGGCCGCGACCTCGATGACGTCGCCCGGCTTGAGATAGCGCGGCGGATCGAACCGCGCACCGGCACCGGTCGGCGTGCCCGTGACGATGACGTCGCCGGGGACGAGCGTTGCGAAGGTCGAGATATAGCTGATGAGATAGCGGAACGGAAACATCAGCCGGCTGGTCCGATCGTCCTGCCTGAGCTCGCCGTTGACATGGGTGGTCAGCCGGATGTCGGCGATCTGGGATTCCTTCGTGTAGGGCACGAGCCACGGGCCGAGGCTGCCGCTGGAATCGAAATTCTTGCCCTGGGTGACGTTGAATTTTGCGTGGCGCAGCCAGTCGCGCACCGAGCCTTCGTTGCACAGCGTCAGCGCGGCGATGTGGTCGAGCGCGGCGCTCTCGGCGATGTGCCTACCGGGCTTGCCGATCACCAGCACGATCTCGCCTTCATAGTCGAGCTGCGCCGAGGCGCGCGGGCGCACCAGCGGTGTGTCGTGGCCGACGAAGGAGCGCGGCGAGCGCATGAACATGCTCGGATATTTCGGCGCGTCCTGGCCGTCCTTGTACTCGGCGTTGCGGTCGGGGTAGTTGACCCCGATGCAGATGATCTTTTCCGGCGCGGGCACCGGCGGCAGCCAGGTGATCTCGCTGAGCGCGTGAACCGGCGTGCGGCCGGCGGCTTCCTCGGCAAGGCTCACGAGCTTTCCGGCGGCGATCACCTCGCGCAGCGTCGGATAGTCTTTTGCGTAGCGCGCGGAGAGATCGACGATGCCGCCTTCCAGGACGGCGCCGTAGCGGACATCACCCTTGACGGAGTAGGTGGCGAGGCGAGGGAGTTTCATTCTCTGCTCATTGTTATGCGTCGTCCCGGCGAAGGCCGGGACCCATACCGCGTGATCTATCGAGAAAGCGCGATGACAATCCCGAACGATAAGTCATCGCCAAACCACTCCCTGTGGTTATGGGTCCCGGCCTTCGCCGGGACGACGGGCTGAAGGTTCTGTGCGACCATCAATCCGCCACCAGCACATCGGCCACAAACTTCGGCTCGCGCACGGCCTGACCGCTGAACGGCGAGCCCTGCTCGAACCAGGAGCGCGGGGCCGGCGCGCCCCACAGCGTCTGGCGGCGCGGATCGCGCAGCGACCAGCGCAGCGGCTCGTGGTCGTGATCGCCGGTAAAGTAATCGCTGGTGTAGAGCTCGAGCCGGTGTCCGTCGGGATCCCTGACATAGAGGAAGAACGCGTTCGAGATGCCGTGACGGCCCGGGCCGCGCTCGATGTTCTTCACAAAGCCCTGCGAGGCCATGACGTCGCAGAGATGGATGATGTTCATCGCCGTCGGCGTCCAATAGGCGAAATGGTGCAGGCGAGGGCCCTTGCCGTTGGTGATGGCGAAGTCGTGGACGTTGCCCTTGCGGTGCATCCAGGCAGCCGCAATGCGGCCGTTTGGCCCGTCCTCCTCGGCGTATTCGGTGAGGCGGAAGCCGAGCCGCGCATAGAAATCGACGGTGTCCTGCACCTCGGCGGCGAAGACGTTGAAATGGTCGAGCCGCTGCGGGTGGCAGCCCCGGTAGAGGTCGTAGCGGCGCAGCAGATGCGGCCGCCGCTCCATCGAGGCATAGAGCTCGATCTGGAAGCCGAAGGGATCGGTGAACTGCAGCGTGCGGCCCTGGAACGGCTGGTCGACGAAGGCATAGGCGAGGCCGTTCTCCGAGAGGAACGCGGCGGCCTTGTCGAGATCTTTGTCATTGCCGACCTTGAAGCCGAGCCTGTTGCAGGCGGGCACCGCGGCTTTCCGCAGCACCAGCGAATGATGCTGGTGCTCCTCGGCGGCGCGCAGATAAACGACCTTGTCGTCGGCATCCTCGACATGCATGCCGACGGTGGTCTCGTAGAACTCGCGGCTCAGCTTCAAATCGGTCACGTCGAGCACGACGTGGCTCGAGCGGATAATGTTGAACGGCGGCTCGAAGGTGTGTTGCGGTACGGGCATTGCGTTTCCCCTCTGCGCTCGTCATCCCGGGATGGCCTGAAGGGCCTGGCCCGGGATCCATAACCCCGGCTGGTGGTTTTGGATTCCGGGCTCGCGCTCCGCGCGCCCCGGAATGACAGTTAAATTCCCAGCTTCTGAATCTCGTGCGTGCCCCGCGCCAGCGAGACGTGCTTGGTTTCCATGTAGAAGTCGAACGAATAGTCGCCGCCGTCGCGGCCGATGCCCGAAGCCTTCATGCCGCCGAACGGCGTCGGCAGATGGCGGACATTCTCCGAATTCAGCCAGATCATGCCGGCCTCGAGCGCATCCGCAACACGCAAGCTCCGGCCGACGTCGTTGGTCCAGACATAGCCGGTGAGGCCGTAGCGAATGTCGTTGGCGATCTCGATCGCGTCCTTTTCGTCCGTGAACGGCAGCACCGTGAGGAAGGGCCCGAACACCTCCTCCTGCGCCACGCGCATCTTGCCGTGCGCGCCCGTCACCAGCGTCGGCTCGACATAGTGTCCGCCGCCGGGGCCGTCATGGGCCTTGCCGCCGACCGCGATCGTGGCGCCGTCCTGGCGCGCGACGTCGAAATAGGAGCAGACTTTTGCCAAATGCCGCTCGTGGATCAGCGGCCCGATCTCGGTGGCGGGATCGAGGGGATGGCCGACCTTCAGCGCCTTCACGCGCGCAGTCAGCTTCTCCACGAATCTGTCGGCGATGCTCTGCTGGATCAGCAGGCGGCTGGACGAGGTGCAGCGCTCGCCGTTGAGCGAGTAGATCATGAACACGACGGCATCGAGCGCGCGGTCGAGATCGGCGTCGTCGAACACGATGACGGGGTTCTTGCCGCCGAGCTCGAAATGCACGCGCTTCAGCGTCGGCGCGCCCTGGACCATGATCGCCGAGCCCGTCGCGCTTTCGCCGACGAAGCCGATCGCCTTGATCGCGGGATGTTCGGTCAAAGCTTTGCCGGCCTCTTCGCCAAAGCCATGGACGGTGTTGAGCACGCCGTCGGGCACGCCGGCTTCCTTGACCAGCCGAGCCAGAATGCTCGCCGTCACCGGCGACCATTCGGCCGGCTTGTGCACGACGGTGCAGCCGGCAGCGAGGGCAGGGGCGATCTTCCAGGTCGAGAGCATGAACGGCGTATTCCACGGCGTGATCACGCCGACGGGGCCGATCGGCACGCGCGTCGAGATGTTCCAGTGCTCGTCGCTCGGCGTGTTGAGACCGTCGCGCGCCTCGGCGCATTTGTCGGCGAAGAAGCGGAAATTCTCGGCGGCGCGGATCGCGGCCTTGGCCATGAAGCGATAGGCCTGTCCGGTGTCGATGCATTCGAGCACCGCGATGTCGTCGGCATTGTCCTCGATGGCGTCGGCCACCCGATGCAGCAGCTTTTTCCGCATCGCAGGGCCCATGTCGCGCCAGGACTTGAAGGCGAGCGCAGCGGCCGTTGCCGCGCGGTCGATATCCTCGGCATTGCCGCGTGCGACGCTGGCCAGCGTTGCGCCATCGACCGGCGATTTCGTTTCGAAGGTCGCACCGGAGATCGAGGCGACGGTCTTGCCGTCGATGAAATGTCCGATGCCGTCGGCCTGCAGCTTCTTCAGCAGCGGCGCGACGCGGTCGCGGTTGGCCTGGAACACATCGGCTTTGGGCGTGGGCTTATCCATTTGCGGCCTCCACTTTCAGGGCGTCGTGGATGTTGTTGCGCTTCCAGCTCGTGTCCTTGTCGTTGATCTGCATGTCGAACGACAGGGCAAACTTGCTGCCGGCGAAGACGGGATCGAGATGTTTCGAGAGCGCCTGGAACACGTGCTCGCCGGCCTTCTGGCGGGTGGGAAGGTCGCGGCCCTCGCCGATGCGCAGCACCATGTCGAGGAAGCCGTAGTCGTTCCGTGCGTCCGCGATCGCATAATGCTCGCAGCGGATGGCGCGAACGCGGATGCCGCCGAGCGGGAAGATGCCGGTCTCGCTAGCTGCCTTGCGCACGACTTCGCACACCGTGTCGATGTCGAGGCGGCCATCGAGATTGGCCGAATATTCGATCGTGAAATGCGGCATCGCGGTTTCACTCCCTGTGTCGTCTTATTGCTTTACGCGAAGTAGCAGCTGACCGAGCCGTAGGCGCCATAATCGGCCTGGATTGTGTCGCCCTTGCGGGCCTCGATCGGCCGGATGAAGGAGCCGGCGAGCACGACCTGACCGGGCTCCAGCGCCAGCCCCAGCGGCGCGATCTTGTTGGCGAGCCACGCAACCGATGTCGCGGGATGATTGAGCACGCCGGCGGCAAGGCCCGTCTCTTCGAGCTGGCCGTTCCTGAAACACAGCGCGCCGATCCAGCGCAGGTCCGCGTCCAGCGGGCGGATCGGACGTCCCCCGAGCACGATGCCGGCATTCGCCGCATTGTCCGCGATGGTGTCGAAGATCTTTCGCGTCGCTTTGGTCTTTGGATCGACGCGCTCGATCCGCGTATCCAAAATCTCCAGCGCCGGCACCACGAAGTCGGTGGCGTTGAGCACGTCGAACATCGTGCAGTCGGGGCCGGCGAGACGCTTCTTCATGACGAAGGCGAGCTCGGCCTCGACGCGCGTCGCGATGAAGCGCTCGGTCGGGATGATGCCGCCGTCGGCGAAGAACATGTCGTCGAGCAGCACGCCGGAGTCCGGCTCGTCGATGTTGAGTGCGCTCTGCATCGCCTTCGAGGTCAGGCCGATCTTGTGGCCCTTGACGATGCGTCCCTCTGCGATCTTGACATCGACCCAGGCCTTCTGAATCGCGTAGGCATCGGCGATGCTGATGTCGGGGAAGTCCTGCGAGAGCTGACTGATCTGCGTGCGGGTCTTCTCCGCCTGGTGCAGACGGCTCGCGCAAGCCTGGATATCGTCGTTGGAAAGCGCCATGCGTCATCTTACAAATCGTGGTGCCAGAGATACTTAACATGTTAAGTGAATGCGTCAAACAGAATCTGAGCTTGCTGCACTGCAAACGTTTTGCGGTCTGAAAGGGCGCCATGAGCAAGAAACCGGCTGACCCCGCCAACGGAGGCGCGCCCAATGCACGGCAAGTGCCGATGCGCGACTTCTCGCGCTCGTTGCCGATGTCGCTGCTGCGGGCACGCGAGGCGGTGATGCGGCAGTTCCGCCCGTCGCTGCGCGAGCACGGCCTGACCGAACAGCAATGGCGCATCCTGCGCGCGCTGGCGTCCATCGAGGCCGCCGAGGTCACGGAACTCGCGCGCACCGCCTTCCTGCTCGGACCGAGCCTGTCGCGCATCCTGCGCGATCTCGAGGCGCGCAATCTGATCGAGCGCAAGACGGCGAAGGCGGACCAGCGCCGCAGCATGGTCTCGATCTCGAAGGAGGGCGTGAAGCTGATGGCCTCCGTGGCGCCGAACTCGGAAGCCATCTACGCCGAGATCACGCGGCGCTTCGGTGCGCGCAAGCTCGCCGAACTGCAGGAGATGCTCGGCGAGCTCGAGCAGAGCCTTGCGGAGCTCGGTGCCGGCGAGGAGGCAAGCGCCGAGGAGTGACAGCAGATATGCGCAAGCGCGCGGCGACGATCATGGACATGACCGCGCATTTTCGCTCAAACTGCCGCCCAAGCCGATCGCTCAAAACTCGGCGCCAGGGCGGATGATGCGGCATTTGCTGCGCGCCTCCGCTGCAACGGGGAGGCAAGCAGACCCTCATGGTCACCATTCAGGTTCAGAGGCTGATCGACTTCGTCACCGAGGTTTTTGCGCATGCGCAGTCCTCGCCGCAGGAAGCCCGGCGCATCGCCACCTATCTCACCACGGCGAATCTCACCGGCCACGACAGCCACGGCGTGATCCGCGTTCCCGTCTACATCCGCTGGCAGAAATCCGGCTCGGTCGTGCCCAACCAGACCGCGGAGGTGGTGCTCGACACGCCCTCGCTCGCTGTGGTCGACGGCAAGTTCGGCTACGGCCAGATCGTGACGCCGCAGGCGGTGCGGATCGGCATCGACAAATGCAGGAAGGCGGGGCTGGCCGCGGTCGCGCTTCGCAATGCCGGCCATATCGGCCGCGTCGGCGATTGGGCCGAGATGGCCGCCGCCGAGGGGCTGGTCTCCGTGCATTTCGTCAACGCCGCCGGCTCGCTGCTGGTGGCGCCGTTCGGCGGCGTCGAGAAGCGGCTATCCACCGCGCCTTATTGCGTCGGCATCCCGCGCCCGGGGCAGGACCCGATCGTGCTGGATTTCGCGACCTCGGTCGTCGCCGAGGGCAAGGTGCTGGTGGCAAGCCGCGGCGGCAAGAAGCTGCCGAAGGGCGCGCTGGTCGATGCCGACGGCAGTTTGAGCGAGGACCCGGCCGTGCTCTACGGGCCCTACACGGCGGAGGGGCCGCGCGATCACACCAGGGGCACCGGCGCCATCCGCGCCTTCGGCGAGCACAAGGGCTCGGGCCTCGCCTTCATGTGCGAGCTGCTCGGCGGCGCGCTGACCGGAACCGGGGCCACCTCGGGCGGCCGGCGCTTTGCCAACGGCATGCTGGCGTTCTATGTCGATCCGAAGGTGGTCGATACCTCCCATGTGTTCGATGCAGAGGTCTCGCGCTATGCCGACTTCATCCGTGCCACCAAGCCGATGGCCGGGGTCGACCAGGTGCTGATTCCCGGTGATCCCGAGCGGAAAACCCGCGCTGAACGCAGCAAAAACGGCATCCCCTTGCCGGATGACACCTGGGCGGCGATAGTGAACACCGCCCGCGAGGTCGGCGTCAGCGAAATCAGCATCCAGAGGGCGACCGCATAGGTCTTGCGTCATTGCGAGCGTAGCGCGGAGCCCCGGTTCGCGGTAACAGCAGGGCCGTGCTGTCGCGGCGGCTCGTCATGGTGACGAAGGCCCAACCAACGGTCCAAACAACCCAACGGTCCAAACAACAAAGAAGGAAGGCAACGTGGCGAACAAGGTCAAGGAAATCTGGAAGTCGGGCAAGGCCGTGGTCAACGCGTGGCTGGCGATACCCTCCGGCTTCTCGGCCGAGATGATCGCGCAATGCGGCTTCGACAGCGTCACCGTCGACATGCAGCACGGCGTGCAGGACTACCTGTCGATGGTGCAGTGCTTCCAGGCCATGGACAAGCATCCGGTGACCCCGATGGTTCGCGTGCCCTGGAACGAGCCCGGCATCATCGGCAAGGTGCTCGACGGCGGCGCCTATGGCGTGATCTGCCCGATGGTCAACACGGCGCAGGAAGCCAAGAACCTCGTCTCCTATTCGAAATATCCGCCGCAGGGCGTCCGCTCCAACGGCCCGATCCGCGCCGGCATGTACGGCACCGCCGGCTCCTACCAGAAGACCGCGAACGCCGACACCATCCTGCTGCCGATGATGGAGACCAAGACCGCGGTCGAGAACATGGAAGCGATCCTCGACGTCGAGGGCATCGACGGCGTCTATATCGGCCCGTCCGACCTCGGCTTCTCCTACGGCCTCGAGCCCAAGCTCGACCGCAGCGAGCCCGAGATCCTCGCGATCTACGAGAAGATCATCAAGGAGTGCGGCAAGCGCGGCCTCAACCCGGGCATCCATTGCAGCGGCGCCGAGGGCGCAGCGCGCGCCATCAACATGGGCTTCAAGCTGGTGACCTTGTCGAATGAGGTCGGCCTGATGACGACCTATGCCAAGATGCAGGTCAACGCGACCCGCAAGGAATCCGGCGGCAAGGCCTGAGCTCTCTCGTGTCCCGGACGCGGTGCGGCACGCAGTGCCGCTCCGCAGAGCCGGGACCCCGAAGCCAGCGAAGCACATGACGTAACACTGGGCCCCGGATCTGCAGCGCACCGCTATCGCGCTGCGCAGCGTCCGGGGCACGATACTTGAAGACCCAAGGAGACCTGCCATGACCATCAGCCCCGTCATCCGCCTGCATCCCGATGATGGCGTGGTGATTGCGCGCGCGAGCCTGCCGCCGGGAACAGTGGTGGCCGATGGCGTGACCACGGTCGACCGCATTCCCTCCGGCCACAAGGTCGCGATCAAGCCGATCGCGGTCGGCGAGCCCGTGATCCGCTACGGCCAGATCATCGGCTTTGCGACGATCCCGATCGCGCCGGGCCAGCACGTGCACGTGCAGAACATCGGCATGGGCGACTTCGCCAAGGACTATGCCTATTGCGCCGACGTCAAGCCGACGCCGAATTTCGACCTGCCGGCGACCTTCGAGGGCATTCGCCGTCCTGACGGCCGCGTCGCCACGCGCAACTATATCGGCATCCTCACCTCGGTGAACTGCAGCGCGCATGTCGCAAGCCTCGTCGCCGACGTCTTCAAGAAGAACCCCTTCACCGGCGACAATCCGCTGGCCGATTTCCCCAATGTCGACGGCGTGGTCGCGCTGACCCACAAGACCGGCTGCGGCATGACGCAGAACGAGCCGCTCGCGCTGCTCCGCCGTACGCTCGGCGGCTATGCGCGCCACGTCAATTTCTCCCACGTCGTCGTGCTCGGCCTCGGCTGCGAGGTGAACCAGATCGGCGGCCTGATGGAAGAGCAGAAGCTCGCCGGCCGGCTGCGCGCGATGGACATCCAGGAGGTCGGCGGCACCCGCAAGACGGTGGAAGCGGGCATCGCCTTCGTGCGCGAGGCGCTCACCGATGCCAACAAGGTCAAGCGCGAGACGGTGCCGGCGAGCGACCTCACCGTGGCCCTGCAATGCGGCGGCTCCGACGGCTATTCCGGCGTGTCGGCCAATCCTGCGCTCGGCGCCGCCAGCGATCTCATCGTCCGCCACGGCGGCACCGTGATCCTGTCGGAAACGCCCGAGACCTATGGCGCCGAGCATCTGCTCACCCGCCGCGCCGTCAGCCGCGAGGTCGGCGAGAAGCTGGTCGACCTGATGCGCTGGTGGGACGAATACACGGAGCGCGAAGGCGCCGAGATGAACGCCAATCCGAGCCCCGGCAACAAGGCCGGCGGCCTCACCACCATCCTGGAAAAGTCGCTCGGCGCGATGGCCAAGGCCGGCACCACCAACCTCGTCGAAGTGCTGCGCTACGCCGAGCCGGTCACCAAGCGCGGTTTCGTGTTCATGGACACGCCCGGCTACGATCCCGTCGCCGCGACCGGCCAGGTCGCCGGCGGCGCCAACCTCGTCTGCTTCACCACCGGCCGCGGCAGCGTGTTCGGCTGCAAGC
>Ga0102590_1000734_pt1 | contig 62796 bp, 58 predicted proteins | sample AraplaMF_Col_mMF_FD_76859 | JGI IMG/M metagenome (GOLD analysis project Ga0102590, IMG submission 76859) | Arabidopsis root microbial communities from the University of North Carolina, USA - plate scrape MF_Col_mMF | ecosystem: Host-associated > Plants > Roots > Endosphere | place: USA...
AGTCGCCGCGCCTGTTCGGTGAAGGCGAGCGCCTCGGCCCGCGAATGGCGGCGCTTCATCCGCTTCAGGATCATGTCGTCGCCATGCTGCAGCGACAGGTGCAGATGCGGCATGAATCGCGGCTCGTCGGCGATCAGGTCCCAGAGATGCCTGTCCGCCTCGATGCTGTCGATCGAGGAGAGGCGCAGGCGCAGGATCTCCGGCACCTGTTTGAGCAGCGTCTTGGCGAGAATCCCGAGCGACGGCTGGCCGGGGAGATCGGCGCCATAGCTGGTGGCATCGACGCCGGTCAGCACGATTTCGCGATAGCCGCCTTCGACAAGCTTGCGGGCCTGCTCGACCACGGCACCCATCGGCACCGAGCGGGAATTGCCGCGGCCATAGGGGATGATGCAGAAGGTGCAGCGGTGGTCGCAGCCGTTCTGCACCTGGATGAAGGCGCGCACATGGCCGTCGATATGCCTGACCATCTGCGGCGCGGTGGCGCGCACGCTCATGATGTCGTTGACGCGCAGCTTCTCTTCCGCCGAGACGCCGAAATCCGGCAGCGCCCGGTAGGAGGCGCTCTTCAGCTTCTCCTCGTTGCCGAGCACCGCATCGACCTCGCCCATGCCGGCAAAGGTGTCTTTTTCCGTCTGGGCGGCGCAACCGGTGACGATGATGCGCGCATGCGGGTTTTCGCGGCGCGCCCGGCGGATCGCCTGACGGGCCTGGCGCACGGCCTCGCCGGTCACGGCGCAGGTATTGACCAGGATGGCATTGTTGAGCCCGGCCTTTTCCGCCTCCGCCCGCATCACTTCCGATTCATAGGTATTGAGCCGACAGCCGAAGGTGATGACCTCGACGCCGCTCAACTGACCCGAGCCTCGGGCTCGCCGGAACCAGCCTCCCGGTCGCGGGTGAAGCCGCCGTTCTGCGGATCGACCTTGCCGGACCATTCCCATTCGGCAGGCCCGGTCATGACGACATGATCGTCTGCCCGCCACTCGATGGTGAGCGGCTGGCGCACCGGGCTGGAGGCGACGTCGATCGTCACCGTGCGGCCGGTGCGGCCGGTGCGGGCGGCGGAAACGGCGGCGGCGCAGGCGGCCGAACCGCAGGCGAGCGTCAGGCCGGCGCCGCGTTCCCAGGTGCGGGTGCGCAGCGACGAATTGGACGTGACCTGCGCCAGCGTGATATTCGCCTTTTCCGGGAAGATCGGATGGTTTTCCAGGAGCGGGCCGAACCGTTCGAGATCGAAGCTCATCGGATCACGGTCGACCCAGAAGACGGCATGCGGGTTGCCCATCGACATGGCCGAAGGAGAATGCAGGACCGGCGCGTCGATCGGGCCGATCTGCAGCTCGATCCGGCCGGTATCGAAAAATTCTTCCGCCAGCGGAATGCGGTCCCATTCGAACACCGGCGTGCCCATATCGACCGAAATCGTGCCGTCCTCGTGCTCGACCGCATTGAGGATGCCGGCGACCGTCTGGAAGGTAAACGTCTTGCGGCCGGTCTCGGAGCTAAGCGCCTGCACGACGCAGCGCGTGCCGTTGCCGCAGGCCTGCGCCTTCGAACCGTCGGAATTGAGGATGTCGATCCAGGCGTCGGTGCCTTGAGCCTTCGGATCGTGGATCGCCATGATCTGGTCGAACTGGGTGGCCGGATCGGCATTGAGCGTGATCGCGGCCTGCGGCGTCACCCAGTCGGTGCGCCCACGCATGTCGACGACCAGGATCTTGTTGCCAAGCCCGTTCATCCGCGCGAATTCCACCAGTTCCGTCATGACATCGATCCATTCCGGGCCGGATGCCCGCTTATCCGGCTGTATATGGCGGAAAAGGCGAGGAATTACCAGTGGGGGGCGTGGGGATAGCCTCGGCGTGGCGACAGGCCGCGCTTGTCTCGGAATACCGCGCACAGAGCAAAATGATGGGCATGGCTACGAGGGCGGAGCACAAGAGGATAAGCTGGTGGCAACGTTGGAATGCGCCGCTTGCGGATCCCCTCAAACGAAAAACTCGTCCACCAGCGCATGCACCCGCCGGAACGCCGCCTTGGCGCCTTCGGCCATGTCCATTTCCTCTGCCTCGGACATGTCGAACCCGTTGAAGGCCGCGACGAAGGTGCGCCAGTGCAGGCCGCGGCCGGCAGGATGGCCTGCAAGATGGCGGGCGCCGAATTCTTCCGAGAGGCCGAGCCGAGCCGCCTGCTTCAGGAGGAACGCGGCGCCGAGGTTCGAGCCTTCGGCGACATAAAGCCAGCCGAGTGCAGCCGGGATGCCCAGTCCGCCCGTTCCGGCGGTGAGCACCGGCGGCACCTTGCCGGTGACATCGAAAATATCCTGCCGCAGCGCTTTAAGCCGGACGCGGTTCGGAAGATCGGGCACGAGGCGATTGAGCCGCGGATCGGTAAACAGCGGATCGACATCGGCGTGGAAATGATGCTGCACGGCGAGGAACAGAGCGTAGCGCTCGCGGCTGGCAAAAGGATCCGCCGCCATGATGCGCTTGTCGAGACGCTCATGGGTGGCGTCGGTCAGGGCTTTGAGGCGCTGGATGCGGGTCTGGGCGGCGGATGTTTGAAGTTCGATCTGCATGGGTGCAATGTCCGGATGCTTATATGTTTTAGAATTTGGCCGTCAGGAACGCCCGGATTGTTCGTCCGGGAGCGGGCGTGAACCCGTCGAGCGCATCCACGTAAAATCGATCCGTCAGGTTCTCCGCCTGGAGATCGAACGTCAAGTGGTCGGTGATCTTGTAGGTGGCGAACGCATCGACGGTCGTATAGGGAATCCACATGCCCGTATACATCCGGGCTTCCTGCGTGACCGGCGACAGGCGCGCGCCGCCATGCGTAAAACGGGTACCGAAACTCAGCCTGTCGTCAAACAGGCGCATGCCGAGCGTCAGACTGGCCATGATCTCGGGCGGCATGTGGTTGGCGGCATAGTCCATCGATACGGTCGTATCCGAGCAGGTGGAAAGGGTGCGGCAGAATTCGTAGCTCAGATACTTGGTCACCGATCCTTCGCTGAAGAACGGGCCGGCCTCGTAGGAGCCGGAGATTTCGATACCGGAGAACCGGGTGCTCCTAAGATTGTCGAAGGTGAAAACCGGCTGGCCCGGCCCTGCATTGGACGGCACGCGGGAAATATAGTCGGTGTAGTTGTTGTTGAAATAGGACAGCTTGAGGCGCAACGCGTCGTCGGCGAGCAACAGGCCATCCTTGCTGTAGTTGATGCCGACCTCCCAGTTCTTCGAGACCTCGGGCTTCAGATAGGGGTTCTGGATGACGTTGCCGTCATTCCCCATCGTTTCGCGCATGGTCGGCGGGCGCATGCCTTCGGCATAAAGCGCGTAGAACTGCAGCCCTTTGACCGGCTCCACGATGGCGCTGACGGACGGGTTGAACCGGCCGCCTTCCTTGTGGCGGATGCCGGTCCTGGATTCGATACCCTTGTCGTTCATCCAGTAACCGTCATAGCGCAGCCCGGCATTAAGGGTCAGCCAGTCGGTCGCCTCCCACTGGCCGTCGGTGAACACGCTAGCGATCGACCGGTTGCCGATGCTTGGATCCATCTTGACCCCTAGGCTGTTTGACTGACTGCGACTGTAATAGCGGCGGGAATCGATATCCTCCAGCAGGTAGGACACACCGTAATTGGCCTTGAAGGGCCCGTATTCCGTGTCGAACAGGCTCGTGTTCGAAATGTCGCCGCCCCAGGTATGGGTCATGGCGTAACGCGGATCGTCACCAGGTTTGATGTTGAATTGCGGAAGATAAATACCGAACCCCGTCGACATTGAGTTCTGGTCGACGATGCTCAGCCAGGCATTGACCTTGAGATCGATCAGGTCGCTGGGATTGTAGCGATAGCGGCTGGTGAACGTATCGGTCGTCACATCGGATAGCGGCGCCTGCCGGTACGTGTTGTCTCCCGAGGTCAAAAGCGACGTCATGATCTGGCCGAATTCGCTTTCATAGCGGGTGTAGCCCAGTTCCAGGCTCTGGTCGTCGTCGAAGCGGAATGTACCCTTGGCGAGAAACGAGGTGGATTCGTTGGAAGAATTGAAGACCTCCTCGCCCTGCTTGGTGAGCGAGAGGAACTGATTGCGGCCCTGGAACTCGTAGTAGTTCTTGCCGTGCTTGCCGGCGAAATAGTTGCCGCGATAGCGGCGGGCACCGGCGATGACGAAATCGAAATTGTCCTGCACCGTGCCAATCGCGAAGCTACCCGAACCATTGGTGAAATCGAAGAATTCGGCGGAATCCGTCTGCTGGTCATAGGAATTGACCGTGAAGTCCCTCGTCGTGTTGTCCTGGGCGCCGATCTTGATGCGGCCGCCATATTGCTTGCCGTCCTCGACGATATCCTTGGCTTTCAACGTGGTGATCTCGACCACGCCGCCATTGACGCCGGCGCCCACCGCACCGCCCGTCGGTCCCTTGGAAATGCCGACGCCGCCGATCAGGTCCGGATCGATATAGGTGCGGTCGTCGACGCCGCCGTAACCGCGCCAGGTGGTCGTTGTCTGCTGCGTACCGTCGATCGCAACCCGAACGCGGTTCTGGCCTTGCAGGCCCCGGATATTGACGTTGACGGAGCCGCTGCTGTGATTGCTGGCCGAAATGACGCCCGGCACGTTCTTGAATACATCGCCTGCGCTTGAACCACGAAAGCGCTGGATCTGCTCGGACGATATATAGCTCGTCGAGCCCGCCGTCTCGTAAGGCGCGTCGGCCGCATAGCCGTTGCCACCGTCCCGCAGCACGATCGGCTTGAGCGTCGTATCGTCTGCCGGGTCCGGCATGCCCGCCGCCGAAGTGCCGGCCTCGAACGTTACGGTATTTCCGTTGATCCGATGGGAGATCCCGGTCCCCGAGAGCAGCCGCGACAGGGCGGCGGAGGGTGTCAGCGAACCGGTCACGCCACCCGTGGTCTTTCCGGCGGTGATTTCGCTGCGATAGACGAGACGCAGGTCGGTCTGGCGGCCCAGTGCAAGAAGTGCGTTTTCAAGCGGTCCGGCCGGAATGGAAATGGCGACCTGCTGTGACTGGACACCTTGCGCCGGTTGTTGCGCTTTGGCCGGTGCCATGCCGCCCAGCAAGGATGCGCCCGCCAGCGCCACCCGGACATGCCGCGAAAAACGCGGTCCCGTCAAACTCATGTCGACCCCCTGTACTCAAACATCATGACCGCTCTCATCGCGGCCCCTGATGGCTATGAGTGGAAGAGGGCTCCGCCTCCTGACGTCGGTTTTCGAAAAAAGATGATTTTAACACTCAATTTTTCGATCGGGCAGTTCTCAGCGCGAACGGACCAGCGTGACCCAGTCGGAAAGCCGGATGATGCGGATCGGCAGGCTCTCCTGCAGGGCGGCGAACGTCTGGTCGATGTCATTTGCGGCGAACACGCCGCTGACCCGCAGCTGCGCAGCCTGGTCGTCGAGCACGACGATGCGTCCGTGCTGGTAACGGCCGATCCGGTCGAGCACCTCGCCGAGCGGCCGGCCGGAAAAGACCAGCTTGCCGCTGCGCCAGCTCGTTAGGTTGGCGACGTCGCCGGAGCCGGTCACCACGCGGCCCTCGGCATCGAGCTTCGCCGTGCCGCCGGCATCGAGCACCGCACGCTGCGAACCGGAAGTAACCGCGACATGCCCCTCTTCCACCATTACCTCGTCATAGTCGCCGACCCGCACCGCATAATGGGTGCCGAGCGCGATCGCCTGCGCTTCGTTGCCGCTGACGACGAAAGGCCGCGCCGGGTTCGGAGTGACGTCGAAAAAGGCTTCGCCGCGCAGAAGCACGATCCGGCGTTCCGTCTGGCCGTATCGCACCTGGATGGCGCTATCGGTATTGAGCGTCACCACCGATCCGTCGTCGAGGTCGATGCGCTTGACGACGCCGACCGGCGTGTAGAAATCCGAACGATACCAGGCGACGAGGCCGGTATCGTTGGCGATAACGCCAAGACAGCCCATCAGAAGCAGGGCGGCCATGCCGCCGCCGACCATCCGGCGCCGGCGCGGGGCAACCGTTTTCGGCACCGAGGCGAGATCGCCCCAGAGCGCGCTCATCTCCTCGAAGGCCGCGGCATGGGCCGGATCCTGCATTTTCCAGAATTCGAACCGGCGGCGGTCCGCGTCCGTCGCGTCGCGGGATCCGAGACGCGCCACCCAGCCTGCCGCTTCCTCCGCAATCGCGTCTTCGCGGGCCTTATCCGAGATATTAGTCATATGCATTTCCCCCGGCCGGAGGCAATGCCGCAAGGCGCGCCTGACGGCAAGCCATGAGTGCACGGATGATGTGTTTTTCAACCATATTCCGGGAAATACCGAGCTTCTCCGCTATCTCCCCGTTGGAAAGCCCTTCGAGCCGGCTGAGCACGAATACGACCCGGCATTTCGGCGGCAGCGCGGAAATCGTTTCGATCAGAATCCCGAGCTGCTGGCGGGCGGCCACCACCCGCTCCGGGCTCGGGGCCTCGTCGGCGACTTGCGTCTGGTCCAGCTCTTCCGCAAAAAGCGCGCTGTCGCGCATCAGCCGCGCGGTGATGCCATGGGCGACGGACCGGGCGACCTGAAAGAGGTAGGCATGCGGATTGCGCAGATCCTCCTTCGGCGACGTTGTCAAAAGCCGCAGAAAGGTCTCCTGTGTGGCATCCGCTGCATCCTCCCTGTTGCGCAGACGCCGAAGAAAGAACCGCCGCAGCTTCCCCTCCTCGGTCTGCTGCAATTGTTCGATTAGGCTGATGTCCAAGTCCTTAAACCCCGCGGCCGGGACCTGCCCGACCAATCGGTCGGCGTTTAGCGCCGCCTAAAAAATGATTCAACATCAATGATTTGGAATGAATCCAAGGAGGATGATAAAAACATGATTAGAAAATTCATGTTTTTATGCAAAATCAGCGCCTTGAATAACCGCGCACCTGCCCACGGCCGAGACTGAAATTTTCGCTGACCGGGGCAGATTTGTCGCGTTTCCGCAACAGTCCCGGCATGCTCAGACGGAAATCGCCGGCACTTCGAAGACTTCGCCCGGCCGCATCGGCCGGAAACGGTCGCGGGAAATGCGGCGTGCGTCGAGAGCGGCATGAAGTGCTTGCAACGGCTGCTCGATCCCTTCGTCGGTGAGATTGAACGTGCCCCAATGATGGCCGGCGACGAAAGCCGCGTCGCAGAGAAGCATGCCCTCTACCGCCTCGTCCGGGTTCTGGTGCTGCGCCTGCATGAACCAGCGCGGTTCGTAGGCGCCGAACGGCAGGTTGGCGAGCCGGAAGGCCCCGTGTTTTTCGCGGGCAGCGCGATAATTGATGCCCTGGTGGAAGCCGGTATCGCCGATATGGTAAATCTTGCCGGCCGGGGTTTCGAAGACGAAGGCGGCCCATAGCGCCATGCGCCGGTCGCCGACGCCACGCGCCGACCAGTGATGGCAGGGTTCGCAATGGAGGACGATACCGGGGGCGATCTCCCCGCGGCCGCCCCAATCCATCACCGTGATCTTCGCATCCTCGATACGCGACCGGATCAGCGAGTCGTTGCCGAGCGGCGTGATGAAATGCGGCTTGTCGCGGCCCTGCAGAACCCAGAGGGTTTCGAGGTCCATGTGATCGTAGTGATTGTGAGTGACGAGCACGACATCGATCGGCGGCAGATCGCCGACGCGGATGCCGGGCGGATTGACCCGTTTCGGACCGGCGAAACGCACCGGGCTGGCGCGATCGTCCCAGACCGGATCGGTCAGGATGTTGAGGCCGGCGACCTGGATCAGCATCGCGGCGTGGCCGACCATGGTGACGGTCAGCCGATCGCCCGAGACGCGGCTTTCCGGCACCGCCTGCGGAAACGGGCTCGGAAAACTCGCCGGCCAGGCGATATTGTTGCCGCCGAGCTTCCAGCGCAGCAGATCAAGACCGCCGCGCGGGTCTTCGCCGCCCGGGTTGAAGAAATACGTCCCGTCGAAATGATCGGAAACGGGACCGGAGTAATACTTGTTGGCAGCCATGGCTCCCCTTGCCGCGAACCCGCCAACGAGGGCGGCGATCGCACCGATGCCGGACCATTTCAGAAATTTTCGTCGGTTCATAGGCATTATCTAGCAGCGCCCTCTCGCGCGTGGGAAGAGACGTTGCGGAGGGAGCGGACACATTTATGCGATCTCTATGTCCGTCCTGGAAAAATCGTTGCCCACGAACAAGAGCGGCAATTTCAGCACTCGTGCGGCGGCATAGGAAAAGCAGTCACCAAAATTGAGCTTGGCTGGATGGCCGACGAACCGGCCATAAGTTCGCGCCACTTCGAGGGCTGCGACATGCAGCCCCTGCGGAAAGACGACTTCGATGGCACCGATGCTCCGCATGAACTCGTCCACGTCCTGCTGCGCTTGCGCGATCAACTCAGGTGGAGTGGGACGCTGGTCTCCGTAAAGGCTGATTGCGGTTTTTCGGGAAATTGCGATCACGGCCTCGCACATCGTTACCGATGAATAGTGGACGAGCGTCTTGGAGCCGGCAATCTTGGCAAGCAAGGTCCCGGCTTCTTCTTCGCGGGTCAAAATGGCAACCACGGCCGATGCGTCGAGAAACATCAGCTTTCCCACATCTCGTCCATGTAGGCCTTTTCATCAAAATTGGCAGCGTGCGGCCCCATGCGAGCGGCAACGCGGTCCTGCAGCCGTTTTACGCGCTCCTCCAGCGACAGTTCCTCGCCGACCCGCTTCAGCTCGTTCTCCAGCGCCACGCGCACCGCTTCCGTCTTGGTCTTGGTGCCAAGCCGGCGCATCACCTCGTTTGCCAGCTCGTCCACCTTGTCGTCGCGGATATAAAGGGACATGCCGATCCTCTCCGATGGAGAATTCCAGGAATATTCATTATAGAGAAAATGAATATCCCTGCAAGCGACGGACGCGATCGAGGTGCCAGCCTTGACTTTGCCGCCCATTTCCTGTTTAAGCCCGCCAATCTGCTGACAAGTTGCGACTTGGAGCCGCCGACCGGGGCCGACAAACTGAGCCCGGAGGTCAACACCCGACAGCGCGTTGCGCCCTCGGGTGCTTTTTGGCTTTGCGCCTTGTTTTTGGCGGATAGGAACCCGACGTTTCGGTAGTCCCGAAACGCGAGAAGGAAGAAACGATGTTCGAAAGCCTCCAGGACCGTCTTGGCTCCATCTTGAGTGGACTGACCGGCCGTGGCGCATTGAGCGAGGCGGATGTCTCCGCCGCTCTGCGCGAGGTTCGCCGTGCGCTGCTCGAAGCGGACGTGGCGCTGGAAGTCGTGCGCTCCTTTACCGACAAGGTGCGCGAAAAGGCCGTCGGCGCCGAAGTCCTGAAGTCGATCAAGCCCGGCCAGATGGTCGTCAAGATCGTCCATGACGAGCTGATCGAGATGCTCGGCTCCGAAGGCGTGGGCATCGACCTGCATGCGGTCGCCCCGGTCGTCATCATGATGGTCGGCCTCCAGGGCTCCGGCAAGACGACGACGACGGGCAAGATCGCCAAGCGGCTGACCGATCGCGAGCGCAAGAAGGTGCTGATGGCATCGCTCGACACGCGCCGCCCGGCCGCCCAGGAACAGCTGCGCCAGCTTGGGCAGCAGACCGGCGTCGACACGCTGCCGATCGTCGCCGGCCAGTCGCCGACCGAGATCGCCGCCCGCGCGGTGCAGGCCGCCAAGCTCGGCGGCCATGACGTCGTCATCCTCGACACCGCCGGCCGGACCCATATCGACGAGCCGCTGATGGCGGAGATGGCGGAGATCAAGCGCCGCTCGAACCCGCACGAAATCCTGCTGGTCGCGGACTCGCTCACCGGCCAGGACGCCGTCAACCTCGCCCGCAATTTCGACGAACGCGTCGGCATTACCGGCCTCGTTCTGACCCGCATGGACGGCGACGGCCGCGGTGGTGCAGCCCTTTCGATGCGCGCCGTCACCGGCAAGCCGATCAAGCTGATCGGTACCGGCGAAAAGATGACGGAGATGGAGGAATTCCATCCCCGCCGCATTGCCGACCGCATTCTCGGCATGGGCGACATCGTTTCGCTGGTCGAGAAAGCCGCCGAGAATATCGACGCCGAGAAGGCGCGCGCCATGGCCGAGAAGATGGCCAAGGGCAAATTCGACCTGAACGATCTCGCCGAACAGCTGAAGCAGATGCAGTCGCTCGGCGGCATGGGCGGCATCATGGGGCTGATGCCCGGCATGAGCGGCATGAAGGACAAGCTTTCTGCCGCCGGCATGAGCGACAAGACGTTCGCCCGCCATATCGCCATCATCCAGTCGATGACCAAGGCCGAGCGCGCCAACCCGGACATGCTGAAGCACAGCCGCAAGAAGCGCATCGCCGCCGGCTCCGGCACGGATGCGGCCGAAATCAACAAGCTGCTCAAGATGCACCGCCAGATGGCCGACATGATGAAAATGATGGGCGGCAAAGGCAAGGGCGGCATGATGAAGCAGATGATGGGCGGCCTTGCCTCGAAGATGGGGCTTGGCGGCATGGGCGGCGGAATGGGTGGAATGGGCGGCATGCCCGATCTTTCCAAGCTCGATCCGAAACAGCTCGAAGCGCTGCAGAAACAGGCGGAGGCCGCGGGCTTCAAGCCGGGCTCGATGCCCGGTCTTCCAGGGGGAGGCATGCCGGGTCTTGGGGGCGCCAAGCTGCCCGGCCTCGGTGGCGGTTTCCCGGGCCTTCCCGGCCTGCCAAAGAAGAAGTGAGGGAGGACGCACCCATGGTTGACGCTGAAGTGAAAGCCAAACTTGCGAGCTACCGCCAGTCGATCGACAACATCGACGCGGCGCTCGTGCACATGCTGGCGGAGCGTTTCCGCTGCACCAAGGAAGTGGGCGTCCTCAAAGCCCAGTACGATTTGCCGCCGGCCGACCCGGCGCGCGAAGAATTCCAGATCGAGCGTCTTCGCCGCCTGGCGAAGGAAGCGCATCTGGACCCGGATTTCGCCGAGAAGTTCCTGAACTTCGTCATCAAGGAAGTGATCCGGCATCATGAAGCCATCGCCGCCGAACATGTCGGCACGAAAATAGCCTGAACCAGCCCGCCTGATGGCGGCCTCAAGAAGAACCCCGGCCGGCCTGACGGCGGCCAGAAAAACCTAGGAGTAATTGAAATGGCCCTGAAAATTCGTCTCGCCCGCGGCGGCTCCAAGAAGCGTCCGTACTACACCGTCGTTGTTGCCGACGCCCGTTCGCCGCGCGACGGCCGCTTCCTCGAAAAGCTCGGTTCCTGGAACCCGATGCTCGCCAAGGACAATGAAAAGCGCGTCGAGCTGAACGCCGAGCGCATCAAGCACTGGCTCGACAACGGCGCCCAGCCGACCGACCGCGTTCTGCGCTTCCTCGCTGAAGCCGGCATCGCCCAGCGCGAAGCCAAGAACAACCCGGACAAGGGTCAGCCGGGCAAGAAGGCCCAGGAACGCGCCAAGGAACGCGCCCAGAAGGCCGAAGAAGCAGCAGCCGCTGCCGCCGAAGCATAAGCTTCGCAACCAGTCCTTGTTAAGCGACGGGCGGCGCGGCAACGCGCTGCCCGTTTTGCTGTTTGCTTTTGATCGCGCAAAGCTTAAATGAGCGCACGACAACCGAGATCACGACCCTCATGACCAAGCTCGAAAATCCCGTTCTGATGGCGACCATCGGCGCCGCCCAGGGTCTCCGGGGCGAGGTGCGGGTGCGCACGTACACGGCCGACGCGACCGCGCTCGGCGATTACGGCCACCTGCACAGCGAAGACGGCCGGGTTTTCGAGATCCTCGAAATCCGCGAGGCCAAGAATGTCGCGATCGTCCGCTTCAGGGGCATCAACGACCGCAATGCGGCTGAAGCGCTGGCCGGCCTCGAACTGTTCATCGACCGCGACAACCTGCCCGACGACGAACTCGAGGAAGACGAATTCTATTACGCCGATCTCGAAGGCCTCGAAGCGGTCGACGAAGAGGGCAAGAGTTACGGCACGGTGAGCGCGGTCTACGATTTCGGCGCCGGCGACCTGCTGGAGCTGAAAGGCCCCGGCCGCCGTCCCGCCCTCATTCCCTTCTCCGAGGCCGCCGTGCTGGAGATCGACCTGGAAGGCGGCAAGATCCTCATCGATCCGCAGGCGGCCGGCCTGACCGAAAACCCGGAAGACGACGGTCCGGCACCGGGTTTCCCCAAAAAGGGCAAGTAGGCGCGATGACCTTCCGCGCGACCATCCTGACGCTCTACCCGGAGATGTTTCCGGGGCATCTGACCTTTTCGCTGGCCGGCAAGGCGCTGGAGCGCGGGCAATGGTCGCTCGACACGGTGCAAATCCGCGATTTTGCCGAGGACCGGCATCGCACGGTGGACGACACGCCGGCCGGCGGCGGAGCCGGCATGGTGCTGAAGCCGGATATTCTGGCCAAGGCGATCGACAGCGTCTCCGAGAATGACAGCCGACCCCGCCTGCTGATGAGCCCGCGCGGAAAACCGCTGACCCAGGAAAGAGTGCGCGAGCTTGCCGGCGGCGACGGCGTTGTGATCGTCTGCGGCCGTTTCGAAGGCGTCGACCAGCGGGTGATCGATGCGCGCAATCTCGAAGAGGTGTCGATCGGCGACTATGTTCTGTCCGGCGGCGAGCCGGCGGCGCTGACGCTGCTCGACGCGGTGGTGCGCGTCCTGCCGGGCGTCATGGGCAATGCGCTGTCAGGCACCCATGAGAGTTTTGAAAACGGGCTGCTCGAGCACCCGCAATATACGCGGCCGCAGATGTTCGAAGGGCGTGAGATCCCGGCTGTGCTGACCTCGGGCAATCATGCTGCAATCGAGAAATGGCGGCTGGAGGAGAGCCGGCGGCTGACGCTGGAGCGCCGGCCGGACCTGATCCCGGGTCACCCCGTCACGAAATAATACACCGTCAGAGCCGCACCAACCGCGACCACGCACCAGCGCAGCACCGCCTGCGGCACCCGTCGCGCCATCCACACGCCCGCATAACCGCCGAGCGCGCCGGCCGGGATCATCACGAGCGCTTCCGGCCAGGCGATGACGCCGCCGCCGACGAAGACGATGATGGCGACCGCCGCGATCAGGATCGCCAGCATGTTCTTCAGCGCATTGAGATGGTGATAGCTGCCGCCGGTCGTCACCCCGAGGACGGCGAGCATCATGATGCCCATGCCGGCCCCGAAGAACCCGCCATAGATCGACGTCAGGAATTGCCCGATGACCGAACCGGGGGAGTTGGCGGAACGCTCCGCCGACGCCTTCGGTTTCAGCCACGGCCCCGCCGCAAATACCGCCGTTGCGGCCGCCAGAAGCCAGGGCACCAGCGCGCGAAAGGATGGATTGTCGAGCGACAGCAGCAGGAAGGCGCCGGCGAAAGCGCCGATCACCGAAACCAACGCCAATACCAGCGCACTGCGCCAGCGGCTGGAAATCTCGTCCCAATAGGCGATCGTCGAGGTGACGTAGCCCGGAAACTGCACGATCGAGGACGTGGCATTGGCCAAGATCGGCGGAACGCCGGCAAGCGTCATCGCCCCGAAGGTCAGAAAGGTCCCGCCGCCGGCGATCGCGTTGACCGCGCCGGACAGGAAGCCCGCTGCGGCGAGCAGGACTATCATTGTGATTGTCATTGATGTTTCCTCATCCCTGGCCACCAGATAGCGGCTTGTGCGAACGGCAGCAATAGCGGGCTTTTTCGTCACAAAATCGCAATCAACGGGATGACAAAGCGGACTCTTTCGTGTATTGGCCCAGCCGGAAATGGGAAATATCCCGTCGACCAGCAACAAAGAATGGCGAATTCGCTCTGCCGGAAAGGCAAGTCTCCGAGGCTTTGACCAAAGGGATGTAACCCGAGCGCTCTGGCTGTTTCAGAAGAACCAAAGGTTTGAGACGATGAACATCATCCAGGAACTGGAAGCCGAACAGGCCGCCAAGATCGCCGCCAAGCGCACCCTTCCGGAATTTTCCGCCGGCGACACGCTCCGCGTCAACGTGAAGGTCACCGAAGGCAACCGTACCCGCGTACAGGCCTATGAAGGCGTCTGCATCGCCCGTTCCGGCGGCGGCCTCAACGAAAGCTTCACCGTTCGCAAGATCTCCTACGGCGAAGGCGTCGAGCGCGTATTCCCGGTCTATTCGCCGATGGTCGAAAGCGTCGAAGTCGTTCGCCGCGGTAAGGTCCGTCGCGCCAAGCTCTATTACCTGCGCGATCGCCGCGGCAAGTCGGCTCGTATCGTTGAAGACACCGGCGTTCGCGCCCGCAAGCTGAACGACGCCGAGCGTCAGGCCGTTGCCGACGAAAAGGCACGCCTCGAAGCCGAGAAGGTTGCAGCAGCCCAGGCTCTCGCAGCCGAAAAGGCAGCAGCGGAAGCCGCTGAAGCAAAGGCCGCAGCAGAAGCTGCCGAAGCCGCCAAGGCTGCTGAAGCCTCTGCCGAATAAGCTTCGGAAATCGAATGTGAAAAGGCGGTCCCTGGACCGCCTTTTTTATTGCGCGATGGGCGGGTTCAGTTCCTGACGGCCGAATCCCAGTGCTCGTCGGCCTTGCCGTTGACGATACGCCATGTGTCGTACCAGGTGCTGGTATAGCTCTTCGACGGATCGCGAGGATCTTTCACTTCGCGCACCGTCCCCACGGTCACCAGATCGCCTTCCGCCGTGACGAAGACGACCGGGGTTTTTATCTTGGCCGGAACGGGGCTCGGCGTCCGCTTGAGGATGTCGATGAAATAGCTCACCACCGCCTTTCGTCCTGAAGCGGCGTTCGGGTTGTGCTGGATGTAACGTTCCGTGAGATACTGATCGGCCTTGTCCCACTGGTTGGCTTCCAGCAGGTCGCGAACGATGCCGTAGGCAACCTGCTTGTTTGCGTGCAGCTTGGGGTCCGTGCTGGTGAACAGCGCCTCCTTGTCCGCTGCGGCCGTCACGGCCTCCTGCGCCAGCGACGGCGCGGCAAGCGTGCCCATCGCGGCCCCGAACAGGACCAAACCCAGAGCGGCATGTTTCAAGGCTGGTATCATCGACTTCCTCCAAGTGTTTTGATCTGGCTTGCCAGAAGACATAGGAGAAACGCCGGTGGGGCGGAAGGAGGCAGTTTTACCGCCCTTGGTTCCGCAAAGGGAACCAAGGGCGGCAATTGGTCAGGCGGAGGCAGCCTGTCTCGCCGCCATCATGCGGCCGACGATGATGACGAGGACGCCGGCAACGGCAAGGCAGACGGCCAGGAAGACCATCGGCAGGATAGTGCTTCCGGTCGAATCCCGGATCCAGGGGACGACGTTCTGCGCGATGAAGCCGCCGAGATTGCCGACCGAATTGATCGCCGCGATGCCGGCCGCCGCGCCCGCGCCCCGCAGGAAGCGCGAGGGGAGGCTCCAGAAAACCGGCTGGCCAGCGAATATGCCGGCCGCGGCGACGCAGAGGAAGGCGAACTGCAGGGTCGGCGAGGTCACCCATGCCGAGAGCGCCAGGCATACCGCACCGACGAAAGCGGGACCGACGATATAGGGAGTTTTGTTCTCCGCCTTGTCTGCGGCAGCCGGCACCACCCAGAGCGCGAGCGCGACGAACACCCACGGAATGATGTTGACGAAGCCGTTCGTTGTGTTCGAGACGCCGAAACCCTTGACGATGGTCGGCAGCCAGTAGCTGAGACCGTAGGCGGCGAGCGGAAAGCCGATATAGCAGAGCGCCATCAGAAGCACCCGCGGATTGACGAGCGCCTTGAACCCGTTGTCCGCATGTTCCTCCATTCCGGAATTCTCCCGCGCCAGCCGATCGTGAAGCCAGCGCTTTTCATCCTCCGTCAGGAATTTCGCCTTTTCCGGCGTATCGTCGAGATAAAAGAGCGTGACGATCCCGGCGAGCACCGCCGGAACCCCGGTCGCGAGGAAGACCCATTCCCAGCCGGCAAGGCCGAGAAGCCCGTCGAGATCGAGCAGCATTCCGCCGACCGGCGCGCCAACGGCATTGGCAAGCGCGCTGAAGATCATGAACAGGCCGACCATGCGGCCGCGATAATCCTTCGGGAACCAGAGGGTCAGCAGATAGAGGACACCCGGAAAGAACCCGGCTTCGCAGACGCCGAGCAGGAAGCGCAGGATGTAGAACATCGTGGCGTTCTGCGTGTAGGCGAGCGCGATGGTGACGATGCCCCAGGAGATCATGATGCGCGCGAACCAGCGGCTGGCGCCGAAACGCGTGAGGAAGAGGTTGCTCGGCACTTCGAACAGGAAATAGCCGATGAAGAAAAGCGAGGCGCCGAGGCCGTAGGCATATTCGCTCATGCCGAGCGCGCCGACCATCTCCAGCTTGGCATAACTGACGTTCTGACGGTCGATATAGGCAATCAGATAAAGCACGCCGAGGAACGGCATGAGCCGCCACACGATCTTTGAAATTAGCTCTTTTTCCTGAACCAACTTATTTACTCCAATGCTTTTGCCGCGAAAGGCGCGGCGTATACGGTGAGGGGGATGTAGAGGAGCCACCCACCCGCGGCAAGGAGAAGATGCCCGCCGCCAGCCGCTTGCGATCCGCCGGCTTTTCATGAGAGGGATTCGCCAGCCATTTGCCAGGAGTGCCAGAATGCTCGCCCTGAACAGGAAATGGTTCCTCGACGACAAGATGGGCGGATAGAGGCATGGCGCCCTTGCGCCGCAAGCCTTCCGCACCGCGGGGTTTCCCCTGGTGGCTGGTCGTCTTCGGGGTTTTTTGCCGACGCATCGCGGCGGTGATAGCGCTCAACGAGCTGGCAGCGCTTCCGGCTGATCGTCTTCCCCCAGGCGATGCGGGCGATCCTGCCGCCGCTTTCCAATGACTTCGTTTCGATTGGCGAAGGACTCGTCTCGGTGCTCGGCCTCGCCGACATGACGCAGATGGCCAAGGTCTATGCCGCCGCTTCCTTCCCCTTCTTCGAAACCTATTCGATCGTCACCTACATCTATTTGCTGCTGACGATCGGCTTGTCGCGACATCGAGAACCGGTTGCGCGGACGGAGGGAACGTTAGCCCTCCGCCCGAGCGACGGTTGCGACATGAACGGACGCGCGGCCCTCTTCAGTAGACTTCCGGGACGTACATGTCCGCCGGCACGGGATGGCGGATGTAATCGTCGTGACGAACGCGGCCGGGCAGGTCGATCGCTTCCTTCGGCACGGTCTCGTAAGGCACCTGGGCAAGAAGATGGGCGATGCAGTTCAGCCGCGCCTTCTTCTTGTCGACGGCCTGCACCACCCACCACGGCGCTTCCGGGATGTGGGTGCGCTGGAGCATCTCTTCCTTGGCCTTGGTATATTCTTCCCAGTGGACGCGGCTTTCGAGGTCCATCGGCGACAGCTTCCACTGCTTCAGCGGATCGTGGATGCGCATCTTGAAGCGGAATTCCTGCTCCTCGTCGGTGATAGAGAACCAGTATTTGAGGAGGACGATGCCGGAACGGACCAGCATGCGTTCGAATTCCGGCACCGAGCGGAAGAATTCTTCGAGCTCGTCCTTGGTGCAGAAGCCCATGACGCGCTCGACACCGGCGCGGTTGTACCAGGAGCGGTCGAACAGCACCATTTCGCCGGCGGTCGGCAGATGCGGGACGTAGCGCTGGAAATACCACTGGTTCCGCTCGCGCTCCGTCGGCGCCGGCAGTGCGACGGTGCGGCAGACGCGCGGATTGAGGCGCTGGGTGACGCGCTTGATGGCGCCGCCCTTGCCGGCCGAGTCGCGGCCTTCGAACAACACGACCATCTTCAGCTTCTTGTACTGCACCCAGTCCTGCAGGCGAACGAGTTCATGCTGAAGGCGGAAGAGTTCGCGGAAATAGATCTTTCGGTCGATCGTCGGCTCTGCGGGCTCCGACATGCCCTCGGCGACCAGCTCGTCCAGCCGGTCCTCCTCCATCTGCATTTCCAGCTCTTCATCGAAGCTGTCGGCGATTTCGTCCTTGATGCGGCTGAGCTGGTCTTGGATGGGTTCGGACATAAGGCATTCCTCCGTTCTGGAAATTGAGATCAACCACGTTTCCGCGAAAGCTTTATGACAATCTTGCGACAGGTTTCCGACGACGCAATTCGATTGCCGATTTCTGCAGAAACTGCTATTGCAGCCGCCATGGGATCGAAATTCGGATGCCTCGCGAACCATATCGTCGTGCTGCAGGACCACAAGCGTCTGCCGGCACGCTTTTTCGCGCGCGTATCCGGGGCGCTTTGCGACCGACTTAGCTGACCTTCCTCAGCTTGAGGCAGCCCCGTGCTGCCGGATACCCATTTCCTGTTTCAGTCAGTTTTACGGACAGCAGCCATGAGCGCACCTCGCACCCTTTACGACAAGATCTGGGACGACCACGTCGTTTCCGAGGATGAAAACCACACCTGTCTTCTCTACATCGACCGTCACCTCGTTCACGAGGTGACGTCGCCGCAGGCCTTCGAAGGCCTGCGCATGGCCGGCCGCAAGGTCCGCGCGCCGGAAAAGACGCTCGCCGTTGTCGACCACAACGTGCCGACGACCCTCGACCGCTACGAAGGCATCAAGAACGAGGAAAGCCGCATCCAGGTGGAGGCGCTTGCCCAGAACGCCCATGACTTCGGTGTCGAATATTACTCCGAAAAGGACGTCCGCCAGGGCATCGTCCACATCGTCGGCCCCGAACAGGGCTTTACCCTGCCGGGCATGACCATCGTCTGCGGCGATAGCCACACGTCCACCCACGGCGCCTTCGGCGCGCTGGCGCACGGCATCGGCACGTCCGAGGTCGAGCATGTGCTCGCCACCCAGACGCTGGTGCAGAAGAAGGCGAAGAACATGCTGGTGCGCGTCGACGGCCAGCTGCCGCCGGGCGTCACCGCCAAGGATATCATCCTCGCCATCATCGGCGAGATCGGCACCGCCGGCGGCACCGGCCACGTCATCGAATTCGCCGGCGAAGCGATCCGTTCGCTTTCCATGGAAGGCCGCATGACCGTCTGCAACATGACGATCGAAGGCGGCGCCCGCGCCGGCCTGATCGCTCCCGACGAAAAGACCTTCGAATATATCAAGGACAAGCCCCGCGCCCCGAAGGGCAAGGCCTGGGACATGGCGCTCGACTACTGGAAGACGCTGCAGACGGAAGAAGGCGCGCATTTCGACAAGGTCGTGGTGCTCGACGCTGCCAACCTGCCGCCGATCGTCTCCTGGGGCTCCTCGCCGGAGGACGTGATCTCGGTTCAGGGCACCGTGCCGAACCCGGATGACATCCAGGACGAGACCAAGCGCAGCTCCAAGTGGCGCGCGCTGGACTATATGGGCCTGAAGCCGGGCACCAAGATCACCGACATCGCGGTCGACCGCGTCTTCATCGGCTCCTGCACCAACGGCCGCATCGAAGACCTGCGCGCCGCCGCCAAGGTGGTCGAGGGTCGCAAGGTCGCCTCGACCGTATCGGCCATGGTCGTTCCGGGCTCGGGCATCGTCAAGGAACAGGCGGAAGCCGAAGGCCTCGACAAGATCTTCAAGGATGCCGGTTTCGAATGGCGCGAGCCGGGCTGCTCGATGTGCCTCGCGATGAACGACGACCGCCTGAAGCCGGGCGAGCGCTGCGCATCCACCTCGAACCGCAATTTCGAAGGTCGCCAGGGCTACAAGGGCCGCACCCACCTCGTCTCGCCGGCCATGGCGGCGGCGGCGGCGGTCGCCGGCCACTTCGTCGATATCCGCGAGTGGAAGTAGGCAACTCACGGGATGTGAAGAAGCTTGGTCTCCGCCGTCATGCTCGGGCTTGTCCCGAGCATCTGCAACGATTGGATCGGTCGAGACGGTTTGGATCCTTCGGGCAAGCCCAAGGATGACGGAAACGAAAATGCCCGGCCCCAGCGCCGGGTATTTTCGTTTCCAGTGCTCTTACCCCAGCACCTGCACCACCGTCCCCTTGCGCATGAACCGAAGCAACCGCTTCATATCCTGTAAACTGACGGCGATGCAGCCGGCGGTCGGCTGGTATCCCGGCTTGATGAGGTGGAAAAAGATCGCCGAACCACGGTTGCGGGCCCGCGAAGAAATGTTCCAGTCGAGCACGAGGCAGATGTCGTAGAGCCCGTCGGCCCGCATCATTTCCTCGTGGCTTGGCCTGAAAGGGGCTTTGACGGGACGGTTGTAGGAGGGGTGATCCGGCTGGTCGCACCACAACATGTCTTTTCCGATCCGCGTCATCGAAAGCGCGGTCTGCGGCAGCTGCACGTGATCCCCACGGACATAGCCCTTGAGCAGGCGCATTGCCGCGATCGGCGTCCCGCCGTCGCCTTCCCGCTTGAAGGGCGTGGTGCCCGACCGCCCCAGCGCCGCCGGCACGGTAATGCCCCCGAAGGAGACGATCGCCCGGCGCCGGTCGCGCGGCGCGGTCCGGACGGTAACCACAGCTCTCTTTTTGTGATTTCCCTCGCGAAAACGCTGCATTTCTCTCACAAGGTTTTGCTTTGAATATGATTTCGTTTGAATTCATAGCACACTAAAGCGCCGCGCATCCTCCGGATACGGAAACGACGCTTTAGCATATTGAATCGAAGCACCATACTTTCCGAAAATCGATTCCGATTTTCGGGTCGATGCTGTAGGGATTTAGATCGAGGAGCCCTAAATGCGCTTCGATTGACTGTAATGGCAGTCCGGACGCAACGGCGAGACGAAAGGCAAGAACGCATGGCAGCGCGCACGATACTCCTGGTGGACGATGACGACGATCTGCGCGAAACGCTCGTCGAACAATTGTCGTTTTACGACGAGTTCGCAATTCTCCAGGAGGCGAATGCCGCCAAGGCATTGCAGACCGCCAAGAACGCCCAGATCGACCTGCTGATCATGGATGTCGGCCTGCCGGACATGGATGGCCGCGAGGCGGTGAAACTGCTGCGCAAGAACGGCTTCAAGGCGCCGATCATCATGCTGACCGGCCACGACACCGATTCCGACACCATTCTCGGCCTCGAAGCGGGCGCCAACGACTATGTGACGAAGCCCTTCCGCTTTGCCGTTCTGCTCGCCCGCATCCGCGCCCAGCTTCGCCAGTACGAACAGAGCGAGGACGCCACCTTCACGGTCGGCCCCTATCTCTTCAAGCCGAGCCAGAAGCTGCTGACCACCGAGGACGGCAAGAAGATCCGCCTGACGGAAAAGGAAGCGGCGATCATCCGCTATCTCTATCGTGCTGGCCAGAAGGTCGTGACCCGCGACGTGCTCTTGGAAGAAGTCTGGGGCTATAATTCCGGCGTCACCACGCATACGCTGGAAACCCATGTCTACCGTCTTCGCCAGAAGATCGAGCGCGATCCGTCGAGCGCCGAAATCCTGGTCACCGAAAACGGCGGCTACAAGATCGTACCCTGAGCAATTCCAGGAAAAGTGTGCTGCGGTTTTCCGTCCGGAATTGCGGCAAGCAGAGAAACTAGAGCCCTCGATGTCGCTGACCGAAGATATCCGCCTGCTATCGCAGGTCCCGCTGTTCCGGGACATGAACGAAGACCAGCTCCGCCTCATCGCCTTCGGCGCCGAGCGGCGTCAGGTCACGACCGGCCAGCAGCTGTTTCGGGAGCGATCTCCGGCGGAATCGGCCTTCATTGTCGCAAGGGGCCGTTTCGAGCTGCTGATGGCTGACCGCAACGGCGAGATGAAGGTGGAAGCGACGGTCGGCCCCGGCACGCTGCTGTCGGAACTGGCGCTCATCACCATGGTGGAGCGCAAGTTCACGGCCGTGGCAATCGAGGATGCGGAAGCCCTGAAGATCAGCCGCTCCCTGTTCCATCGCCTGCTGGAGGAATATCCGCAGGTCGGCCGGGTGATCGAGAGCCGCATCCGCGACAACATCGCCAGCCTCGCCAAGGCGGCGGCGGCGATGCAGGACCGGTTTGCCTGATTCCTGCTTGGCGCTGATGGAACTAGCTTTCTAAAGGCATTCATGGTGCCTAAGCTCTAATTTCATATGCGAATCCCCTAGTTTGAGAAGAAGTCCATGAACCAACGTCTTCGCAATATCTTCAATTCCACAGGTCAGGCGGACCGAGAACGCGCAAAATTTCTCTCTAGGGTTTTGGGTATCTTTTCTGAGCAAATCGTATCGGCATGGACTCGCGATGAACGTTCACCGTACGAAAACTGCGGTCGACCAACAATCAAGACAGGTGAAGGTGACAGAGGGTACACACTAGACTTCACCCTTCGAGAGCGCGCCACCGGAAAAGTCTACGTGGGCGAAATGAAGTGCGAAATTGAATTTCAGAACTTTAAATTCTTTGTTCTCGAAGATGCTTCTCAACTTGACCATCACAAGAAGCCTGCATTTGAAGCCTTCCTAAGGGCCGCACGTCCAACGGGTGATCAGACGGTTTTCGTGAAAAAGAATAGCATTGATACTCACGGTGCAATCCTGATTTGGGGTGCTGTTACACCCGAGGGCCGAGATGGAGCAATTAAGGCAAAGGGCTTCCACGATGTGTTATCGGTCGAAGAGATTTGCGCAGACATGGCTTCGTGGAACTGCGCGCGATACGCGGCACTAATTGAGCAGCGCCAGACGTGGTGCAATGAACTTTTCACGGGCTTGCTCAAAGGTCGCGCCAGCTAAATTAACGTACCAGAACTCAAGGCACGTGTCGGGACGGCTACGAAACTGGTCCAGACGAAGGCGAGCGACACACGGGTGAAATCGGGATTTCGGTTCCGGTACCAAATGTAAGATTTTTACTACTAAAACTTGAACACCGCCGTCACCGGCACGTGGTCCGAAGGCTGGTTCCAACCGCGGGCTTCCTTCAGCACCTCGATGCGGTCGAGGAACGGACCGAGGTCGGGCGAAGACCAGATATGGTCGAGCCGGCGGCCCTTGTTCGCCGCTTCCCAGTCCTTGGCGCGGTAGCTCCACCACGTATAGATCTTTTCCGGCTCCGGCGTGTACTGGCGCATCAGGTCGAGCCAGCCGCCCTTGGCGATGACTTCCTTCATGCCCTCGGTCTCGACGGGCGTGTGGCTGACGATCTTCAGGAGCTGCTTGTGCGACCAGACATCGTGCTCCAGCGGCGCGATGTTGAGGTCGCCGACCAGGACCGACGAGATGCCCGGCATGCCGTCGGCCTTCAGCGCCTTCATCTCCTCGACGAAATCGAGCTTGTGGCCGAATTTCGGATTGATCGTCCGGTCCGGCTCGTCGCCGCCGGCGGGTACGTAGAAATTATGCAGGCGGATGCGCCGTGAACCGCGCTCGAAGATCGCCGAGATATGCCGGGCGTCGCCGACATTGCAAAAATTCTGGCGGTGGTCCTCGAGGAGCGGCACCTTCGAGGCGATGGCGACGCCGTGATAGCCTTTCTGGCCGTGGATGATGATGTGCTGGTAACCGAGATCCTTCAGCGGCTGCAGCGGGAATTCAGGCTCCTGGCACTTGATTTCCTGCAGGCAGAGAATGTCCGGCTTGTGGCGGACGAGGAACTGCTGGACGATCGGCATGCGCAGCCGCACGGAGTTGATATTCCAGGTCGTGATCGAAAATGTCATGATATCCCTCGGGCTTCGCCCGCGAGCTTTAGGAAATTTTGCGATCCCTGAGAAGCGAAAAGGGCCGCGCAACCAAGCGCAGTCTCTTATTCAGTTCCGGCCCTGCCAGGGTCAGCCCTTGCGGACATCCTCATAGGGGATGGTGAAGACCTTTTCGTCCAGGTTCACGCCGTTCTGGACGTTGTAGATCATCACCGACGTATCCTTGTTCTGGGCGTCGGTGATCGTCCATTGGCGCAGGTCGTAGGTCTTGGAATCGAACATCATTGTGATGGTCGAATCGCCGAACACGGTCTTGTTGCCGAGCACGATCGTGGTGAGATCGGACTCTTCCTTGACGTTGCGGACCATCTGGTTGCCGAGATCGATGCGGCTGGCGAGCAGCAGGCTGAGCGGCGTCTTGGAGAGCGGATAGATATCCCAGGTCTTGAGCTTCATATTGCCGACAACGACGTTGTTACCGTCGGCGATCACGCGGATCGGCGACGGATCCTCGAAGTTGAAGCGCAGCTTGCCGGGGCGCTCGATGAAGAATTTTCCGCCGGTCTGTTCGCCGCGCGGGCCGAACTGCACGAATTCGCCCATCATGGTTTTGACCGAGGAAAAATGGTCGGCGATTTTCTGGGCCGCCGCGCTGCCGGCGCTCTGGGCAAAACCGAGGTTCGGCGCAAAGGCGGCCGCTGCCAGACCCGCAAGCCCGAGCGAAAACTGCCGGCGGCCAAGCGCGCCGGAAGCGATGTTTGAAAGGATAGTTTTTTCTTTTTCCATTCTGGTCTCCTTTCGTTACTCCTCCGCACCAAAGGCGGCGGCTTGATGGCCGGCCCCCGGTGATCACGAAAGCCTTACCGTTCGAGGATGTCGCCCTCGGTCGGCACCAGGATTTCGCGTTTGCCGGCATGGTTGGCCGGCCCGATCAACCCTTCCTGCTCCATCCGCTCGATGAGCGAAGCGGCCCGGTTGTAACCGATGCCGAGACGGCGCTGGACATAGGACGTCGACGCCTTGCCATCCCGCAGCACGATCGCCACCGCCTGGTCGTAGGGGTCGTCCGACTCGGCGAGATTGGTCATGCCGGCCGGGCCTGCACCATCACCATCCTCGTCGTCATCGGCCGTGATCGCATCGAGATATTGGGGTTGGCCCTGGGTTTTCAAGTAGGCGACGATGTCTTCCACTTCCGTATCGGAGACGAAAGGCCCGTGGACGCGCTGGATGCGGCCGCCGCCGGCCATGTAGAGCATGTCGCCCATGCCGAGCAGCTGTTCGGCGCCCTGTTCGCCGAGGATAGTGCGGCTGTCGATCTTCGAGGTCACCTGGAAGGAGATGCGGGTCGGGAAGTTGGCCTTGATCGTGCCGGTGATGACGTCGACCGAGGGGCGCTGCGTCGCCATGATCACATGGATGCCGGCGGCACGCGCCATCTGCGCCAGACGCTGCACGGCACCTTCGATATCCTTGCCGGCGACCATCATCAGGTCCGCCATTTCGTCGATGATGACGACGATATAGGGGATCGGCTGGAGATCGAATTCCTCCGTCTCGTACATCGCCTCGCCGGTATGGCGGTCGAAGCCGGTCTGCACGGTGCGGGTCAGCACCTCGCCCTTTTCGAGCGCCTGCTCGACCCGGCTGTTGAACCCGTCGATGTTGCGCACACCGATCTTCGACATCTTCTTGTAGCGCTCTTCCATCTCTCGGACGGTCCATTTGAGCGCGACGACCGCCTTTTTCGGGTCGGTGACGACAGGCGATAGCAGGTGCGGGATGCCGTCATAGACGGAAAGTTCGAGCATTTTCGGGTCGATCATGATCAGGCGGCACTTCTCCGGCGTGTAGCGGTAGAGAAGCGACAGGATCATCGTGTTGATGGCGACCGACTTGCCCGAGCCGGTGGTGCCGGCGACGAGCAGGTGCGGCATCTTCGCAAGGTCGGCAACGACGGGTTCGCCGCCGATCGTCTTGCCGAGCGCCATCGCGAGCTTTGCCTTGCTGCCCTCGAAATCCTTGGAGCCGATCATTTCGCGCAGATAGACCGTCTCGCGGTTGCGGTTCGGCAGTTCGATGCCGATCGCGTTGCGGCCGGGAACGACAGCGACGCGGGCGGCGATCGCGCTCATCGAACGGGCAATGTCGTCCGCAAGGCCGATGACGCGCGACGACTTGATGCCCGGCGCCGGCTCGAGTTCGTAAAGCGTGACGACCGGACCGGGGCGGACGTGGATGATCTCGCCCTTGACGCCGAAGTCTTCGAGAACGCCTTCCAGCAGCCGGGCGTTCTGCTCCAGCGCGTCGGCCGACAGCGAGGCGTCGCGGGCGACGGCCTTCGGTTCGTTGAGGAGATGCACGGAGGGAAGCTGGAATCCGTCCGGCGCGATGAACGAACCCTGGGCCTCGCGGGCGACACGGGCACTCGGCTTCGGTGGGGCTGCCGAGGGTGCGACACGCTGCTGGACGCGGACGCCGTTGACGGTCTGAGGCGCTCGCGAGGCAACGAACGGCGCGTCGTCATCCTCGTCGTCATCGGCCAGGATGCCGGCCGGGCGCGGCGGCATGCCGTCGCGGTCGAACGGCGGATCGTAATCGTCGTCGTCGTCGTCATGGCCGGAAATGGGCGGGGCGGCCACCACCCGGCGCGGCGAAGTCACCCGCTCGGCCGGACCATCGAGCGAGGGCTCCATGCGGCGGCCCGGGGTAACGGGGGCGGAGCGCGCGCGGACCGGTTCGTTCAGCGTGCCGAACTCGTCCTCGTTGAAATCGTAGGGCTGGTCGAAATCCATCGGACGGCGCGGCTTGATGCCGGCAAGGCGGCGCAACCGCGCCTGGGCGATGTACCAGTAGTGGGCAAGGGCGCCGAATGCCAGGAAGCCGGCAAACCGGTCCTCGTCGTCCTCTTCCTCGACTTCCTCGCGCTTGGCACGGGCCTTGACCGCGGCAACCGGCTGGTCGTCATCTTCGGCCTCATCCTCAAAGGCTTCTCCGACGAGGCCCGAGGCAAACAGCATCAGCCAGATGCAAGGAGCGGTGAAGACGCAGCCGAGCACGATCGCCACCGAGCCGGTCGGATAGGCGCCGACGAACAGCGCCGGGAAGCGCAGGATCATGTCGCCGATGACGCCGCCGATGCCGTTCGGGATCGGCCAGGTGAGCGGCGCGGGAAAACAGCCGAGCGTGGCCGAGGCAAGCAGTGTGCCGCCGCCCCAGGCCGCAAGACGGGCCGGGACTCGGTCATATCTGCGCCCGGCGATCAAGGCGAGGGCAAAGGCCAGCACCGGCAGCAGCGCCACGAGGCTGGCGAGCCCCAGAAACTGCATCATCAGGTCTGCGAAGGCGGCCCCGGGAAAGCCGAGTATATTGGTCGGCGCATTGTCGGTGGCGTAGGAGAAGCTCGGGTCGGCGACGTTCCAGGTGGCGAGCGCCGCGACGGCCAGCGCCAATGCGAAGAAGATGCCGAACCCCGCAAGCGCCACCGCCTGCCGCCACACGAACGCGGTGAGTACCAGGCGGGTGGACCGGTTTGCCATAGCCGCTGAACTGCTTCTGCCCATCGTGTCTGCCCGCCGTCCTTGAACGCAACTCGAAGCGCGAATCGGCAGCCCTGAAGGCTGATTCACGCAATTCCAGAGCATATTAGCGCGAGGGTGGTTAATGTCCCTTTAACCACGACGGGGCGCGCGACGGCTGAAAACATGTACAAAAAAGCCCGGGCCGAGGCCCGGGCGAAGCTTGCGAAAGCTTTGGTGCAATGTCTCGCGGCAGCGGTCCCCCCGCCGCCGCGAGCCCTTTGATCAGGAAGCGTGGTAAGCGGCTTCGCCGTGGGTCGAAAGGTCGAGACCTTCGCGTTCGGCTTCGACGGTAACGCGCAGGCCAACGATCAGGTCGACGACCTTGTAGAGGATCGCCGAACCGATGCCGGACCACACGAGGGTGGTCAGGACGCCCTTGAGCTGCGCCCAGACCTGGGTCGCGGTGCCGGAATAGGAGGCGGCGAAATCGGCCGTCGAATAGTCGACGATGCCTGCACCGCCGAGCGCCGGGTTGACGAGGATGCCGGTGCCGATGGCGCCGAGGATGCCGCCGACGCAATGGACGCCGAAGACATCGAGCGAGTCGTCGTAGTTGAACTTGTTCTTCACCACGTCGACGAAGAAGTAGCATACCGGCGAAACGATGAGGCCGAGAACGATCGAGCCCATCGGGCCGGCAAAGCCGGCAGCCGGGGTGACGGCGACGAGACCGGCAACCGCACCCGAGGCGGCACCCAGCATGGAGGCCTTGCCGCGGGAGAAGGTTTCGACCAGGCACCACGACACGGCGGCGGCAGCCGTCGCGACGAAGGTGTTGATCATTGCCAGAGATGCGTAGGAATTGGCTTCGAGGTTGGAGCCGGCGTTAAAGCCGAACCAGCCGACCCAGAGGAGCGAAGCGCCGACCATGGTGAGGGTCATGGAATGCGGAGCCATGATGTCCTTCTTGTAGCCGGTGCGCTTGCCGAGCATGATCGCGCCGACGAGGCCCGCAATACCGGCATTGATATGCACGACGGTGCCGCCGGCAAAATCGATCGCCCCATAGGAGAAGATCAGACCGGACGGATCCGCATAGGCGCTCGGGCCGCCCCAGAACCAGACCATGTGGGCCATCGGGAAGTAGACGAAGGTGACCCACAGGATGACGAAGAGCATGACGGCCGAGAACTTGATGCGCTCGGCAAAGGCGCCGACGATCAGGGCCGGCGTGATGCAGGCAAACGTCATCTGGAAGCAGACGAAGGTCAGTTCCGGAATGGCGACGCCCTTGGTGAAGGTTTCAGCCAGCGACGTGGTGGTGACGCCCGCCAGGAACATCTTGGAGAAGCCGCCGACGAAGCTGTTCAGCGAACCGCCGTTGGTGAAGGCCAGCGAATAGCCGTAGGTGACCCAGATGATCATCACGACCGCGGTGATCATGAAGACCTGCATCAGCACCGAGAGCATGTTCTTGGCGCGAACGAGACCGCCGTAGAAGAGAGCGAGGCCCGGGATGGTCATCAGCAGGACGAGAATGGTGGAAACGAGCATCCAGGTGTTGTCACCCTTGTCCATCGTCATGGCCGGAGCGGCGGCGGCAGCAGCGGCCGGTGCGGCAGCCGTCTGCGCAAAAGCGACGGCAGGCGCGAGAAGCGCCGCGCCAGCGGCACCCAGGCGTCCAAGAGTGGAAATCCTATTAAATTGCATAGCTAAAAAACTCCCCTGTCAGCCGTGCTTAAAGCGCTTCTGTGTTGGTTTCGCCGGTACGGATGCGCACGGCCTGCTCGATCGAATAGACGAAGATCTTGCCATCGCCGATCTGGCCGGTCTTGGCGGCCGAAGCGATCGCATCCACGGCCTTTTCGACGAGGTCGGAGGGGACGGCGATTTCGATCTTCAGTTTCGGCAGAAAACTTACGGCATATTCGGTGCCGCGATAGATTTCCGTATGTCCCTTCTGGCGTCCGTAACCTTTCACTTCGGTCACGGTCAGGCCCTGGATGCCGACAGCCGTGAGGGCTTCGCGCACCTCATCCAGCTTGAACGGCTTGATAATGGCCATCACGATTTTCATCTGGCTTTCCCATCCTTTGTTTGTCTTCGGCCGGGGCCGACTCTCCTCATCGTCGTCAGATCATGACAGCGACTGGCGAGATACATTCAAGGGACGTGCCAGTTTTGATCGGCTCTATAAGTTATTGAAATGTAAAGGCTTACAAAGCCAGCCCTAAGAAACGGGCATTTGGATGGCGCAAAGGCGACCAAAACTTGTGCAATTTTCAAAAATTGCACAGAGATTAATCATTTGCCCTTTTCCGAATCAATCCTTCCTGGGCAACCGAGGCGATCAGTGTGCCAGAACGGGTATAAATGCTGCCGCGGGTCATTCCGCGGGCACCCGAAGCGCTCGGACTGTCCTGGGTGTAGAGCAGCCAGTCGTCATATGTGACGGGCCTGTGAAACCACATGGCATGGTCGAGGCTCGCCGCCTGGAGCCTCGGATCGAAGATCGACGTACCATGCGGATAAAGCGAGGCATCGAGCAGCGTCATGTCCGAGAGCCAGGCGAGCATGGCTGCCTGGTAATGCCGGTCGGGCGGCACATCGCCGACGGTGCGTACCCAGATGTCCTGCCGCGGTTCGAGCTTGTCCCTCGTGAGGTAGTGGGCGAGCGAGGTGGGGCGCACTTCGATCGGCCGCTCCCGGCTCCAGTAGCGCCGCACGCTCTCCGGCGCATTTTTCATGAAGAGTTCCTTGAACTCCTTCTCGCCCATCAGGTCCTCCGGCTGCGTGACCGGAGGCATGTCGATCTGGTGTTCGTAGCCGCCCTCCTCCACCTGGAAGGAGGCGGACATGGAAAAGATCGCCTTGCCGTGCTGCACCGCCACGACACGGCGGGTGGCGAAGCTTGACCCGTCGCGGATGCGCTCCACCTGATAAAGGATTGGCACCGAAGGATCGCCGGGGCGCATGAAATAGGCATGCAGCGAATGCACGAAACGGTCGGCCTCGGCGGTGCGCTGGGCGGCCATCAGCGCCTGGGCGATCACCTGCCCGCCAAACACCCGCTGCCAGCCGACATCCGGACTGGTCCCGCGATAGAGGTTCTCCTCGAGCTTTTCGAGGTCGAGCGTCGCGATCAGCTGTTCCATGGCGGACGAGGATTCGGTCTGGCGCGACATTATGACGAACTCCGGTGATAGGAAGCGGCTGCGGGATGATCTATATCGAGGATACGATATTCTCAAGTCTCACGGGAGTTTAGGCAAATGCTGGACATGCTGGTTGTAGGAGGCGGTTATGTGGGTCTCGCCGCCGCTGTCGCGGTCAAGCAGGCGGCGCCGCATCTGAAGGTCGAGGTGATCGAGGCGGCGCCGGCGGGCGTCTGGGAAAAGGACGAGCGGGCCTCTGCCATCATCGCCGCGGCGACCCGCATGCTGGATGTCATCGGCGTGTGGAACGAGATCGCAGCCGATGCGCAGCCGATCAACCGGATGATCGTCACCGACAGCCGCACATCCGATCCGGTGCGGCCGGTCTTCCTCACCTTCGACGGCGAAATCGAGGAAGGCAGGCCGTTTGCCCACATGGTGCCGAATGTCGCGATGGTGAGGGCCCTGCGCGGCGCCGCCGAACGCCTCGGCATCGCCATCCGCCATGGGCTGTCCGCCACCGGCGTCCAGTCCGGCAGCACCCGCTGCTCGGTGTCGCTCTCCGACGGCTCGACGGTCGAGGCCCGTCTCCTGGTCGCCTGCGACGGCGTGCGCTCGAAGCTGCGCGACATGGCCGGCATCAAGACCGTCACCTGGGATTACGGCCAGTCGGGCATCGTCGCGACGGTCGCACACGAACGGCCGCACGAGGGCGTTGCGGAGGAACATTTCCTGCCATCCGGGCCGTTTGCGATCCTGCCGCTCACCAACAACCGTTCCTCGCTCGTCTGGACCGAACGGACCCCGGAAGCCGACCGGCTGGTCGCCTCCGACGATCTGGTGTTCGAAGAGGAACTGCAGCGCCGCTTCGGCCACAAGCTGGGTGAACTGACGGTGGTCGGCGGCAAGCGCGCCTTCCCGCTCGGCCTGACGCTCGCCCGCGCTTTCGTCGCGCCGCGCATCGCCCTTGCCGGCGACGCGGCGCACGGCATCCACCCGATCTCCGGTCAGGGCCTCAATCTCGGCTTCAAGGGTGTCGCGGCGCTGGCCGAAACGGTGGTCGAGGCCGACCGCCTCGGTCTCGACATCGGCGCGCTCAACGTGCTGGAGCGCTACCAGTCCTGGCGGCGGTTCGACACGTTCCGCATGGGGGTCACGACCGACGTGCTAAACCGGCTGTTCTCCAACGACATCACCCCGATCCGCATCGCCCGCGACTTCGGCCTCGGGGTGGTAGAACGGCTGCCGAAGCTGAAGAGCTTCTTCATCGACCAAGCGGCGGGAAAGAGCGGCGAGGACGGGCCGAAGCTGCTGGCGGGGCAAACAATCTAAGCCCGCGACCGGAGCCCCTCATCCACCTGCCGGCACCTTCTCCCCGCTTGCGGGGCGAAGGGGTTATGCCGCACCGGTTTGCTCAAGCAATGAACGCCGGCGGGGTGCAGCTCGCAAATGGGAAATGCAGTTCGTGAGTCTAGCGTCCTTCGCCCCGCGTGCGGGGAGAAGGTGCCGGCAGGCGGATGAGGGGCAACCCCCAGCCACCCATCAATCCTCGATCTTGCGGGCCTCGGAGATCAGCATGATGGGGATGCCGTCGCGGATCGGGTAGGCGAGCTGCGCCTTCTCGGAGATGAGTTCGTTGGTTTCCCGGTTGAAGGACAGCCGGCTCTTGGAGAGCGGACAGACGAGCAGCTCGAGCAGTTTTGGATCGACCTTGCTGAGTTTCTCGTCCATCGATCGGGGGCCTTACTGAAGCATGGTGTCGGAATCGCCGAAATCCCGCGCCAGCAGGATTTCCGTGATCGCGATCAGCGTTTCGGCGCGCGTGCGAAGATCAGGCGCTTCGAGGAGTGCCTGTTTCTCGGCCGGTCCGAAGGGCGACATCATCGAAAGCGAGTTGACGAGCGTGCGGTTGCCGGCGCGCTCCACGCTTTCCCAATCTGCCTCCAGCTTGTTGGCGTCGAGATAGGCGCGAAAGACGCGCAGCAGTTCGGCGCGGTCGACCGTGCTCTCGTCGTCCTCGGTGGAGAGGTCTGTCATGAGAGGTGCGATCTTGAAGGTGCGATAGGGATGGCCTCCGCCCACCTCTTCGATCAGCCGGAAGCGGCAAACGCCGCTGATCGAGGTGATGTAGCGGCCGTCACCCGTTTCGGCAAATGAGGTGATGCGGCCGATGCAGCCGACGGTCGAGAGGGGCGCACGCGGCCCTTCGGCGGCCTCGCCGGATTCGAGCAGCGACGGCTGCACGATCCCGATCAGCCGGTTGCCCGCAAGCGCCGCATCAAACATGGCGAGATAGCGCGGCTCGAAAATGTTGAGCGGCAGCTGTCCGCCCGGCAGAAGCAGGGCGCCGGTGAGAGGAAAGACGGGGATCGTCTCCGGCAGATCCTCGCGCTTCAGATATCTTGCGTTTCCCACATGCATGGGTCCGACACCTCCCGGAATCACTGGCCAGACGATCACTGGTTCGGGCAAGGATTCGCCGCACCGAATAATGTGGGGCACCCACCGGAGAACGCAAGACCAATCCTTTACGGATTGGCCTCAGCTCACGAAAAGGCGGGCCTACGAAAAGAGGATGGAGGACAGGCGGCGGCGGGCGGCGATCGTTGCCGGATCCTTCGCCCCCCAGACTTCGAAGAACTGCAGCAGCTGGCGGCGGGCTCCGTCGTCGTCGAACGTGCGGTCCTTGCGCATGATCGTCAAAAGGTGCTCGGCGGCCTTGTCGCGCTCGCCCTGGACGTTGAGGATCTTGGCGAGCTTCAGGCGGGCATCGTGATCGTCCGGATTGGCGTCGAGCTGGCGCTCGAGAGCCACGGGATCGCCGAGCTTGCGGGCTTCCTCGATCTGCTCGAGCTTCCTGGCGACCGCCTGGATCGCCGGATCCTTGGCAAGCTCTTCCGGGAGGGAGGCAAGCATCTGGCCGGCGCGGGCGGTCTCGCCCATGGCGATCAGGCATTGCATCATGCCGGCGGCGGCCTTGGCATTTTCCGGATCGGCCTGCAGGACGGCGCCGTAAAGCTGCGCGGCTTCCTGGATCTCACCGCCGGCCAGCAGGGTTTCCGCCTCGGTGAGCGCCGCTTCGATCTCGGCGGCCTGTTCGGCGCCCGGAGGTCCGGCGAGCTTGTCGATGAACTGGCGAACCTGGCTTTCCGGCACCGCGCCCATGAAACCGTCGACCGGACGGCCGTCGACGAAGGCAATGACCGCCGGGATCGACTGGATCCCGAGTTGTCCGGGGATCGACGGGTGGTCGTCGATGTTCATCTTGACGAGCTTGACGCGCCCCTGGCCTTCATTGACCACCTTTTCGAGCACCGGCGTCAGCTGTTTGCACGGACCGCACCAGGGCGCCCAGAAATCGACGAGAACCGGCTGGCGGCGCGATTCTTCGAGAACGTCCCTGGTGAAACCGGCCGTGCTCGTGTCCGACACGTAACTCCCCGCAGGCGCCGATGCGGCAGGTGCCGCGCCAAAGCTCGCCGAAGCGGTCATCTGTCCGCCGTAAGAACCGCCATAGGGGTTGTTGCTGCCGCTCATGAATGTTCTCCCGGGAACGCTTCGCATCTTCGCCTTCTAGGCTGCAAAGATCGTATGTCAGTCTGTAACTTTCAAGACAAGCGGCGTGTGGCCGGTCGCTTCCAGAAAGCGGATGAGATCGTCGCGTCCGATCGATGTGGTGGCGTCGTTCGACAGCGGATGGCCGTTGATGATGTCGTGCTTCATCAGCTCTTCGTCGAGGATGAAGGTCACATTGCGCCCGTTATCGTTGAAGGCGCCGAACACCGTCACCGAACCCGGAACCACGCCGAGATAATCCAGCAGCATTTCCGCCCGCCCGAACGAGACCCGGCTCGAAGCGCCGATCACCTTGTGCACGGTCTTCAGGTCGACCGTGGCGCGCTCCTCGACGGTCAGGACGAAATACTGGTCCTTCTTGTCCTTCACGAACAGGTTCTTGGTATGGCCGCCGGGGATCTCGTCCCGCAGGCTTTCGGATTCCGCCACGGTGAAGACCGGCGGGTGCGTTTTGGTGGAATGCGGAATATTCAGGCTGTCGAGGAAACGGAAAAGATCCTCGGCTGTTTTCGGCTCTGTCTGGCTCATGCTGATGGAATTGGCTCTGTTGGCGGGTCGTTGGAGTATACCATAACCACAATGTAGCGGCGGGCCAAGCGAGGCGCACACGATCTCGTGAAGCGCTTGACCTGATATGATGGTGCGACCATTTTACCAGACGTGGAGAACCGGCATCCGGCAATTCCGTCGGTCGACCGTACCCGGTTGATAAACAATAACTTCTCCAGCTAGCTCAAGTTTATTTCGGCGCGACATTCCTCGCCCTCCATACCGGCCCCGGCCGATAACAGCCGCTCAATCTCCAGTGCCGGCGCAGCGCCCGGCTTCTCAACCGAAAGGTCTGCCTCATGGTCACCTTCACACTGAACGGACAGGAAAGAACGTTCGACGGCGATCCCGACACTCCGCTTCTCTGGGTCATCCGGGATTTCGAAAAACTCACCGGCACCAAATACGGCTGCGGCGTTGCCCAGTGCGGCGCCTGCACGGTCCATCTCGACGGCATGCCGCGCCGCTCCTGCGTGACCCCGATCGCCACGATCGAAGGTTCGGAGGTCGTCACCATCGAAGGCATTTCCGGCACCGAGGCCGATGCGGTCAAGACAGCCTGGACCGGCCTCGACGTGCCGCAATGCGGTTATTGCCAGTCCGGGCAGATCATGTCGGCGGTCGCCTTGCTGCAGATGGTGCCGAAGCCGACGGATGCCGATATCGACGGCGCGATGGCCGGAAATATCTGTCGATGCGCCACCTACCATCGCATCCGCGCGGCAATCCACAATGCCGCCAGTTCGATGGAGGGCTGAGCCATGACGATCCAGAACATCAAAACCACCCGCCGTGACTTTATCGCCGGCTCCGGACTGGTGATCGGCGTTGCCATCGCCCCGAAATTCGTTGCGGCAGCGCCGGCCGGCGTACATGCGGGCGGCGATGCGGCCCTTGCGCCGATAAACGCCTTCGTCAAGATCGGCACCGACGACACGGTAACGGTGCTTTCCAAGCATATCGAATTCGGCCAGGGCCCGTTCACCGGCCTTGCGACGCTGGTCGCTGAGGAACTCGATGCCGACTGGAGTCAGATGCGCGCCGTCCATTCGCCGACCGACAACAAGATCTATGCCAACCTGATGTTCGGCCTGCAGGGCACCGGCGGTTCGAGTTCGATCGCCAATTCCTATGAACAGATGCGCAAGGCCGGGGCCGCCGCACGCGCCATGCTCGTCGTTGCCGCGGCCAACGAGTGGAAGGTGCCGACCTCCCAGATCACGATCGAGAAGGGCCGCATCAGGCACGCCGCCTCCGGCAAGGAAAGCGGCTTTGGCGCGTTTGCCGAAAAGGCGGCGCGCCTGACACCGCCCGCGGAGCCGAAACTCAAGGATCCCAAGGATTTCGTGCTGATCGGCACAGAACTGCCGAAGCTCGATACCCTCGGCAAGACAAACGGCACGGCGATCTTCACGCTCGACATCACGCCGGACAACCTGCTGATTGCCGTCGTCGCCCATCCGGAACATTTTGGCGCGACGGTGAAGAGCTTCAATGATGCCGAAGCCCGCAAGGTAGAGGGCGTGGTCGACGTCAAGCAGGTGCCGTCCGGCGTCGCGGTATACGCGGACAACACGTTCGCGGCGCTCAAGGGCCGCGATGCGCTGAGCATCGAATGGGATCTCTCCAAGGCCGAGACCCGCTCCTCCGAGGAACTTGCCAGCGACTACCGGAAGCTTTTCGGCGAAAAAGGCCTGGAGGCGACCAATAACGGCAATGTCGACAATGCCTTCAAGGCACCCGGCCTGCAGACGGTGGAGGCCGAGATCGTCTTCCCCTTCCTGGCGCATGCGCCGATGGAGCCGCTCGACGCCGTCTTCATCAAGGCGGCGGACGGATCGGTGGATATCTATAACGGCGCCCAGTTCCCGGCCATGGACCAGGCCGTCGCCGCCAAGGTCCTCGGGCTCGACGAGGCGAAGGTGCGCGTGAACACCCAGCTCGCCGGCGGCAGCTTCGGCCGCAAGGCGCAGTTCGGCTCGCCCTACATGCAGGAAGCGGCGGCCGTCTACGCCGCAACCGACCGGACCCGTCCCCTGAAGCACATGTGGACCCGCGAGGACGATATCCGCGGCGGTTATTACCGCCCGATGTATGCCCACAGGATGCGCGGCGCCATCGATGCGCAGGGCCAGATCACCGCCTGGGAACAGGTGATCGTCGGCCAGTCGATCATGGGCAAGGCCGATCTCGATCCAACCTCGGTCGAAGGCGCATCCAACCTGCCCTACACGATCCCCAACCTGAAAGTCAGCGCCCACAATGTCCAGCTCTCCATTCCGCCGCTCTGGTGGCGATCGGTCGGGCATACCCATACCGGCTTTGCGGTCGAGACTTTCGTGGACGAACTGTTCCAGAAGATCGGCAAGGATCCGGTCGAAGGACGTCTTGCGCTGCTCGGCAAAAAGCCGCGCCATGCGGGCGTGCTGAAGAAGGCCGCCGAAATGGCGAACTGGGGTTCTCCGGTGCCGGAGGGCCGTGCCCGTGGCGTCGCCGTCGTCGAAAGCTTCGGCACCTTTGTCGGCCAGATCGTCGAAATTTCGGTTGGCCCGGAAGGTGCGCCGCGCGTCCACAAGGTGTGGTGCGCGGTCGACTGCGGCGTCGCAGTCAACCCGAACGTCATCAAGGCGCAGATGGAAGGTGGCATCGGTTATGGCCTCGGCGCTGTCCTTTTCGACGCCGTGACGCTCGGCAAGGGCGGCAAGATCGTGCAGTCGAACTTCCACGACTATCGTTCGATCCGCATCAACGAAATGCCGGACGTGGCGGTGGAGATCATCAAGTCGGGCGAGAACCCGAGCGGCGTCGGCGAACCCGGCGTGCCTCCGGTTGGCCCAGCCGTTGCCAATGCCTGGCGGCGCCTGACCGGGGCACCGGTCCGGCAGCTGCCCATCGTCAACATCGTCTCGGCCTGAGGATCAAAACCCGATGAACTGGAAACTCGCACTCACCGGCGTTGCCGCCCTCTGTCTGTTCGTGGGCGCCGGCACGCTGCTGTCGCCCGCCTCGGTCGCCCAGGATGCCAAGACGCTGAAACCTGCCGCCTCCTTCCAGTCGATCGCCAACGAGCGGGAACGCTCCGTGGCGCTCTTCCAGGAGGCGGGCAAGGTCATCCAGCACCCGCGTTGCGTCAACTGCCACCCGGCGACCGACCGGCCGCTGCAGGGCGCCAGCATGCACCCGCACCAGCCGCCGGTCTTCCGCGGCGATGGGGGCATGGGCCTGCCGGGCATGCAGTGCACCACCTGCCACAGCGCGGAAAACACGCCCGTCGTCGGCCAGGCCGACACGATCAAGAGCATTCCGGGCAACCCCGCCTGGCATCTCGCGCCGATCGAAATGGCCTGGGCCGGAAAATCGCTCGCCCAGATCTGCCAGCAGATCAAGGACCCGGCCCGCAACGGCGGCAAGACCATGGACCAGATCGTCGAGCACATGGCCCATGACGAACTGGTCGGCTGGGGCTGGAAACCGGGCGCCGGCCGCGAACCGGTGCCGGGCACGCAGGCCGAATTCGGTGAACTGATCACCGCCTGGGTGAAGTCCGGGGCAGCCTGTCCCGCCTCCTGAGAATGAAGTGGCCGCCGGTTCCACCCGGAACCGGCGGTTTGCAAGGGCTTTGGCCGGATCGCAATTTTTCTTCGCGCCAATCGTCATTTCCCTGTTGCATTTGAAAAAGGACTGGGCCATATAGCGCCCGTCGCCGGCAACGAGCCGCGGCGCCACGGTCTAGCTTACTACCACGGACCGATGGATTGATGAGCGGGTGTAGCTCAGTGGTAGAGCACAACCTTGCCAAGGTTGGGGTCGAGGGTTCGAATCCCTTCGCCCGCTCCAAATTCTCCTAGGATATCGACAGGTAGCCGCAGCACCCTGCTTCGGTGACGCGTGACTTCGTGACGGTGTGATTTATACGGCGCAGGCCGCTCTCCTCCTCGCTTCCCAATGAATTTATTGATTTCCGCCCGCCTTCACCAAACACGCGAGATGGAATATCAATGCAACTTATTGCGCGATGTTGCGCCGCTGATTCGGCGGTTAATTGGAGAGGTGCCGTCATGGAATCTCGTTCAAACCAGAAACTCAGTCAGAAAACCGCCATCGAGACCATGCAACGCCTCGAAGGTATTGTCGCTTCGGCAATGGACGGGATCATCACCATCGATGAAGAGCAACGGGTCATCCTGTTCAATCCCGCCGCCGAGCGGATGTTCGGCCTGCCAGCCGCCGAAGCTCTGGGCCAGCACATCTCCCGCTTCATGCCGGAACGACATCGCCCGACCCACGCTGCGCATATCCACCGGTTCACCGAGACCGGCGTGACCACCAGGCAGATGGGCTCGCTCGGTGCGATCAGCGGCCTGCGGGCGGATGGCAACGAATTTCCGATCGAAGCTTCCATCTCGCAGGTCGAGGTCGGCGGCGCACGCCTGGCAACCGTCATCCTGCGCGACATCACCGAACGCAAGGCAGCCGAGGACGCCCTCCTGGAAAGCCGCAGGCGCATGGAAGGGATTGTGGAATCGGTGATGGACGCGCTGATCACCGTCGATGAAAGTCAGCGGATCGTGCTGTTCAATCCGGCCGCGGAGCGCATGTTCGGCGTGGCCCGCAAGGATGCGCTCGGCTCGCCTATCGAGCGGTTCATTCCCGAGCGGTTTCGCCATAGACATGCCGAACATATCCGCCTCTTCAAGGAGACGGGGGTCACCAACCGGCGGATGGGCGCATTGGGAGCCATCAGCGGCCTGCGCGCCAATGGCGAGGAATTCCCTCTCGAGGCGTCGATCTCGCAGGTACAGATCGGCGAAGGAAAACTCGCGACCGTCATCCTGCGCGATATTACCGAACGCAAGGCAAGCGAAGATTCCCGCCAGTTGCTGGCCCGGGAAGTCGATCACCGGGCCAAGAATGCCCTGGCGGTCGTACAGGCCCTGGTTTCCCTGACACGTGCCGAAACCAAGGAGGAGTTCATCGTCGCGGTTCGGGGCCGCGTTTCGACGCTGAGCCGCGCACATTCCCTGCTTGCCCAGAACCGCTGGCAGGGCGGTGACCTCGCCGCGGTCCTTACCGAGGAAACCCGGACCTATCAGAGCGCCAACCAGTTGATGATCGGCGGCCCCGCCGTCACCCTCACCCCCAATGCCGTACAGCCGATCAGCCTCCTCATCCATGAACTTGGCACCAACGCCATCAAGTACGGGGCATTGTCGGTTGCAGAAGGGCGGGTCGACGTGGCCTGGCGCATCCTGCCGTCTTCGGAACTCGAACTCCGCTGGACCGAGACCGGCGGCCCGCCGGTGCACAAACCCGTCTCCAGGGGTTTCGGCTCCACCCTGGTGGCCGAGGTCGCTACCCGACAGTTGGCCGGCAGGCTCGATATCGACTGGCCGACAACCGGCATGTGCCTTGTCGCGACGCTGCCGCAGTCCGTCTACCGTCCCGACGTCTCGGCTGGCCCGGTCGCCGGACACGAAGCCGAACCCAAGTCGTCGCGGACCGGCTCGGCGGGACGGATACTCGTTGTCGAGGACGAGACGCTGATCGCCATGGAACTCTGCAACGAACTCGAATCGCGCGGCTGGGAAGTCGTCGGGCCGGCGGCGACGACCGACGAAGCCATGCGCCTGGTCGGCGGCTCGCCGCTACCCGACGTCGCTGTTCTCGACGTCAATCTCGGCGGAAAGCCGGTCTATCCTTTTGCGGAATGGCTGCAGACCCGGGGCGTGCCCTTCCTGTTCTGCACCGGATATGAACAGCTCCACGATCATGAATCCTTCAGCGGCCAGACGACCATTCGAAAACCCGTGAACATGACCTTGCTGGAAGGCGAACTGCGTCGCATCCGTCAGCCGGCATGACCGAGAATGACGGCATGGATGCCGCCGGCAGCGTCAGGCCGACGACGGCATCGTCAATTTCGAAAGCGCCCCGTCAGGCCGCCCGCGCGCGATAGCTGCCAGACGCCTGCCCCTGGGAGGATGCGCCGGCATTCGTCTTGAAGCGGGCGACCATATCGGCGAGGTTGTCGGTTTCCTGCGTCAGGCTCTGCGCAGCGGCGGTGGTTTCCTCCACCATCGCGGCATTCTGCTGGGTCACCTTGTCCATCTGGTCGGCGGAGGCCGCCACTTCGCGAAGACTGGTCGCCTGCTCGCTGGTGCTGGAGGTGATCGTGTTGACGAAGGTGCTCATCTGCGCGACTTCGCTGACGATGTCGTCGAGCGATCTGCCGGAGGCCGTGACCAGCTCGACGCCCTGCTTGACCTGCGCCGACGAGGTGGAAATCAAAGCCTTGATCTCCTTTGCGGCATCGGCTGAGCGCTGGGCAAGCCCGCGGACTTCCTGTGCGACGACCGCAAAACCGCGGCCGGCTTCGCCTGCACGGGCGGCTTCGACACCTGCGTTGAGCGCGAGCAGGTTGGTCTGGAAGGCGATGTCGTCGATCACGCCGATAATGCGATTGATCTGCTCGGCGGAGCCTTCGATGGCCGCCATGGCGGCGACTGCATTGGCGACGATCTCGCCACCGAGCTGGGCCTTCTGCTGGGCAAGCGATGCGACGCCCTGGGCGCGGCTTGCGCCGCTGGCGCTGTCGTTGACGGCCGAGGTCACCTGGCCGAGCGCCGCCACGGTCTCTTCGAGGCTCGCGGCCTGCTGTTCCGTGCGCTTGGCGAGATCGTTGGACGCGATCGAGATTTCCTGCAGGCCGGCGCGAATCGTGCCGACGGCTCCGACCACCGAGCCGATCGCCTCTTCGAGATTGCCGACCGAACTGTTGAACTTGGCGCGGATCGGCTCGAATTCCTCCGCGACCGCACGGTCCATGCGGACAGTCAGGTCGCCGCCGGCGAGCCGGTTGAAGCCTTCCTCGATCGCATGCACGAAGGCGCGCAGATCCTCGCCCTTGGCATTGTCGATCGCCGACTGGCGGCGGCGCTGGTGGTCCTGCGCCTCGCGCGCCTCCGTTGCCTGCTGCTCGAGCCGGACATTCTCCTGCGCCGATGCCTTGAACACCTGGACGGCACGCGCCATGGCGCCGAGTTCGTCCTGGCGCTCCTGTCCGCTCACCTCGGCGCCGAGATCGCCGGCGGCGAGCTTGGTCATCGTCGTGGTCAGGCGGCGCACCGTGCCGCCGAGCGAACGGGCAAAGATCAGGAAACCGATCAGCGACAGGATCGAAACGACGATGGTTCCGAGCGCCGTCATCCAAAGCGCCGTGTTGCTGGCCTCGACCAGCGGCGTGATGTCGGAGGCGATTTCGAGAACACCGACCTTGGTTCCGGAAAAATCGAGGAGCGGCACGGCCTCGACGGCATAATGCTTGCCGCCGATATCGGCATAACGGCGCACGGAACCTTTGTCATAGGCTTCCTGCAGTTCGGGACCGCTGAGGATCGGATTGCCGCCATAGGTGGAAGCCTGCTTGTCGAACTTGTCGGCACCCTTGGTGTAGAGCGTGACGTAGGCGTTCACTTCCTTGGTCAGGCGGGAGAAATAGGCATCGACCAGCTTCAGCCCGACATCGACCACACCGACCACCTTGCCGTCCGTGACGACCGGAGCGGTCGCAAACAGGCTGACGGCGGTGCGGCCGGTCTCGATGCCGACCACCAGTTTCTTGTCGCCGAGCGAGGTCGCCACCATCTTACGGCGCGCCTTGATATTGTCGCCGAAGACATCCGGATCATGCACGCGGGCAATCGCATCGGCCGCCGCGGTACTGAAGGTGATCATTTCAAGTCCGCTCGCGTCCTTGACGCTCTTCATGCTGGCGAAGCGGGAGAGCAGACCCTGCCGATCGTTGGCGAGAATGAGCGGGGAAATTTCCGGCAAGGATGCGATCGTCAGCGCCAGCGCGGACGCGGCACGCCCCTGGGCGGCCATATCGTCCTGGATGACCGCGAGATCGCTGTTGAGCTCCGTCTGCAACGCCTGCTCGGTCATGTTCGACTGCCGTTCCCAGGCAAGTCCGCCGATAACCGCACTCGCAAAAAGCACGGCTGCAAAACCGAAGAAGGTAAGTCGCCTGGACAGCGGCTTCTTGATGCTGATCTCGTCCATAAGTCCCTCGAATGTGCTCCGCAAAGGCAGAGGGCCTCCCGCCCGGCGGGCGGCAGTGCCAATCCTCAAGAAAACTATGCCGAAATCGGTTGAAATTTAACTAATGTCAAAATCTTACTGCGTTCCACAATGTAAAACGCGTGGCCATAACTTTCCCTAGCAAAACCTCGCCGAAGCAAGGTTACGCGCCGCGACAGGAGTTGCTTGGCCAGGCTGCGATGAGCCCGGCCCTGCAAAGCCCCTGGCAATCATTGCTTCGAGAAGATGTAGTCCGTCTCCTGCCGCAGCACCTCGCCCGGACGCAGCACCGCATTGGGGAAATGGGCATGGTTGATGGCATCCGGCCAGACCTGGGTTTCCAGGCAGAACCCGGCAAAAGGCCCATAGCGGCGTCCGTCAAGTCCAGGCACGGGGATCTGCGGCAGCTTGAAGGCGGCATAAAGCTGGACGCCCGGCTCGGTGGTGCGAACCTCCAACGATACGCCGGAATGGATGCTGCGCGCCAAAGCGACCGAGCGCTTGTCCGTTCGCTCCGGAGAGAGGCAGAAATTGTGATCGAACAGGACCTGCGCGTTCCCGTCGAAACGTTTCATCGGCCCCATGTCCCTGAGGTCGAAAGGCGTGCCGGCGACATCCATCAATTCGCCGGTCGGCACCTGTTTCTCGTCTAGGACGAGCACATGGTCGGCGGCGATCATGATGTCGTGGCCGAGGGCGTCCTCACGGCCGTCGAGATTGAAATAGGAATGCTGGCATATATTGGCGGGCGTCGGCTGGTCCGTGGTGGATTCGTAGACGACGGAAAGCACGCCGTCCTTTTTGAGCTGGTAGGTCGCGGTGATCGTGCAGTTTCCGGGATACCCGGCTCGGCCATCCGGATCGGTGATCCGCAGCACCGCCTTGTCCGCGGCGTGTTCGACGATCGTCCAGTTGCGGCGCCCGATGCCGTCGGAGCCGCCATGGAGATGGGTGACGCCCCGTTCGTTCAGCTCGAGCTGATACGGCTTGCCATCCAGCGTGAAACGGCCGCCGCCGGTACGGTTGGACGAACGCCCCGGCGTTGCGCCGAAATAGGGGGAATGGTTCAGGTAGTCTTCAAACCGTTCGAAACCGAGCACCAGCGGCGGCTGATGGCCTTCGAGCCTGAGATCCTGGATCACCGCACCCCATGTGATGACGCTGGCCGTCAGCCCGCCGCCGGAAATCCGGACGCGATGGACGGTTTCGCCCTTTTCCGTGGTGCCGAAAACTTCGAAATTCTGATCCGCCATGGGATTGCTCCTCCACCAATAGATTTTGCGGCAAACTGCGCGATTTGACGGCAGGCCGCAACGCCGGGAACCGATAAAGTTCAGGGAAAAGCGAACTCAGCGAGCCAACGGCTCAGCGGGTCAGCGTACGGGTCGCCTGTTCCAACCCGCCAAGTGTCAGGGGAAACATCCGCTCGGTCATCAGCCGCCGCAGCAGGGTGATGGAAGTCGTATGGCTCCAATGGTCCTGCGGCACCGGATTGAGCCAGACGCAGCGGTGGAAATGATCGGTGACCCGCCTGATCCAGGCCTCGCCCGGCTCCTGGTTCCAATGTTCGACTGAACCGCCGGTATGGGTGATCTCATAGGGGCTCATCGAGGCGTCGCCGACGAAGATCACCTTGTAGTCGGCGCCGTAGCTGCGGATGAGGTCGAGTGTCGGCATCCGGTCCGACCGTCGGCGGTTCTCCTTCCACACACCCTCGTAGAGGCAATTGTGGAAGTAGAAATGCTCCATATGCCTGAACTCGGCGCGCGCGGCGGAGAACAGTTCTTCGACAACGCGGATATGGTCGTCCATCGAGCCGCCGACATCGAAGAACATCAGCAGCTTGACCGCGTTGCGCCGCTCCGGCCGGGTCTGGACATCGAGATAACCGTGTTCGGCGGTGGAACGGATCGTGCCGGGCAGGTCGAATTCCTCGACCGCCCCTTCCCGCACCCAGCGGCGCAGACGCTTCAGCGCCAGCTTGATGTTGCGGGTGCCGAGCTCGACCTTGTCGTCGAAATCGGCGAATTCGCGTTTGTCCCAGACCTTCACCGCCCGGCGATGGCGGGACTGGTCCTGGCCGATCCGCACGCCTTCCGGATTGTAGCCATAGGCGCCGAAGGGCGAGGTGCCGCCGGTGCCGATCCATTTCGAGCCGCCCTGATGCCGGCCCTTCTGTTCTTCCAGCCGCTGGCGCAGCGTCTCCATCAGCTTCTCGAAACCGCCGAGCGCTTCGACGAGTTTCTTCTCCTCGTCGGTCAGATGTTTCTCGGTGAGCTTGCGCAGCCATTCTTCTGGGATGTTCGCGACATCCAGGCCCGGCCTGCCGGAGACCGATTCAAGTCCCTGGAAATAGGACGAAAAGACCCGGTCGAACTTGTCGATATGCCGCTCGTCCTTCACCAGCGCGGTGCGGGCGAGGAAATAGAAGGCCTCCACGTCGAAATCCGCGATCCCCTCTTCCATCCCCTCCAGAAGCGCAAGGAATTCCCGGAGCGTCACCGGGACCTTCGCGTCCTTGAGCTGCAGGAAGAAGGGAATGAACATCGCGTCGAGACCCTATTCGGTACCGATCTTCTCCAGATCATACGAGGTCGTCTGGTAGATCTCGTTGATCCAGTTGCCGAACAGAAGATGTGCATGGCTGCGCCAACGGTTCAAGGGCGTCAGCGTGTCGTCGTTATGCGGGAAGTAGTTATGCGGCATCTTGATCGGCACGCCGGCATTGACGTCGCGGAAATATTCGTCCGCCAGCGAAGTGGAGTCGTATTCCACGTGGTTGAACATGTAGAGCCGCTTGCCGGCCTTCTCATGCACCAGGCAGATGCCCATTTCATCGGATTCCATCAGGATCTCAAGATCCGGGTGCTTTTCGATATCGGCGCGGCGGACCTCCGTCCAGCGCGACACCGGCACCTGGAAATCGTCCGAAAACCCGTTGAGATAGATCGAGGACGGCACGAGGTTGCGGTGGCGATAGACGCCGAACGCCTTTTCCTTCAGCTCGTATTTCGGCACGCCGTGGAAGTGATAGATCGCCGCCATCGCACCCCAGCAGACATTCATGGTCGAATGCACGTTGGTCGCGGTCCAGTCGAGAATTTGTCTCATCTCGTCCCAATAGGTGACGTCCTCGAAGGCAAGCGTCTCGATCGGCGCGCCGGTGATGATGAAGCCGTCGAACTTGCGATGCTTCACCTCTTCCCAGGTCTCATAGAACGAGAGGAGATGATCTTCCGACGTGTTCTTGGCCTTGTGGCCGCCGATGCGGATCAGCGAGAACTCGACCTGCAGCGGCGAGGCGCCGACGAGGCGCGCCATCTGCAGCTCGGTCTTGATCTTGTTCGGCATGAGGTTGAGGAGCCCGATCTGCAGCGGACGAATGTCCTGCCGCACCGCCACGGTTTCGGTCATCACCCGCACACCCTCGGAAACGAGCGTGCTGAATGCGGGCAGCGTATCGGGAATCTTGATCGGCATGTCTTTACCCAACAAAATAAAAAACCGGCGACGACAAAAATCGCGACCGGTCCGTGGGAAGACATCTTCTCGCGGCCCTTTAGCGACTTTTTTAACGTGGCTGCAAGCCGGCCGGCCAAATCACCACGAATTCTCAGAAGCTCAAATACGCCTTGCTATGGCCGGCGTCAATGGGAGCAAAATCTTCCGCTCACCGCTCCCGTCGAGCCATGAAGGCCATCCGCTCGAACAGATGCACGTCCTGCTCGTTCTTCAAGAGCGCGCCATGCAGCTTCGGAAGCGCGTTCTTGACGTCGCCACGCAGATCGGACGGGTCGACATCGTCGGAGACCAGAAGCCGGATCCAGTCCAGCGCTTCGGAGGTCGAAGGCTTCTTCTTCAGCCCCGGCATTTCGCGGATTTCGTAGAATTGCGTCAGCGCATTGCGCACCAATGTCTGCTTGATGCCGGGATAATGAACCTCGACGATGCGGGCGAGCGTATCGACATCCGGGAAGCGGATATAGTGGAAGAAACAGCGGCGCAGGAAGGCGTCCGGCAGTTCCTTCTCGTTGTTGGAGGTGATGATCACGATCGGCCGGACTTTGGCGCGCACCATCTCGCCGGTCTCGTAGACATGGAATTCCATGCGGTCGAGTTCCTGAAGCAGGTCGTTCGGGAATTCGATATCCGCCTTGTCGATCTCGTCGATCAACAGCACCAGCTTCTGCTCCGACGCGAATGCCTGCCACAGCTTGCCACGGCGGATATAGTTGGCGACGTCGTGGACGCGCTCGTCACCGAGCTGGCTGTCACGCAGCCGCGAGACGGCGTCATACTCGTAAAGCCCCTGCTGCGCCTTGGTGGTGGACTTGATGTTCCATTCGATCAGGTCGAGGCCCAGCGCCGCAGCCACCTGCCGCGCCAGCTCCGTCTTGCCGGTGCCGGGCTCGCCTTTCACCAGAAGCGGACGTTCGAGCCGGATCGCGGCATTGACCGCCACCATCAGATCCTTGTCGGCAATATAGTCCGCGGTACCCTGAAACTGCATCTCGGTTTCCTGATCATTCAACGCGCGGCAAACTAAAAGCTCATCCCCGGCGGTGCAACAGCTTTCCCTTTCGGCCGGCTTTGCGCTATGGGCAATGCGCATGAGCCATTCGACCTTCACCATTCTGCTCGGCGGCAATCTCACCGTCACCGACCGCCTGCGGGACGCAGTTGCCGGCAGCCGCTTCATCGCGGCCGACAGCGGCATGCGCCATGCGGCGGCGCTGGGCGTGACGCCGGAACTCTGGGTGGGCGATTTCGACTCTTCCGATGCCGCGCTGATCGCGCAGTTCCCGGGCGTCGAGCGGCAGGCCTTTCCGCCGGCCAAGAACGAGACAGACGGCGAGATCGCGACGACCGGGGCCATCGAAAGGGGCGCAGCAAGGCTGATCTTCGTCGGCGCGCTCGGCGGCGAGCGCAGCGACCACGCGCTCCAGCACTTCTTTCACGCCATGAGCCTTGCCGAACGCGGCCTCGACATCCTGCTGACCTCCGGCGACGAGGAAGCCATGCCGCTGCTGCCGGGCGCAAAGACGCTCGGCCTGCCCAAGGGCTCCCTGTTTTCCGTGATCGGCTTCTCGGACCTGGAAGGGCTCGATATCATCGGTGCACGGTATCCGCTCGACGACTTTTCGCTTCCCTTCGGCTCCTCGCGCACCGTCTCGAACGTTGCGGAAGGCCCGGTGGAATTCCATCTAAAGAGCGGCAGGGCGATGATCCTTGCCCGCCCCTACGACATGACAGGAGCCTGAGCTTTTGGCCCCCCCTATCCTGAAACTTGACGATATCTTCCTGAGCTTCGGCGGTGCGCCGCTGCTGGCCGGCGCCGGCATGCAGGTGGAGCCGGGCGACCGCATCTGCCTCGTCGGCCGCAACGGTTCCGGCAAATCCACCCTGATGAAGATCGCTGCCGGCATGGTTGAGCCGCAATCGGGCGAAGTGTTCCGCCATCCGTCCTCGACCATCCGCTACCTCGAACAGGCACCGGATTTCGCCGGTTATTCGACCGTGCAGGCCTATGCCGAAGCGGGCCTCGGCCCCGGCGACGATCCCTATCGCGTCACCTACCTGCTCGAACATCTGGGCCTCACCGGCCAGGAAGATCCGAACACGCTTTCCGGCGGCGAGTCACGCCGCGCGGCACTTGCCCGCGTGATGGCGCCGGAGCCGGACATCCTGATGCTCGACGAGCCGACCAACCATCTCGACCTGCCGACCATCGAATGGCTGGAAGACGAGCTACGCAAGACGAGAAGCGCGCTGGTGGTGATCTCGCATGACCGCCGTTTCCTCGAAAAGGTGTCGAACGCCACCGTCTGGCTCGACCGCGGCACGTCGCGGCGTCTCAACCGCGGTTTCGGCGAGTTCGAAGCCTGGCGCGACGAGGTGCTGGAGGCCGAAGAGCTGGAACAGCACAAGCTCGGCAAGGCAATCGAGCGCGAGGAACACTGGCTGCGCTACGGCGTCACCGCACGGCGCAAGCGCAACATGCGCCGCCTCGGCGAGCTGCAGACGATGCGCTCGAACTATCGCGGCCACAAGGGGCCGCAGGGCACGGTGCAGGCGACCGTCAGCGAAGGCCGCGAATCCGGCAAGCTGGTCATCGAGGCCGAAAACATCACCAAGACCTACGACCGGCCGATCGTCGCACCCTTCTCGATCCGCGTGCATCGCGGCGACTGCATCGGTCTCGTCGGCCCGAACGGCGCCGGCAAGACGACGCTGCTGAAAATGCTGACCGGCCAGCTCACCCCCGACACCGGAACCGTCAAGCTCGGCACCAACCTCGAAATCGCCACGCTCGACCAGAAGCGCGAGGACCTGAACCCCGAGGACACCCTGTCCCACTATCTGACGGATGGCCGCGGCGAGACGCTGCTGGTCAACGGCGAGCAGCGGCATGTCGCGGGCTACATGAAGGACTTCCTGTTCCAGCCGGAGCAGATCAGGACACCGATCAAGAACCTGTCGGGCGGCGAGCGCGCCCGTCTGATGCTTGCCCGCATCATGGCGCGGCCTTCGAACCTGCTGATATTGGACGAACCGACCAACGACCTCGACATCGAGACGCTGGACCTGCTGCAGGAAATCGTCGCCGGCTATACCGGCACCGTCATCCTCGTCAGCCATGACCGCGACTTCCTCGACCGCACCGTCACCTCCACCATCGCCCCCGCCAATCCGGATGCACCGGATGGCCGCTGGATCGAATATGCCGGCGGCTATACCGACATGCTGGCGCAACGGAAGGGCGCCCAGGAGGAAAAACGCCGCGCGGAAAAGGCCGACAAGGCGAAGACCGATACTGCTTCTCCCGCCGCCGAAGCACCCAAGGCCAAGGGCAAGCTCTCGTACAAGCAGAAATTCGCGCTCGAAAACCTGCCGAAGGAAATGGCGAAAGCCGAGGCCGAGATCGCCGCCCGCGAAAAGAGGATGGCCGATCCCAATCTCTTCACCAAGGATCCCGCCGCCTTCAACAAGTTGGCCGCGGAGATGGAAAAGCTGCGCCAAAGCATCGGCAAAATGGAAGAAGAATGGCTGGAGCTCGAAATGCTGCGTGAGGAAATCGAAGGTTAGTTTTACGATTTGTTATGCTTAACAGATAGTTAGCTGAAAAAATATTTGTCGCGGACCGGAACATGTAGCTTCCCGAGACGTTCGATGGGTCAATAACGGTCGGAATGTCCTTAGGACTCATCGGCCAGCGAAGGAACCGATCAACCGAATGGGGACATCCAATGCTGACAAATGTTACGCGTCGTCGGCTGGCCGCGGAAGCGATGAATCAACGAGTGATGATCGTCGAAGACGAGTTTCTGATCGCGCTCGATGTGGCCGAGACCGTGGAATCCATGGGGCTGAAGGTGGCCGGTTTTGCGAACGCCCGCAAACATGCTTTGGCGCTCGCCGCCCATGCCGATATTGCCCTGGTCGATGTTAATCTCTCCGACGGCCGGACCGGTCCGGAGATCGGCCGCGAACTCGCCGAGCAATATGGCATCACGGTCGTCTTCATGACCGGCAATCCCGACGACGTGCAAGACGGCGTCGCGGGCTCGCTCGGCGTCCTTACCAAACCGGTTATGCCGGATGTGGTCGAAAAGACGATCGACTACGCCGTCGCCAACCGGCTCGGCGGCATGGCGATCGTTCCGCGGGAACTGAAAGTGTTTCCCCAGAAGCACTGAGAAAAATTCAACATCGATGTCGGGATTGTATCCTATTCTCCGTCCTTGGGTGAGGCACGCGGATGTGCCGGGAAAAACGGAGAGGATATTACCCGATGAGAATGATTTTTGTGAACCTGCCGGTCGCCGACATCACTGTTGCGACGGACTTTTACACCGCGCTCGGCTTTACCAGGAACCCCAATTTCTCGGATGAAACGGCAAGCTGCATGGTCGTCAGCGAGCATATCTACGTGATGCTGCTCACCCACGAAAAATTCAAGGGCTTCATCAACGGCGACATTTCCAATGCCCGGACGTCCAAGGAAGTGCTGAACTGCCTCTCCGCCGGCAGCCGCGCCGAGGTCGACGACTTCAAGACCAGGGCCCTCGGCGCCGGTGGCGGCGAATGGAAGCCGAACCTTGAAATGGGTCCGATGTACGGCTGCAGCTTCCAGGATCCGGACGGCCATGTCTGGGAAATCATGTACATGGATATGGGCGCCGCCGCCTGATCCTGCCCGGCCCCTTGCCAGCCATTCCCGGCGCCGCTAAACCTGATCGCGCTCTAACGGGGTGCCGCGCGTTTTCGCGCGGCTGAGAGGCTTCGGCCAACCCGCGGAACCTGATCCGGTTAACACCGGCGGAGGGATTAGACGGCTCTTCATCAGCGCCTATTCCCCTTGTAACGCAAGCAGAGGAGGCGCTGATGCGCGGAACCATTCTTTCGATATTGGCGGCTGCAGCCGCCCTTTCCCTTTCCGCCCCGGCCAAGGCGCAGGAAAAGACGCTGACCGTCTACACCTATGAAAGCTTTATCTCCGACTGGGGTCCAGGCCCCAAGGTGAAGAAGGCGTTCGAGAAGACCTGCGCCTGCAAGCTGAATTTCGTCGGCGTCGCCGATGGCGTGGCGCTTCTCACCCGCCTGAAGCTTGAAGGCCAGGGCACCGATGCCGATATCGCGCTCGGCCTCGATACCAACCTGATCTCCGAGGCCAAGGCGACCGGCCTTTTCGAGCCGCACGGGCTCGATGCCTCCGCCGCCAAGGTACCGGGCAATTACAGCGACGATACATTCATTCCCTACGACTACGGCCATTTCGCCGTCGTCTACGATACCCAGGCGATAAAGAACCCGCCGAAAAGCCTGAAGGAACTGGTCGAGGGCGATCCCGCCCAGAAGATCGCCATCGAGGACCCGCGCACCTCGACCCCGGGCCTCGGCCTGCTGCTCTGGGTGAAATCGGTCTATGGCGACAAGGCGCCGGAGGCCTGGGCAAAGCTCAGGAAACGCGTACTGACCGTCACGCCCGGCTGGTCGGAGGCCTACGGCCTGTTCACCAAGGGTGAAGTGCCTATGGTCTTCTCCTACACGACCTCCCCGGCTTACCACATGGTCGAGGAAAAGACCGATCGTTATCAGGCCGCGTCCTTCTCCGAAGGTCACTACATCCAGATCGAGGTTGCCGGCCTGCTGAAGGGCGCGGGCGACAAGGATCTGGCGAAACAGTTCCTGAAATTCATGGTGTCGCCGGCTTTCCAGAATGTCATCCCGACCACCAACTGGATGATGCCGGCCGCAAACACTTCCGAGCCCCTGCCCGATGCCTTCGACAAGCTCGTACAGCCGAAGAAAACCTTCCTGATGGGTTCCGACGAGGTCGCCAGGAATCGCCAGGCCTGGATCGACGAATGGCTGACTGCCATGAGCATGAACTAAAATGGGCATGAACTGATCCCATGCTGACACGGACTGAATGGAGACGGGGGATAGGCTGGGGGCTGCTCAGCCTCGCAAGCGTCACCCTCTTCGTCGGCATCGCTGTCGCCGCCCTTCTCTCCTGGGATGCGGGCAACACCCAAAGCCGGCTGTTTACCGCCTATACCTGGCGAATCCTGCGTTTCACGCTGCTCCAGGCGGCTCTCTCGACATTGCTGTCGGTCGTCTTCGCACTTCCCGTCGCCCTGGCGCTCGCACGCCGCCCAAGCTTTCCGGGCCGCATCTGGATCATCCGGCTGATGGCGCTGCCGATGGGCCTGCCGGTGTTGATCGGCGCGCTCGGCCTGATCGGAATATGGGGGCGGCAAGGGGTGATGAACAGCCTGCTGTTGAAGCTCGGTCTTGAGCAGCCGGTCAGCATTTACGGGTTATCCGGCATCCTGCTCGCGCATGTGTTCTTCAACCTGCCGCTCGCGGCAAGGCTGCTGCTCGCGGCACTGGAGCGTCTGCCGGCGGAATATTGGCTGCTCTCCTCCAGCCTTGGAATGAAACCCTTTTCCGTCTTCCGTTTCATCGAATGGCCCGCGGCGCGGCGCGTCATCCCCGGCATAACCGGCCTGATCTTCATGCTCTGCGCCACCAGTTTCACGCTCGTCCTGGTGCTCGGCGGCGGGCCGGCTGCGACGACGCTCGAAGTGGCAATCTACCAGTCGCTGCGCTTCGATTTCGACCCACCCCGCGCCATCGCGCTGTCGCTGCTGCAGATCGGCATCACGGCGCTGGTCCTGATCGCGATCTCCCTTTTTCCGGCACCTGACGACGCCGGCATCACGGCAGGCCGGGCCATGCGCCGCTTCGATGGCCGAACGGTGCCGGCTCGGCTCTGGGACACGTTCGCCATCCTGCTTGCCACCGCCTTCCTGATCCTGCCGCTGGCATCGATCGTTGCCGCTGGCGCTCGGGCCAATCTCTGGAGCCTCGTCACCAGCGCCGCCTTCCTGCGCGCGGCCTGGACGAGTTTTGCAATCGCCCTTTCGGCCGGGCTATTGGCCGTCCTGACGTCGCTCGCGATCATCGCCGCGCGCGAGGCGGTAACCGACATCAAGCAGCCCGGCGGAACTGCCAGGGCATTTTCCCTCTCCCTCGGGGCTATGTCCTCGCTGGTCCTGCTCGTGCCGCCGGTCGTGCTCGGTACTGGCTGGTTCCTGATGTTGCGGCCTTTCGGCGATGTCGCGCGTTTTGCCCCGGCGCTCGTCGCGATCATCAATATGCTGATGGCGCTACCTTTCGTGATGCGCGTCCTGGCACCCGCCGTCGAGACACATCGAAAACGGACAGGCAGGCTGGCGGCCAGTCTCGGCGTCTCGGGCTTTTCGCGGGTTTGGCGGATAGATTTCCCGGTTCTCGCAAAACCGCTGCTCACCGCGCTCTCCTTCGCCATGGCGCTGTCGCTCGGCGATCTGGGAGCCGTGGCGCTGTTCGGCTCCAGCGACCTCGCCACCCTGCCCTGGCTTGTCTATAGCCGGCTATCCAGCTATCGCACCAATGATGCCGACGGGCTGGCGCTCATCCTCGCCATCATCTGCCTGGGGCTGACGACGATCGGCACCAGCGGTCAAAGGGAGGCGAAACGTGGCTGACGCGGTCGCGCTGTGCAAGGTGGAGCTGAAGCTCGGCACGAAGGAATTCCGCTTCGATTGCCGGCTCCCGGCCGGCGCCGTGACGGCGGTCACCGGCCCATCCGGCTCCGGCAAATCGACCCTCCTCAACCTCGCTGCCGGTTTCGAGACGCCCGATCGTGGCCGGATCCTGATCGCCGGCGAGGATGTGACGGAGAAACATCCTTCGGAGCGTCCCGTCTCCCTGATCTTCCAGGACAACAATCTCTTCGCCCATCTGGACCTCGCCACCAATATCGGACTTGGCATCAGTCCGTCGCTCAAATTGTCCGGCAGCGACCGCACGGCAATCTCGCAGGGGCTGGAACGCGTCGGCCTCGGTGGTTTTGAAAGGCGCATGCCGGGAACGCTTTCCGGCGGAGAAAGACAGCGTGCGGCCTTCGCCCGGGCTCTGGTGCGCCGGAAACCGGTCCTGCTGATGGACGAGCCGTTTGCGGCGCTCGATCCCGGCCTCCGGCTCTCGATGGCCAACCTGCTCGCCGACCTGCACCGCGAGACGGGCAATACCGTGCTGGTCGTCACCCACGATCCGGACGAAGTCGGCCGGCTTGCCGACCATGCCGTCTTCATCGACCACGGCCACGTCCTGCTGCAGGCACCGACCGAGGAATTCCTGACCCGGCGCGATATTCCGCCGCTTGCCGAATTCCTCTCCGGCTGATCAGGCCGCCTTTCGGCGGAACCAGGCGCCCGAGCGGATGGCGAGGAACAGGATCCCGCCGTAAGCGACCAGCCCGGCCGCCAGCGCGAAGAACAAACCGTTCAGCGACCCGGTGAGTTCCAGCGCCAGCCAGCCCCCGAGGCCGGCGATCGCCAGTCTCAGGAAGCCGCAGGCAAGCGGCCAGAGAAGCTGGCCCGCACCCTGCGAGGCAAAATACAGCGCCAACCCTCCGCCGAAGAAACCATAGACCGGTCCGACGATCTGCAGATAGGCGACGCCGGCATCGATCGCACCGTGCTCCTCGCTGAACAGCGAAATCCAGGCGACGGGAAAAATCGCCGCGATCAGGCCGATCGCCTCGGTGATGGCGAAGGCAATGGCCGCGCCGGTGAAGGCGATGCGGATGGCGCGATCTTTCTGGCCGGCGCCCATATTGGTGCCGACCATTGCCACCATCGGCGCACCGATGCCGAAGATCACCGGGATCAGCAGATATTCGAGCCGCGCACCGGTGCCGAAGCCGGCGACTGCCGAGACCCCCGCCTTGGTCGCCACCAGTGCCGTGGCAATGCCGATGGTCACGTTGGTGAGGACGGAATTGATCGCAGCCGCCGCCCCCAGGCGGACGATATCCCGGAACATCGTCCAGCGAAGCGGCCCCGCCCCGAAGCGCACCAGATTGCGGCCGGAAAGGATGTACCAGCTAAGAACCGCGGTGCCGCCGAAACTGTAGAGCACCAGCGCCAGGCCGCCGCCGGCAATGCCGGGTCCCTGAAACGGGCCGAAGCCGAAGATCAGCAGGGGTGACACGGGCACCAGCAGTGCCGCCCCCACGCAGGTGACGAGCGCCGGGAACAGCATGTTGCCGGTGCCGCGCACGACGCTTGCCAGACCGTTCATCAGCCATACGAAGATCATGCCGCCGAAGACGACGTTCGAATAGGTAAGCGCGGCCTCGAGTTCCTGCCCTTCGCCCCCGAGCGCCTGATAGATCGGCCGACCGAAGGTGAGCATGATCGCCGAGAACAATAGCCCGAGCGCGACATTGACCACCACGGCATGCCAGGCGAGGAGATCGGCATCGTCACGCCGGCCGCTGCCGAGCGCGCGGGCGATGGCCGACGAGATCGCTCCGCCGAATCCACCGGCGGACATCATCTGCATCAGCATCACGGCCGGAAAGACCAGCGCCATGCCGGCAAGCGCGGCGGTACCCATGTGCGAAACCCACCAGGTTTCGATCAGCCCGGTCGAGGCCTGGGCCAGCATGATCAGGATATTCGGCCATGCGAGCCGGATCAGCATCGGCAGGATAGGATCCTGCAGCAGTTGGCGAGTCCGCGGATTGATCGGCGCTGCGTCGACGGCTTCGAAGGCAGGCGTCGACGCGACGGCTTCGGTGGTAACGGCGCTCATCGGTCAGCCTCTTCGTGCTGCGGGAACTGGTCCATGGATGGGTAGCGGCGGCGGATGCGGTCGCCGGCGGCTGGGCCGGAGGCGTTGGTGAAGACCGGATCGCTGAGCGGCCTGCCGCTGAGCCGGTCGACCATCACCGGTTCGGCCTGTTCGCCGGTCTCCCGGTTGACGATGACCACGCTCTCGCCTTCCGGCGCCAGATGCTGGTTGCCCCAGACAAGCAACGCCTGCAATACGGGCCGGAAATCGCGGCCCCGCTGCGTGAGATGGTATTCGTCGCGCGGGGGCCGGTCGCAGTAGCGCCGCCGTTCCAGAAGACCGGATTCAACCAAAGAGGTCAGCCGGTTCGTCAGGATGTTCGGGGCGATCTCGAGGTTGCGTTGGAATTCGTCGAACCGCGTCGCCCCCGCCAGCGCATCGCGCAGGATCAGGAAGCTCCAGGCGTCGCCGACATGCCTGAGACTGCGCAGCACCGGACAGCCGCTATCGGTGGGACCAGTTCGTTTCATGGCTTGCTCCAGGTGATCGCAAGCCTTGTGGCATAGTTACTTTCAATTAGCAAGTAACTATTTCCGCGATCACGTTTCGCGACGAAGGCTGTCGGACCGTTAGAAAGCTCGCCACAATTTGGACTTTCCGCGATGGCATCGCGGAAAGGCAGCGGGGATTTTCATTGCAAACGCGCCAGCAAGACATATTTCAATAAGAGCATCTGTGCATGCGACGCGAAAATCGCTAAGCGACATAGAGTAAGGAGCCGGCTTGGATCGAGAGACCTCTGCCAAGCTGGATGGCGGACCTTGGGAATGATGGTGCGGAAGACGAGGACGATGAGGCGCGAGGCGATCCCGGCTGTCGGGACGATTGTCCGCGCCCTGCCCGGCTGGCGGGTTTTGAGCGCCCTGCTGCTGGGCAGCGCGGTCCTTTCCGGCTGCCAGTCGATCTTCGATCAGGCCTATACGCCGAATGTCTCCCCGTCCGACTCGCCGCAGATCGTCGACGAGGTGCAGAAGAACGATCCGCGGGCCCAGATGGGCGCACGCGAGCATCCGCGCATCGTCGCAAGCTACGGCGGGGAATATCGCGACGCCAAGACCGAGCGTCTGGTCGCCCGCATCGCCGGCGCCCTGACGGCGGTTTCGGAAAATCCCAACCAGTCGTTCCGCATCACCATCCTGAATTCGCCGGCGATCAACGCTTTCGCGCTGCCGGGGGGTTATCTCTATGTGACGCGCGGGCTTCTGGCGCTCGCCAATGACGCATCGGAAGTCGCGGCCGTGCTTTCGCATGAAATGGGCCATGTGACCGCCAACCACGGTATCGAACGCCAGCGCCGCGAAGAGGCGGAAGTGATCGCGAGCCGCGTCGTCGCCGAAGTTCTCTCCAGCGATCTCGCCGGCAAGCAGGCGCTGGCCCGCGGCAAGCTGAGGCTCGCCGCCTTCTCGCGCCAGCAGGAGCTGCAGGCCGACGTGATCGGCGTGCGGATGCTGGGCGAAGCGGGTTACGACCCTTATGCCGCGGCACGGTTCCTGGATTCCATGGCGGCCTATGCCCGTTATTCCGCGGTCGATCCGGACAATGACCAGAGCCTCGACTTCCTGTCGAGCCACCCGAATTCCGCCCAGCGCGTCGATCTCGCCCGCCGCCACGCCCGCAATTTCGGCCAGGAAGGCACCGTCGGCGACAAGGGCCGCGATTATTATATCGCCGGCATCGACGGCCTGCTTTACGGCGACAGCCCGCAGGAAGGCTATGTCCGCGGCCAGACTTTCATGCACGGCAGCCTCGGCATCCGTTTCGACGTGCCCCCGGATTTCCGGATAGACAACAAGGTGGAAGCGGTCCTGGCGACCGGTCCCGGCGAGACTGCGATCCGTTTCGACGGCGTCGCCGCGGGCGACAACGACAACCTGTCCAACTACCTGACGAGCGGCTGGGTCGCCGGCCTGCAGCCGGAGACGGTGCGGGAGATCCAGGTGAACGGCATGCCTGCCGCGACCGCGCGCGCCTCCGCCGAACGCTGGGACTTCGACGTCACCGTCATCCGCGTCGACAATCAGATTTTCCGCTTCCTGACGGCCGTGCCGAAGGGAAGCCCGGCGCTTCAGACGACCGCCGATACATTACGCACGACCTTCCGCCGGATGACCCCTCAGGAAATAGCGTCGCTCAAGCCGCTCAGGGTCCGCATCGTCACCGCCACCAAGGACGACACGGTCGCCTCGCTCTCGGCGCGCATGATGGGTACCGATCGCAAGCTCGATCTCTTCAAGCTGATCAATGCATTGCCGGTGGCCGCGACGATATCGCCGGGCCAGAAGTTCAAGATCATCTCTGAATGACGTCGCAGAGCCGCCTCAGCAGGCGGCGGCTGCCATCTGCGGATTGGCGGAGACCAGCGCCGACTTGAGCTTTTCGATCGCCCGGCTTTCGATTTGCCGCACCCGTTCCTTGGAAATGCCGAGTTCGGCACCCAGCGCTTCGAGCGTCGCGCCGTCGTCGGTCAGACGGCGGGCGCGAATGATCTTCTTTTCCCGGTCGTTGAGCTTGGTGAGCGCGCCCTGGAGCCATTTGAGCCGCCGCTCTCCGTCGATCATGCCGGAAACCTGCTCGTCCGGCAGCGGCTCGGCGCTGGCCAGCATGTCGAGGCGCTCGCCGCTATCCGCATCGCCGGCGATCGATGGCGCCTGCAGCGAGGAATCATTGCCGGAGAGGCGGGCATCCATGGTCTGGACGTCGGCGACACTGACGCCGAGCGCGACCGCGATCTCCTCGTGAATGGCCCGGGCGGTGAGATTGGAATCGCCGCGCGCGAGCTTGGCGCGCAGCCGGCGAAGGTTGAAGAACAAAGCCTTCTGCGCGGAACTGGTGCCGCCACGGACGATGGACCAGTTCCGGAGAATATAATCCTGCATCGAAGCGCGGATCCACCAGCTGGCATAAGTGGAAAAACGTACGTCCCGCGCCGGCTCAAACCTTGCCGCCGCTTCAAGCAGCCCTACATAGCCTTCTTGTACCAGGTCGCTCATCGGCAGACCGAAGCCGCGGAACTTCGATGCCATGGCGATCACAAGACGCATATGCGCAAGGGCAATCTGGTTGCGGGCATCCTGGTCCTGATCGTCCTTCCATCGGACCGCCAGATCGCGCTCCTCCTCCCGGGCGAGATACGGAGCCGACATTGCAATCTTGATCATGGTGCGGTCTGCGGACATGGCTGTCATCGTGTTCTCCGTGAACGGTCTGATCCGACAAAAACAGCGGGTCACAAACTAGAAACACCGTGCGACAAGCCCGAACGATGACTGCTTGTTTTCCTGCCGCTCTTGCTCCCCTCGTCTTGAGTTCAGCGGGGGATCCACATCGGTTCGACAGACCGATCTTCCGCCCCGCACTTAAGCTGTCCCGAACGCAAACCGATCACACATCAGTTCGCCGTTCCGGCGGGTTAACGCGGAGGCAGGCAAAAAGTTCCAATAAAAAACCCGGCTCGAAGGCCGGGTTTTTGAGAGAACCGTGGTTTTGGAGGATCAGGCTGCTTCTTCCTGCGCCTCGTCTTCCTCGATATTTTTGCCGCGCTTGGGACCCTTGGCGAGGTTGACCTCGACAAGGCGGACGGCTTCGGTTTCGGACATCTTGTTCACGGCGGCGATTTCACGAGCCATGCGGTCAAGGGCAGCTTCATAAAGCTGGCGCTCGGAATAGGACTGTTCCGGCTGATTTTCGGCGCGATAGAGGTCACGAACCACTTCCGCGATCGAAATCAGGTCGCCGGAATTGATCTTGGCATCATATTCCTGCGCGCGGCGCGACCACATGGTGCGCTTCACACGAGCCTTGCCCTGAACGACCTTGAGAGCACGCTCGACAAAATCCGTTTCGGAAAGCTTGCGCATACCGATGCTGACGGCCTTTGCGACCGGCACCTTGAGGCGCATCTTGTCTTTTTCGAAATCGATTACGAAAAGCTCGAGCTTCATGCCGGCGACTTCCTGCTCTTCGATAGCAGAGATAGTGCCTACACCATGAGCGGGATAAACAATCGATTCACCAGTCTTGAAGCCCTGGCGTGCGGGAGAAGTCTTTTTCTGCTGAGTTGTCGTCATTCGTTTCACAAACTCCCTGTTACTCACCCGTTGCCGGGTCGGGGGAACCGGGTCTGTCAGGCCCGGATGAGACGGGGGAAACCGTCGGGTCACTCCATACTGATCCGGCCAACGCGAGCGAAAAACACCCCATCGCGAACTGCGACCGACAACATTCAAGCGTTGCAATGTCACGGAAACCGCGCGTTGGGTGGTCTGTTGCTTTCGTGATGTTTTTTGGGCACGCACGTGCCGCCTTGTGGAACAGTCCTTATTGTCTACCACAAAAAAGTGCGGAAATCAATAATTTGCTTTTGCACGTGCACAGAGCGCCACACCCGCACTCTGCCCAACAAAAAGGCAAAGTGATTCGAAACCGCGACCGAGCCATGCCGGCGCGGCAAATCTCAGTCGCCCTTGCCCGGTTCGGCGGAGAAATACTGCTCGTATTTGTTGGCGACGCCGTCCATCTCCTTGGCCTCGGGCAGGGCGTCGCGCTTGACGGTGATGTTGGGCCAGATCTGGGCGAATTCCGCATTGATCTTGAGCCATTTGTCGAGGCCCGGCTCGGTATCCGGCTTGATCGCCTCGGCGGGACATTCCGGCTCGCAGACGCCGCAATCGATGCACTCGTCGGGATGAATGGCGAGGAAGTTTTCGCCTTCATAAAAACAGTCGACCGGGCAGACCTCGACGCAGTCGGTATACTTGCAGCGGATACAATTGTCGGTCACGACATACGTCATGCGGCACTCCAGGACTATCGCGGATCAGCGGCACGTCGACGGATGGAAAGCGCCGGCACACCGGAAAGCCGGGAGAGGCGAAAACCCAACTGCGAAACTGACAGGAGGTAGGCGGATCCGGCTTTTCGACAGTCAGGTAAAGCCTTTGGCTTTGCTTAGCAAGGATATCCGTGCTGAAAACCAGCGCCGAACGGGTGGTTTTTTCTAATCCAGGTCCGCGTCTATGCCGGGAAACAGCCGATCTGTCTCTCGGCGCTCCTTCTTGGTCGGCCGCCCGCTTCCCTGCACGCGTTGCGCCTGCTCGAACAGCGTCAGCCTTTTTGTTTCGTCCGGAGGCGGACTGAGATCCTCGTAAAGCAGCCGGGCCTCCTCGAAGGGGCCCCGCCTTTCCCCGCCGGCCTTGACCACCAGCACGAGATCGCGACGCTCGAGCGTCAGATCGATGCGGTCGCCCGGCTTCACCTGGGCGCTCGGCTGGGAAACCGGATCGCCGTTCACCCGCACATGGTTGGAGCGGATCAGGTCCTGGGCGATCGACCGCGACTTTGCCATGCGGGCAAAAAACAGCCACTTGTCGATGCGCTGGCGCGAACCGGATTGTGGCTGTTTTTCCGTCATGGCCTACTTCTTCATCTGCTCCTTGAGAGCTGCAAGTTTTGCAAAGGGCGAATCCGGATCGATCGGCTTTTCTTTGCGTGGCGGCTTTGCCTCGAAGCGAGCGGGCTGCGGCCCTTTGCCGCGGTCGTTGCGGTCGGGGCGCGGGCCGCCTTCGTGACGCTCGCCGCGGTTCGGGCGATCGCCCCCGCGGTTGTTATTGTTGTTGTCCGGCCGGCGGTTGTTGTCGCGGTTGGGCTTGCCGCCGTCCCTGCGCTCGCCGCCGCCATTGCGTTCGCCACCGCGCTCGCCGTTCGGACGCGCATCGCCGCGCTGGCCGCCATCGCGACGGTCGTCGCGGCGCCCCTGGGCCGGCTGGCCTGCTTCGCCGCCGGCATTGTTGCGCGGACCGCCATGGCCACGGCGATCGCCGTGCTGCGCACGTCCGCCACGCTGGTTGTTTTCACGGCCACCGCCCGGACGCCACAGCAGGACCGGCTTCGGCTCTCCAGCCTCGGCAGCTTTTGCCTCGTCGCCCGGTTCGCCGGCCACTGCCGGAGCCTCTTCGGAAGCAACCGCCTCGGTTGCCGAAGCTTCGGCCGGAGCGGCCTCCGTCGCGGTCGTAGCCGGAGCGGCTTCTGCGGCTTCTACCGCAACCTCGGCAGGGGCGGTTTCCGCCGCAGCCTCGGCCGGAGCCTCGGTTGCATCTGCGTCATCGGTTTCGGAGGCTTCCGGCGTTTCGACCGCCGGAACCGGCGCGGCAGCTGCCGCAGCGCCCGCCGAACTTGCATCCTGGCCTGCCAGGAACGCCTGCGCCTCTTCCGCCTTCACGGCATCGGCACGGTATCCGAGACCTTTCAGGATTTCTTCCATGTCGTCCGGCGTCGCGCCCAGAATGGAGAGCATGGCGGTCGTGGCCGTGAAGCGGCGCCCGTCATAGGCCCCTTCCGGACGCGGCGTCGCGCCGGGCTTCCACTGCAGCAGCGGACGGATGAGATCCGCAAGGCGCTCCAGGATATCGATACGCACGGCGCGCTTGCCGAGGAAACGGAAGCCCGCAAGCTTGTAGAACATCCGCTCGAAAGCCGGATCGGCAACAACCGAGGTGCGTCCGGCAGCAAGCGCCGGGATCAGATCCCCGTAGCCGGGCTTGTCGAGACCGTCGTTCCTCAGCGCCCAGAGAAGCGTGATGAGTTCGGCCGGTGCCGGCTTCAGGAGCATCGGCATGAAGACGTGATAGGCGCCGAAACGGATGCCGTAGCGGCGCATCGAGGCGCGCGCATCCTGATCGAGCGACTTCACATCGTCGGTGACATCCCGCCTGAACAGCACGCCGAGGTTCTCGACGAGCTGGAAGGCCAGCCCCTTGGCAAGGCCCTGAAGGTCTTCGGCGCGCGACAGGTCGTCGAGCGGCTTCAGCACGGTGGCGATATGGTGATTGACGAAGCGCTCGATGCGGGCAAGCACATGCTCGCGGGCGTTGCCGGTCAGCTGCTCGTCGGCAAGCAGAATGACGCGCGGACGCATGACATGGTCGCTCGCCGAAAGGCGGGCAATGGGCTCGCCGAGCCAGCGCACGAAACCATCGGAGCCGACCGCCAGGTCGCTGTTGCCCGATGCGTAAAGCCGTGCCGCCCGCGCCTCGAATTCGAGCGCCAGCGCTTTCTGGGCGGCACCCTGCACCGCCTTGGCGTCGGGCCCCTCGGTTCCCGAAACGGGCGTGAACCGGAAACCGGCCAATTGCCCGACGTGATGTCCTTCCACAAAGACATCGCCATTCACACTGATTTCAGCTTCCAGCATCGCATTCTCTCTCAGGCGCTTCATGAGCACAGATGTCCTGCGATCAACAAAGCGTTTCGTCAACCTTTCATGTAGCGCGTCCGATAA